>Ga0100387_10000341_pt1 | contig 38885 bp, 31 predicted proteins | sample CryGeymeta201511_FD_81547 | JGI IMG/M metagenome (GOLD analysis project Ga0100387, IMG submission 81547) | Groundwater microbial communities from Crystal Geyser aquifers in Utah, USA - Crystal Geyser metaG 2015-11 | ecosystem: Environmental > Aquatic > Deep subsurface > Groundwater | place... | reverse complement strand
CGATGAACTTGTGCGCCGGGCGCAGCGCGGCGACGGCGGGGCCTTTGAGGCTCTTCACCGGCGGCACTTTCGCGCGGTCTGGCAGTGCCTGTTCCGGCAGGGCCTTGGCCCGGACGATGCCGACGATTTGGCGGCGGAGACGTTTGTGCGGGCGTACCGGGCGCTGCCGAAGTACCGGTGCGACGAGGGGACGCCGTTTCTTCCGTTTCTACTTCGCATCGCGACCAACCAGGCGAGGGACCATTGGCGGCGGGCGCAGGTGGAGCGGGAGTCGCCCTTGGAGGAGCCCGCGCTGTCGGCTTCGGCGGCCGAGCTTGTGGTGGGCACCCTCGCTCGCGAAGACGAGATCGCCAAAGTGCGCCGCGCCCTGGCCGAGCTGCCTGAGGCGGATCGGCAGCTCATCGCGTTGTGCTACGCGCGGGAGCTGTCGCGGGCGGAGGTGGCGGAGATCCTCGGCAAGCCGTCGGTGTCCGCCGTTACGTCTCACCTCAACCGGGCGCTGACGCGACTCAAGTCTGTGATGGAGAAGCTGGACCGGCAGGCGGCCTTCGCGCGTGACGCTGAGGTCGGGGCGGAACCGTCGGTCCGGAGGAGCGGTGACCGATGAAGAAGGACCGACACCCCTACCACCGGTTTCTGGTGGACACGCGATTCCTGGACGGCACCCGGTTGGGCGCGTTGCTTGACCGGTTCGCCCGGGTCCGGCCGAGTCGCTGCGCGTACCGGGAATCGAGGCAGCGCCTTGCCGCTGAGAGTGGGCGCGCCTCGTGGCCCGTCTTTGCGCGGCGGACGGCTTGGGTGTTGGGGTACGCGGCGTCGGTTGCGGCGGCAGCCGTGTTCGCGTATGCGCAGGGGCTCGATAAGGGCTTGCAGACTGCCCAGTTGGCCAACCCGCTGCCGGTCATCGCGCTGTCGGCACGGAGTCGGCCGGAGGCTGAGCCGCCACCCAAACCGCGCCGCCGGAAGCCGCGCCCCGCGCACACCCGCGTCAAGCCGGCGCCTGCCGAGGAGCCGACCACCTCGTCGGAGGAGTTGGCAAACGCCGCCAGGGGCGAACTCCCGGTGGTCGAGCAGTCCGCCCAAGCGTACGACGCGCTGGCGGCTTCCGTGTCGGACCCGGAACGCAAGTTGGAGGCGCTGTCACGAGCAGCGGACATCTACGGGACGATCCTGAACGACAACTCCCGGGCAGTCAGCACCTATCGACACAAGGTGGCGGTCTGCGAGCGGGTCCTCGGGGCCTCGGAAGCACCGGGGGCGTTACGCCGCACCGTGGACGATCCGCAACGCGAGCGGCTGCGCCTTCATCTGGAGAAGGCGCGGTTGGAGATCGCCCTGGCCCGCGGCGCTCCGCCGGCCGCGGCTCCGCGTCCGGCGCCGATGGATCGGCTGTGAGGGGGGCGCTCTCTCACGTTCGCGGCTCGGACTGGTGAAGGAGTCTCGAAGGACTCGGCTGCGCGGCAGCGAAAGGCCCTCCCATCCTCGCCTCGCCCGGAGCTGCCATGACCCAACACACGCCCCTCCACGAACACGCCTTCGGCGACGATCGCCCGTTTGCCTCCTGCCACGCCAGCACGCTGGTGGAGCTGGCCAGTGGCGAGACGCTGGTCGCCTACTTCGCCGGCACCCACGAGAAGAACCCCGATGTCGGCATCTGGCACTCGCGCCGAACGCCTGCTGGCTGGGAGCCGCCACGGAAGGTGGCAGACTTCGGCGGCATCGCGCACTGGAACCCGGCACTGTTCCAAGCGCCGGACGGTCGGCTCTGGCTGTTCTACAAGGTTGGGCATGTCATCCCCGAGTGGCAGACGCATGTCGTCACCTCCGCCGACGAAGGGCGCACATGGACCGACCCGCGTGAGCTGGTGCCCGGCGACGTTGGCGGCCGCGGCCCGGTGAAGAACAAGCCGATTCTGCTCAGCGACGGCGCGTGGCTGGCCGGCGCTTCGCACGAGGGTGAAGCGGGTTGGCGGGTCTTCGTGGACTGTTCGGAAGACGGTGGCGCGACGTGGCAGCGCACCGACTACCTCCCACTTCGCGACGGCGGCGAGCCCAAGCGCGGCGCCATTCAGCCCACGCTGTGGGAGTCGACGCCCGGGCGCGTGCACATGCTGACCCGCAGCAACTTCGGCCAGATCCTCCGGGCCGACTCCAGCGACGGCGGCCGCACCTGGTGCCCGCTCTACCCGTCTGGCCTGCCCAACAACAGCAGCGGGCTTGACTTGGCGAAGCTGGCGGACGGCAGCCTGGTGCTTGCCTGCACGCCGCTCTGGCGGGGCGAAGGCAACCCGCAACCGCGGACGCCGCTGGTGCTGCTGACCTCGACCGACAACGGGGCGACATGGTCGCAGAGCGTGGTGCTGGAAGATGAGCCGGGGGAGTACTCGTACCCGGCGGTGATCGCTGTGGAAGGCGGCGTTGCCGTCAGCTACACTTGGCGCCGGGAGCGAGTGGCTTACTGGCGAGGCACACTGTGACACGACGGTTGGAGGGACTCATGTCAATGGCTGACGAAACCATCCGCCTCAAGCCCCACCACTTCCTCGACCTCCTGCGCGACCTCGGCGCGGGCAGGTCATTCAGCTCTCCGCCCGGCTACGGCCACGCCGTTCCCCAAGTCGCCGCAGCCCTGCAAGCCAATCCCGACGTGCTGCTGGAACTCACCGCTGGCATCGACGACATCTGCGCCCCCTGCACCCACAACGTCAACGGCGCGTGCGACGACCTGATCGGTCGCTACGACCCGCCCGTGTCGAAAGACGAGTACAACCGCCGTCTCGATGAACGCTGGTGCGAGCGCCTCGGCCTCGGGGAAGGCCACCGGATGACCGCCCGCGCGTTCTGCCTGCTCGCCAGCGCAAAGATGGGCGACTTGCGGACGATCTATCTGGAGCGCGGGGAAGCCGAGACGCAAGCCCGGCAGGAGGAAGTGCTGAGAGGGGTCGAGGTGTTTCTGGCGCTGCCGAGGAGGTAGGGCTCGCACGAGACAAGGCGGCGCTTTCGTGCGCGGTGGTAGCTGCCTACTGGTTCAGCAAGCCGGACCATTCGAGGACCTGGTTCGAGCGCTGGCGAGCGTCGCGAGCGACCTCTTCCCGCGCCCGTGCGTCGAGGGAGAGACCCGCCCACCGATGCTGCCACAAGGCCAACTCCACCTGTAAGCGAACCAGCTCTGGCTGGACGTCTGGTTCGACCTCTGCACCGGTCCACTCGATGAAGTGCTTGCTTTCGTCGATTACCGAGAACGCCATGGGCAGCCCGCCCTCCTCCGCAATGCAGGTGCTGATCCTGGCGAGGTTTGAGGCGAGGTTGCCGAGACGGATGGGCACCGCGTCTCTGAGGTACCGGGTCTTGCGCTCGGGAGGAGTCATGGTGCCATCCGCTCCTTCACGATCTGCTCGATGGTTGCCCGAAGATCCCGATCCTGTATCACCATGGACATGTTCCCCTGTCGGGGACGAATGTTGATCAGCGACTCGAAGGCGACCTCCTGGCTGTGCGGCTTCCAGTCTGCACCCCAGACGTCTTCCTGGCGGCTGCCGGCGTCGAGGAGCACAGCCTCGCAGTCCGCGTGCATCTCACCACCACCAGCCACCAGTCTGCGCCGCACGTCCACGGCCAGCTTGGCGTAGTTTCCCAGAGCTTCCAGCATTTCGGCCATCTGCTCGGGAGTCGGCTTCTCGTTGCTGAACAGGTGTATCTTCATGTCCCGTCGCCCTTCTCTGTGCTTCCCGTGTCTTCGTGGTGAGATCGTTCATCCGCCCTTCTGTCCCAAGCGATCCCGATTGTAACACCTGAGCCGGACCCCACCAACTGCTCGGCGTGGGCAAGCGCGCGAGACGGCCGTTTCCACCACGCGCAAGGGTTTGCAGTCCGAGACGCCAACCAGTGGCGGGTCAGCATAGCCGTGGAGGTCTTCCCATGCTACCCAAGGAACGTGTCCTGGCTGCGTTCGAGCACCGGCCGTATGATCAGGTCCCGCTGTACCAGGCGGGCTTCTCCTCGCAGGTTGCGAGCTACATACTGGGACGACCGGACGCGCACATCGGCGGCGGGATCCAGCAATGGCGGGAGTCGCAGGCGCTCTGGGAAGGCGAGCAGGCCCACCAGGAGTTCCTGGAACGCTGCAACCAGGACGCGCTGGATCTGAGTGACAAACTCGAGCTGGACTACGTGCGCCCGTCGTACTGGCGGATGCCGGAGAAGCCGACGGCGAAGCTGGACGAGTACACGTACCAGTACGGCGACCCCAACGGCGCCTACCGGATCATGCGCGTGGATCCGGCTACCGAGCTGTACCAGGTCGTCGAGCAGCAGCCGGACCCTGAGCCGACGCTGGAGGACATCGAGCGGGGAGTGGAGGCGGCTGAAAGCGCCCTGGCGAGCTTCCAGCCTCCCACGGACGTCGGCGCCGACATCAAGGCCGCCAAGGAACGCTTCCCCGATCGGGCGGTGCCGGTGGGCGGCGCGGGACTGGGTATCTCCAACCGGTCGCAGGTTTGGCTGGAGGCGGTCGTGCTGCGCCCCGACCTGGTCGGCCGCTATCTGGAGTGCCAGACCGGCCGCGCCGAGAAGACCTGTGAAGCGATGGCGCGGCTCGGTCACCCGTTCCTCCTGGGCGGAGGCGACTTCGCCTCCAACCGGGGCCCCAACTACTCGCCCAAGTCATTCCACGAGCTGATGGCGCCGCGGCTGAAGCGGATCACCGAAGCCTGCAACCGCGCCGGCGGCTTCCACATGTTCGCTAGCGACGGCAACCTGTGGCCGGTGGCGGAGGATCTGTTTCAGGTCGCCCACATCGACGCGTTCTACGAGATCGACGGCAACTTCATGGACCTCCGCGAACTGCGCGGGCGCTACCCCGACCTGACCTTACTGGGCAACATCCGCTCGGCCACGCTGCACAAAGGCAGCAAGGCCGAAGTCATCGCTGAGACGCGCGCCTGCATGGAGGCGGCGAAGGAGTTGGGCAGCATGATCATTGGCTGCTCCAACCAAGTTGTGGCCGGCACGCCCGAGGAGAACTTCTGGGCGATGATGGAGACGATGCACGCGCTGAAGTGAGCGCGGGCGATGGCGGGCTTTCAGTCCCGCTCTTCCACCCGCATCTGCGTAGTGACTTGCCGACCGTCGCGGACAAACCGGGTGGTGAGGTCCGCGCCGATTCGCTGCCGACGGGCAAGTCGTATCAGCCCTTCTGCAGAGCGGACAGACTGCCCGGCAAACGATACGATCACGTCATGCCGCTGAAGCCCTGACTTGGCCGCGGGCCCGCCGGGGAGGATCCCCCGGATCAACGCGCCCGCCCGCGTGCGCAGGTTGAGCAGGTGGGCGTCGTCTTCGGAGACATCGTCGACGCTGATCCCCAGGTACGCTCGGTGCCCCCGCCCGTTGCGGGTCATTTCGTCGACCACCGTGTGGACATCCTCAATGGGGACGGCAAAGCCGGCACCCGCCGTGTCCGGCGACTGACCGTAGACGCTGGTGCACAGACCCACTACTTCGCCGTTCAGGTTGACCAACGGACCGCCCGCGTTGTCTGCGGGGAGGGCTGCGTCTGTCTGGAGCAGGTTGTCGTAGCTACGGTCTTTGAGCGCGACCGGCCGTCCCTTCGTGCTGATCACTCCGACGCTGGCCGTCGGCTCGAATTCTGCGCACGGGTTGCCCAGCGCAACGACCCATTCCCCGGTCTGAAGCAGCGCCGAATCACCCAACGAGGCGGCGGGCAGGTCCTCCTCGCCCCCGATCTTGAGCACGGCTATGTCTGAGGCACGGTGAGAGCCGATGAGCTTGGCGGCGAACTCCCGGTCATCCGCCAGCCGGACGCGGAACGACTTGAGTTCCGCCACGGCGTCCTGGCTGGTGACTATGTACCCGCGGTCGTCGAACAGGAAGCCGGAGGCGCCCACTGCCGGCGACTTGGGGGAGTCGGCATATGCCGGGCCGCCGTTGCGGATGTTGACCAAGGAGGGAGTGATCCGCTTGACGGCCGCTGCGATGGCGTCCTGGTCGGTGAGGACGACCGACGCCGTCTCTGGGGTCAGTTGGTCGAGGTGGGTGGGTGCGGGCGACGGCCGCTTGAGGGGTAGGCGATCCGAGAGGCCGGGCAGCAGCAGGTAGATTGCGCCGGCCGCGCCGGCGAAGCCAGCGACGGCAATCAGCGCAAGGGCGCAGAGGTACTTGAGGCAGCGGAAGAATCGCACGGGATCAGGTGACGCTCAACGGCTAAGCAAAGCAGGACTTTGCCTTCAGGGCAGTTCCCTGAGCAGGTTCGCCATCTCGATGGCTGCCGTCGCCGCGTCCCCCCCCCGATTCCCGGCTCGGAGGCCGGCGCGCTCGATTGCCTGCTCGAGGGTATCGGTGGTCACAATCCCGTAGATGACCGGCACGCCCGACGCCAGGGAGATCTGCGCGATGCCCTTTGCCGATTCGCCGGCCACATAGTCAAAGTGCGGCGTTTGCCCGCGGATGACGGCTCCCAAGCACACGACGGCGTCGTACTTGCCGGACTCAGCCAGTCGCTTGGCGACCAGTGGAATCTCGAAGGCGCCGGGCACCCACGCCGTCTCGATGGCGTCCCCTGCAACGCCGTGGCGCTCCAAGGCGTCCCGGGCGCCGCTCAGCAGTCGCCCGGACACCAGCTCGTTGAACCGGCTGACCACGAGGCTGACTTTGAGCCCTTCGCCGATCAGTTTCCCTTCGTACGTCTTGCCAGACATGGTTTCCTCCGTGGGCAAACAGGGGACGTCCCAGACCTATTCGACCGGCACTGGCTCATCCCTTCAGCAGGTGCCCCATCTTCTCTTTCTTCGTTTGCAGGTAGTAGCGGTTCTCTTCCCGGGGTGGAATCTCGATAGGCACGCGCTCTACAACCTCGAGACCATACCCGTCGAGACCGATCACCTTCTTGGGGTTGTTGGTCAGCAGGCGCATCTTGCGAATGCCCAGCTCGCGCAGCACTTGGGCGCCGATGCCGTAGTCACGCAGGTCGGGCGCAAACCCCAGCTCCACATTTGCCTCCACCGTGTCGCGCCCCTGGTCTGCCAGGGCATACGCGCGGATCTTGTGGAGGATGCCGATGCCGCGCCCCTCATGGTGGTGGATGTACAGGATGACCCCCGCACCCTCCGCCTGGATCCTCGCCATGGCTGCATGAAGCTGCTCGCCGCAATCGCACCGGGTGGAGTGCAGCACGTCACCCGTCAGGCAGCCCGAGTGGACGCGAACCAGTACCGGTTCCTCCGAGACGATCTCCCCGGCCACCAACGCCAAGTATGCCTGCGCGTCCACAATGCTCTCGTAAGCGACGCACGTGAACTCGCCGACGCTGGTGGGCAGCTTGGCGGAGGCAACGTGGCGGATTAGCTTCTCGGTGCGGCTGCGGTGGCTGATGAGGTCGGCGATGTTGAGTAGTTTGAGACCATGCTCAACGGCGTACCGTTCGAGTTCTGCGAGGCTCATGATGACGCCGTCTTCTCGCATGATCTCGCAGATCACCGCGCAGGGCTGGAGACCCGCCATTCGGGCCAGGTCGACAGCCGCCTCGGTGTGTCCCACGCGGACGAGAACGCCACCCTCACGGGCACGGATGGGGTTGACGTGCCCGGGGCGAAGGAGGTCGCGGGGCTCGGAGCGGGGATCTGCCAGCGCCTGCACCGTGCGCAGCCGGTCTGCCAGTGAACTGCCGGTGACCGTGCCTTCCCGGGCATCGATCGGCTCCGCGTAGCCCGCGTGCGCTTGCTGCTCCGGTGCACCGGGCAGCAGGGGAATGGCGAGCCGATCCAGGATCTCGCCGTCGGCCGGGACGTACATCAGCCCGCGTCCTTCGGCGACCATAAACCGCATGGAGTCCAAGGTCAACTTGTCGGCCGCCATCACCAGGTTGCCGTGGTTGCGCAGATCCCGATCGTCTACCAGGATCAGGAACCGCCCAGCGCGCACCTCTTCGAGGGCCTCGTCGATGGGGACGAAGGGCGCAGAGGACAGGTGTTCGGCCTCGGTTGCGGCAGTGCTACTCAATTCCATGCTCCCTCAGGAACTCCGGGGTGAGGCGGGACGTGGACGCGCTGCCAGCCTCTTGGTGGCCGAGTAGTCGCTCCACGTACTTGGCAAGGATGTCCACTTCGAGGTTGACTCGGTCGCCGACGACGAGGTCGCCCAAGGTCGTGACTTGGCGCGTGTGGGGAATCAGCGAGACGGTGAAGCCGTGGTCAGTTGCGTCTACCACGGTCAGGCTGACGCCGTCCACTGTGATCCAGCCCTTCTCCACCAAGTAGCGACAGAGGCTGCGGTCACATTCGACAAACGGGAGCGTCGAGTGCGCCCGGCGTTCCAGCCGGGCGACGACGCCGAGACCATCAACATGCCCGTTCACCAGATGACCGCCGAAGCGGCCCGTCGGCTGCATCGCTCGCTCGAGGTTCACCTTCGAGCTGCTGGACAGGCGACCGAGGTTCGTCCGAGCCAGGGTCTCCTCTACGGCCGTTGTGCGAAAGCCGGTTGCGTCCAAGTCGGTCACGGTCAGACACGCACCGTTGACGGCGACGCTGTCGCCGAGGTGCAGATCGTCCAGCAGGGCGGGTGCGGCAACGCTCAGTTCCGCCGAGTCGCCACTGCGCGCGATCGACCGAATGCTGCCGATTTGCTCGATGATTCCAGTGAACATGGGAGGCAGTGCGGCCAGCGGGTAGTGCGGGACCGGAGCCTGTGCCGGGAACGCGTCGCGGCTACGGCAGGTAGCCGACTACCAGGAAGTCAGTGCCAAGGCGCTCGACCATCGCGTGGCGAAGTTGGAGCGCGTCTGCCACCACGGTGACTCCTTCGCCACCGATGGCAGTCAGCGACTCCGTCCCCCCGATGATCTTCGGCGCGTAGAAGAACGCCACTTTGTCGACGACACCAGCTTCGAGGGCGCTGGTTGCAAGCCTACTGCCACCCTCGATCAGGACGCTGGTGACACCGCGCTGCGCCAACAGGGCCAGCGCCTCATGGAGGTCGAGCCCCCTTGCAGTCGTGGCGACTGTGAGGACCTGAACGCCGGCGCGCTGCAGCCGGCACACCCGGGAGGCGGGCGCTGCGGAGCCGCAGACAAGGAACCGTGGCGCGTCAGCCGAGGCCAGTGCCTGCGCGGCAACCGGCGTCTGCGCTCGGGCGTCCACTACCACCCGGGCGGGGTGCTTCCCCTGGCGGTTCCCGGGGAGTCGCGTCGTGAGGCGTGGGTCGTCTTGTGCGACGGTCCCGCGGCCGACCATGATCGCGTCATGCTCGTGTCGCAGTTGGTGCGCCCGAGCGCGGGCGAAGGGGCTGGTGATCCACTTTGAGTCGCCCGTGCGCGTGGCGATCTTGCCGTCCAACGACAGGGCAAGTTTCAGCGTCACGAACGGTCGTCCGGTCGTGATGAACTTGGTGAAGTCCTCATTGAGCCGCTGCGCACGCTCTCGGCACACTCCGGTGACCACCTGGCGACCCGCCCGGCGGAGCTTCCGCAGACCGCGACCGCGCACTCTTGGGTTCGGGTCCGCCATCGCCACAACGACCCGCGACACGCCGCTCTCAAGCACGCGGTCGACGCACGGTGGGGTCCGGCCAAAGTGGGAGCACGGCTCCAACGTGACGTAAAGGGCGGCGCCTTCGGCCCGCGGCCCAGCGCGTCGCAGCGCAGTCGCCTCGGCATGGGCGCTCCCGGCGCGAGGGTGGTATCCGCGCCCGACAACCCGCCCGGCCTGTACCACGAGCGCGCCGACGCAGGGGTTGGGGCTAGTCCATCCCTTGCCCTTGGCTGCAAGGTCCAGAGCCTCTTCCATAAAGGCAAGATCGACTGGGGAGGGGGTGTTACTCACCAGGCATCGCCTCAGCCTCGTGCGCCTTCACTTGAAGGCTCGCCTGGCGGCCGGCCGCGTCTGCGTGCTCGTGGATGAACCGCGCCATGTCCCGCCGGAGCGCAAGCTCGTGCTCGCGCCGGGCGCGGCTGAGGGTCCTTAGGTCGAGCAGGCTCATGACCACCGGGACCGCGCTGAGCACGCCGAACGTGATCCAGTAGGCGGCGAACAGTGCGAGACTGGTGAAGTCCACCACGTACACTCCCAGGCACATCATGAGGACCAATCCGTACAAGACCGCCGCTCCGGTCACCCGGTACCGGAACTGCGCTGGGCCCACCAAGGAGTTGCCATGGCGATAGGAGTACCATTCCCTGATGACGAGGAAGGTCACCACGCCCGTCATGACGACGGCGAAGAGCGCCACCACGAGTTCCCCCGAGGTCTCCACAGAAGATCACCGCTTTTCCACAGGTTCCCGCACTTCGGCCCCACAGAGCAGCCGATGCGCGGAGAGGATACCATATGCCCCGCAGCGCCACAAGCTGGGCGAATCCCGGCAGTTGCGCCGGCCCGGTGGCTGCCAACCTCCCGGCTCTGTGCCCTCTCCCAACGGGTGCAGAGAGGCTCCGTCAGTGAGCGGCTGCGCGCTTTTGCACGCCTTTTCCACACCTGTTGAAAACATGACCTACCACGGCTTCGCGGGTTGTGTCACGGATTGCCTTTGGGGCCCCATGGGCATCGGCCAGCGTTGCCGGTACCCATGCCGACTCTGGGAAGGAGACCGGCCAAAGTGCCCGTAGAGGCGCACACGGGTACCTCGACTCTACGCCCAACGGGCCGCCTCCACGCACATCCCCACCACGTGGTAGTCCACCTTCCACTCGCTTCCCTTGTCGTGCTTGGTGACGCCGGACACTGGAGTCCAGGAGCCGCTGTACCACCCGCCGTGCTCGTGGTCGAGCAACTCGCGCTTGACGAAGTCCACTGTTCCCTGGAGCGGCGCCCACAAGTCGTCGTGCTCTCGGAGTGCGGCGAAGTGCAGCAGCGCCCGGATCGCCTCGCATTGCTCCCACCAACCCTTCGTCTGCCGTACCGAACTGCCGTCGGGCGAGGCGGGCGAGAAGATGCCGGAGGTCCTGAGCTTCAGACCGCCATGTTCGTCGGTGAGCTTGGCCTGGATGGTGGCCCACGTGTCGGCTGCTGCCTGCCGATATGCGTCGTCGCCGGTGCACTGTGCCGCATGGGCAAGTCCGAAGACCACGAAGGCGTGGCCGTAGCTGTCCTTTCGGTCGTCGAGCACCGCCGCCGAGCCTGGAAGGGCCCTGGCGCGATCCACCTCCGGGACTATCGCAGCTTCGGGGTGCGCGTCGAGGACGCTGGGCGGCGCGACTGAGAAGAACCAGCCGCCGTGTTCGGGATCGCGGAAGTGGTCGATCAGGTAGCGAGCGCCGTTGCGGACGGCCTGGAGATACGGCTCGTCGCCTGTAGCTTCGTAGCCGTTCGCGAAGTTGTACAGCAGCCGGGACTGCGAGACGAGCGTGGCGACTTGGTCGGGCTGGCGGCGCCACTGCCGGTCCAGTCGCGGAAAGAAGAGCCCTGCCGGGGTGGCGGCACCCTCAAGCCAGTGGGGCAGGATGTCTTGGACCAAGTGGGCACGGAACCAGTTGAGATCGAGGCTGTTCGGGCGGGGCATGGTTGGGTTGCCTCACTGTGCTGGCGCTTCCTCTGCGTTCAGCGTCCTCAGGAATGCCTCAACTGCCTGCCGCTGCGCGTCGGTGGCGGTGGAGAGGTACAGCGGCGAGTCCTCGACCTCCGGTGGCAACTCCGTGAGTCGGCCGCCGGCCACGTTCGCGAAGGTGGCGCCGCTGGCGTTCAGGGCGCGCAGGCCGGCCGCAGGCGCTGTTAGCCCGCCCTCCGCCCAGAGGGCGGTGACGTGCCCTCTTGGGCGCTCGAACTCAAAGGCGAATAACTGGCTGGGACCAGTCCAGGTCCGAACGTGCCGCGTCCCGGGCGGCAGGAGGTAGGCGAGGGTGTTGAGCGCAACGTACGTCTTGCGCGGCACGCCGCCCCACTCGAAGAAGGCGTGGAAGCCGCAGCCGTGCTCGCGGTTGACGACGAACGGCCAGTTGCCGATGTGGAAGAAGACCTTCTCGAAGCCGCTGGCGAGCGCGATCACGTGATGCTTTGCGACATAGGTTGCGGCCAGCTTCTCGCTGTCGGCACCGCAGTGCTCGAGGAAACGCGAGTCCGCGGTGGTCGGGTCCGGGTCGTCGTCGGCGTACACGCCGTACTCCGTCATCCAGAGCGGCCGGTCGCCTCCGGCGGCTCGGAGGCGCTCATGGATTCGCCGGAAGTTGCTGAGCATACCGGCGGTCGGCGCGAGACGGGGGTAGCGGTGTTCGCTGAGGAGGTCGATTCGAGCGACGATCGGCGAGAGGTCGGGTGCGTCTGCGAAGTAGCCCAGCCCCGCACCCAGGAGCTTATTCTCCGGCGAGACTGAGCGGATTGCCTTACCGGCGTGCTGTAGGAACGTCGGGTAGGTGTGCGCCAGATCGAGGTTGCCGCCATCGCCGCCTTTGCCGTTGACAGGCTCGTTGAAGACCTCGTAGTGGTGAACCCGACCTTTGAAGTGGCTGGCGACTTCGCGGACGTAGTGCTCGTAATCGCCGAAGCGCTCCGGCTGCCACCAGACACGGGGGCTCTGGGCTTCGTTGCCCGTGGAGCCGGACAGTGTTGAGGGCGCAGTCGAAGCCCACTCGGAGGCGGGATCGGACAGACACAGCTCGACGTTCATGCCGTGCTGCCTGATCCAGCGGCACTGAGTATCCGCCTCGCTGAAGTCGAAGGTGCCCTGCTGGTGCTCCACGTCTTCCCATTTGCAGAACCAGCTCCGCACCCAAGTGACGCCCATCGCCTTGGCGCGACGCATGTAGAGATCGGAGACGAAGGCGTGGTTGACACCGAGGAACCCGTCGGCGTTGGGGTACTCCTTGGCGAAGGGGTAGATCAGCGCCGCGCGAATCGTACGGGAAGTCTGCCGCCCGTCGCCCTTTGCAGACAGGTGGAAGCGGTAGAAGCCCGGCTCTGTCACGCCGAGGCTGGCCGCCTCGCGAAGGGTCGTGTTCGGGCTCACGGACAGACGCCGTTCCAGCCGCTTCTCCCGCTTGCCGAAGAAGTCCTCCACCTCCACGGCGACGGTGATTTGCTGCTTCGTTCCGCTGTGGTTGCATACGGTCAGTTCGGGCGTCACCGCCTCACCGAGAAGATAGGTGTTGCCTTCATGCCCCGTGTCGAGGGCGCACTCGACCGGGAACGTGGGTTCGTAGTCCGTCGGCGTGTCGCCCAACTCAAGCTGGAGCGCATCGACCCACAGCGTCACCGGCAAGTCGGGTTTGGCGTCAGCGTCGGTTCCGAGGGTGACGAACGCGATGCTGCTCTGTGGCGTGGCCGCGAAAGAAAATCGTGCCCACTCCGCGCCGGCCACGAACGTGTGCGCGGTCGCCTTGCCGGAACCGTCGGTGACGTTCGCGACGATCGGCACGCCCGGCCGAGACCCCCGCGCGGCGAACGAGAAGCAGACAGGCTTGCCCTTCTCCACCGGGCAGTAACCGATCGGGCAGACGGGTAGCTTCATGACCGGGTCATGGCTTGCCCGCGAACGAAGGGCGTACGTGAAGTCATTGTAGTAGACAGGGAGCTTGGCCGGCTCCAGGGCGAGGCGGAAGCTGTGCTTGCCGTCGGCGGCCGTTGTCGTGTCGAGGTCGCCGAACAGCTCGTCCGCTCCGTAGGTCGCCCAGCCGAACGCGCCCATTTCGAAGCTACCGTTGGGCAGGAGGTTCTTGCGGCCGGCCACATCGAGCACATTGGCGTCGGGCTCCGGGACCGTCTCGACGAGGCTGACGTCGTCCACCCACAGCGAGCCGGTGCTGTCGAAGCTGAACTGGAAGCGCGACACCGCTGCCGGCAACGGCTGCGTAACGGGGAAGCGGAAGCGGTACTCGCGCCAACGCACCCCCGGGAAGAACGTGCGCCAGAGGCGGTTGGCGTCCCAGTGGGTCGTGTCCCGAAGTGCCACCACTGCGCCGCCGGTCAGCCCCTCTGCCCGCGCCCAAAACCGCACTTCGTACCACCGATCACCCTCGACGGAAACGACACCCGACTGCCCGAACCCGGGGCCCCAGCCCGCCGTTAGCCGCGTGCAGGTCACCTGGGCGCAGTGCCCGCCTTGCCGCCCATCGTCGGCAGTGAGGGCGCCCTCGCCGTCCATTGGGTCGATGTACTGCCAGCTCGCCGGGCTCTTACCTGCTGCGTCGAGTGCTTCGAAGTCTGCGTTGCGGATGGTGACCCATACCTCGCCCACGGCCAGGCCGCAGGCAAGCAAGCAGAGAGCGACGAGTGCAGGACCACTGCGAGCGTTCGTGGATTCGCGTCGGCACATCAGCAACACCTCCAGCAGGCGTCGGGACATGATACCATATGTGCGCGCAGCCGCCTACGCGACGGCCGAGCCACTGCGCCAAACCGACCGCACCTCATGTTTGCAGTCTCTGTCCTGGTATCCGTACTGCTTCTCATCGGCGCCTGGAGCTTCCGCCAAACTCGGAGCACGGAGGCGTTCGCCGTCGCGGGCCGCAGTGCGCCGGCCTGGCTGGTGGCCGGCTCGCTGGTGGCGACCATCGTGGGCGGGTCGAGCACCCTCGGCATGGCGGGGTTGGGGTTCAGCAAAGGGCTCGTGGGCGCGTGGTGGCTGCTGGGCGGGGTGGTGGGGTTGCTGGTGCTTGGGGCAGTCCTGGTCGAGCGAGTCCGAAGTACCGAGGTCTACACCTTGCCCGAGTTGCTGGGGCGGCAATACGGCAGCGGGGTGAAGACGGTCGCGTCGGTGCTCATCGCCGTGGCGTGGTTGGGCATCATCGCCGGGCAAATGGTGGCAGCGGGGCAGGTGCTCACAGTGATCTCGCCGTGGCCGCAGGCAGACTCGATCGTGGTTGCCGGGCTGGTGCTGATCGGGTATGCCTTCCTCGGCGGCCAGCACTCGATCCTGCGCACCGATGCGCTGCAATGCGTGGTCCTCGTTGTCGGCATCGTGGTGTGCGCTTCCGTGGGCGTGCAGGAGATCGGTGGACTGTCCGAGCTTCGGCGGGCACTTCCGCCGGGGCGGCTGGCGTTCCCGATCCGGGACGCAACGGACCTCCCGTTTGTGACCCGCATGCTTGTGCTCGTCGGCTCCACCTACCTTGTGGGCCCGGACATCTACTCGAGGTTGCTCTGCGCCAGGGACGCGCGGGCAGCCCGCCGAGCAGTGTTCTGCGCGGCCGGAGTGTTGGTGCCTGTCGCTCTCGCGGTGGTCACCGTCGGTCTGACGGCCCGAGCGCACTTCCCGTACCTGCAAGCCGAGCAGGCATTCCCGACCGTGATTGCGGAGCTGCTCCCGAAGACCTCGGCGGTCCTGGTCGTCGCAGCGCTCCTCGCCGCCCTGATGTCCTCCGCCGACACCTGCCTGGTAACCGCCAGCGTAATCGTCGGCATCGACGTCCTCCGCGACCACTTCGCCCCCACGCTTGACGAGCGCCGCCAGCTCACCCTCTGCCGAATCTGCGTGCTCGTCCTCGGCGGGCTGTCGCTTGTGACCGCCCTGCACATGCAGAGCATCATCAAGTCGCTGATGCTGGGCTACACCCTCTACGCCGCCGGGCTGGCGATCCCAACACTGGCCGGGTTCTGGCGCAAGAAGCTGCGGGTGAATGCCGCCGGCGCAATCGCGGCTGCCGTAATGGGCGGAGGGTTGGCGCTCTGGGCGAAGTTCGGGGGACCGCCGAACATGGACCTGATCGCGGTGGGGGCGTCGGGGGTGGTGTTGTTTCTGGGGAGTTGGGTGATGGCGTACCGGTGCCGCGCGGCCGACTGAGTTCGAAGAACGACTATGCGCCATCGTCAAGCTCGACCGTTATGCCCGTCTTCGACTTGCGGTAGTACACGATTCGCGCCGCGATTTGCTCAGGCAGCATCCCTTCTGCCTTGTACGTGTCGGGCTTGATCGAGACAGGTTCGTCGCCAAGGTACCCGTCAACGCCTCTTGCCTCCTCCTGCGGCGGGGCGAGGCGGTAGGCGGTCCCGAGGGTCTCTGCGAGCTTCTTCAGAACGGCTTCCTGGAAGCGCAGACCGACGAATGTCTTGACGACGACGAGGTCGTGGACCCAATTCCCTACCATCTCAGCGTCGATGCGGGAGAGCGCTGCCTTGAGGTTCTCCAGCATCCCGACGATCCGGTTGGTCGCCTTCTCGACCGCGTCGGGATGCCCTTCCCGGTACCACGCCTCCCACTCGGCAAGGGTCCTGTCGGGGAACTCGTTGATGAGATCGCTCATCTGCCCCACGACCCGCGGGCGCGTCGCCTGCGCTGTCTGGTTCGCCAGATTGATGAGCTGCCGCGCGTACTTGGGGAACTCGACAGACGGCGCTGCCAGTAGCTCGGCAATCTCCTCGTTTGAGATCGTAAGCCTCAACCTGCTGCCTCCCTGCTCTCCGTCACCACGCTGAGGAACCTGCGCCTCTCACGGTAATCCATCGACTGGTCGACCTCCACCAGCCCGCTGCGGACCAGATGGAGGTTCACGAACGTCTTGTTGCGCAGGTATAGGTAGGCGAGTAGCCGGCCGTCGTCATCGTGCTTGCGCTCGTCGAACTTCAGGAATACCTTCTGACCCCGCGTCATGTTCTGCAGGAACGCAGTTGCCTGGTCCACTCGCTGGGCTATTGGCTTGACCCCGATAAGCCGGACTTGCAGAGCATCATCCAGCGTCAGCAATGCGGGAGATTCGATGCGCTGCACACGGAGGTACCGCCCGTCGTCCTTCTCCTTGCCATCGATCGTCGAGCCGAAGCGGAGCTTCCGGGGGTCAACCCGCCTCTCGAATGACACGGGGTCCCTGAACACGTAGGGCAGCGACGCGACTGCGCTGTCGAAGTCGCGCGTTGCGGGCGGCTGCAGCGCCACCTCGAACTCCGCCTCCAAGTCGAGCCGACGCTGCTGACCGATCCCGAGTGTCTCACGGATGGTGGCGGCGAAGTCCGGGTTGATCTCGTACCCGACTGAGTTCCTACCAGTGTTGACGGCAGCCAAGGAGGTTGTGCCGCTGCCCAAAAAGGGGTCGAGGACTGTATCGCCCACGAACGAGAACATCCGGATCAGTCTGCGCGGCAGCTCTTCGGGGAAGGCGGCCAAGTGCTTGTCCTGGCGGGCGCCGGGGAAGTTCCAGTGTCCGTAGAAGTACTCGTTCCACTCCGCCGTCGTCAGCTTGGAGAGCTCCTTCTGGTCGCTGGTTGGTCGGGGTGGCTTGCCGAGCTTCTTGAACAGGAGGATGAACTCGTAGTCGATCTTGACGATGCCGTTCCGCGGGTAGGGGAACGAGCCCATGACCGTGGCGCCGCCGGTCGTGTTACAGGTCGTCGCCTTCTGCCAGATGATTGCGCCCATGTAGTCGAAGCCGAGGGTCTCGCAGAACTTGGTGATCTCGGTCCGGATCGGGATGACTTTGTAGCGTCCATAGTACACGGCCCGGGCGAACTGGTCGCCGATGTTGACGCAGAGACGACAGCCGGGATGGAGGACGCGATGGCACTCGTTCCAGACGAGATTGAGGTTGTTGATGTAGGCTTCGTACGAGTCGTCGAAGCCGATCTGCCCGTCGTGCCCGTAGTCCTTGAGCTGCCAGTAGGGGGGCGAGGTGACGACGAGGTGCACCGACGAGTCAGGCAGTTCCGACATCCGTCGAGAGTCGCCGATGAGGATTCGGTGCTTGGTTCGCGTGTCAGTCATTGGTGCCGGGTGCGTTGGCGGTGGCGGGCGGGTACATAGCGTAGCAGAGAGCGCGCGCAGCGGCAAGCGGCCGAGCGGTGCAGTGGTCGTCAAGTGAGCAGTTACTCAATGACGGCGATCTCCACCCAGTCGCGCAGATGGACTCTGACGCGCCACCCCTTGGCGGACTTGGCGAGCGGGAACCGGTGGTCCTTCTCACGCCCATTGAGGTCGAAGAGGTGGACTGTCGGTTCGGTTCTGCCGCGCCAAGTGTACTCGCCCGAAATGCACGTCACGGTCCGCTCCTTCCCCTCGATCCAGCCCTCGTGCAACGCGACTGGCGTGAGTGGAAACAGGTGGTTGACGGGACCGTACTCGCCGCTGCCCTCGCCTGCTTCGGGAATGTCGCGCAGGAAGTAGTGGTAGTAGACCATGCCGTGGCGGAGGTAGGTGACAACGGCCCGCATGAGCCGCCGCGCCAGCCCTGACTGAACTCGTCGATGTAGAACCCGTCGCAGCCGACCTCGTCCAGCAGGAACCGCACCTGCCCCAAGAGGAACTCGTACTGGTAGTTGCCCACCGCCGGATACACGCTCAGGGCCGTCTGCGGCTTGTCGCCGCGGGTGTACAGCTCCAGTTTCAGCGTGCCGTTGGCGTCGCGCTTGACGCTGTCTCGCCACGGCAGGTTGGCGTCGTCGATGACCTTGGTCAGTTCCGGCGTCAGCCGGCCGCTGGGGCGCGGTTGGCCGGCAACCGCTTGCGGCAGGCCGTCGCCGCCTTGGATCCGCGCCGGGTCGATCGTCACCCAATCCGTCTCGATGGCCCCGACGACCTTGATCGTGGGGTCGACCTGCCGGAAGGCGCGGATCGCCTGCTGCATCCGCTCCTTGTACTCCTTGCGAGACCAGATTCGGTCGAAGCTCCCGGGATCGTAGTCCAGCCACGGCGAGAGCACCACGATCTTCAGGTGCTTGCGCTTCAGGTACGCCTTGAGGGCCGACGGGTCGTCCAAGAGCGCCGACATGCCTCCGACATCGAAGCACGAGAACGGTCCTTTGAGGGTCAAGTTCGTGTGCCAGTCCCGGCGGACTCGGTTGATGAAGTCGAAGTAGCCCTCGCCTCTGGGCAGCAGGTAGAGCGTCCACCGGAACGGGTAGCGCTTGCGCGCCCCCAAAGCGAAGCTGCCGACGCGAAACTTGGCCTGGTTGGCCGGCAGACCGAGGCAGGGCTCGAACTGAAGCCGCGAGACGTTGTCTTCCAGCAGCACGCCCAGCCCGGTGTTGCGGCGCCGAAGGAAAAGCGTGGGGTTCTCGGCGCCGCCGACGGTGAACGACTCCTCGAAGGACTCGGGGGCGACGAGGCGATTCTGGACGATGACGCCGGTGGGCACGTCTCGCAGGTTGGTCAGCTCGTCCTCGAACAGCACCTGGTCTGGCTGGAGGGTGACGGTGCGTCTCAGCGCGTAGAACGCCCCGTGAGCGCGAACTTCGACAGAGCGGTCAGAGAGGCGTTTCACTGCGGGGTGCCAGTTCCGTTCGCCACCTGCGCGCCGCCCGCCCAGAAAGTTGTTACCGATCGCTTTGCCGGGGTAGGAGAAGGAGCTCCCGACCACGCACGCCTCGGCCCCGGCCGCCATCTGCACGCCGCCGCTGGCGCCGACCTTCAGCACGGTGTTGCCTTCCCGGAGCGTCGCCCGCGCTGCGACCGGCTGGAAGGGCGCGACCAAGGAGAGCTTCCGGACGCCGGCGGCGAATCGGGCTTTGACAGCCTCCGCCGTCAGCGCGCAGTGCCACACGCTCACCTCGTCGATCCTGCCGGGGAAGTGGGCGGTGTGCGTGTAGGCGGGATCGGTCGCGTTCGGTTCTCCCATGACACAGCCGAGGAAGAACCTCCCGCCGCGGTTGATCGACTTGTGTCGCGAGGGGTGACTGCTCGCGAGGCGCCCGTCGAGGTACAGCTTCATGGACTCGCCGTCAAACGTGGCGACAACGTGGTGCCAGCCGCCGACGGTCAGCGGGGCCTTGGCGTTGTTGCCGCCCTCGCCGATGTACCACCAGCACTGCCCGTCTTTGTAGTAGGTCAGCAGGTAGCTGCTGAAGTGCTTTCCCAAAATGCCCGGCTCCTCAGAGACGCGGCGCGACGGGTAGACCCATGCCTCCAGGCTGACGACGTCCTGCACGTCCAGCGACGGGCCGTCGCCGCAATCCACGTAGCTGTCAACCCCATTGAGCTCGAGGCAGTAGCCTCGGCCCTGCTTCACCCACTTGGCGTTGTGGAGACGGCCGTCGTTGCCGTTCCCGCTCCGGTCGTGCAGAACTGCGCCCGCCCCTTCGTCGAAGTCGTAGCAGGCGGCGAGGTCGCTCTCCGCGCACCACGCGGCGACCGTTGCGGCGACGACGGCAACCACGCTGAGCGGCGGTAGGTGCTTCATCACGGCAGTCCTACGGAAGTGCATTCCGGACGCCCCAACTTGTTGGGGTATTGCCCGCACTCAGCCCCCGAACGAGTGCGGGCATCCAATAGCGTTTTGATCCGACGTGGTGTCCAACCAACGGGCGGGCATGAGTGGTTCCTTCGAGAACGTCCAGCGTGGCAGCTTGCCGGCTCTCACTCGTCCCCCGCACAGCACGCAGGTCCAGGAGCGGGCAGGCTGCCCGCTGTACGGGTCGCCCACAACACCATCGAGCGGCTACCACGCACACCCATACCGGTCGCGATGCACGACTTCCGTCAGCGGCTTCTTCGCTGCCTGCGCACCCGCACGCACCGGTTTGCCAATGGGCAGCACCGCTAAGAGCAGGATGTCTTTCGGGACGCCCAGCAGCTCGCGCATCTCCTTCAGGCACTTGCGGAGCCCGCCTTGCACCCAGCAGGAGCCGTAACCCAGGGCCGTCACGGCCAGGAGCATGTTCTCGACGGCGGCGCAGGCGTCTTCCACCCAGTAGCCGCCGGAGGGGGTCTCCCGCTGCTGCATCAGCACGGCGACCATCGCGCTGCAGTTCTTGTCCCAGCCAAGTAGACCGAGGGCTTTCTGCAGCACGTCGGGAGCTGTCACGGCGATGAACTCGCGGGGCTGGTAGTTCCACCCGGTGGGGGCGCGCCGGCCGGCGTCGAGGATCTTCGCCAAGTCGGCCTCGGGGATCGCTCCCGGACCGAACTCCCGCACGCTACGTCGTTGTTCGACTGCCTCGAAGAAGTCCATGTGGATTCGTCCTTTCTGTGCCTCAGGGCACTTCGCCCAGTGGCCTGTCGGCGTCCGCGAAGAGAGCAACCCTCGCGCTTGTGCGCAGTCCGCCGCAACGCAGTTCCCTGCCGGGGTTGCCATTCCACAGCACTGTGAAGTGCGCGCCCTCGGCGCCGACGATCCGGGCGGCGAAGCTGCCAACTGTCGAGGCGCCCTCGGTCGGCAGCGCCGCGACGGTCGGCACCGGCTCCCCCTCGCGCAGCGGCACGAGGAAGTAGGCGAGCTGCGGATCGCCACCGGCTGTCCGATGGTACACAGCCGTCGGCACCGGCCGCAACACGTTGTGCTTCCCGGTCGGCAGCCAGCCCTGTACCACTGGCCTCTTCTGCCCCTTGACCACCTCAACCTGCCAGCCGTCGAGCTGCACCGGGATCAGCGCCAGGTTGGCGCCTGCCGGGTCTTGGGTGACCACGGTACCCGACGCCTGATCGGCGCGGGCGTCGGGGGCGTCGAGGTGGAACAGGCTCTCGTAGCGGTGCGGCTTGCCGTCTGTCGGGTGCAGCTCGTCGACCACCAGCCACAGTCGGGGCTTCAGGAAGAGGACCGACCGGCGGTGCTCGACCGGGACGTTCTCGTCTCGCCCGTACCCTTGCGTGTAGGCGGCGGAAGCAAAGTCGAAGGCGTCGGTGGTAAGCCAGCCAGATCCATCCGAAATGGCTGATCCGGCCGCCTTCCAGCTCTCACGAACCACGGCGCGCCTCTGGTCGAGCCCGTCGACCATGACGGTGTTGTGCGCGCGAGTTGAGAGCACGTACTTCCGCCATTCGGAGACATCGTACGAATAGGTGCCGGCTTCCACCAGGAGCGGCCGGTCAAACGCGTGAACGAGAATGGACAGCTTGTCCTCGTGCTGGTGCCCGGTGCCGAACGGGCCGGCATCCATCATCAGGTAACAGGCGTCGCGATCCCAACCCGAGCGCATGACATCCCAGCCCGCGTCCGGCAGGCGGGCCGAGGTGTAGGCCGGTGGAGTGCCTTCCTTGCCGTCGGTCAGGAGGTATCGCCAGTCCGCGCGCGAGGGGAACAGCGCAAGCCCTTTCTGCAGCCAGCCACCGACGCCGGACGCGCCGGAGTCATTGAGCGGCGGCGTCCTCCCGGCGGGGTCAGCAATCCGGGCGTAGTAGTCGAACATGCGCTCGAGCTTGTCGGTGAAGTCGTCAGGCAGCGGCACTTCGCAGCGACGCGCGACCTCCACGGCCCCCAGCATGTTGCCCAGCGTCACGCCGTGGTAGCCGGGCGTCAGCTCCATCTGGGCGCCATCGGCGTAGACTTGGTTGTCCAGTTCGCTGTGCAGCCGCTCGATTGCTGTGTCGCGCCAAGCGGCCGACTCTCGGAACTCAGGCAACATGCAGCCAATGTGCAGCAACCCGTTCGCTTCCATCGCCCCCCAGTTGGAGCCGGCTTTGAAGTGCTGCGGGTCCATCAGGTAGAGGGCGTGGTCGCGGAACGACTGGAGCATCGCGACGAGGTCGCTATCGCTGAAGCTGGGCGAGTGAAGGAAGTAGTAGAACGCAGGGAACCACGTCTGCCCCATGCGGATGCCGGCATCCAGGCTGAGTGGTGACTTGCCCGCGTCGTCGAACGGCCCCTCGACCCAGTGTGCGCCGACGTGGACCGGCATTGCCGCGATCCACGACCGAAGCTCGGCGACGAACTCGCGGGCGTACTTCTCGTCCTTCGTGCCAGCGTAGGCAGCGCCGAGGGTCAGCCAGTGAGAGTGACGATTCAGCGCGATGGCCCACTGCTCGTAGTTGAACGGGTCTTCGTTCCACTTGATCTCCGGTCCCACGTTGAAGGCTGGGCAGCCCACGAACTGGAACTCGTGGGCGACAATCCGGTCTGCCGCTTCCGCGGAGCCGCTGGTCGCCAACGACGGCGGCGCTGGCGTGGTGCGCTGCCGGAAGTGGGCGGCCAGGGCGGCTTCCGCCGCAGCCCAGTCCCCCTGCACCGCGGCTGCCGCAGCCGGAGCAAGCGCAGGCAACGTCAGGTCGAACGCCTCGTAGAACTCCCGCCGCACCGCTTCCTCGCTCTTGGTCACGATTTCCACCTTCTCCACGGCGGCCCACTCCTCCACGTGGAAGTGCATGGCCGACCAGACGAATGCCAACATCAGTTCCTTGCCTGCATACGGTCGAAGCCGCTGCCGCAGTTCGCCGCTCTCCCAGTCGCGCCACTCCACCACGTCTGCGCCCGCCGCGCCGATGCCGGCGTAGTAGAGCGGCGGACGCTCCTCCGAACGCGCCTCGAACTTCAGCGACGGCGTGGCAGACTCCTCGAAGCTCCGCCACACCTCCGGGGTGAAGAGCGCCAACGCCGGCACCCCGCTCCGAGGCGGGTCGTCGAGGGCGCAGAACGTCTTGTAGCGCAGCCGCGCCCTGAGGCTGGCGGCCAGGGGAGAGGGCACCGTGATCCGGGTCCCGACCAGGACAGTCCCGCGGAGCTTGCCGTCCTTGTCGCCGTCAATGGCAAAGCCGTCGCCTGTCGCGTCGGGCGTGACGTCCCACGCCGGCAGGTAGCCGGCTGCCGTCCATTCCGGCTTCTGGTCCGGCGCCAGCGCGCGGCGAACCTGCCACTCGTGAGCAAGGGCAAGCGGTGAGGTGGCAAGGAGCAGGGCAGCGGCCAGTGTGCACGTGTTCATGAGTGCTCCAGCAAAGCGGCGGTCTGGGAACGTCCGAGCTGTCTGAGTTGTCCGACGAGTCTGACTGCGCTCACCCCCCGCTGGGTGGCCCAGGCAACGGTCGCCAGCCGGTCGCCTTCTGTCACATCCGGATGGTGCCCCGGCAGCGCCACGTCGCAGTTTGCTCGGGAAGCCCCGTAGGTGCGCAAGCAGCCGGTTGCGGGGCTGCGGATTTCGTGGGAACTCAGGTCAACGTCTGACGGGAGGCGCCCCAGCACCGCGCCCTTCTCGACGGGGTCGCACGGAGGCAATGCGCGCCCAACGAACAGCCCCGTCGTCGGCGCCGTCACGTCCAGCGTTGCCATTCGGTCAAAGAACAGCACCGGGTCGTCGCCTTTCTGTAGCGCGCCGCCCAACATGCCGATGGCCTTCGCGAAGTTGGTGAGCAGGCGCAGCCCTCGCTTCACCTGCTTCTCAACAACGACGTACTGCCCGGAGCACTCGTAGGTCACGCCGATGCGGCCGGTCGAGCAGAAGTAGCCGCCGACGGTGATGTTGTTTGGCGCGCTGAGGTGCACAAACCGGTGTCCGAGCTTCGCCGCCAACTCGCGCAACTCGGGCGTGTCGCGGATCAGGACGGCCGGGGCTGCGTGCTTCTCCCAGCAATGGAGGTCGAACACGTGCGTGGCTTCGTCGCCGAACGCCTGGTAGAGCGCGTGCGACACGCGCCCGGTGTCGTTGCCGGCTCTGTCCCCCGGCCAGGTCCGGTTCATGTTGTGCCCGCGGTCGTCGCCGTAGGGCTGCTCCGGCTTCATCCGGAGGTGGGGCCGGCGCTCGCGGACAGCCGGCAGATTGGCGAAGGGCACGGCGAGCACCTTCCCGCGCAGCCTCTTCCGCGACGCCAGCTCGACAAACCGGCGAATCACCTCGGTCTCAACGCCGCGCACGAAAAGGCCCACGTCGAGTTCACGATGGAAGTATGCGGCAAGACGAGTAGAACCTCGGCCTCGACTCGACCAGAGGGACTGGAAACTCCTTCTCACCCGTCCGCTCCTCGGTTGTGCGTTCTACCCCGCCCAGGTTCGGCCCGTGTGCGACGACCTGGCTGTCCACGACCGCGATCCATTCATCAGGGAACCGCAGCTTCAGGTCGCCGGTGTGCTCGCCAATCCAGTCACGATCACGGTACCAACGTCCCGGCACACTCGGCGGCAGCGGCACGCCTTCCGGCCACCCCGGCGGCTTGCGTCTTCGCCACATAGCAGATCACCTCACGCCCGATTATAGCCCTTCGCCCTCGCCCCCCTCAAGCCAGCCCCCTGTCCCGCCTCACCCAACCACCCCCGGAATCACCCCACCATCATTCCGCACTGCCGCCTTGAACGGGTGATCCACCAGCCGGGGCGCGCCGGGCACCGTCTGCGGACCGCAGCCGCACGGGTAGTCGGTGGCGGTGTAGCCGAGCTTGTCCTTGAACGCCGACCACATCCGGAAGTTCTCGGTCGAGAGCGACACGGGGATGTCGCTGTTCCACTTGCGGATCTCGGTCAGATGATGGTCGTAGATCTCCGCGCGCACCCGGTGCGGGAAAGGCTTCGCGATGGTGTCCTTGACCTCGTCCCGCTGGTCCTCCGCCACCTTCAGGAACTCCGGGTCGAGCTGGTCGAGCGGCAGCCGCCGCTTCATGTCGTCGACGTCCATCCACATGAAGCAGCAAAGACTGATGACATCGGGGTTCGTCCGCTCGAAGAGCAGCTTCGCTGTGTAGGCGGCCTCCTCGCGCCAGCCCTTCACCGGGATGATGGGCTTGAACTTGTAGCGGATCTGGTAACCGGCGTCCTGCGCCACGCGGGCCGCCTCGATGCGTTGCTCGGTCGTGCCGGTGAGCGGCTCGATCAACCGGCTCTGCGTCGGCCCACTGACGCTCCAGACAAGGATGGTGTGCCCATTGTGGTCGAAGTCGCGCATCCACTCGGTGTTCCAGGTCTTCGTGTGGATGATCAGGTAGCGGTTCTCCTGCTTGCCGAACCACTCGATCATCGGCCCCAAGCAGCCCAACTCCGGCTCCAGGCCGGGCGGGTCGCCGTCGTCGTCCAGGAGATAGGTGTACTGCCACGGATGCCGCTCCATGAGCTGCCCCAGCGTGCGGCAGTAGTCCTCCACGTTGACCATGGAGATCAGCAACCCGCCGAATCCGCAGTACAGGCACTTGTGCACGCAGCCGTTCTGGAAGTGGATGCGCCAGCACGGCCGGCACACCTTGTCGTTCCGGTTCGGATCCTCCGCTTGGTTGTAGCACGCCCACGAGAACGCCCCGCCGCCCAGCAAGGCATGTGCCGTCTGGCCGCTGAGGCTGCAGCCCTGCTCGTTGAGCCACTTCACTCGCTCCCCTTCCTTGCCGTCGAACCGGAACGTGTTGAACAGCAACGCCGGATCGCGGACCTCCTCCATCGTTCCCATGGTCCGTCGAGCAGCCAACAGCCCGCCGTCCTTGATAAGCGCCGGCAACTGCTCATCGGCGTACACAATCGGCTCGACCGGCTCCTTCAGCGCAGCCACGACGCGCTCTACGCGCTCGCGGTAGCTGTCGTTCGCCATTACGGTGTCGTTCACATAGACGACTGGGGGGCTGAGTTTATACATGATTCCTGCTCCGTTGTCGCGCTCGCCCCTTCGCTTGGTCTGCTTGTCACCGTGTCACCGTGTCACCGTGTCTCCCCGTCTCCTTGTCCTTGAGTCACCTCCGAAACGCCCCACCCACCTCCACCCCCCGAAACCGCGCTGGCGCGGCACCGTGCGTCATCTGCGAAATCTGCATCGGATCGCCTTTGCCGCAGTTGAGGACGCCGTTCGGCACCCAGAAGCGCTGGTCACAAATGGCGTCGCACGACCCCCAGAAGTCCGTGGTCAGCGACTGGTAGGTCACGTTCTTCAGCATGCCTGCCAGTCGGCCGTCGCGGATCCGCCAGAACGCATCGCCGCCGAACTGGAAGTTGCAGCGCATCTGGTCGATGCTGAAGCTGCCGTGCCCCTCGATGTAGATCCCGTCGCCCGTGTCGGCGAGCAGTTCGTCGAGGGCGAGTGGCGACGTGCCGGGCATCAGGCTCAGGTTCGGGATGCGGACGATGGGGATGCTGCTCCAGTGATCCGCCCGGCAGCCGCCGGTGCTCCGCGCCAACCCGATCTCGCCAGCGACTTCGCGGCTGGTGCTATAGCCGCTGAAGACGCCGTCCTTCACGATGTTCCACCGCTGCCCGGCGACCCCGTCGTCGTCGAAGCCGTGGGTCGCCAGCCCGCCCGGCAGCGTGTTGTCTGCCACGAAGTTGACAACCTCTGAACCGTACTGCAGCCGGTTCAGCTTGTCGGGCGTGGCGAAGCTCCGCCCGGCCAGGCTCTCCTCGAAGCCTAACGCCCGATCCAGTTCGGTGGCGTGCCCGACGGACTCATGCATGGTCAGCGCCAGGTTCAGCGGGTCCAGCACCAGATCATACACGCCCGGTTCGCAGTCCGGCGCGTGCAGGTGCTCCACTGCCTGCTGCGCCACGCGTTCGGTGTTGGCGAGGAGGTCGTCCGCGTCAACGTTCTCGAATCCGAGCGTCCGCCCCGGCGGGTTGTAGCTGCGTGACCGCGCGTCATGCTCACCCACCGCCGTCGCCATGTAGCCGGCGTTGGTGGTGACCACGTCGCTCGCCAACTCGGCCCCCTCCGAGTTCAGGAACGCCCGGACGCACCGGCGCAGCGTCATGTGCGCATTCGCCTTCGAGACGCCCTTCTGCCTAAGCAGTCGGTCGTTGATCTCCAACAGTAGCCCCACCTTCCGGTCGATGCCGACCGTGAACGGATCCACCGTGCACTCGCTGGCGAACCGCTCCCTGCGCGGCGGCTCCGGTACCAGTTCCACCGGCTTCGGCATCAGCCGAGCGCTTGCCTTCGCCACTTCCACCGCCTCCGCCGCCAGCGACATAGCACCCTCCGCACGCTCCACCGCCCCCGCCGCGAAGCCCCAGGCGCCGTTGACCAACACCCGCACCCCAATCCCCCGGCTCTCGTCATCCGAGATCCCGCTCACTCGCGCCTCCTCGGCGGACAGGTTCTGCGAGCGATAGGTGCACGCCCGCGCGTCAGCGTACTGCGCGCCACGAGCCGTGGCTGTGTCCAACGCAACCTTCGCGAGATCCATCATGGTGTTTGTCACCTTCGGAGCAGTTTGATGGGCGGAAAGATGCCTGGCAGAAAGATGCCAAGGGCTGGAGAGCCTTCGGTCGAGAATGAGCGGGCGGCCCTCCCACCCGCCGCAAGGCGGTCCGTGTGCCGTCATCTTTCTGCCCGCTTCCCCAAACTCCTCCCCTCGCCTGCATCCGCCGCCCCTTGCCACCCTCCCGAACATTGTGTAGAATTAGCACTCGTAGACAACGAGTGCCAAGCTGGCACATTGACTGTAGTGACAGCTTACACGGGCGATCTCACCACGGAGAAGCCCGGTGGGTTTCAGGAGTCGCGGAGTCCACTGCGAAGGGCGAGAAGTGCCAGTCAGAAGCTCCGCGATCTCCGTGACTCCGTGGTGACACCGCCATCACCGAGGTGAGGAACCAAATGCCGCTCTACGAATACGAATGCCGGAAGTGCGGGAATCGATTCGAGATCCAGCAAAAGGCAACCGAGAAGCAGCTCCGCAAGTGCACCCACGTGAACGGCGGCAAGAAGGCCTGCGGCGGCGACCTCAAGAAGCTCTTCTTCCCAGCCGTTATCATCTTCAAGGGATCCGGCTGGCACATCAAGGACTACGCCAAGGGCGGCGGAAACGGCGGCAAGCCCAAGTCGGAGAGCACAGAGCCGTTGGGTTCGGAGTCGAAGTCGAGCACGGAGACGAAGTCCAGTTCAGACAGCAAGTCCGGGTCGGAGAGCAAGTCTGAGAAGAAGAAGGAGACGGTGTCGGCCTCGAAGGACTGACGTTCCGCAGGCGGTCGAGATCGAGGGTCTGAACCGCGAGGCGGCGACGGACGCGGGGCAGGGCAGGGATCCCGCCGGGCGGCGTTCTGGTGCACGGAGACCCCGTGCTGGCTCTCCGCCGACTTACTCACGGGCCCGTTGTCCCGCCCTGACTGCCACCCACGTCCGCCTCCCGGCGGCTCCGTGGGCCCATGGTCACCGGGGCCCCCGCGGTACTTCGCCCGCCCCTGCACTCGCGACGACGCGAAGTGCCTTGTCTTCCGCCGATGGCGGGCTGTGCCACATGACCAAACCCGCAGCCCATCTCGGCGCTGGGCGCCTGCTGTTGGCTGTTGGCCGTGGTAGAATCGCTGCCCGGCGTGCCCGCGGAGTTCTGACGCGCAAGAGAGGCTCTGGGGGCGCCGGCTTCCCAGAGGGTGCGACGAGCTGTCCAAACCCACGGCATCCATCCGCCGTGCCATCCTGCCAATCCTGTCCCTCCCGTCCGGCTATGTGACGACTCACGCTGCCTGCCTTCAGTGACGTCCCCTCAAGCGTGACAGCGAATCGCCAATGACAACAGACGTCCCCCAGCGACTCAACGCCCTGGACTTGGTGTCCGTTCGGGAGCATCACTTCCGCCGCTTGGTCGCTCTCTTCGAGGGCGCGGTGCCGGATCCTGTCTTCGTCCTCTGCGGGATCGTCCGCCACACCAGCGAGGTCCTCGCCAACTGGGAGCAGTGGCTGGATGAGTCGCTGGAGTGGCTGGCGGGGCAGGTGGACGCGGCGACGGACCGGGAGGTCTTCCGGCCGTTGGCTGTGAACCACGACCCCGACGGCGTGCACTTCGTCGATCACCTCTTCGGGGCGGACGTGTCCCAGATGGAGGACCGATCGTGGCAGGTGCGGCTGCTGGAGACGCCGGTCGGTCAGCTCGACCGGCCGGACTTCGCCGTGAACGCTACCTGGCGGCGGACGCAGGCGTTTGCGCGCGCCTTCGTAGAGCGCGGAGGGCGCGGGGTGATCCTCGGAACGCCCACGCTTTCGAGCGCGCTGAATGTCGCAGTGAACCTGTACGGCCAGCGGATTTTCGAAGCCCTGCTGCTCGAGCCCGAGGCGGCCAAGCACGACCTGCGCGTGATCAACGAAGTGATCTGCGACCTCCATCGCTGGTACCTGGATGCGGTTCCGGCCGAGCAACTCCAGTGCATCGTGCCGGGCGGCCGGCGCCAGCCGCCGGGGTGCGGCCAACTGTGTGGGTGCGCCTGCCAAGTGCTGTCCGCCGAGCAGTACCGGGAGTTCGTCGCGCCGCTGGACGAGGAGTTGCTGTCGCTCTACCCCAACGGCGGCATGATCCATCTGTGTGGCGTGCACACGCAACACGTCCCGGTGTGGCGGGAGATGAGCGCACTGCGGGCGGTGCAGGTGAACGACCGGGCCGCGGAGGAGCTGGCGCTCTACTTCGGCGGGCTCCGCGAGAATCAGCTTGTGTATGTCGACCCGTGCGCGGAGATGCCGGTCGAGCACGCTCTGGAGATCGCGGGCGGGAGGCGGTTGGTGCTGGCGGCGGACCTGAAGGAGGCACCGCGGTTCCCGCCGGCCGCTCTTGAGTGAGCCGACGGCGCTTGATACCATGCACTGGGAGGCGCACAGATTGCGAAGGAAGCGGGAAGCTGCAGTGTGCTACGGAGCGCCCACTCGGGAGACCTGCCATGCTCGTCCTTGCCATTGCCGCCGCGTTGCCTGTCCTCACCTCCTCCGCCGGAGCCGAACAAGCCATGAACGCTGACGGGCCGCTCTGCATCAGCGGCATCTACCCGCACCTTTCCCCCTTCAACCAGCCCGAGCCGGGCAAGAAGGACGCCACGCACGGCGAAGCCGGGATCGGCGCCATCGCCCCGTGGGCGGGCCGACTGTGGTACCTGAGCTACCCGCAGCACAAGGTCACCGGCAGCAATGACAAGCTGTACGAAGTCGATGAGCGGATGAACCTGACGATTCGACCGGAGAGCGTTGGCGGCACGCACGCCTGCCGGATGATCCACAAGGAGTCGAACCAGCTCCTCCTCGGGCCCTACTTCATCGACGCCGACCGCCGCGTTCGCGCCGCCGACTTGGAGCAGCTGCGCGGCCGGATGACGGCGGTGATGCGGCATCTGACCGACCCGGCGAACAAGGTCTACTTCTTCGACATGGAGGGCGCGATCTACGAGGTCGACGTGCACTCGCTGGCGGTGACCAAGCTCTTCGACAAACCCGTTCCCGGCTGGCACGGCAAGGGCGGCTACACGGCGCAGGGGCGCGTGGTCATCGCCAACAATGGGGAGCGAGGAGGCAACTTCGACGACCGCCAGTACCTCGTGGGCGGCCCACCCAAAGGCGAGGAGGCGGGCAGCCTCGCCGAGTGGGACGGCAGGGAATGGCGCCTCATCGAGCGGAAGCAATTCCTCGATGTCACCGGCCCGGGCGGCATCAGCGGCAGCCCCAGCGACGACGCGCCGCTCTGGACGTTCGGCTGGGACAAGCGCTCAATCAGCCTCAAGCTGCTGGACGGCGGGCAGTGGCACACCTTTCGCCTGCCGAAGGGCAGCCACACCTTCGATCCGCGTCACGGCTGGTTCACCGAGTGGCCGCGGATCCGCGAGATCGAGCCCGGCAAGCCGATGATGTGCGTGCATGGCAGCATGTTCGACTTCCCAATCGGCTTCAGCGCCAAGGCAACCGGCGGCATCCGGCCGATCTGCACCCACCTTCGCTACATCCCAGATTTCTGCCACTGGAATGGTCGGGTGGTGCTCGGCGCCGACGATTCGTCGATGATGGAGAACGAGTTGTGTGGTCAGGCGCAGTCGAATCTGTGGTTCGGCACCCGTGACCGACTCGAACGCTTCGGTCCACAGGTCGGCTGGGGTGGTGTCTGGGTGGATGACGCGATCACGGCGGGCGAACCGTCGGTGCCGTTTTTGTGGGCCGGTTACCGGCAGCGAACGGCGCACCTGTTCCACGATGCGAAAGACACCGTCACCTTCTCCCTGGAGGTCGACCGCGATGGCCACGGAAACTGGGAGCCGTATGAGCAGATCCGCGTGCCGGCCGGCGGCTACGCGTGCCACGCGACCACGGACAACCCGCCAGGCGAATGGATCCGCGTGACCGCCGACCGCGACTGCACCGCCACGGCGTACTTCCACTACCTGACGCCACGCCGCGAGGACGCGGCCGAGGCGAAACTGTTCGACGCGCTGCCCGACGCCGGTGACGCCACGAGCTATATCGGCGGCATCCTCCGCCCCTCGGCGATCCACCGCGGCCTGGAGTGGGTGTCGCAGCAGGTGGACGGGAATGGCAAGGCGGCAGCCACCGTGTTCAGAAACGTGCACCTGGAAGGCACGACGCGGTTGACGTTCAGCCAACCGGAAGAAGATCGCTCGAAGTGGCTGCTGGACGTGGGCGCGTTCAAGCAGGACTTTGAGGTCGACGCCGCTTCCGTCATCGTGACCGACAAAGAGGGCGGACGTTGGCGACTGCCCAAGGGCTCGCCCACGTTCGACAGACCCTTCCCTTCGGGCTGGCCCCGCGGCATTCGCGAGGCCGTGTCGGAGCGCTTCCTCGCCAACCTCCACGGCACGTTCTACGAGGTCCCTCGCTGGGGCGCGCAAGCCGTGCCGGACTTCAGCAAGCTGAAGCCGGTGTGCAGCCACCACAAGCTCATCGCCGACTTCTGCACCTGGCGTGGGCTGTTCGTCATGAGCGGGGCCCGGATCGGCGCCCGGCAGGACGGTCAGTTCTTCGCCGGCGACGACGGCTGCGGGCTCTGGTTCGGCACGATCGACGACCTGTGGAAGCTCGGCAAGCCACGCGGCGAAGGTGGACCGTGGAAGGACACCCCGGTCAAGGGCGGCGAACGGTCGGATCCGTACCTGATGGCGGGCTACGATGCGAAGACGCTGACGCTCACGCACGACGCAGACACTGCCGTCGAGTTCGTCGTCGAGGTGGACCCCGTTGGCGACGGCCACTGGGTGGTGTACGACGCCTTCACGGTCGAGTCTACGCAGGTGTTCGTCCACCATGTCCACAAGGGATACCACGCGCGTTGGGTGCGTTTCACCGCGAACCGAGACTGCACGGCCACGGCGTGGCTGACGTACGAGTGAGGAAAGGCTGGAAGGATGGAAGGCACGGAAGGCATGGAAGGGGCGCAGCGAGCTCGCGTGGCGAGCCCTCGGCGCAATGTCAACCGAGGGTACCGGACGCTTGCCGTTTGGCAGGACGCAATCGACTACTACGCAATCACCTGCCGGATCTTCAGAGCGTTCCCGGACGAGTTGAGGCGCGTGGTCTCGAACCAGATCTCCGCCGTGGACTCCGTTCACAGGAACATTGCCGAGGGATACTGTCGTCGCAGCCTCAACGAGTACCTTCAGCACCTCAACTACGCAATGGGCTCGGCTGGGGAGTCGGTGTCCGGCCTTCACGCCTGCCGCAACGCCGGTCAGGTCTCCGAGACGGAGGTCGCGCAGGCTGATGCCCGTGTCTTCAAGCTCGAGAACCGCCTGAAGCGCTTGATCGCGAGCCTCCAGTCGAAACGTCAAGAAGGCGATTGGGAGGACTCATTCGTTGCGCCCGATCCAGATTCCGGCTAACCTCCGCCCTTCCGCTCTTCCATCCCTCCACTCTTTCGTCCTTCCATTTCTCGGCTCTTCCACCCTTCCCCAGGAGACACCCTCATGCCCACCGACCTCGAACGATTCCTCGCCTGCATGGACTACGAACCCTCCGCCCGTCGCCCCAACCACGAACTTGGTGCGTGGGCGCAGACGCGAGCGCGTTGGCAGAAGGAGAATCCTGACGCCATCAAGGACTTCCACTGGTCGTGGTTCGACGACGAGCCCGCCATTGGCCTCGACAAGCGCGAGTACATCGGCGTCAACTATGGCTTCATTCCGGGATATCAGTACGAGGTGCTCGAGGAGACCGATCGCTATGTGGTAGCCCGCAACGGCAACGGGATCGTCACCCGAGCGCTGAAGCAAGGCTCCGTTGGTGGCGCGCGGATGTGCATGGATGAATACCTCGGCTTCCCGGTGTCGAAGCCGGAAGACTTCGCCGACGTGAAGCGGCGCCTCGTGGCCGCCGCCCCGGAGCGCTACCCCGCCGACCTGGACCAGCGGGTCGAGCGCTGGAAGCAGCGCGACTACCCGCTCATCCTCGGGCACAACTGCGCGGCGAACGGGTTCTACTGGCGTGCCCGGGAGTGGATGGGGACCGAGCCGCTGTCGCTTGCGTGGTACGACTACCCCTCCCTCCTGCACGAGATGATGGAGTTCTACGCCGACTTCGTCATCGAGACGAGCCGGCCGGTGCTGGAGAAGATCCAGGTCGAGTACTTCTGCCTGAACGAGGACATGTCCATGAAAGCCGGCCCGCTGCTGAGCCCGGCGACGTACCGAGAGTTCATCTTCCCGCACCTCAAGCGGATGGTAGAGTTCTTCCGCAGTCACGGAACGAGGCACTTCGCTGTCGACACCGACGGCGACCCGACCGTGCTGATTCCGCTCCTGATGGACGCCGGCGTCGACGTGGTCTGGCCCATCGAGCGCGCCTCCGACATCAGCCCGCAGGAATGGCGAAAGCAGTTCGGCAAGGAGCTGCGCTTGTGGGGCGGCGTCGATAAGCGGATCATTGCCCGCGGGCCCGAGGCGACCACACAGCACCTTCGCGAGTTCATCCCGCTGATCGAGGAAGGCGGCTTCATCCCGACGGTGGACCACACGGTGCCCCCCGATATCTCGTGGGACAACTTCCGGTACTACATGGACGCGAAGCAGGCGCTGTTGGCGGGGGACTTCGCGAAGCTGGAGTAGCCGCGCAGCCCGTAGCCCGAGGCGGCAAGCCGAGGGGAGCTTCCACTCGCTTGGACCTTCGTGGCTACGCGCGAGGGCGGAACAGGCACAGGCGCAGCGCGTGCCAGAGGGGCAACAGCGAACTGAGTGTGATTGCGCCCAGCACGAGTTCGGGGCCGAAGTGGACGGGGGTGTAGAGCGGCACAACACCCACAGCAACTGGGAGGGCGAGCGCGTGGCAGAGGAACGCCCACACCGTGCTCTGGCGGACGGCCCGCGTGGTGCGGCGGGCCAGTTGGATCACCTCGGGCACCTTCAGCGGGTCGGCTGCAAGGAGGAGGATGTCGGCCGCTTCCCCGGTGAGGTCCTCGCCGCCGGCCATGGCGATCCCCACCTCGGCCTGGGCCAGTGCCGGCGCATCGTTGAAGCCGTCACCCACCACAGCCACCAGCTCACCTTCTGCTTGCAGCCGCCGGGTCTCGTCGGTCTTGCGGCCGGGCATCGCCTCGGCGAGGACGCGACTCAGACCCAGCTTCTCGCCCAAGTGCTCTGCGACGACCCAACTGTCGCCGGTGACCATCGCCGTCTTGATCCCCAACCGATGGAGCTTCTCCACGGCTGCCTGGGCGGTGGGCTTCAGCGGATCGGCGACGGCGATGATTGCCGCCAGTTCCGCCTCAACCCGCACCGTCAGGATGGCCTTGCCTTCCTGGGCGAACCGTTGCGCCGCTCGCTGTAGCGCCGTGTCTTCCAGTAACTCGCCCCGGCTCCAGTCCCACCGCGAAACTTCCACTCGGCGACCGTTCACCAGAGCGGAAACCTGGAGTCGCGAGGTGGCGACAGTGTCCTCCGGTGTGGCAATGGGGAGTTCGTCTCGATTTGCCGTGCGGAGGATCGCCCGGGTTAGTGGATGATCCGTGTATCGCACCGCCGAGGCCGCCAGGCTCAACACGGCATTGCGGAGGCGCCCTCTGGCGGGGGTGATCTCCACGACCTCGGGGTAGCCGAGGGTGAGGGTTCCAGTCTTGTCGAGCAGCACCTCCGTCAGCCCGGCACTCAGTTCGACGGTCTCAGGCGACTTGAAGAGGAAGCCCAACTTCTTCGCTCGCAGCACGGCGGCAGCCACGATCAGCGGTTCGGCGAACCCCAACGTGCACGGGCACCCGACGATGAGCACGGCCACTCCGTACAGCAGCGCGGGGGACAAGTTGGGCTTGGGACCGTACACAAGCCAGAGCAACGACGTGCCCGCTGCGAGGACCAACACCCCAGGAACCGCGTATCCTCCAACAGCCTCGGAGGTAGGCAGGAACGGCAACTGGGTGCCCCGGGTCCGCATGAACTGCCGGACGATCCGCGACATGACCGTATCGCCGCGCACCCGCGCGACCTCAACCAGCAGGCGCGCTCCCCGGTTGACCGAGCCGCTCACCACCTCCGCTCCCGGCGACTTGTCGGCGAGCATGCTCTCCCCCGTGACCGTGGATTCGTCGACGACCGACTCACCCGACACAACGTGGCCGTCCACAGCGATCCGGTCGCCCGGTTGCACCACGACCAGGTCGCCGACCTCGATGGAGTGACCCGGAACCACCACCTCCTCGTCCTCCACCACCTTCGTCACGTAGCGCTCGCCGCCGTGAATCCGTTGCCGAACGGAGGTGTCGCTTCCTTGCCGCGAGACTTCCGTCTGCAGCCGCCCGAACAGTACCAACGCAACCATCAGCGCAGCAACGCAGAAGTGGCCCTGCGGGTCTTCGACCCCCCGCATGAGCGGCGCCTGCAAAGTCCCGGCGGCCCCATCCAGGAGAGCGGCGAAGGCGCAGAGGCCGACGTACACGCCGAAGCTGAGCCGCGATCGGAGCAGCGACCGGAGGGCCTCCCGGTAGAGCGACCCGCCGGCCCAGAAGACCACGGCAGCGGCAAGCAGCCCTTTCGCATAGTCCAACTGCTGCGAGGGGAGTGAAGGCAGCGGCTTGTACCGCTCCAAGAGCGTTGCGCCGAAGAGCGCGATTGCGCCGACGCAGGCCCACCGCGCCCGGACTCGCCAATGGGACACGCCGAGCTTGGCGCGGCCCGGCTCTCCGGCGTCGGGATCCGAGCGGACGCGGAGACCCTCCTGCGACAACACCCACTGAAGCTCGGCGATCACCGAGGAGGAATCCCACACGCGAAGCTTCGCCACTCGGTCTTCGTCGATGGAAGCCTCAACGACCCCTGGTACCTGCTGTAGCGTCGCCTCCAGCACGACCCAGTCGTCCACATCCCCTTCCAGTTGGAGGGTCCGCTCAGAGACGGGGACCTCGTGGCCGACAGCTTCGACGGCTTGGATCAGTCGCTGAGTACTGGCCCTCTGGACCTGGAGACGAATGGTTGCGCCCTTGGAGTCCAGACTCACGTCCGTCTCGGTGACACCATCGACCTGCGCCAAGGCGCTCCGCACAACCTCGGCGGAGCGACCGGACGCCATGTTGCTCACCGGCACAAACAGGGAGACCGGCTTGCCCTCGACGTCGGCCTTGGAGGTCTGCCGGCTGAAATGCTCACTGAGCAGGGGGAGAAGCTGGCGCGGGGCAAGCTTCTCCCCCAGGGCAGCTCGATCCTTTGCCGAAGACTGCTGTAGTTCCTCCCGGAGCTGCCGTTCCGTGTCCAGCAGGCCGGTCAGGCGGCGGGTACTCAGGTGCAGCGCCGTTAAATTGACCACCGCCGCCACGAAGTCCAAGTCCTCACCGCCCGCCGCCTCCACGGCAGTGTGTGTCACCAGCAAGATGAGCCCGTGGACGGAGTTCGCGTCGACAAGGGGAGCGCACAAGAGAGCGCGTATCGGCGGCCTCGTCGGCTCTCCCGGTTCGGGGAGACGGCTCTCCTCCCCCGCGAACTCGCCCCAAACGGCCTCTCGATGCTTGATTGCCCTCTCCACCAAGGAGCGATTGGTCTCGAGCAGGTGCGCTTCGGGAACGGCGGACGCGCCGTGGCAGGTGACGGCCGCCACGAGTTTCCCGGTGGCATCGTCGCGGAGCAGGATGCTTCCCTGCTCTGTCTCCAGGCCAGTGCCGGTGAACAGGACATCCATGGCCCAGTTGAGCAACTGGTCGGTGCCCAAGTCAGTCGTGCTTGGGGCTGTCAGCGAACGGAGGGCCGCCAGTCGTTCGGGAGACCAGCTCTTGGCGGGTGTTGGGTCTTGCACTGCCTCTCTGAATGCGTGAGGCGCTTCCTCCCACGGCGGGTGCGCTCTCTCCGGCAGGCCGCTCTCGCCGGCGGCGAGAGCGGTGTCCTCTGACTGGGGAGTTGGCGTGGCTACGTCCATGCGGTGTCTGAGTTCGTCCGAGGGCTCGACGAATGGGAAGGACGCCCCCCGTCGCCCGAGTAGACCGGCGGTCCTGCGGACCGTGCCCGCCAGTGCCTCCGACTTGGCAGTTCAGGCACTTGCCGAGACGGGGCTATTCTACCACGCTGCGCGGGAAGAGGCGATTCATCGGCGCGTGGCGCCCGCCGGCCGGCGTCGGCGCCAACCCCACAGCACGCCACCACCAAGAAGAAGGGGCCCGCCCAGACCGAGAGCGACCTGCCCCCAGGCCGAGAACAACAGGATCTTGTGGATCAGCGCGTTGTGCGCTCTGGGGTTCTTGGGCAGTTGACCCAGGTGCTCAGCCACATGGTGGAGCAGGCTGACGGCGGGGGAGCGCTCGGGAATCTCCTTGTGGCAGCCAAGGCAGACCCCGCGCCGGTCGGTGCGGTGGCGCTCCACGTTGTTCAGCGGACGCGACAGCCTGAAGTGGTGGCCGACCGTCTGGAGCTGCTTGCCGTCTTCTGTCACGATCCGCGACCAGTCGTGGCTGAGTCCCTCAATGGGCTCGCACTGGACCTGGGCTTTCTTGGCGAGCACCGTCCCGTCCACCGTCTCCAGATCCACATAGAGCGGCTTGTCTGGCGGGCGCGTCGCTTCGCCGCCCGAGATACCGTAGCCCAACGCCTTGTCGGACGCGTGGCACGACTCGCAGGGGCGGGCCCCATCCATCATCGTGTGCGGCTGGTTGGGGCTCATGTCGATGCACAGTTGCCCCTTGGCGCCGCCGCCCTCAGTGTTCGGAGGAGCACGGAATATGTGATTAAGCAGAAGGGGCTTTCCGTCGGGCCCGATGACCGTGATGGAAGGCTGGCAACCTGGCGCCAGCGGGGTGATCCGCCCCTCGCCGTTCACGCCCATCATCGGGTCTTCCCAACGAGTGTATGAGCGGTCCTCTTCCAGCGCGCCGGGGATGGCAACGGCGTATTGGCCTTCGCTCGGGTCGGCAGCGTGCCCGGGCTGAGCGTGGCGGTGTCCGGCGGCGAGCCAGTCGAAGCGGGTCTTGCCTCTCGAGTAATCCACCTTCACATGGCAGCCATAGCACTGCGGCGACCACGAGGCGTGGCACGTGTAGCACTCCATCCTGCTCCTGTGCAGACGGACATTGTCCATGGCCACGCGACCGGCAAGCTCGAACCCGTTCTCCTGCTTGATCAGCTTCAGCGGCTTAATACTACAACCGTACTTAGCGCGAATGTGCTCGGCGAGGGTCTCCTGACCCCGCCGCTCCCCGGACCGACAGGTCTCCAGAGCCCTTTGAGACCTTCCGGTCAAGCGTTTCGGGGCGGT
>Ga0100387_10000338_pt1 | contig 38970 bp, 37 predicted proteins | sample CryGeymeta201511_FD_81547 | JGI IMG/M metagenome (GOLD analysis project Ga0100387, IMG submission 81547) | Groundwater microbial communities from Crystal Geyser aquifers in Utah, USA - Crystal Geyser metaG 2015-11 | ecosystem: Environmental > Aquatic > Deep subsurface > Groundwater | place... | reverse complement strand
TTTTTTCGCGTAAACTACATGAGCAACTTGTGATGCCATACTTTGAGATTATATTAACTCCCATATCAAATCAAACTTTTTCTTTTCCGCCTCCGCGATTTCCTCAGATTCAATTTTGAGGGCAATGAGCTCTTTTTTGGATGTGCAGATGATGATCGAGTTCCGATAAATTAGAACGAAGTCTGAATGAAAATAATTGTCGGGCAAGAACTTAACTTCCCTCATTTCCTTGGCATTTCTCTCCGGCGTGAATATATTTTCCGCTTCACCCTTGAAATGCAAGCCGCGATAAACGGTATTGTTTTTCAGTCTCGTTGGAATGTAATGGTTCTCGTCATACTCGGGAGTGATGACTTCATATATTTTTTTGAGCGAGCCAATGGCACGGATCACGCCATTTATTGTCTTCAATGAATCTTCAAGCGCGGTATAATAACCTTTCACTCCCTCATAGAGAGTAATTTTCGGTTTTGTCTGTGAACCTCTTTCAATTACCGAAAGTTCCGGCAAAATTTCGGAAACTTCTTTGAGTCTCCGTTTCAGGTTTTGCTCCAGTGTTGAGGGCGGAGAAACTACAAATCGAAGGCCAGATCTCATCTTGAAGTTTCCCATCAAGCCCTTTTCTCCCAAACTTTTCGCGACGGAATAAGCCGTTGGTCTTTTTATTCCGGCCACTTTCGCGATTCTTGCCAGCGGCGCCTCGCCAGTCTTCAATCCCGCCAGATATAAATTCACTTCTTCATCAGTTAAACCATAATTTTTAAGCACTTGCTGAATATTCATAATGTTGTAATTTCTGACAACATTATATAACCATTCATTTAAATTGTCAAATATTACTTTTTATAAGGTATTTCATTGATCTAAATAACTCGCATAATTTGTTCCAATATTCAACCCAACCCTTGATAACTCGCCGATTTTCTGGTATCGTTAGGCGTTTGAAACATAAATTAAATCTGCTCTTTAAAAAAGGAGGATAATATGTCCGAAAGAATTGATTTAACTAATCCTAAAGATGCATCTGTGGGTAGCTGTATAATCTTAATCCTGATTTTGCTGTTTATCTGGATTATTCTTCCCGTGCCCAGAACTATCAAAGGAACAGTCGAGAAAGTCGAAACTGTTTCAGTGATCAAATCCCTTCTGGGCGACACATTTCTGAAAAAGGTAAAATTCAAAGGGAAAGAGCCGATCTTACTTCAAGACAGTAAAAGTAATACGCAAATCGAAGAGGGAAGGATTTATGAAGTAGAGTTTTTTCCAAACTGGATTACGAAAAAAATCCGGATTATGTTATTGTCCGGATTCTTGAATATGGCGATGCAAAAGCGATAAAGTGGCTTTTCGAAATTTCGCCGAAAAACAGGGTTAAAAAAATCGTCAAAAAGTCCCGCCAGCTTTCGCGAAAGAGCGCCAATTTTTGGAGTTTGTTTTTTAATATTAACCGGGAAAAAGTCGAGTGTTTGAAAAAGTCCTATCAAAAAATGCAAAAGAGTCACTGGCCGTATTAGGCAAAAGTGGACTTATGAAATTAGCCTACCTAGCCGGCGGGACGGCTCTGGCCCTTCAAATCGGACATCGTCATTCCTACGACTTTGATTTTTTCTCTACGCGAGAATTTGACGAAAAAGTATTTTTGCAGAAAATAGTCAGACTGATTCCTGATTTCCAGCTGGAGCGGAAAGACTGGAGAATAATTTTGGGTTATATTGGAAAAATCCGTTTCAGTTATTTTTATTACCAATATCCCTTGCTTTTCAAGAAAATGAATTTTTCAGGGATCAATATCGCCGACCCGCGCGACATCGCCGCAATGAAAATCGCCGCCCTTTCCGACCGGGGAACCAAAAGGGATTTCGTTGATCTCTATTTCATTTTCGCGGAAGAAAAAATAATAACCTTGCCGGAAACACTCAAATTGTATGATAAAAAGTTCAAGACTCTCCGTCAGAACAAAATCCATATCATAAAAAGCCTTTCCTATTTTGAAGACGCTGAAAAGGATGAAATGCCAAAGATGATAAAACCGGTTAACTGGAAAAAAGTAAAAGAATATTTTATCACCGAACAAAAAAAGATCGCTAATGAATTGATCCGCACGACCTAAAGCGCAAAAAGCAGGTCATATCCGCTTTTTTTCTTTTGTTTCACGTTACATGTTTCGTGTTACATGATCGCTATTTCACCCAATATTTCGCTTTGATTTCCTGATCCTCTTCCTCTTTTTTCTCTTCAATTTTTTCCTTCGCCATTTCGCGGAGTTTGGGGAGATCTTCTTTCGTTAGATCTCTCGTCCGCGCAAGAAGCAAATCTTTTTTATTTTTCTTTGGCTCGTTCATCACTTCCGAAAGAAGTACGTCCAAAATCGCCCCGATTTTTGGACCGGGCTGAAGTTTCAATTCTTTCATTAAATCATCCCCGTTAATTTTGAGCATTTTGACCGAAAGCGGGTCATGGGAAATTTTATCCACCATATATTTGAAGTGGCGGAGTTTATACGGCACCGCTTTCGGCACACCCGAGCCAAGACGATCCCCGACGCGAAGGTCAATCAGGTCATCAATATTTTCCAGTCCCACTTTTTTGACAAGCCGGCGCACACTCGAAGCTCCAACTTCGTCCACGTTGTAATAGAACATGTGATTATCAACCAGCAGTTTCGTTTTCTTGATTATATCGGAAGAATATTTCAAGCGTTTCAAAATTTTTTCCGCCACCCGCGCCCCGACATGGTCATGGTTGTAGAAAGTTGAATAGGCGCCTTCGCCTCTTTTCGTTTCGGGCTTGGCGATGTCGTGAAACAAAGTAGCTAGACGCACTTCCAGTTTCGGCGAAGGGCAATTTTTGAGGGACAAAATCGAATGATCATAAATATTGTAAATATGATGCCGATTTTGGGAAACTCCGACTCCCCTTTCGAGTTCGGGAAGAATATATTGCAATAATTTTAATTCTCGCAGAAGTTCAACTCCTTCCGCTGCGTAATCGGAAACGAGAATTTTATTGAGCTCATCCTGAATTCGCTCAATAGCAATTAATTTTAAATTTCTAGCGTTCTTTTTTATAGCTTCAAGAGTCTTTTTCTCAATCGCAAACGGGGTTTCTTTGGACAATTTTCTCGGCCCCTTAGTTCTTTTTATGTTTATATCACTGCCCAAAGTAACCGCGAACCGCACCGCCCTCATCATCCGCAGCGCGTCTTCGTCAAATCTCTCATTTGGATCACCAACGGCGCGAATGATTTTATTCTTGAGATCTTCCTGCCCATTAAACAAATCTATTATCATATAACATGGAGCATGGAGTATGGAGCATTGTTTATTTTTGCTCTGTTTTTTCTTTTGCTTCATGTTATGTGTTCCATGTTCCATGATCCGCAACGCTAAAGCGTTAATTGTAAAATCTCTTCGGCTCAAATCTTCCTCGAGAGTTTTCGCAAATCGCACCTCGTCTGGATGCCGCTTGTCGGAATATTTTGACTCAATGCGATAAGTTGTAATCTCGACAACTTCCGAAAGGTTCGATTTTGAGGAATTGGCGGATTTATCCGCCAAGGGAAAGATTGAATCCTGATCACTTTTCGGAATTTTAACACCTACCGTCCCAAACTTATTTTCATAAAAGCTGGCGGGAAAAATCTTGGTTATTTCCTCCGGCTTCGCATTCGTTGTCACGTCCCAATCTTTCGGTCCGCCAGCTGGCGGATTTTCCACTAATAAATCCCGTACGCATCCGCCCACGATATATGCTTCAAAACCCTCGGCTTCGAGTTTTTGGATAATTTCGATTATTGGTTTTGGAATTTGACTAATCATAATGATTAGTCATCCCGAGCGCAGTCGAGGGATCTGGTTAAATAATTGATCCCGTATGCTAAACGGAATGACGCTTTATAATTCAATCCTAGCACGGCACGATATTATTTCAAATTATTCAATGCCTAACTTCCACAATGTTTCAAAAAATTGCTTATAGCTTCCAGCAATCACTTGATTTGAAATTGTAAAGTTCGTTACCGGCTCTCCGAAAACATTGAATCCAATTGCTTCCGGCCAGATATTCGTATTGACCATCCCAGTAAACAACCCGGGTAGAACGCGATAATCAAACAAATTTCTTTTTTTATTCTTCTCAAGATATTCTTTCTGGTCCGCACTGCCAAGATAGCGCACCGTTATATTTTTTTCCAGACGTAATTTTTCGTATGCTCTAATTTCGTCTCCTATATTTTCCGAAAACTTGTCTCCCATTCCGCCAATAATCAAAAGCTCGCATTCATCCGGCGCCTGACCCAAGAGATCAAATTCGTGCGCGACATATGACTCCTTACCTTGGAATATTTCAAATTCATTTCGTGTCGGAATCAAGATCAACTCATTCAACTTCTGGGCCACTTCTTCCGCCATTCTTTTTTGCCGGTCAACAAGTTGCACCAACATTTTCGGATTCTTGGCGCTGAATTTTTTGCGACCCCGTTTTACCATATGCCAAGCTAACCCTTTTTGTTCTAGGCTTCCCAACGCTGTATAAACAAACTGTCCATGAAGACCGGTTTTCTTGATTATTTTTGAACTCCCCACTTCCCCCAAGCCTAGCAGAGCAAGATATACAAGCGCCTCTTTCTCCCCCAATCCCAACTTTTTGAGGCTTATCTCAATTTCGCTATTTTCATTTTTATCAGTATTTATTGACATTACTTTCGCTATTAGCCTATTTATAGCTAAATTGTATCATATATTTTATCATCAATCAATATTGACATTATATTAATTTAATGATATAATGGGATGTTAAAAATAAAAATAGCTCTTTAAAAAGGAGGATAATAATGCATACACTAAAAGTTCAGCTTGAGGATGGCTCTGTTGAAATCATCGGCAAGTTTAAAACCAAGCAGGATCTGAATAATTTGTATCTTGGCCGCCATCCCTCTTTCACGCCCACAAGTCGCGGGAAACTGTTTGTTGAAACTAGGCAGAAACGTTGGTGGCTGGAGATATGGAGGAGCTGGAGAGATAGAAGCCCCCTATTTTGCTCCAACCCCTATATCTCCGAAGTTAAATGGAAAGAAGATAAGAATCCGAAACCCCTTGGAAAAGCGATTCTCTTCCGGCTTCTGAAAAATGACCGCCAGGGAACGCTTAAGGTGTTTGCCATCTTATCTTCCAAAGAAGATGTAGACCGCGTTTACTGGAAATGGACCGCAGAAAACATCCATACGCCGGCGCTTGGAATTCCTTCTGCTATGAAGGACTAAGAGAAGATGGCGTAGTGGTCCACCGCAGATAGTTTCGCGAAAGCTACTTCATTCGCGAATGGGCAAATGAAGATCCACTGGATGAAAGAATAGTTTATTAACCAAGAAGAATAGCAGTTTTCCCCGGTTGCGAAGCATCGCCGCCGGGGTTTTTTATTCTCTATCCCCCAGCCTCCCCCGCCAGCTACGCTTTGCCTGTCCGAAATACTTCGCAAGTCGAAGCAGGCGGGCGATGCGGGCAGGCCTCGCGGCGGTTGGGGTTTTTCTTTTGAAAAAAATGTCAAAATAAACAATCGACAATAAAAATGCCATAGCATAATTATTGTCGATCTATGTGGATTCAAAAAATAAAAGGATTGAAAGGATTATACTTTTTTCCGCTTTTATCCCAAATTATTCCAAAATAAAAAGGCGTCAGTTATGACCATATGGGTATAATTGACGTCCCTCTTTTTATTGAGCTGCTACTGAAGCAAATTTGTAATCAGCGCAACCATCACTTCTTTTTCTTTCGGATTGCTTTCGGCGACGAGAAGCGCGAGGGCAACCAGCGCGTTGTCATTGATTTTCCGTTCGCCCTTTTTGTTCAAGAGATAATTATTTTTTGCGAGAAATAGAATAAACAAAAGCGAGGCAATGCGCTTGTTGCCGTCCACGAACGGATGGTCCTTGATGACAAAATACAAAAGATGCGCCGCTTTTTCTTCGACGCTGGGATAAAGCTTTTTCCCGCCGAAAGATTGATTCAGGTTTCCGATAATGGCGTCAAGTCCATGCCCTCTTTCCTGCCCGAATATTTCCGTTGCGTTTTTGCTTCTGACCAGATTATTTTTTAGCCCCGCGATTGATTTTTTCGCTTCTTCATAATCCAACTCCCAACAAAACTTTAAAGTTTTCTTCTGGATAACAAGCTTCCCCTCGTCGTATTTTTGCAATAATATCCAGGAATTGGCATAATCAGTGATTACTTTCAACAATCCTTCGGCTTCGACTTTTTTGAGTTCTCTGTTTCGAATCGCGCTTTGAAGCAAGGCAATTGCGCTTTCCAGTTCTTGCAATTTGACTTGCCGCTGCTCTTTCAATCTTTTCTCGTTAATCGTAAATCCTTTGAGTAAGTGGTCTTTAAATATCTTTGTCGCCCAAATTCTAAATTGGGTTGCTCTTCGGGAGTTTACTCGATAACCGATGGATATAATTGTATCAAGATTATAAAATTTAACTGGTTTATCAGAATTTGCAATGTGCAAAAAATGCACATTGCTTTTTTCTTCTAATTCGCCAATTTTAAAGACATTATTGATATGCTTTGTAATAACACTTCTTTCCGTATTAAAAAGATCCGCAATCTGCTTTTGCGTCAGCCAAACGGTTTCTTCCCGAAGGTTCACCTCAAGTTTCGCCTTCCCATCTTTAGTTCTATAGATCACGATTTCCCCTTTTGGAAAATCATCCTTTTTGTTCTTCTTCATATTTCAATGTTATCACGCTAAAAATATATTACAAATCTTTATTCTCCGGATATCTCCCACATCGCCTCAAAAATACTTTTCAGTCCAGTATAAATTTTCTGGCTTTCAATAATAAGCCCAATTTTTTCTTCATAGGCCATAATGCCTATTTTTCTTTTTCCATATAGGCTGATCTCGACCGGCATTTTGAATTTTTCTTTTGGAATCATTTTTGAGCGACGCAGTTGTTTTTCGTCAAGCATTGAAAATTTTTTCATTTCATCCGTATCTGGAAAAATCGCTCGCACGGAAATCTTCTTCCGGAGCCGCTCGGGAATATAGTAATCATAGAAAAAACTTTCATCGAATTTCAAAAACGCCTCTGAAAACCAGGCGCAAATTTCTTGGCCAGGATAATTCAAAGTATCTTTATATACCTCTTTAATGCCTTGAGGCCCTTCGAAATAGCGGATATCCGGTTTTCTGTCGATTAAATTGGTGAAAGCCAGAAGTGACGGCATTATTTTCTCAATCGCCGCTTCTTTTTCTTTTAATATCTCCCGTATCTTTCGCGGATCTTCGGCGTAGAAAAAAGTCTTCTTTCCTTTCCTGATTTTACTAATCAAACCTTTCTCTATCAAAGAGTCAATTACAAAATAGGTCGTGGATCGATTCACGCCCGACTTCTTCGCTAAGCGACTGATGGTTGTTTCTCCCAACTCCAACGCCGCGAGATACGTCTTTGCCTCATCAACAGAAAGGCCAGCTTTTTCTAGTTCATTTTCAAGCATTAAAAAAGTGTTAATAAATTTAACAACAATTAAAACTTATCATATATAGTCTATTTTGTCAATAATTAAGCCATTTATTTGTTCTTAAATGATGGGACAATAACAATATCTGTTGTAAATAATATCATTAATTATTAATCATGCTATCCTTTTCTGTCGAGCAAAAAAGGCCTCAAAAATAACCTTAAAAAAGGAGAAAAACATGCCTCATTGTCCTATAAACGTTGGCGAAAGAGACGGCTATCGCATATTTTCACTAGTTGTTATGGGCATCTGGGAAGATGCGATAAAGGAGGGTTTAGATCCCAATGCGTTAGTAGTAAGATGCTATGAACTCGGTGACGGAAATCTGCAAGTCGGATTTAAGACCTCCGAGGATTCACCGAACTGGGTTTTTGGAAGAGCTGTATCGCCGGACTTTTGGTGGTGCGTCGATGAGAGAAAAAAACCATGGCCGTGGCATCTCTCGAGGGAACCACGGTAAAGGAGGAACAAATAATGGAAACAAGAAAACAAACGTTCGTTTTGTTCGTTAACAAAAAGCTGGACGTGATAAAAGTGCCGAATGCAGTTTCACTGTACCTAACGGCGGAGATTTTCTGTAAAAGAGATGCGGTAATTCATGAGATTTTGTTTTGCGTAGAGGGCGTGACCGATCCCTACGAATGCCGTGAACAATTAAGGAAAGCTCTCCGAAGGAGAGAATGGTTCAAAGAAGAGGAGGAAGGTAACTGCCATACCTGCAAATTTGTTCATATCCGTATAACCAGCGTTGGCTACTTGCGAGGTCTGACTGGCGAACAACAAAAGAAAGGAATTATCTACCTCAACACTTTAAGTTTCCCGGGCTCGATCTACCGACTTGTCACTGATACTCTGGAAAATAATTTGCCTGGCTTTTCAATCGCTCACACAACAGGAAGATGCGAAACGTAAAGGAATAAGAAGTATAAATTCCCCCAACCTCCCCCGCCAGCTACGCTTCGCGAAGCGATGCGGGCAGGCCTCGCGGCGGTTGGGGTTTTTCTTTTTTGCGCTCACCCTTTCACCTCACCCTAACCCTCTCCTTATAAAGGAGAGGGAACTCATTGTCGCCTCCCTCCCCTTAACAAGGGGAGGGCCGGGATGGGGTGGCTCTAGGGATTAGATAGATTTTTTATTTTTTCACACTGCCGCAATAAATCATCCATAACTGAAATCAAGTTTCGCTTCACATCCGCATTAGTATATCTCACAACAATTATCCCGAGATCATTAAAATATTTCGTTCTTTCCAAATCGTATTTGATTGTTTCATCTTCAAAATGCTGTCCGCCGTCAATCTCAACAACCAATTTTATTTCCGGACAATAAAAATCGGCAACGTATTTGCCGATTGAATATTGTCTCCGAAATTTATATTTCATTCGACAATTTCTTATTCGCGACCAAAAAATCCCTTCGGCTGGTGTCATCGACCTTCTTAAATCTCTTCGTTTTTGTTTTTGGTTTGATTGATTATATATTTTTGTCATTTTTCTAAATTTACCTCACCCTAACCCTCTCCTTATAAAAGGAGAGGGAAATAAAAAGACTCCTTCTCCTTGCTAAGGAGAAGGTTGGGATGAGGTCGCCCGTTTCATCGCCCCCTCTATCAGCTTGTCCAAAAATTGGGTGAAGTTCATGCCGGCGAGTTGAGCCGCTTCGGGAGCGAGGCTTGTGGGAGTCATGCCGGGGATAGTGTTGATGTCAGTAAAATAGAATTCGTTGTCTTTTTCGCTCCACATGAAATCTAGGCGGGAAAGATCCTTACAGCCAATGGCCTTGAAACCGGAAACGGCGTAATCTTTCAATTTTTCCTCATCCTCTTTTGAAATTTCGGCCGGACAGACGTGCTTCGATCCCCCGTCTTCGTACTTGGCTTTATAGTCATAGAATTCGGAAATAAGCGGAATGATTTCGGTCACCGCCAGCGCTTTTGGGCTTTCGTCTCCCATCACTGTCACTGTCAGCTCTCTGCCCTTGACGTATTGCTCAACAATAACTTCGTCTCCATAAGCAAACGCTTCCTTAATTCCTTTCTCTAAATCTTCTTTTGTTTTGGCAAGCGCAACTCCTACCGAAGAACCCAACTCTGCCGGCTTAACCATAAGAGGCAGGGATAATTCTTTGACGATCTCATCAATATCAAAATCCTGGTCTTTTGTAATAACTTTATCCTTCGCTACCGGGACACCGGCGTTATGCGCAATAATTTTTGCTTTCGGTTTATTCATCCCTGTCGCGTGCGCGAGCACCCCCGAGAAAACATACGGCACGTCGAGCATATCGAGCATCCCCTGCAGCCGCCCGTCTTCGCCATATGGCCCATGAAGAATTGGGAAAACTAAATCGATTTTTTCCTTGAGCTCCCCTTCGGCGTAATTCGAGATGCTTTTTTCGGAATCTTTGATGGTCACAAGTTTTTGCGAATCCTCAAGGCTAATCGCCCCTTCTTTTCCGATTTTATCTTCGTTCATTTTCATGTATTCTTCTCCCCTGTCTCCAATCAGCCAGTTCCCGCCTTTCGTAATCGCGATCGGAATGACGTTATATTTTTCTTTGTCCAGATTTTTCATCACCCCGCGAGCTGATGAAAGCGAAACCTCGTGCTCTCCTGACCGCCCGCCGAAAATAACAGCGAGATTGATTTTCTTTGGCATAAGATTTCCGTTAGTACTTAGACATTATTATCTTATCAATAAAAATGAGCTTTGAAAAAAAGCTTGTTTTTATATGCCCCCGCCATGAGTTTCACCCCGATTACTTTTTGTCTCCCCAGAAGGAATCGAACCTTCATCTAGGGCTTAGGAGTCCCTCGTTCTGATCCGTTGAACTATGGGGAGGAATAACATTTTTACCAATAATATCTTTTACTGCAGTTTTCCTAATATTAAATGTTAGGATTGATTAGGCAGTTACATTACTTCCATCTTTTGGAGATACGGGGATTCGAACCCCGGACCTTTTGCATGCCATGCAAACGCTCTGCCAACTGAGCTATATCCCCAAATTAGAAATGCTCATTAAGGACGCGCGGACTTTATCCGCCTTTGGCGGAAACTGCGCTAACGGCCCGCATGCATAATCTATACTATTTATAAATGGCGCTACAGTCAATTAACCCATTGCCATGTTTCATGTTAAAATAGGTTTATGAAACGCTCTTTGGGAAACAAAATTTCCTGGCTTTGGCAAAATGCGGAAAAAATCCTAATTGTTGTTTTTCTAGCTACTTTTACTCTAAACATCAGAAAGATTTTTTTGACGCCTTATTCTTACCTCAATGGGGAATTTAACGAATACACAACTTTGAGCTTTAGCTGGGCGGATTTGCTGATGCTGGCGGTAATACTTATTTATACAATAAAATGGTTATTAGGACAAGGAGAAACTGCTGAAGTTGGAGAAATTCAAGGCAGCAATGGTAGCATTAAGCAATACAATAATAATAGCAACAAGTCAAGTACTCTCCGCTTTCCCCGAAATGTTTCACGTTTGTTTGAAGCCATAAATAAGCACCTATGTCAAGTATTTAAATATGAAACATTCCTGCTAGTGCTTTTTCTCGTCTGGGCCCTGCTATCTATTTCCTGGTCGGTATATAAGCCAATAGCTATCTACAGAATAGCCAATTTGCTTGTAATAGTAGCCTTTGTCTCAATTTTAGCGGTAAACTTGAAAGACAAAAAATGGCTTAAAGTGGCCTTTTTTGCTCTTTTGCTGAACGGAGTGCTTCAATCTGCCCTTGGAATAGCCCAGTTTGTAAATAACAGCTCCATTGGTTTGCATTTCCTTGGTGAAAGCATTGTTTCACAGAATCTGCCCGGAGTAGCTAAGATTTTGGGCTTTGGTGAAAGACACATTCGCGCTTATGGAACATTCCCGCACCCCAACATACTTGCCGGATTTTTGATCATTCCAATCTTCATCATCGTTTCCGAACTTCTCAAAAGAATTGTCGAGAAGACCAGCACAAGCAAGAAAGTTGCACGTGGAACAATTTTGGCAGGAATCCCTGCTGGCTTTTTAGCAATTGCCCTATGTTTCATATTGGCATGTTTCATACTAACTTTTTCCCGTTCCGCTCTTCTAGGGCTAGGCATAGGACTGCTGGCACTTTTTTGGCTAAATTTTGACTCAATAATTAGCGTTCTTACCCCCCCTCGCTCCAAAAGAAGATTTCTCTTCGCTTTGTTAATGGTATTTATAATCTTATCTTTGGTGGTTTTTTGGTTTCCGGCTAGGAAAGACTTACTGTCCTTAAAGTCTCTCGATGAGAGAAATCCATATTTAAATGTTGCACGTGGAACAATTCTGGAACATCCGATCGTTGGGGTTGGTATTGGACAATTTGTTTTTAATGAGTTTCTAAAATATTCAAATCTTGAAGGCTGGCAGTACCAACCGGTACACAATGTCTATTTTTTAGTGGCAAGCGAACTAGGAGCAATTGGATTGATTCTTCTCCTCTTGTTTATCCTTTTTACGATACAAAAGGGGATAGCAAAAAGTAACTTGACGGCAGGCTCTTTTTATTGTATTATAATATCCTTTCTGGTCATCGCCCTCTTCGACCATTACTTCTGGGATATAAAAATTGGGATGATAACTTTTGCCCTGGCCATAGTATTTCTAAGACTTTTTAAGGTTGAACCAGCTGAAAAAAATTAACTATCTTGCTAATCTCTTTATGTTATGTGTTATATGTTTCATGTTATGTGAATCAAGGATTAGACAAATTATTTCCGTCTGTTATAATAAAAAAACAAAACCCCGCCAAAAATCGCGCTGGTCTCAAAAAGAAACAAAAATAATTTTTTATTCTGTATTTCAAGCCACAAGCGCGCGAAAAAAGCGGGGTATTACCTTGCCCCGCACCAAAATGCTGGGACAAATTTGCAAATATAAAATAACTTGCAATCAAAACCCGCCGATATTTAACTGCTGCCTGCTTGGGTTTTGGTGCGGGGTCTGATACCTTGCATAAAAATAATCATTTATTAATATAAGACGAAAATGAAAATTGACCTGCGAAGAGGCGGAGGGCCAACAACCAGAAGGGGATTTGGCGAATTTACACCACCCAGGAGAACTCCAGAACAAATACAACCAGAACAAATACAAAAAGAAATACCAAAGCCGGAACAAGCGTCCCGGGACTCAATAACGCCAAAAATTCTCAACTGGATAATTGTCGGGGTTGTTTATCTCCTGACTTTCCTGCTGCCGATTTTCTTCCTGCCGAATGTGCCGAGCATACTGGAACTCAACAAGCAAATGCTCCTCATCGCGCTGGGAGGCATCGCTTTTCTGGCTTGGACCGGAAAACTTGCCTGGGAAGGCCGGATCAGAGTGAAGAAAAATTTTCTTTTGGTGCCGGTTGTCGTGCTTCTTCTTGTGTTTTCTCTCAACACTATTCTTTCCGTCTACCGCGACCAGAGCATGTGGGGAACTTTCGGGACGGAAAGCCTGTCGCTTGTTACAATCATTGCGCTGGTAGCATTGTTCTTGGTTGTCACCAACAACTTTGACACCAAAAAGAAAGTTTCCGGTCTCTTGCTGGCTCTGATCGCCTCAACTTTTTTTGCTTCTTCCTACGCGATTCTTCAAATGTTTGGGAAGTTTATTTTCAAAAACCCGGCTCTTGCCCAAAGCTCCTTTAACAGCGTCGGTTCGGTCTACGCTTTTTCCGCTTTTGTCGGAGCGGTCCTGATCCTTGCCATAGCAGCCGCGCTCGAGAAACAACCGATGGCAATCAAAATCGCTCTCATTGTTTTTTCCGCACTTTTCGTTTTCATACTGGTGACCGTCAATTTCAGAACAACGCTGGTAGCCTTCCTGGTAGGCATGGCTGTTCTTCTGGGACTGGCGATTATCACCAGCGGAAGCGAGGAAAAAAACCGGGCTTTGATTCTGCCGATGGTTGTCCTGACGCTGATTCTTCTTGCTACCCTCATTGGAAGGAACAGTTCAATCGTGAAAGTGCAGCTGCCGGTTGAGGTGGGACTTTCCCAAAGCGCGTCCTATGATGTCGCCAAATCTGCCTGGAAAGACAAATTTCTTTTGGGATCGGGACTTTCCACCTACGATCTCGCTTATCTCAAAGGAAAACCGTCGGAAATAAACCTTACGAATTTTTGGACGGTGAAATTCAACGAAGCCGCCAGCCGCTTTTTCACTTTAGCCACCACAACCGGATTTTTGGGAACAGCGGCGGTTCTTTTCCTGATTGGCTCGGTTCTGGCCTATATGTTTTCGTTGCTTGTGAGAATTTTTGGCAAAAAAGGAGAGGGGACGTATATTCTCATCGGCGTAACCGCAATGTGGATTTACCTTACTATCCTGCAGTTTGTTTACGCTTCGAATATTTCTCTCGATTTTGCCTGGTGGATTGCCACTGCCGCTTTTGTGGTTCTCACCACTCTTGTCTTTCAGAAAAAAGAAGAAATTATCAGCGAAACTTCATCCCCCCGCGTTTCGCTTGTTCTCTCTTTCGTGTTCGTGGTTATCATCGTCGGCTTTATTTCTCTTATTTTCCTCGAGGGCCAGAAATACGCTGCGGCAATGGCCTACAATAAGGCTCTTGCAAGCGACACGCAGGGAGGAAATCTCGAAGATTTGGTCGGCAAATTGGGAAGAGTCGTGAATCTTGATCCGTCGAGAGACCTTTATCACCGCAATTTGTCGGTGGCGCTTTTTGCACTCCTCAACCAAAAAGTTTCTGACAAGGGGATTGCCAACTTGTCTGAAAATGACCGGGCCGAAATCAGCAACTTGTATTTTGCCGCCGAGGAGCAGGCCAGCGTGGCTATCAATCTCAACCCGAAAAATCCGGATAATCTGGTCCAGCTGGCTCAAATCAACCAAAACGTGATTGGCTCCAAGGACGGGGCCGATGAGGCGGCCGTGAAGGCCTACCGGGACGCGCTCAATTTGAGCCCGAAAGATCCGTCGATATATTATCAAATCGGCCAGGTTTATCTCCTGATGGCAGATTTGGAAACGGCTAAAAGCGCCGGCCAGCAGCAAGGACAAAGCAGACAAACACAGCTTCCGGCAAAAGCAAAAGAGAATATAGTTTTGGCAAGACAAAGTTTTGAAAAAGCGGTCGGCGAGAAAAGCAATTACATCCCGGCCCAATTTATGATTGCTGTTTGTCTTGACCGGCTTGGGGAAATTGACCAGGCCATTGCCAAACTCGAAGAAAGCAAGAAAATGAATCCGCAGGATGTCGGAATTCTTTTCCAGCTGGGAGTGTTCTATTATAAAGCGGAAAAATATGATCCGGCTCGCGCGGAATTGGAACAAGCTGTTAAGCTGGCGGAAACCTACTCCAATGCCAGGTATTTTCTCGGCCTTGCCTATGACAAGCTGAACGACAGGAAAAGCGCTCTTGAGCAATTCAAAAAAGTGGTTGAACTCAATCCGGACAATGAGGACGTGAAGAAAATAGTTTCCAATCTTGAGTCAGGGAAAAAGGCTTTGGACGGACTAGAGGAGAGTTCTGCCGGCCAGGGCGGAACCCAGCCCGGTCAAACTCAGCCCGCCGTTCAGCGCGAACAGGAGCCTGTTCCACCGGAAACGCCTATTGAAAATCCAGACCAGAACCAGCCGCAAAATCCCCCAGCGGGAAACCAGAATCCATAGAATTACTAAACACAATAAAATCCCCCCCCGACGGCCGTCGGGGGGGGATTTCTATTTGACATTTTTTTTAATTTTGATTATCCTATAATTATCTGAAACGATTTGCTGATGTCCGTGCGAACGGGCATTTTATAATAAGCATAACACCTATGGCTAAACGAAAAAAAATCACAAGTGAAAATGATCCGCAACCGGCCGGCCGACTGGGCCAGTTTGGAAGCGCCATTGCCCAAATTTGCGAGGAAAAGGGAATCTCAAAAGAAAAAGTTGTCGAAGCCATCGAGTCGGCGCTTGCCGCCGCCTACAAAAAAGACTATGGGCGGCGCGGTCAGCACATTCGGGCCGAATTCAACGAAGTGACCGGCGGAGCCGATTTCTATTTGGTAAAAGAAGTGGTTGACGAGACAACCCGAATTTTTGAAACGGAAGAATCCGCCCAAAAGACTTCGTCTATTGAGGGGGACAAGGAAAATAAGGCCGAGGCTAAGAAAAAAGATGGGGAAAAATCAAAAGAAGTTGAAAAAGTTGAGGGAGAGGAAGAAATCCGAATTCCCCACTACAACTCGGAGCGTGATTTGACGCTCGAAGAAGCTAAAAAAATAAAACCGGATGCCAAAGTCGGCGATATCATCGAGACGAAACTGGAATCAAAGAGCGACTACGGCCGGGTCGCGGCCCAGACCGCCAAGCAGGTCATCATCCAAAAAATCCGCGAAGCGGAGCGCGACGCGATGTATGACGAATACAAGCAAAAAGAGGGAGAAGCGGTAAGCGGAATCATCCAAAGAATCGAAGGCCGAAATATTTTTGTAGACCTTGGAAAATCAACGGGCGTTCTTTTCCCTTCTGAACAAGTTGAGAACGAAAAATATCGCATTGGCCAGCGACTTAAGGTTTACGTCATGAAAGTTGAAGCTGATCCCAAAGGACCGGGAATTATCTTGAGCCGATCTCATCCGGTGCTAGTCCAAAAACTTTTCGAAATCGAAGTGCCGGAAATTTTCGCCGGAACGGTGGAAATAAAATCAATGGCCCGCGAGGCCGGATTTCGGACAAAAGTAGCCGTCGCTTCAAATGAAGAAGGGGTTGACCCGATTGGCTCGTGCGTCGGCCAGAAAGGAACGCGGGTCCAAGCGGTCATTGACGAACTGGGCGGAGAAAAAATTGACATCATTGAATGGAGCGACGACGTGGCCAAATTCATTTCCAACGCCCTTTCGCCGGCCAAGGTTTTAAACGTGAAGGTGAACGAAGCCAAAAAAGAAGCCCGTGTTTCCGTTCCGGCTGACCAATTGTCGCTGGCTATCGGAAAACAGGGACAAAATGTTCGCCTCGCTGCCAAACTCACCGGCTGGAAGATTGACGTAGTGGCAGGCGGTGAGAAAAAAGAGGAAGGCGAAAAAGAAAGCGAAGAAATCAAAGAAGAGAAAACTGAAGCCGATGGTAAAGAAGCAAAAAAGGAGAAAAAAGAAAAGGCCAAAAAAAATTCTGATTCGGGAGAAAAGGAAGAAAAAAGTGAAGAAAAAGAATAATCTAATTTGTATTTCAAAATATTATGTCAATCGAGTACTATCCTATCGCCGCTTCTCTCATTGCTGTTGCTTTTGCGATTTATTTGAGCTGGAAAGTGAATAGCTTTCCGGAGGGAGAGGGAAAAATGGTCGAGATTGCCGGTGACATCAAAGAAGGAGCCAAAGTTTATCTCAACCGCCAGTATCAGGCCGTAGCTTATGTAGCCATTTTTATCGCCGCAATTTTATATTTTTTTCTGGGCTTCAAAACATCTGCCGGTTTTCTGATCGGTGCGGCTGCCTCGGCTCTGGCCGGTTATATCGGAATGAATGTAGCCGTGAGAGCCAATGTCCGGACGGCTGAAGGCGCCAAAAAAGGACTGCGAAACGCGCTTGATGTTGCTTTTAAAGGAGGCGCTGTCACCGGGCTTCTGGTAATTGGCTTGGGACTTCTCGTCGTTTCTGTTTTTTATTTGGTCACCAAAGACATAAGGGCGCTTATCGGGGTGGGATTTGGAGGAAGTCTCATCAGCGTATTTGCCCGTCTTGGTGGGGGAATATTCACCAAAGCAGCCGATGTCGGAGCGGATCTGGTCGGAAAAATCGAAGCCGGAATTCCGGAAGACGATCCCCGCAACCCGGCGGTGATTGCTGATAATGTCGGCGATAACGTCGGGGATTGCGCCGGAATGGCGGCTGATCTTTTCGAAACGTATGCCGTCACCGCCATCGCCGCTATGATTCTGGGATCGCTTACCTTTCCCAAATTCGCAAATGCCATTCAATATCCTCTTCTTATCGGGGCGGTCTCTATCGTTGCTTCGATAATCGGAATATATTTTGTCCGTTTGGGCGCGAAGAAAAATATCATGGGAGCGCTTTATAAGGGACTTATTGCTTCTTCTGTGATTGCTCTCGTTGCTTTCTATCCCCTTACAAAAAACTTGATGATAAAAAATGGTCTCTTTGATTTCACAAAATTATATCTCGCTTCCGTAATCGGAATCTTGGTGACGGCCGGAATGGTGGTTATCACCGAATATTACACTTCCAAAAAATACCGACCAGTGAAAGAAATTGCCAAAGCCTCCAAAACGGGACACGGAACGAATATCATTATGGGTCTTGCCATGAGCCTTGAATCAACCGCCGCGCCGGTGATTTTGATTGTGGCGGGAATTTTGGGATCATTTTGGCTAGCCGGACTTTACGGAGTGGCTGTGGCCGCAATGAGTATGCTTTCCATGACGGGAATAATTGTCGCTATTGATTCGTTCGGGCCGATTACTGACAACGCCGGCGGGATCGCCGAGATGTCAGGGATGGAAAACGATGTTCGAAAAATAACTGACGCGCTGGACGCAGTCGGAAACACAACCAAAGCGGTAACGAAAGGTTACGCCATTGCTTCAGCGGGACTGGCAGCCGTTGTTCTTTTTGCCTCCTATGTTCAAGAACTTTCCGAAAGAGGAGGAAAAGATGTTCTTTTCAGGCTTGATGACGTTAATGTATTGGCTGGGCTTTTTATCGGCGGCCTCATACCTTATCTTTTTAGCTCCATCAGCATGCGGTCAGTCTCAAAAGCGGCCAGCGCCGTAGTTGAAGAAGTACGCCGTCAATTTCGGGAAATCAAAGGGCTTCTTGAAGGAACCGCCAAGCCCGATTACGCAACCAGCGTTGATATCGTCACTCGCGCGGCGATTCGCGAAATGATTATTCCGGCTCTTCTTCCGGTTGCCGCGCCGATTTTGGTTGGATTCTTGCTCGGCCCCGAAGCGCTGGGCGGACTTTTGGTTGGTTCCATCATCACCGGGATTTTTGTCGCCATTTCCATGACGAGCGGCGGCGGCGCCTGGGACAACGCCAAAAAATATATCGAAGAGGGGCATTATGGCGGAAAAGGATCTTTGGCTCACCAGGCGGCGGTTACCGGAGACACGGTCGGCGACCCTTATAAAGACACGGCCGGACCGGCCATCAACCCGATGATAAAGATCATCAACATCGTCGCGCTTCTTATCGCCGGGTTTATTTTGAAGTAATGATCAAAAAACTTCCCAAATCCCAAATTGAAATTCAAATTTCTGTTCCAGCTGAAGAACTTGAAAAGTTTTTGGATTTGGCGGCCGAGGAATTGTCAAAAGACCTGAAAATCGACGGTTTTCGCCCCGGGAAAGCGCCGCGAAAAATCGTCGAGCAGAAAGTGGGATCAGAAAAAGTTTTGGCCCACGCCGCCGAGAAAGCGGTCAAAAAATCCTATGTTGATTCAATCGTCAAAAACAAAATCGAAGCCGTAGGCGAGCCGCAAATCACCATCACCAAAATCGCGCCGGGAAATGATCTGGAATACAAAGCCGTGGTCGCGGTGATGCCGAAAATCACTCTCGGAAACTACCGAAAGCAGACTAAATTAATCGCGAAATCAAAGCCGGAGGAAACAAAGCCGGAGGAAATTCAAAAAGAATTGGAACATCTTCAAAAAAGCCGCGCTAAACTCATCACTGTTTCACGGGAAGCAAAAAAGGGAGATCACGTTGAAATTGATTTTGAAGTTTTGGCAGATGGAAAAGAAATCGAGGGAGGAAAAAGCAAAAATCACCCCCTCACAATCGGAGAAAATTATTTCATCCCCGGTTTTGAAGAGAATCTCATCGGCATGAAAGAAAAAGACGAAAGGGAGTTTGATCTCGATTTTCCCAAAAGTTATCACAAAAAAGACTTGGCCGGAAAACCCGCCAGGTTCAAAGTAAAGATGAATCTCGTTCAGGAAAAAGAGCTTCCTGAAATCGATGACGAATTCACCAAGGGTCTGGGCCAATTTGAAAGTTTGGAAAATTTGAAAAGTAGTATCAAAGAGGGACTCGAAATTGAACGAAAAAAGAAAAATGAGGCCAAATGGCAAAATGACGTGATGGAAAAAATCACGAGCGATTGCCAAGTGGAAATTCCCGACGTTCTCCTTGACGCAGAACTTGAAAAGATGCTATCTGAATTTGAAGGGAACATCGCGTCAATGGGAATGAATCTTGACCAGTATCTGGGAAACATTAAAAAAACGCGCGAAGAAATAAAAAAGAGCTGGGAAGACTCGGCAGTGAAAAGAATCAAAGCGGCTCTTGCCCTTCAGGAAATCGCAAAACTGGAAAATATCAATCCTGAAAGCGCTGAAATCGAAGAAGAAATGAATAAGACTCTCGCTTATTTCAAAACCCAGGGTGATATGGAGAAAAATGTGGATATGGAAAGGCTGTATAATTACGTGAAAAGTGTTCTGATAAACCAGAAAGTTTTTGAGTTTTTGGAGAGTTTATAAGTTTTAAATTATTATTTACCAATAAGATCTTCAAAGAATCGATATTCTTCAGAGACCCTGCCTCAACATTAGAAAAAAATAATTTATTAACTATAAATCTATGAATTCCACAAACCAGCTCCTCATCCCCACCGTCATTGAAAAAACTGCCTACGGCGAGCGGGCGTATGATATTTATTCGCGGCTCCTCAAAGAAAGAATTATTTTTTTGAGCGGACCGATGGACGACCACGTCGCCAATTCCATCATCGCTCAACTCTTATTTTTGGACAGCCAAAACAACAAAGAAGACATTCGCCTCTATATCAATTCCCCGGGCGGAAGCGTTTCGGCGGCGCTGGCAATCTACGACACGATTCAGTACGTGAAGTCCAACGTTTCAACTATTTGCACTGGCCTCGCCGCTTCGGCCGGCGCTTTGCTTCTGGCCGCCGGCGCCAAAGGAAAAAGACTTTGTCTTCCCAACAGCGAAGTGCTTCTCCACCAAGTAATGGGCGGCGCGACCGGGCAAGCCGCCGACGTAGCCATTCACGCCAAACATATCCTCAAGATCAAAGAAAAAGTGAATAAAATCCTTGCCAAGCACACCGGACAAACACTTTCCCGGATTGAAAAAGATACCGACCGCGACTACTTCATGAACGCGGAGGAGGCAAAAGAGTATGGAGTGGTGGATAAGATTATAAAGTGATCCTGCTTACAGTAGGATCATCCCGAGTCCGCCGGAGGCGGATAAACTTCGCGAGGGATTTCGCAAATAAAAATTAGCGCATAAAAAGCGCCCACTGATTATCGGGGCGCTTTTTATTGAATTTTATTTCACAACTCTCGCTACAAGATTTCTTCGTCCGAAAGCGAAAGCTTCCTTTTTGGTCTGCATATAGATGTCGAAGTGGTTTCCCTTGATCGCTCCGCCATGGTCCTCGCAGGTGAAAGTTCCCATCCCGTCAATCTCAACCTTGGTTCCGAATTTATACCCCGGAGGACAAGCCAGCGTTCCGCGATGCACTTTGACACCGGAAGCGGTGATTCCGTCGGACTTTCCGCATTCGTCAGCCGCGGCCGTATAGGCCGAAGCATTGATGACAAAGTTGCCCTCGGGGAGATTCGCCTTCTCCGAATCACTCGCGCGATTCGACTTGTCCGCTTTCTTTTTGAAAATATGAGGAACATAGACGGAAACGACGATGTTGTCTTCCCAGGTCATTTTTCCGTCAAGTCTTGCGACATTGATATCCACATTTTCGCTTTCTGAATTCTTCTTCTCGCTTTCGCTTAATTGAATTTTTATTTTTTGCTTTACCTGCCCGACTTGCTTCGCAATTCGAAGCGGGCGGGTATTTTGGTTCAAGGCTCCCTTCGTCTTGGCTTCCGCCTGAACGGGAAAAGCCGAGACTAGGCTCACAATAAGAGCCAGAGTTGCCAAAATACGCATGGTGCAAAAAAATAAATTGTTAAACGCTTGTCCCGTAGTTGACGCGGAGCGTCATAGTACAGGGCTAAATCCCTATTTCGGGCAAATCCGCCAGACTTGCCCGCCTTGGGCGGGGGCGGATTGTTATGTCGAATAAATTCTCCATAACAAAAAGCCCTTTTCAGGACTCAACAGGCTATTGTAGCACCTCGGGCCAGAAAAGTCAAGTCTTGCCGAAGGGGAATGTTTCACGGAATTTACCTAGTGTTTCACGGAATTTTAACCCCTTTAAGGTTGACGATTCGGGAAAACAATTATAATATAAGAGAGCTCTTAAAAGTCATTTTTTAATGTCTAGCGAAGCGAGAGAAATGTCCCGCTTTGGCGGGATCATTTCCGAGCAAGTGACGACATCGAACTTTATGGAAAAACTCCAGAAATTCAATCAAAAAGTTCGCTCGGCGACGAAAAGACCGGAAGTGAAAGCGGGGGATATTGTCAAAATCCACCGAAAAATAAAGGAGGGGAACAAAGAGAGAATTCAGATTTTTGAAGGAATCGCCATCGCTGTCAAAGGCAAACAAAGTTCTTCCCCTATGATTACGGTAAGAAGGGTTTCTTTTGGCGTCGGTGTTGAGATTACTGTTCCGGTTTATTCGCCGGCCATTTCAAAAATCGAAGTAATAAAACACGCCAAAGTGAGACGTTCCAAATTATATTATCTGCGGCGAAAGGATTATAAAGTTTCAAAACTCGAAACCAAAGAATTGGCGCAGTTTGTAACAGAAGAAGAAAAAGAAGAGAAGCCGGAGCAAATCGAAGAATCGACGCCGAAAGAGAAAACACCGGAGGAAAAAGGTGAAGAAAAAGCCGAAGAGAAAAAGGCGGCTGAAAAATAAGCGCTGTCATGGCGCTTGAAATTGCGTCGCTCGCCCCAAATGATCCCGCCTTGGCGGGACCGCTTGCGGGTTCGCTAGCAATTATAATTATAATTATCTGCTTTCCATAACAACGCCGCAGTGCTGGAATTGGTAGACAGGCCAGCTTGAGGGGCTGGTGTCCATTAGGACGTAAGAGTTCAAATCTCTTCTGCGGCACAAAGCGTTCGGGCGCGTAGCTCAGTTGGTTAGAGCATTTGTCTTACAAACAAAGGGTCAGAGGTTCGAGTCCTCTCGCGCCCACAAAAAATGAAATACTGGTCGGTTCGTCAGGTCGAATGACCTGACGCCCAGTCGGATGACTGGGCGAGTCCAGATATGCCCAATAAAGATGGGTGGGTGAAGAAGAGTTCGTCCGGTCATTCGACCGGACGCCCAGTCGGATGACTGGGCGAGTCCTCTCGCGCCCACCAGTTGCCTGGGTAGCTCATTGGTAGAGCAGAGGACTGGTTTTCGGTCCATTCCGCAGCAATGCGGAAAAGAAAAATCGGGTGAATTCGAGGAAGCCTTAGCTCCGACGTAACGTCGGAGAATGGTAATCTCGAGCCAAGTTCCAGCGGGCTTAGCTTCTGGAAAAGGTGTAGAGACTAGCAAGTGAGTCCCAACAATAATCTTGCGCCAGCGCCCGATATCCCGAAGAGGGACAATGAAATAGTCCGATCCTTGAAGAAATTCAAGAAAATAACAAGGAAAATCCTTGTGTAGAGAGTTCGATTCTCTCCCCAGGCACCACAAAGGAAATTGCAAGTTTTGGGAGCCCGCCTCGCTTCGCTCGGCGACTAGTTTGTATTCAATTTTGGGGGTAAAAACGAATTCACGATTTCGCAAAATATGGTTCGAGCCGATGTTTTTCAGAAATGTTGTCATTGCAGTCGGATTAGGAGAGGAAAGCAGATTAGCGGCTTGATTTAAGGATTTAACGAACTCACGAGCCGGTTCGAGCCAAGACAACCCCTTTGTCTCAAAGTCAGTGATTTTCTCACTCAATGACATTTTTTGAGAAAGTAAACTCTGTTTTTTGGCGGCGTATTCTTGTTGAGTAAGTGCATCATCAAGATACACATCAAGCAACTTTTGTAATTTTATCTCAATTTGCACCAACTCCGTTTTTAGTGCGCCAACTTGCCATTGTGATTCTTCTCGCGCTTTCTCCTGTTCGCTATCTAACGCCGCCAAAACTTTTTCGGTGTCTTGGCTCGATAAAGAAACTTTTTGAAGAAAACTTTTGATTTGGTCAGTTAGTGCTTCCTCGCGGAGATAATGCTTTTCTTGGCATAAACCTTTTTTCTTGGTGCAGCGATAATAGTTATGTCCTTTTTGCCGCTCTCCAGTGATTGAGCAACCACAAGAGGAGCATTTAAGGAGGCCAAGAAAAGCAAAGTGGTGTTTCCGCACTTCTTGTACTTTGCCGCGCTTCTCCATCACTTCTTGGCATTTGTCAAAAAGTTTCTTTGAGATTAACGGCTCGTGTTGTCCTTCAAAAATTTCCCCCTTCCATTTCATTAGTCCAAGGTAAAAAACATTTTGTAGATTTTTTTGAATGTTTGCGATAACAAGTGGTTTTCCGAGATTACCACGCAAATCCTGTTCCTTGCACCAATTTGCGAGAGAGTGAAGTGTGTATTCTCCAGTGGCATACATTTCAAAAAGTTTCTTAACCTTAGGTGCTTTGCTTAGGTCAATGTCTATACCACGAGTTTTAGGATTATTGATGTAGCCAACCGGAGCCCAGCCTGGCCATACTCCATTTCTGATTTTTTGGCGTAAACCTCTTTTTACATTCTCTCGCAAATTATCTACAAAATATTTACTTTGGCCGAAAGCGATGTTTAACATAAATAAACCTTGTGGTGTTGGCTCAAACCAGAAGCAGGGAAATTTTAGGGACTTAATCAAGCCGCGATCTACAAAATAGATAATCTTTCCACCGTCCACAGAATTGCGCGCAAGACGGTCAGGGTGCCATGAGATAATGCCATCCGCTTTCCCTTTTTCGAGTAATGACAACATTTCTGCGAATTTAATTCGCCCGGGCTCTTTGGCGGTTTTGGCCTCGCAAAGCGAGGCAACAATTTCCAATTTTTCTTTGGCGGCAAATTCTTTTAGCTCAACAAGTTGGGCTTCAATCGAGAGAACTTGTCGGTCATCCTCTTCCGTTGATTTACGAGCGTAAAGTATATATTTCATAATGTTTTTGGGTTAAGGATTAAAATTTTTTCTTTTATTCTTTCAAAATCGCCAATTCGTTTTTGCCCCGAAAATTCAGTACAAACTGGCCGCCGAGCGAAGCGAGGCGGGCTCCCAAAACTTGCAATTTCCTTTGCGGTGCAGTATTCTTGAATTAGTCCGAACGCATTTCGCCGCCTTTGGCGGCGAGGAATTCCCCCCGCGAAAATCCGAAAATGCGGCGGAGCCGCACCGATCAAAACCGCCAAAGAGCCCGGAAAAACAATCGGCTCGAACCATGTTTTAGGAGAAAGAAGAAAAGAAAATTTTTTAATCCTTTGATACAATAAGTTAGAAAAGTTAGTCACTTTTCTAAACAAATTATTAAAATAACCGCGGACTTGACTTGTCGCCACTAATCTGGTAAGATAGTCAACAGTTCGCACAAAAAATCTATGGAAAAGGGACCAAAATTCGAAAGGAGAGAGGAACAACCGATGAATAGTGAAAACGTCAGAACAACCGCCGAGCGAATGATTGCTCTGGCGAAGGAAACGAAGGGAAGCGTAACGGCGAAATTCAACGACATCGAGCTCACTGCTACTGAAGACTCGACTGTCGAGGATATCGTTAGTGGTTTCCACATCAAGATTGCTGAAGACGCCGAAAAATACCGAACTTCGCCGAAAGGAAAGCGCGCGGCTCGTGAGAGTGAGGAACGCAAGGAAGAAGCGCAACGGAAGGCTGACGCCCTGATGGAGCAGTTGCCGAATCTCGACTTCGCAAACCAAGAGGCGGTGCTTGACTGGATTTGTGAATTTCAAGACCCAAGCGACCACATCGGCGTTGTGAAGAATCAGGGAGAGGTGCTCAAGATATTCGCGGAGCACGGGTACCAGCCGGGCGTGAATACGGGTGAGGCGTTCAACGGCGAAGATCGAGATAACTTCGCTCGCTATATCATCGGCAAAGCTCTCGATGGTTTGCGATGCGATACTGGCGCTATCCACCAAGTCATCCACAAATTCACGGACGACTGGAAGAAGAAGTTCGCGTCCTAACCACCTCGTTTCCAACAGGGCTCCTCGCAGATACCAATTCTGCTTGGAGCTCTTTTCTTTTTGATTTTTTCCGAAATTTGTCATAGAATGTATTTACATTTGGTATTCGCTTCGCGAATCCTGAATTGAATGCCGCCAAAGAAAAACTTGAAATTGTCAGCGGTGCGGCTCCGCCGCCTTTCCGAATTTTCGCGGGGGGAATTCCTCGCCGCCGAAGGCGGCGAAATGCGTTCGGACTAATTCAAGAATACTGCACCGCAATTTGCAAAATATAGAACCCATGGTATAATGATTTCGATCACCATGGGTTCTATTATATGAGAAAAGATAAACAAATCGCGATACAACTTCGAAAAGAGGGGAACAGTTATAGTCAAATAAGGGATACGCTTGGAGTTTCCAAAAGTACCTTGAGCTATTGGCTCCGGGATTTGAAGATATCTGAAAATGCAAGAAGAAAAATTTCAGCAAGGGCTCACAAAATAAGCATTGCCGCTCTCATAGAAAGAAACAAGAACCAAACTGCTCTGGCGAAAGAACGCGCTAAAAGAATACGCCTTGAGGCTCAACGAGAAGCCAACAAGCTCATCAAAAGACCCCTATTCATTGCGGGTACTTCGCTGTATTGGGCGGAAGGATACAAAAAGGGAGCATTTGGCAGTAAATGGAAAGGCGTTGATTTTGCCAATTCCGACTCAAGCACGGTAAAGGTAATGATGAAATTTTTCAGAAATATCTGCGGAGTTCCAAACGACAAATTTAGGATTCAGCTTATGGTTCATCCCAATGTTGATACAGAAAAAGCAATTGCCTATTGGTCAAAGATGACAAAAATATCCAAAGACCAATTTATGAAAATATCCTACGCAGTCAGCAAGAGCAGCAAGAAAAAAAGAAATCCAAACAGCTTGATTTATGGGACAATTCACATTAGAATATGTGATGTGAAATTGTTTTTCAGAATAATCGGCTGGATAGATGGATTGAAAGAAAAACTCACATAATTGCGGGTATCGTATAGCGGCTATTATATTACCTTGCCAAGGTAGAGATACGGGTTCGACTCCCGTTACCCGCTCACCCAAAACAAAAACACCTTACAATAAGGTGTTTTTGCGATTGAGAAATTTTTGAAATATGTCAGGTGGATCGCTTTTAAATCTTTGCGGTTTTCTATTTTGGTCAATAAAACCCAACTCGCTGGCGTGCAGAAACATTCGCGGCACCGGGAACTTTTTGTATTTCTTGAAAGTGTACTTTTTGTCTCCGACAATTGGATGGCCAATTGCCTGAAGATGAACCCGGATTTGATGCATCCGGCCGGTCTTTGGAGAAACTTCGAGAAGAGAATAGTCACCAAATTCTTTTTTGACTTTATAACAAGTCAGCGAATATCTCTCTTTGCGAACGGACACTTTTCCCCGCACTAAAGCTTGCTTTCGAAAGTCTCTTTTCGACCTTCCCATTTCACCCTCAATTTTTCCTTCCTTGTTTTTGAGTTTTCCGTGAACCAGAGCCAGGTATCTCTTCTCGACCTTGCGGTTTTTGAAAAGATTTTTGAGATAATCGAAAGTTTTTTTGTTTCTCGCGACAATCATCACACCGGAAGTTTCTTTGTCGAGGCGATGGACGATTCCCGGACGAATTTCCGGCGCGTCGCCGACATTTTTTATCTCGGGAAATTTTCGGAGCAAAAAATCAACGAGTGTTGGCTCGTCTGTGTTTATTCCCGGATGCACCGAGAATCCCGCAGGTTTGTCGACGACAATAAAGTCTTTGTCCCGGAAAATAATCTTCATGGTGGGCAGGGAGGGAGTTGAACCCTCACGCCTTGCGGCACATGATCCTAAGCCATGCGTGTATTCCGTTCCACCACCTGCCCGTTTTTTCCTCATATAACATCAAACCCCGCGCGGGAGGCAAAAAAGTTTCCCGCCGGGGTATTTCTTCGTCTAAAAAAGAATTAAAATACGCTGCTGCCTCTTAGCCAAGCGTCAACCGCCTTGATTATAATATATCCCATCAGCCCGATAATTACTCCAGCAATTGACCATTGCATCTGTTTCTTGGCTTTACTTACATCTTTTTTTTCACCTGTCATGCTCCCTCCCATAAAATACATTATACCGGTTATAACGAAGCTGATAATCGCCAAAAATCCAAAAATTCCCAAAAGCCACATAGTGAGATTTTGAATCACCCCGGCCAAGGTCCCGCTCGGAAGTCCGGTATTGCCGGGAATCACCACGCCATTCGCCTCCGCTTTATTTGCCAGTAAGAAGATAATTACCAGAAACAAATACTTTTTTACTTCTTTCATTGTTTTTAAAAATACGAATAGACGTTGAGCATTCTGTCAACGGCGTACAAAATGACAAGGCCCATTAAGCCAACAATCACGCCGGTTATTGACCAGTACATCTGTTTCTTGGCTTTTTTCTGCTGTTCTTCGTCTCCGGCGGCAGTGAGATACATTATTCCGGAAATAACAAAGCCGATGACGGCAAAAAACCCGAATATCGACAACGTCCACCAGACAACTCCCCTGATTATGTAATAAATATTCTGCTGGGGAAGGCCGGTGCTTCCATAATTGGACGGACTCCATTGGGCAAGAGCGCTTATTGGAATAAGCAAAAAAATCGCGACAGACACCAAACGCGCTCCGGGCTTCAATAATCTGGTTAATCCTTTTTTCATTTCCTTGTTTTAATTTTTAGTCCCGGCTTTATTATACAACGCCGTCTGAAACAAGGCAAAACGCCCTGGCAACAAGACGCTTTGCAAGAAAAACATAATTTCCCAAAAAACTAAAACTGGCTTTGCGCTCCCAGCATTTTCTGAACCGCGTAGATCACGACCAGCCCGATAAGCCCGACAATCACACCCGTTATGGAATAGTACATCGCTTTCTTGGCTTTTTTCTGCTGTTCTTCGTCTCCGGCGGCGACCAGATACATAATCCCGCTTATCACGAAACCAATTACGGCGAAGAAGCCCAGAAGGCCCAGAGCCCAAAGCATAACGCCTCTTATAATATTAAATATAGATCCTTGCGGAAGATTTCCTCCGGTCGGCGGTTGAAATTGGGCCATAACCGAGAATGGGGCGAGAAGCACGCCGAGGGAAATAATTTTTTGTATTTTTCGTTTCACTGAGTCACCTCCCTTCTATTTTAATGATCAATAACCAATGAACAATAAACAATAAAAAAATATTTAACTATATTACTTCTTTGATGGAAAATAATCTACAGCGTCTCCTTCTTTCCACTCATAGGGAATTGGACCGCTGCTTCCCGTTTCATAATAATACCCGGAATGGTCTCTAAATACGGTATTGCCGGTTCTCTCCAGCGTTCCAAGCATCGTGATAGGATTGACATCATTCTTTTCGATAGAAACCATTCCTTTTTGATAATCCAATTTATAATAATTGCCATCCGAACCTTTGTACGCGTATTCTTCAGTCTCTCCTGTAATTCCGACCAAATCATAAGTTGTAGTAGTAGGGGTAGCAGAGGCAGGGGTGGAGGTGGAGCTTGAAGAAGAGGGAGATCCTCCGATGAGAGCAATTACCTGGTTAACGATAATAAGCGACGCGACGGCGATAACGAGGCCGATAATTGAATAAGCGGCTGTCTTTCTCCCCAGCTTGTATTTTTCATCGTCTCCAACAGCCGTAAACATCCAAATGGAGCCGATGATCATTGATATTATAGCAAGAAAGCCGACGATTGACAAAAGAAGTTTGAGAACATTGGCAAGAACCTGTTGCAGGGCCGATCCGGGAGAGCCCCCCCCGAAGATGGCTTTGATTTCCTGATAGAAAAGGGGAGCCGCCACCACGATGGCCAGACCGGCAATGGCGAAAATGAGCGTTTTTTTGGCCCGCTCGATCATTTCTTTGTTTCCGATGGACATCATATACATAATTCCGCCGATGATGATGAAAATCACGGCGATTGTCCCGGCAATTGTTCTCAAATAACTCATAATATTGGTAAGAACCGCTTCAATGGTGCTCGGCGTGATGGGATTTACAAAACTACTCCCGCTGGTAGTCGTTTGAGCCAGTATGAATGGGACGCTGGCAATGAACGTGAAAATCAGGAGAAATAATAGCGGGATTATTTTTTTCATTTTGGGTTTTGGTTAATAATTTTTAAGGTTCGTAGGCATCCGCGTTCTGATCCAACTCACGGCGTAAACATTCTCGGTCGTTACTTATGAAAACATTGTCGTTCAGGAATCCCCAGTCAATGGAAAAATTTTTTCCGGACGCGGCAATCAGATTCGCATAACGGACCTGAATGGTGTTGACTTTATTTGATGTAGTGTATTTGGAAACATTGAATTTTGGTTCCCGAGAAAAGGATTCACCTGGAAAAAATAATGGGCTAAGATCGCTGAAAATTGTACTTTCCCATTTTTTCATATCACCATTCATTTTAGAAAACATTTGCTGATACTGTTGGGGATCAACGTCCCGTCTCAACTGAAGCATAATGCCGATTGCCGGACACTCGTTTTTTTCCTTGGCACAAGAAAAAGTGGTGTAATCCTTTTGACTGGAATTTTGCAACACCCCCGCCTCAATCTTTACTTCGTTAGCATTCGCAAAATCACTTAAACTTATAACCTGGCCAGCGCTGTTCTTGTAACTTTTTTCTGAAATTTGAGATGAGTTGGTTTGCGTATCTTTTAATCCCTGTTCAACGCTGTTTTTTATTTCAGATGGATCCGGTGATTTTGCAAGTTGGGCTCCAGGAAGCATTGGAATATTTTGAGCCTCGCCGCCGTTGGTTTTCAAGACTGTCTCTGAAGATTTTTTTGTTTTATTAATAATAAACAAAACAGACGTAGCTACGATCAAAATTATCGCAATAATGATTATAATAATTTTTTTAGAAAACGCCATATATTTTTATTAAAACTATCTATGCAGGAGGAAGTCGCATTTCCGTCACATTGTGATTGCTTAAGTATTGGCCCAATTCGACTACCCGCACATCGTTGCCTGTGCCGGAATTATGATAAACGCTTCCGTTGTAATATATTCCTATATGACCGGGCGATTCAAGTATTGTTCCATTCATGAGCTGGGAATAATTGAAAGGTTCGTTACCCTGCTGACTAGAAGTGCGGGGAATATCTATTCCGTACGCTTCTTTATAAATGGCCTGATCAAAACTTGAACAATCCCCGTAAAATACTCCGTCAACCCATCCCTTGGGACCGTTGGGATTATTGGTATAGTTGACGTAAACCGCGCCCTTGTATTTTTCCAAAACTTGCGCCAATTTTGATCCGTCTTGCGGAACTTGGATATCCCTGCCTTTCCCCGAAATTCCGCTCGGGGGCAACGTGCTTCCCCCCGGACCCAATGTCCCCGGCCCTTTTGACGGCGTTGTGTCGCAGGTGAAATTATACCAGCTTCCGGCGTTTTTGTATCCCAGGGCATTGAGAACGGCATTTACGAGAAGCCAGGAAGTAAGCGCGATTACCGCGCCCATCAAGGAATAGGTAAGAGCGGTTTTTGCTTTTTCAATGAGACTCTTGTTCCCGCTTGAGACCATATAGAACATTCCCGCTATTACTACTCCCAGCGTAAAAACAACAAAGAGCGAACTGATGAGATAATCGAAAATATTTTTGAATCCGATGACGAGATGGCAGAGCGTGCAGGCTTGCAGATTTTCGGATGTGTCGCAAGGGACAAGACTTGCCGCTTCAACTGCATGAAATGAAAAAAATAAAATCCCGAAAAGAATAAAACTTGATACAAAAATTTTTAGCAATATTCTTCTTTCTCTTATTTTTTTCATATCTCTCAAATTCGTATAATTCGCAAGCCTATTTCCTCATCAGCAGATTCACCGCGTTCTGCCCCTGCCGCAAAACTTCTCGCGGGCTTTCGTTTCGCAAGATCACATCGTCGATCATTTCGTCGAAAATTTTCTCCACCGCCAAATTATCCGGTTGAGCCCAGCTTCTGGCGATGAGATTTCCCTCAACGAAAGGACCGAGCAAGGGATCGCTTTTTTGCGCTTCGATGAGATCGCGGCGAGCCGCCGGCTTCTTTTGATTTTCAACGTATCCCTTGGCCGGGTCGAAATTGACCGCGTCTTCCGTCGCGCCGACCGGCAAATCCTGGCTGAAAGATGGGGGAAGCGTCAAATATCTCAAGAATTTCCAGGATTCGGCCACCCGCTGATCGTTTGTCGCGTAAGAGACCTTGTTATCCTTGGCTCTTTGCAAATCCTCTTGGACAGCGACTTTGTTTTTGGAGACTGCCAGCCCCCAATAATTGGCGAAATCGACGCTGATTCCGGGTTTGTCTTTCAGTTTGTTCTGCGGAATTTTGGCGATTCCCAAATTCAATTTTGGAGAGCGTGACTGGATTCTTGGAATAAGCCACGAGTAATTGAGCATCATAACCGTTTTTCCCTCGGTGAAGCTGTCAATGGCATTGTGCTGGAGAGAATTCCATGAATACTCTTTTTTATACGGACTGGAAAATTTCGTGTAATAAGAAAGGGCCGATTCCCCCGGCGACATTTCGTTTCCAGTTGCAGCCCCCGAAAATTCGGCAAAAGCCGCCGATCCCATCTTGCTGTCAGTCATTTCAGTCCCGGCTTGCATCATAAGAAGCGTTAGGATATCCGTTGCCCGGTTGATTTTTCCCTCGCCGGGACCGACGTCGCTCGACGTTCCCATCGCCGCGCCGGAGAGGATGATGTTGCCGAAAGAATCGATTTTCGTGATTTTTTTCACTGCTTCATCAAATTCAATCCATGTTTCCGGCGGTCTGGTCACACCGGCCTGGTTGAGAAGATCACGGTTGTAAAAAAGAGCGAGCGAATCAACGGAAAGAGGCAAAGCATAAATTTGATTTTCTGAAACAAAATCAGCTGAAACTACGTCAACAAACTGGTCCCTGATTTGCCTTGCGTTCAAAATTTCAACGGGATTGCCGCTCGAGTTATCCGTGGGAACCGGGACCAGCTTGTCTTTGTGCTTCGCAAGCCAGGTGTTGTGAATAAGAAATATGTCCGGACCGTTTCCGGTCGCCAGCGCCTCCAAAATATCCGTTTCGTACGAATCAACGGTGAGTTTTTTGTAATTTATTTCTCTCACTCGCGGATTCCTTTTCTGATATTCACCGATGGCCTTGGAAAATACGTCGGAATCGTCAAAAAGTCCCCAGATTTCAAGGTCAACCCTATAATTGGGCGTCGTAGTGCCGCAGCCGGAAAGAAACAGGGAAAAAATAACGGCAAAGGCGAGGAAAATAGAAAGGTGTTTTTTCATTTTGTTTTTTTGTTATCTAGTATTCTAATACTACAACATTTATAAAAAATCAACAAACAAAAAACCCGCCCCGACATCACGTCGGAGCGGGGCACTTTATTCAAAAAAATTACAAAACCGCCGTCGCCGCGATTTTGTCGTCGGCGTTCAATCGCATCACCCGCACTCCTTGGGTTGCGCGGCCAAGAACGGAAATACTTTTGAGGGGCACGCGGATGATTTGGCCTTTGGCGGAGCTCGCGATAAAATCCGTTTCAAGATTGTCGGTATTTATAACATGGGCTGAAATGAGCTTTCCCGTTTTCGGAGTGATTTTTGCGGTTTTGATTCCGGATCCGCCCCGCCGCTGAATTTTATAACTCTTAAGATCCGTCCGTTTCCCAAAGCCGTTTTCGGTGAGAATGAGAAGCTGATTTCCTTTTTGGTTTTTTAGCACCACGTTCATTCCAACCGCCTCGTCGTCACGGCGGAGTTTTATTCCCCGCACTCCGGCCGCTCCGCGTCCCATCGGACGGACATCCGTTTCCTTGAAATGAATAGCTTGCCCGCCGGAAGTCGTCACAATCACTTCGTCTTTTCCGGTCGTGGGTGAAATCCAGCGCAATTCGTCATCCTTGGGAAGGTTTATCGCGATTAGGCCGCTCCGACGAACTTTTTCAAAATCGGAAATGGCCGACTTTTTGACGGTTCCGGATTTTGTGGCCATAAAAAGATATTTAATCTCGCTGCCCCGGCCTGTTGAAATAATCGCCGTAATTTTTTCGCCCGGCGCGACCTGCAAAAAATTCACGATAGCCTGTCCCTTGGCCGTCCTTGAGGAAACCGGAATTTCATAGGCCTTTGACTGAAAAACTTTTCCGCTGTCAGTGAAGAAAAAGAGGTCGTCATGAGTCATTGCTGAAACCACGCGGTCAATTGTGTCTCCTTCTTTGGTCGTCGCCCCGATCACGCCCTTTCCGCCTCTTTTTTGAACGCGGTAAAAGGAAGGCGGCATGCGCTTGATATAGTCGTCTTCAGTGAGTACAATAATCGTTTCTTCGTTGGGAATGAGATCTTCCTGTTTAAACTCGCCAATGGCCGATTTCACGACGCGGGTTCTCCTCTCGTCGGAATATTTTCGCTTCAGCTCAACCAGTTCTTTTTTGATCACCCCCAAAATCTTCCTCGGACTCTTAAAAAGCTCTTCGAGCTCGGCAATCAATCTCTTTTTTTCCTTGAGCTCGTCTTCGATTTTCTTTCTCTCCAGTCCGGCCAGAGCCTGGAGCTTCATTTCAAGGATCGCCGTTGCCTGTTTTTCGGACAACTTGAAGCGCTTCATCAAATTCTGGTGCGCGATTTCCTTAGTGGCCGATTTTTTGATGGTGCTGATAATCGGGTCAATGCGATCAAGCGCTTTTTTCAGGCCCTCGAGAATATGGGCCCGCTCTTTAGCCCGCTCCATATCAAATTTCGTCCGGCGGATGACAACAATTTTTCTGTGTTCCACAAAGTTATCGAGAATCGCCTTGAGATTGAGAATTTTCGGCTCAATTCCGTCAACCAGCGCCAGCATATTCACGTGAAACGATTTTTGAAGATCAGTGAGGCTGTATAATTTGTTGAGAACTTTTTTCGGGAAGGCCTCTTTTTTGAGATCAATCACAATCCGCACGCCATCTTTATCGGATTCATCGCGAATATCCCGGATTCCCTCCAGCTTTCCGGCCTTCACGAGTTCGGCAATTTTGGCAATGATGGCCGCTTTGTTGGAAGCGTAAGTCATTTCGCTCACTATGATTTGGAATTGTCCGTTTTTCGTTTCCACGACCTCCGCTTCCGCCCGCGTGGCAATGCTTCCCCGACCGGTAAGATAAGCTTGGGTGATATCGGATTGATTGTAGATTGTTCCGCCAGTCGGAAAATCAGGGCCTTTCACGATTTTGGTGAGATCCCGCACTTCGCAGTCGGGGTTATCAATAACGTACGTTATTCCGTCAACCAACTCGCCCAAATTGTGCGGGGGAATGTTGGTTGCCATTCCCACTGCGATGCCCATCGTGCCGTTGAGGAGCAACTGGGGAACTTTAGCGGGAAGGACGGCCGGTTCTCTTCGCGACCCGTCGTAGTTGGGAATGAAATCAACCGTGTCTTTCTCAATATCAACCATCATTTCTTCGGCAAGGCTGGTGAGTCGCGCTTCGGTATAACGCATCGCCGCGGCGGAGTCTCCGTCCATTGAGCCGAAGTTTCCCTGCCCGTCCACCAGCGGATAGCGCATCGAAAAATCCTGGGCCAAGCGCACCATTGAATCATAGACGGCCGTGTCTCCGTGCGGATGATATTTTCCCAGCACTTCTCCGACAACGGTCGCTGACTTTCTGAATTTGGTCGCGTGAGTGAGTCCGAGTTCGCGCATGGCAAAGAGAATCCGGCGGTGAACCGGCTTCATTCCGTCCCGAACGTCGGGAAGCGCACGCGCCACAATCACGCTCATCGCGTAGGCGAGATATGACTCCTTCATTTCAGAAGTGATCTCGCGAGATTTTATGTATCCAATCTCCATAAGGTGTGATGCTAATCTACTAATTAATACTAATCAACAAATCACGAATATCTATTTGTAGATTGGTGATTCGTAGATTAGAATTTATTCGTTGATTCGCATCACAGCTATGGCAGTCGCGGTATCCCTCCGTCGCTTTCACTACTACGATCATTCAAATTATTCACATCATTTTTAGTATTATCACTCCCGCTTGGCGTTTCTTGAACATTGCTTCCCGTATCGCTGTTATCCTGCCCCAAACTTCCCTTCTGCGGCAGCTCCCGAAACATTTCTTCAATAGAAGCCTTGCCGCTCGAAAAGTCGCTTTTCAAATCTTCCAGTTGGCCGGGCTGGTTTTCTGCTTCGGACTGCACCGGCTTATTCATTTCGTTGAAGGAAACAAGCCAGATGAGAAAAATTATCGCAAAAGAAACCGCTGTCGCAATCACTGCGATCTTTTCCCGCTCTCTTTGAGGTTTGATGCGCAATTTTTCTATATAATTATTGAGGTTCATATGCGCTGGAGCCGCTGAAGAATTCAAGGTTTTTTTCTTTCACCTCACGCGTTCACCACTTCCATCAAAACCACTTGCATTTTCTCTTCTTCCAGATCTTTTTTCTTGACAATTAGTTTTGGAAATTTTTCCCGCGGGCAAAGTCCGATTTCCTTGCAGAATTTTTTCTCGTCCCCGATCTTGAGTTTCAGCCCCGGAATCTTGTAATGCATCGGAAGAACAATTTTGGGTTCAATTTGATCCACCAGGGCTTTAGCGTCCTTGGCGGTGAGCCATTCGGCTTCTCCCGCCGAAACAGCCAGAATATCAACTCCGTTTACTTCCCCAAGCTGTTTTTTGTCAAGAGATGTTCCCAAATTGCCCAAATGACAAAAGCGGATTCCTTCGCTTTCAATCACAAAAATGGTGTTGAGGCCGAATTTTTCTCCCTGAACTTTGTCATGAAAAGATCCAATGCCGGTGATTGACACCCCTTTTATCGAATATTCTCCCGGCAGATCCAAAACGACCGGCTCGCCTTTGAGCGTACTCGGATTGTTGTGATCGGGATGATTATGACTTATCATCACGACGTCGGCCCGCCCCTGCGGCGGCCGCAGGCCGATCGAGCGGTCGAAAGGATCGGTGAAAATCACCACGTCTTCTCCCGACCCGCGCCCTTCGGGCTTGGTCGAAATCTTAAAACACGAATGTCCGTACCATTGAATGGTCATACCCGGTAGTAGAAATTAACGATAGTTTAACAATAGAATAATAGCACAGAAAAGATAAAAATTCAATATCATCATCATTAAAAAATGTCTGGTAGAAAGCGGGGACAGGGCCCGCACCTGTCCAAAAAAGGACGGAAACAGGCTCTGTCCCTGCGAAGATTTTTAAAGCTTATACAAAGCAAAATATCCCCAATGTTTCACGAAAACATTCGGAACGGGCCTCTTTTTTGCAAAAATAAAAAATCCCAAAAGTGGGACCTGTAATAAAATATAGGTCATGTCTAGGATTTTTCGATCAAACTCAAAACACGCTGGGTGATTTTTGAAGCACTGGCATAAATTTCTTTGCATTCCGAAAGAGTATAAACGGTTGTCTCCGGCGGGTAGCGCGATTCAATATAATAAGCGTTCAAACTCTTCAGTTCTTTTTCAAAATTTTTCAAATCTTTTTTTCCGGTAAGCTTGGCAAGCTTCCAAAGATCATGAATCTTTTCAAAACGAACACGTTTGTGGACAAGATAAGCCTTGAGAAATTTTTCCGCCGCTTGATGACAATGAAAACACAGGGTGTTCGTCGGGCCTTTTTCTTTGAGAAGAATTTCCGCCGTTCGAAGATCATTTTGTCCTTTGATAATCCACTCGGCTGTCAATTTTCCGATTCTAGCCTTTTTCATACAAAATTTTTCCCTGACTAATTATTTTTTCAATGAAAAAATCTCCCAAAGACAATCTTTGATTTATTTCTTTGGGCGTATAAACCAGCGGTTCAAACGGCAAATCGCTGTCAACTAAAAATAAAATGTCTTTTATCCTGTCAATTTTTCTTTTTTTTGTGTTTTTGACTATTAACATATCGATGTCGCTTGAGGCTTTCGGCTTTCCATAGGCAAAACTGCCAAAAAGTATTATTTTTTCCGGTTTGTATTCTTTTACAACGGTTTTAGTTATTTGCCTTATCTCTTTTTGGGCTTCCTTTGTCATTCGCTAAGATATATTTTTAACCCTTTCTGTGAATCAAACTAGCACAATTATTTGATTAACACAACGGGCTTGCCAAAATTCTCTTTCTGTAATATACTCCTTTAGTATTAATCATTAACCTAACCATTAACCTAAATGCAAAACGACATTTACGACGCTCTGGCTCAAGAGGTCGACAAAATTTCCGAAGAAAAAAGTGAAGTAGCAATCGCAAAACAAGAAGAAATCTCCGCAAAAACTGAAGAAAAAGCTCCAGAACCAATCAGTCAAACTTCTGCAATGGCTGATTTTTTGAACCAGCAAAAAATAACTCTCCCTAAAGAAGGAGACGTAATTAAGGGAGAAGTAATCGCCATTGATTCAAGCGCTATTTATCTCGATCTCGGCAACTTTGGAACCGGAATCGTCATGGGCCGGGAAATCAAGGACGGCCTCGGAACAACCGATAAATTGAAAATAGGTGACAAGGTTTCAGCGACTGTCACTGACCTTGAAAACGAAGACGGCTACGTCGAGCTTTCTATCCGCGAAGCTTCCATCGAGCGGGCCTGGCAGGACATTGAAGAAAAGCAGGTTCGGCAGGAACCGCTCACCACAAAAATTCTTGACGCCAACAAAGGCGGGCTGATTGTGGAAATGAACGGCATCAGCGGATTTCTTCCCGTCTCTCAGCTCACCAATGAGCACTATCCCCGCGTCGAAGAAGGAGAGAAAAGTAAAATCCTGGAAAAACTTCGCGCTTTCATCGGAACGGAAATGAAAGTCTGCGTGATTGACACCGATCGCGAAGGCCAAAAATTGATTGTCAGCGAGAAAGCAGCTTATTCCAAAGAGGAAAAGAAAGCTATCTCGGAACTCAAGATTGAAGATGTGATTGAAGGAGAAGTAAGCGGCGTGGTTGATTTCGGCGCCTTCGTGAAATTTTTGCCGCCAAGCAAAAAGAATTCCCAAAATGAAGAAGATAAGCTTGAGGGACTGGTCCATATTTCGGAATTGGCTTGGCAGCTAATCGGCAATCCGCGCGAAGTGGTGAAAACGGAAGATCGGGTAAAGTGCCAAATCATCGGCATTGATGACACCCGAGTTTCACTTTCCATAAAAGCTCTCCAGAAAGATCCCTGGTCCGCTGTGGAGAAAAAATACAAAGCCGGGGAAATATACGATGGGCAAGTAAGGAAAATAAACCACTTCGGGGCTTTTGTCTATCTTGACGATGACATCCATGGCCTCGCCCATGTCTCGGAGCTGCTTGAGCAAAATCCCGGAAAGAACATTGAGGATATTCTCGAGGTCGGAAAATCATATAAGTGGAAAATACTTTCCATCGAGCCCAAAGAGCACCGGATGGGACTGG
>Ga0100387_10000337_pt1 | contig 38988 bp, 38 predicted proteins | sample CryGeymeta201511_FD_81547 | JGI IMG/M metagenome (GOLD analysis project Ga0100387, IMG submission 81547) | Groundwater microbial communities from Crystal Geyser aquifers in Utah, USA - Crystal Geyser metaG 2015-11 | ecosystem: Environmental > Aquatic > Deep subsurface > Groundwater | place... | reverse complement strand
TAGACCTTATCATCGGGAGTTAAACTGCCTTGGCCGCCCTTTTCTTCGATAACGCCGATCACCGCGTAGCGGTATTCGCCGAGTTTAATTTTCTCTCCTATAGGTACAACACCAGCGAATAATTCGTCGGCAATTTTATGGCCGATTGCTGCTACTTTCCGGCCGGAATTAACATCGGATTTGCTAAAAAAACCTCCGGCTGTAAAACCGTATTGCCGTAAATCCGTATAATTTTCGGTGGTGCCGATTATTTGCGCGCTCATGGCTTCATTCTGATAGCGGATGGGTGCCGACCCCATGACCAACCCCACGACATCTTTAATCTCCGGTATTCCCTGTTTTAAATCTTCAATATAATCCAATTTTAATTTTGAGGCCTGCATGGCGGCAAAACTGCCGGACATAGCGCTGCTGCCTCCCGCGCCCAGTTTATCCAGATCAATGTCTCCGGGTATAATCATGACGAGATTAGAGCCCATATCCTGCATTTCATTGGTAATATAGTCTTTAAGACCGGATCCGACCGACACTAAAATGATAACCGAAGCCACGCCGATAATGACTCCCAAAACAGTCAGCAAGGACCGGGATTTATTGGTCTTGATCGACCGCCAGGCGGTGCGTAATAATTGTTTAATCGGCATATTATTTGGTTATCCGCCCGTCTTTTAAGCGGATTTTCCGCTCTGCCAGATCGGCGACTTTGTCATCATGGGTGACCAAAATGATGGTTTTTCCCTGCTGATGAAGATCATGTAAATTTTTCATCACTTCTTTGCCGGATTTTGAATCGAGGTTGCCGGTCGGTTCATCGGCAAGCAGAATTGCCGGGTTGGTGACCAGCGCCCGGGCAATAGCCACGCGCTGCTGCTGGCCGCCGGATAATTGGTTCGGGTGGTGGTAAAGGCGGTCGCCCAAACCGACTTTGGCGAGAGCAACTTGGGCTAATTTTTGCCCTTCGGTTTCCGTCGTGCCGTTATATGAAAGAGGCAAGGCCACATTTTCTAAAGCGCTGGTCCGGGCCAATAAGTTAAAAGATTGGAAAATAAAACCGATTTTTTTGTTTCTAATTTCGGAAAGTTCTCTTTCAGTCATGCGGCTGACATCATGTTGGTCAAGAATAATTTTGCCGCTGGTGGGAACGTCAAGACAGCCGATTAAATGCATTAAGGTGGATTTTCCGGAACCGGAAGGTCCGATAATGGCCACAAATTCCCCGGGTTTTATTTCCAGTGAAACCTCGTTTAAAGCCTTGACGGAAATGCCGTCCATCTGGTAAATTTTGGAAACATTTTGAACGGTCAGCAGGGAGTTATTGGCCATTTTTAACTAAAACCACTGTTTGGTTTTCTTCCAAACCGGCGGTAATTTCTGTGAGTGAAATAGTCGATAGCCCGGCAGTAATTTCTTTAAGGACAGGCTTATTTTTTTTCAAAACATAAACGTAAGTCTGCCCGTTCCGGGATTTGATAAATTCCCGGGGAATTGCCAGCACATTCTGTTTTTGTTCGATAATAAAATCGGCTTCGCCGGATAGGCCGATGACCAAGCGCTCGTCAGGTTGGTCAAGACTGATTTCTATCGGGATAGTCACTCCGCCGCTTAAAGTCTTGACCCCTTCCTGATTGATAAAACTGACAGAACCGGTAAAGGTTTCGCTGGGAAAGGCGTCCAGGACAATATTGACAGGTTGACCCAAACGGATTTTCCCATAATCCACCTCATCTACCTGGGCTTTAAACCGGAGCGTGGACAGGTCAGATACTTTAATGTATTTGGTGGCTAAGTTGGCCGCGGTTAAGTTTTCCCCGGCTACCAAACCTCCGGTACTAATGACCGTCCCGGCAATAGGTGAAACCAGGACGGATTCTTTGGCGGCTAAATCGGCGATTTCGACGTCCAAAACCGCTTTGTCCAGATCATACTGGTTTTTGGCTAAAATCCGGCTAATAGTGTCAGTCAAAACTTTATCCCGGTAAGTGACTTTGAGGTCTTCGTCAAAATCGGCTCTTTCTTTGGAAAAGTCTAAGAGGTATTTTTGCAAATTTTTTTCCAGGGTTTTTTTATCCAGCGAGGCGACGGCCTGCCATCTGTTCACCTGATCGCCTTTTTTGACCTTGAGCCAAACTACCTTGCTGGGAATATTAAAACGCAGTTCCGCTGAATTTTGCGCTTCCAGTTCCCCGGAGCCATTTACCGATTCAACCAGGTCCTGTCGTTTCACCTCGACCATGCGCCATTCTTTTTTGTTGTTTTTAGCGGTGAAATAAAAGAAAACCAAGGCGACTAAAATAATGGCGATGATATACCACTTTAGCTTGACTATATTTTTTGGCATATTAAATCCGACAGGTCTTGAGCCGCCTGCCGGGAATCCTTTCTCCGCTGATGATAAAAAGGAGACAAGGTAAAACTAATAATCGAAGTCGTTATGGCAAATATCGTTTGATAAGTCAGCTTTCTGGTAAAATCGATCCCGCCGATTAATTCCCGGACAAATTTAATTAAATTTTGCCGCAAATCAATCACGACAGCCAAGATAGGAATCCGCTCATCACTACTTGGACCCAAAGTAGTCAGTAGAGAAATCTCCGGATGTTTGATTTTAAAATCCAGAAAAGTCTTAATTAATTTAAACAAGATACTTGAAGGCAGAATGGTGTCGGCAACGGCCTGCTTTAGCTCTTGTTTCAGTTCTTTAACCGCCTCTTCAAGCAATATTTCCGCCAGGGCCCCTTTGCTGTCAAAATGATAATAAAGGGCGGCTTTGGTCATACCCAATTCATCAGCAATATTCTGCATGGAGACGCCAAAATATCCCCGCATAGAGAATAACTTTCCCGTGGTTTTGAGAATTTGGTTTTTTGTATTTAAATCTTTTTTGATCATCGACTTCCTTACTTACTAACTGTTCGGTAAGTATAACCGGGCAAAATTATTTTGTCAACTGAAAAAATTCCCGCCGGTTTTCCCTGCCCGACAGTAGGACTGATTGGCAGGTAGCGGTTTGTCCGGGCGTGATTGAATGACTTTCATGGAGTAGTGTTTTGTTTTGTCTCTGGCGGCGCAGCCGGCGAACCTGAACCAAGAAAAAATAACCACTGTCGGAGATTGGGATTTTAAACAATCTTTATATTGAGATATAAGCTTTGGTTTATCCCTTACCCTAATAACCATTTAATTCTGAAGGGCCGCGCGCAGGCCAGTTTCGCCACCCCTTTGAGCTTTTTGCCCAAGCAAAAAAGCGAATGATGACTATAACTTCAAACTAAGATTTGCTTCATGGGGGTGGGCGCGCCAGCAAGAGACAAACAAATTCATTTTTCTCCCTTTCCTTTTCTTCTTTATTTCTTTTCCCCTCTTTCCTGTGAGTCTCACGAAGCGTAATGAGCACAAAGATTGAGTTTTTTGGTTTAGCGAAGCGATTCGCAAACCGGAATTTACGGTTAGCGGTTAGTTTATTGGTGGTTTACCGGATTACCGGCTGACTTGGGTCCGGTTCCGGTTGGTCGGCGTTGATCGGCGCCGCTGTCAAAACCGTCGGCGCCGGGCGCCGGGCGGCGGCATGTCGCCGCCATGTTAGAATAAAGCCTCGGTAAATTGCCAAGAAAACCATAGTCTATGTCAGTTCGAAGATTACCAATCAGGGTCACCAAAATACAGCCGGTGAAGTATTTTTTTCTGTTCATTATCTATTTATGGTTGCGGTTTGATTTAGTTTTAAGAATTGCTTTTGGCAATAGCTGGAAGTCGCGGTTTGAGTTCATGGCCCAGCTTTTCGGAGAAGCCGATACCGAAAAATTTTTGGCTCACCGGGTTAAATTGGTACTGTACCGCCGCCGGCCCCGGGTGCCGATTATTTTGCCGTCGGATGTAGAAAAATTGACCAACCAGTTTTTAAAGCACCAGAATACCCATAAAACCGGACGGAAAAACAGACTGGCGATTATTAACAAGTTAATTTTTTGGGCCACCAACCCGGAGATCAATCGGGAAAACGTTGATTCATATAAAACCCGCTCGGCCATTGTCAGTACGCTCCTTAATGTAATTTTCCATAATTCACTGTATGCCGAATCGGAATTAATTTTAAACAGCCTGCAGGCCATTGTTTTTTCCCGGGTGACTTACATCGGTAAAAAGGGAGAACCGTCGCCGATTGTTCACGACGTGATTCTAACCGGGGTCAGCCAAATTTTAGTCAGACATTTTTCGGAAATTGTCCGTTTGCGCGACCAAAAGATCGACAAGCTGACGACGATTCAACTAATCAAAGAGTTGAACAAGGCCAAAGGCGGCACCGGTTCGCTGGCTTTTTCCGGAGAAGCGACTAAACGTCATGATGAATACCGGCATAAATTCCCCCTGTCTTCGACTCACGTTGAGCTGCTTTACCGGATTTTAGAGCACTACACTTTTTCAGCCTGGCCGGATTCGCGGGATAAAGCCATCAGCGTGGTCAATAATTTAGAATCGCAGTTGAAGACCGATTTAAAATCACTTATAATTAAAACCAAAGATGAGTGAGCTGCATATTTCCATATCGGCACAGCCGATTTTTGTTTGGGGAAACTATCAGGTGACCAACACCATGCTGGTCACGGTTTTAGTGACCTTGTTTTTGTCACTTCTGGCGATTAATGCCCAGCGTTTCTTAAGCCGCAAGCACCCGCCCCGCTGGGTGCTTTTTTTACAAACCCTGGTAGAATCTTTTTATGAATACGTTCAATCGATTACCCCCCGGCATGCCGCCAGGTTTTTTCCGTTAGTGGCCACCTTATTCTTGTTTATCTTGTTCGGCAACTGGGCCGGTTTGCTCCCGGGTGCCGAATCAATCGGTTTAAAAACGAGCCACGGTTTTGTCCCGTTTTTAAGAGGGGCAACCGCCGATATTAATACGACCTTAGCTTTAGCTATTTTTGCGGTGTTTTCGGTCCAGTTTTACGGCTATAAGTTCCGGGGATTAAGATATTTTACCAAGTTTTTTGATTTATCTAACCCGATTAATTTTTTTGTCGGGTTTTTGGAATTGATCTCCGAATTTTCCAAAATTATGTCATTTACATTCCGGTTGTTCGGCAATATTTTTGCCGGCGAAGTTCTGTTGGCGGTGATTGCTTTTTTGGTGCCGCTCTTTGCCAGCCTGCCGTTTTTAGGCTTGGAAATTTTTGTCGGCCTGATCCAAGCCCTGGTCTTCTCGACTTTGACCTTAGTTTTTATTAATATAGCCACAGCGGAGCATCATTAATTAATTTTGGAGGATAGTATGGGAAACGATGCAGTCGTCGGTATAACCATTGCCGTTGGCGGAATTGGTCCGGCCATCGCTATCGGTTTAATTGTAGCTAAGGCTTTAGAAGCCATCGGCCGTAATCCCGAGGCAGCCGCCAAGGTCCAGACGATCATGATCCTGGGCGTGGCCTTTGCCGAAGCCATTGCCATTTACTCTTTGGTCGTGGCCTTGATCTTAAAATTTGTTTGAGGTAGCTCATGGAAATCAGGTGGTATCAACTGCTGTTCCAGATCGTCAATTTTGGCGTGTTGATTTTTGTGCTCAACCGGTTTCTTTATCGGCCTATTTTAAAAATTGTCGAAGGGCGAAACCGTAAAATCGAGGATTCCATCAAAGCCGCTGAAGCCACACTCGAGGAAAAAGAGAAAATTTCGGAACTTAAAAAACAAGCGGTGGCCGAAGCCCAAATTGAAGCCGTCAAAATTGTCGATGCCGCCAAGTACCAGGCCGATTTAACCGGCAAAAAAATTATCAATGATGCTCAAACCGAAGCCGAGGCGGCGGTAGCCAAAAAAATGGAACTGTTAGAAGACCGCTTTTCCCAGGAAGAAAAACGGCTGCAGGGCCGGATCAGCGATTTGGTGGTCACCACTACCAGGCAGCTTCTAAAATCAACTTTAACCCGCCCGGACCAGCAGCGTTTGATCGATAAACAAATTAAGGCTTTGGGAGAGTTGGCATGATTGTTGACGAAGTGGTTAAAGCCGTCATCGGCTATTTGTCCAGTCGCGGCCGGCTGGAACTGCTGCCCCAAATTGCCCAGGAGTTAACCCGGGCCGGATTTACCCAGGTTGATCCCAATCTGGCTACGGTCACTTCGGCGGTGGTTTTATCGGCCAAGCAAAAATCAGCTCTGGTAAAAACTTTGGCCAAAGTTTTTAAGCACCCGATCCGCTTGAAACAAAATCTTGACCCGGACTTGATCGGCGGATTGCGGCTGACAATTGCCGGTAAAGTCATCGACGCTTCAATCAATCGGCAGCTGACGGACTTAAAAGAAGTTTTAATTTATGATTGATCTTGATAAAATTTTACGGGAAAAAATCACCGCTTACGAGCCGAAGTTCGAGGCCAAAAGCTTCGGCAAGCTGGTCAGCGTCGGTGACGGCGTCATCAGCATCGCCGGTTTATCCGAGGCGATGATGGCCGAAATTATTACCCTGCCCCGCCAAACGAAGGGGTTGGTTTTAAACTTAGGCCGGAATTTGGTCGGGGCGATTGTTTTAGGCGACAGCCGCCACTTAAAAGAAGGCGACGAAGCCATCACTACCGGCCAGGTGTTATCGGTTCCGGCCGGCGAAGCGCTTCTTGGCCGGGTCATCGATCCCTTAGGTTTACCTCTCGACGGCCGGGCCCAACCCAAAACGACCGTCAAAATGCCTTTAGAGCGGATTGCTCCGGGAGTGATTTCCCGGGAAAAGGTCAAACAGCCGGTGCAAACCGGCATTAGCGCCATCGACGCGATGATTCCGATCGGCCGGGGCCAGCGGGAATTGATCATCGGCGACCGGTCCACCGGCAAATCCGCCATTGCTTTAACCACGATCATCAATCAGAAAAAACAAAATCTTATCTGTATTTATGTGGTTATCGGCCAGAAAGCGGCTTTTACCGCTCAATTGATCACGACGCTCAACCGGTTTGGCGCCATGGATCACACCATTATTGTTGCCGCTAATGCCGCCGAACCCCCGGCGCTGCAGTTTTTAGCGCCTTATGCCGGGGTGGCCATCGCCGAATATTTTGCCCAAAAAGGCCGGGATGTGCTCGTGGTTTACGATGATTTAACCAAACACGCCTGGGCCTACCGGGAGCTTTCCCTGCTGTTGCGCCGTCCCTCCGGCCGCGAAGCCTACCCGGGTGATGTTTTTTACCTCCACTCCCGTTTGTTAGAGCGCGCCTGCAAATTAAACCCGGCTGCCGGCGGCGGTTCGATCACCGCCCTGCCGATTATCGAAACCCAGGCCGGCGATATTTCCGCCTACATTCCTACGAACGTCGTTTCCATTACCGACGGCCAGATTTATCTGGAAACCGATTTATTTAATGCCGGGGTTCGTCCCGCGATTAATGCGGGATTATCCGTTTCCCGGGTCGGCGGCGATGCCCAAATTAAAGCCATGCGTCAAGTAGCCGGCAAACTGCGGATGGAACTGGCCCAATACCGGGAACTGGCCGCCTTTGCCCAGTTTTCGGCCGATTTGGACCAGGTGACCAAAGCCCGGCTCGACCGGGGCCGGCGGATCACCGAAATTTTAAAGCAGGGCTGGGATCAGCCGATGAACGTGGCGGACCAGGTTTTAATTATTTGGGCGGTGACTAACGGTTATCTGGACCAGACCCCGGTGGAAAAAGTGCCGCGGTGGCAGGTTGAGTATCTTAAGTATGTGGCCGTCAACCAGCCGGCAGTTAAAAAAACGATCGCCAAAGAAAAAGTTTTGACCGAACCCACCATTAAAGTTTTAGTCAAAGTCACCACTAAATTTAACGAGAGTCATAAATTATGAGCCAATCGACCCGCTTAATTAAGCGCCGGATCAAATCCAGTCAGAATATTTCCCAAATTACCAAAGCCATGGAAATGGTCTCGGCCGCTAAAATGAAACGGGCCCAGGGTTTGGCGGTTAACTCCCGGCCGTACACCGAGCGGATGTACCAGGTGATTACGTCGCTTTCTCAAAAAGCCAAAAGCCAAACCGAGCATTGGTTGTTCAAAGACCCCCGGCAAAACTTTGACCCCAAGAATGAGTTTAAGGTTTTAATCGTCTTATTTTCCACGGATAAATCTTTATGCGGCGGTTTAAACACCAACTTATTCCGCGGCTTGGAAAAATGGCTTAAAAATATGACCATTGAAATGAATTTGCCGCCGAAAACCAGCCTGACTTTTGTCACTGTCGGCCGCAAGGCCAAGGACCACGTTTTAAGGACCGGCCGCTTCCTGATGGCCGAATTTTCCACCATGGGCGACCGGCCGCACTTTAACGACATCTTGCCTTTAGCCCGGCTGATTTCCGAGGGATTCAAGGCAGGGGAATTCCAGATGAGTTTTTTAGCGTACATGGAATTTATTTCGACTATCAGTCAAAAATTGGCGGTTAAACAGTTATTGCCGATAATTGCCGAATCAGCCGCGGCCCGGCCGGAATTAACCTTTGAAGCCGACTACATTTTTGAACCCAAAGCCAATATTATTTTTGAGGCGCTGCTGCCCCAATACGTCGAACTTCAGCTTTACCACACCCTGCTGGAAAGCCTGGCCTCGGAACACTCGGCCCGGATGGTAGCCATGAAAAGTGCCCACGATAATGCCATTGAAGTCGTCGATCAATTAACCTTGGAGTTCAACCAGGCGCGCCAAAGCCGGATTACCGGCGAACTGCTGGACGTGATTACCAGCCGGATGGCCCTGGAATAAATATGAAGAAAACAACCGCTAATCTCGGCCGGATTACCCAAATCATCTCGGTAGTGGTCGACGTTTATTTTCCCGGCGATCCCCCCCAAATCTATAATGCTTTAACGGTCGATTTAGGCCAAGGCAAAACTCTGGTTTTGGAAGTCGAACAGCATTTGGGCAACCACTTGGTCCGGACCATCGCCATGGGCACCACCGACGGATTAAAACGCCGGTTGGCGGTCACTGACACCGGCCAACCGATCAGTGTTCCGGCCGGCAAAACCGCCCTGGGCCGGATGTTTAACGTCCTGGGCGAAGTGATTGATAACGGTAAACCCCTGACCGGACTGCCGGTCACCTCCATCCATAAGGCCAGTCCGAAGCTGACGGAAATCGACCCCAAGCCGCAAATGCTGGAAACCGGGATTAAAGTGATTGATTTAATTTGCCCGTTTGCCCGCGGCGGCAAAGTGGCCGCTTTCGGCGGCGCCGGGGTCGGCAAGACCGTTATTATCCAGGAATTGATCCGGAACATTGCCGAAGAGCATTCCGGCCACTCGGTTTTTGCCGGTGTCGGTGAACGCACCCGCGAAGGCAACGACCTGTATCAGGAAATGAAGAGTTCCGGGGTCTTAAAAAACACGGTCATGGTTTTCGGCCAGATGAACGAACCGCCGGGAGCGCGCCTGCGCGTGGCTTTAACCGCGCTGACTTTTGCCGAGTACTTCCGCGATCAAAAAGGCGAAGACGTGCTCTTATTTATCGACAACATTTTCCGGTTTTCCCAAGCCGGCTCGGAAGTCTCGGCGCTTTTAGGCCGGATTCCTTCGGCGGTCGGTTACCAGCCGACTCTGGCCTCGGAAATGGCCTCCCTGCAGGAGCGGATTACCTCAACTAAAAAAGGCTCGATTACTTCCTTCCAGGCGGTTTACGTCCCGGCCGATGATTACACCGACCCGGCCCCGGTGACGACCTTTGCTCATCTCGACTCATCGATTGCCCTGGAGCGGGCCCTGGCTGAACAAGCCCTGTATCCGGCGGTTGACCCGCTGACTTCTTCGTCCAAGATTTTGTCTCCGGAAGCGGTCGGGGCCGAACACTACGACGTCGCCCTCCGGGTGCAAAAAGTCCTCCAGCGCTACAAAGACCTGCAGGATATTATCGCCATTTTAGGCATCGACGAACTGTCAGATGAAGACAAGCTGACGGTGTCCCGGGCCAGAAAAATCCAGCGCTTTTTAACCCAGCCGTTTTTTGTGGCCGAACAGTTTTCCGGCAGCCCCGGCCGTTATGTCAAAATCAGCGAAACCATCCGCGGCTTTCAGGAAATTCTTGACGGCAAACACGATGCTTTGCCGGAGCAGGCTTTTTACATGGTGGGAACGATTGACGAAGCGGTCGAACAAGCCAAAAAGTTATGAAAAAATTAACACTGGAGATTTTGACCCAGGAAAGCCGGGTTTTTTCCGGCGAAGCCGATCTGATTCTGGCTCCGGCCAGTGACGGCCAAATCGGGATTCTGCCCGGCCATGTTTCCCTTTTAACCCGCTTGCATCCCGGGGAAATGTTTATTTTTCATGGCCCCCAAATTGAAGTTTTAGCTTTGGGCGGGGGACTATTGGACATTCATAACAACGAGGTCTCGGTTTTGGCGGATTCGGCCATCCGGGCCGAGGAAATCGATATTTATAAGGTTGAAGAGGCCAGGAAAAAAGCCGAGGAGGCTTTAAAGCAAAAACTTTCGACCCGGGAATACGTTTTGGCCGAAGCCGATTTGCGCCAGGCGGTGATGGAACTCAAGGTGGCCCGGCGGCGGCATTATGGTCGTTAAACCGGCCCCGGACATCCGGACCCAACTGGCAAAAATTTTAAACTCCGGTGACTATCCGCACGTCAAACGCTCCCGGATTTTTTGCTTCCGAAGTCGCGGTTCGAAAGCCCGGGCCCGGGCCAGAATATGGGGTATGCCCAGAATTTGGCAGTTGGCGTTAAAGATTCCGCCCGCATACGTGGTCGAAGTCTTAGCCGAGAAATTTGACCACCTGCCGGCCATTGAAAAAACCCGGGTGTTAGTTCATGAGCTGGCCCATATCCCTAAAAACTTTTCCGGCAGTTTATTGCCGCATCTCCGGCGGCTGTTTCGCAACTTATGATCTATATTTTTCATGGCGATAACCAAGTGGCCAGCCGCCGGGCAATCCCCAAGGGGACCCGGCACTATGATCTGGCTGAAATTACCCCGGAAAAGCTGGAACAGATTACTGCCGGTAACGAACTGTTTAGATTGAACCAGGATGTTTATCTGTGGGCCGGGAAAAAACTCCCGGCCGCCCAGCTTAAAAAATTTCCCGGGGCCCAAGTGCGGGAATTTACTGTGCCGAAAATATTATGGCGCTTTCTCTCCGGCCGGAAGCTGGCTGATCTGGAAGCCACCCTGAAAACCGAACCGATCGAATTGGTTTGGTACCTGCTCCACCGCCAGGCGTCCAAAAAAGGCGAAACCGGCCTATTGAAAAAAATGTTTGCCATCGAGCTGGCCGTCAAATCCGGTAAAACCGGTGTGCCTTTACGCACCCACCTGGAATTGTTATTGACTTGATCTCTTAATCAGTATTTAATCAATTAATGAATCAAGGAGATAAAAGATGGAATGAATTAATCAAAGAAATGATGAACATATTTAGAGACATTCATGGAATAGATAGAAATATTATTGGGACAGATTTGATTAGGGTCTTCAAAAAAATATTAAGAAGAAAACGTTATGACGGCAGTTATCGCTGACAATATTTTCCGGGGTTATGATATCCGGGGGAAAATCCCTGACGAATTGAATGCCGACGGTGCCCGGGTCCTGGGCCGGGCTTATGCCGCTTACCTTTCCCAAAGGCGGATTAACGAAGCGGTCATTGTCGGGGATAACCGAATTCATACCGAAGACCTAAAAGCTAATTTTATCAAGGGAATGCTTGAAGGCGGAATTAATGTGACCGATCTGGGTCTCGGGCTGGTTTACTTCATGTATTTTGCCCAATACCGCTATCAGATCAAAGGCGGCGTCTCGGTTTCCGCCTCGCACAACCCTAAGGAGTATAACGGTTTTAAATTGGCGGTGGGCTTTTCCGACACCATGGTGAGTGAAGAAATCATGGCTTTTAAACAGCTGGCTAAATCAGACAAATTCCCAGAACCGGATAAACCCGGTACTCTCGTGAAAACCGATATTTTCCCGGATTATTTAGCGGATCTGCACCGTAAGTTTCCGCAAACGTTTAGGGTTAAGCTGGTGGTGGACGCCGGCAACGGTACGCCCGGCAAGTTTTTGCCGGAGATTTTGCGGTCGTTCGGTTGCCGGGTAATCGAGCAAAATACCGCCCTGGACGGCAATTATCCGCTGGGCACGCCTGATCCGACCGAGGCCGATTATCTGGACCGTTTGGCTCAAGGCGTCAGGGAAAATCAGGCCGATTTAGGCGTTTGTTATGACCCGGACGGTGACCGGTTGGGAATTGTGGATGACCAAGGCGATAAAATCTGGAACGATGTTTTGGTGGCTTTGTTTGCCCAGGATGTTTTGGAGTACTTGCCCAACAGTCCGATCGTGTTTAACGTGCTCTGTTCTAAATTAGTCAAAGATACGGTGCTTAAACATCACGGCCAACCGTTGATGTGGCTCACCGGCCACTCGTTTATCAAAGCCAAGATCAAAGAGGCCCGCGCCCCGTTCGGCGGCGAACTCTCCGGCCATTTTTTCTTTATGGATAACTGGTACGGCCACGATGATGCCGCTTATGCCACTTTACGGCTTTTGGCTTATCTCCAGCGGAAAAACCTGTCTTTAAAACAAGCGGTCAATCAACTGCCCCGGCTGGTTTCCAGCCCGGAAATCAAACTGGGGCTGCCGGATAAAATTAAGTTTGAGTTTATTAAAACAACCCTGGCCCCGGTCTTAAAATCCTGGTGGCCGGCGGCCGAAGCCGTTGAAATTGACGGCTTGCGCCTGGACACCAGTGATCAAATGCTGGTCATCCGCGCCAGCCAGAACGGACCGTATATCACCATCAAGTTTGAGGCTAAAACCCAAGTCCGGTACGGCCAGCTGAAGTTTAAACTTAAAAATTTATTAAAATCTCATCCGGAGATTGATTGGAGCTACGGTGTCAATACCGACGCTTTTAGATAGCCAAAATTTATACGGTTCGGTTGAGGCTTTAGGCCAGCAATGCCAGCATGCCTGGGAAGATTGTCAAAAAATTAATCTGCCCGACGCTTACAGCCATGTCAATAAAATTTTGATGACCGGTATGGGCGGTTCCGGCCTGGGCGCCCGGATTATTGAGTCAGTTTACGGTGATGAAATCAAGTCACCCTTAATCAGGTTAAATGAGTATCATTTGCCGGGGTGGGTGGACCGGCAAACCCTCGTCATTTGTTCCAGTTTTTCCGGGACCACCGAAGAAACGGTCGCTAATCTTAACGAGGCGCAACAGCGGGGCTGTCCCTGGCTGGCGATTGCCAGCGGCGGGGAATTGATTGAGCTGGCGAAAAAGTTTAACCGGCCATATTATCAGATCAATCCGCGCTTTAACCCTTCAAAACAACCCCGGATGGCCGTGGGCTATTTAGTCGTCAGCCAACTGGTTTTAGCCGCCAAAATCGGTTTATTTCGGTTCTCGGCGGGGGACTTAACTTCGATTAAAACCACCCTGGAACAGGTGCTTAAAACCAACAACCGTCAAGTGGCCACCGCCCAAAATGAAGCCAAACAGCTGGCAGTAAAACTTAAAGACCGGGTCGTCATTTTTGTCGCCGCCCGGCACTTAATCGGTTCCGCCCACACGATTAAAAATCAAATGAACGAAAACGCCAAGAATTTTTCCGCCATTTTCGATTTGCCCGAACTTAACCATCATTTAATGGAGGGATTAGCCCATCCGGCCGCTAATGCCCAGAATCTTTTTTTTGTTCTGCTGGATTCGCCGCTTTATGAACCTCGAATCCGCCAGCGGCTGAAAATCACCGAAACGGTGATCAGGAAAAATCAAGTCGACAGTTATACGCTTATGGCCCAAGGCGAGTCAGAAATCGCCCAAGCATTTGGCGTGATTCAATTTGGCAGCCTGGTTAATTTCTACCTAAGCCAGCTTTATGAATTAGACCCGTCACCGATTCCCTGGGTCGATTACTTCAAAGTCCAGCTCGGCCAATCCCTCGGTCAGTGGAAATAACCTTCAAGGTTCAACCTTGTAGGTCGTCTTCGATAACAATATCCTTAACTTTGTAAAAGTAGCTAAGAATTTCATCTGTTTGAACCCAGCCTTGATCAAACAGCCCCAAGTAATTTCCATAGCTTGAGTATTTGTAGCCTTCAAGGTTGATCCCTGAAGGTAAAATTTCAATCGGGTTTCTGTGAATGTATTTCGATAACCATAGAAATTGCTCTTCACTAGTAATATTGACTGCTTTATAAATTCCTTGAAAAACGTGGCCGACTCGATGATGCACCCGATTAAGGTACATTGAATATTTAGTTGCCAGTGACCGCATAAAGAAATTGATACCGTCGGCATCTTCTTGATAAACCATTAAATGAAAGTGGTTTGGCATCAGGCAGTAGGCAAGAAGCTTTAGTTATAGCCAAGAAAAGTTTTATAATCTCTATCGTCTAAAAATATTTCTGCTTTGTTGACGCCGCGGTTATAGAGATGATAATAACTCTGAGGTTTGTATTCCTTGACGACGTTTTTTGAAGGCATTACTTTAACTATACACTTTACAAAAATTCTGCTATGTTTAAATATGGCCAAACTTTTACCCGATGTGGTCGAGTTTAAAGCAGTCGATAAAGAAGACGGTGGTTTGGTTGGGGGTAAAGGCGCCAATTTAGGCGAAATGATCCAGGCCGGTTTTCCGATTCCGTCGGGATTTATCGTTACCGCCCCCGCCTATTTTAAAGTTATCGATTTAAATGAGCTCCGGCCGAAGATTAAAACGATTCTATCCGGTTTAGACCATCACCATTCGGCCAGCCTCAATGCCGCTTCTAAAAAAATAAAACAGCTAATTTTAAGGGCCAAGCTTCCCGATGATTTGGCGATGATGATTATTAAAGCCTATCTGAAACTCGGCCGGGGAGATTTGAATGCCTTGGTGGCCGTCCGCTCCTCGGCCACGGCCGAAGACTTACCCGGGGCTTCGTTTGCCGGCCAGCAGGAAACTTACTTAAACATTAAAGGCGAAGCCAATTTGGTCCAGGCGGTCCGCCACTGCTGGGCCTCGTTGTTTGAGGCGCGGGCGATTTTCTACCGGGCCGAAAAAGGCTTTGACCACTTCAAGGTCGGGATCGCCGTCCCGGTCCAAAAAATGATCCAAAGCCAGGTTTCCGGGATCATGTTCACCATTAACCCTCTGACTAACGATAAAAACCAGCTGGTAATTGAAGCCGTTTACGGCTTGGGGGAAATGATTGTCCAGGGGGCTTACACCCCCGATCATTATCTGGTCCAAAAACAAACCTATAAAATTCTGCAAAAACAGGTTAATCCTCAACTTAAACAACTGGTCCGCTCTGCCGGCGGCAATCAGGAAATTAAGGTCAAAAAAGCCTGGATCAATCAAGCCAAGCTGACCGACGGTCAAATTGTGGCTTTGGCCAAACTGGGTCAATCGGTCCAGGACCATTATTTTTTCCCGCAGGACCTGGAGTGGGCGCTGGAGCAGGGGAAGTTTTACCTGGTCCAGTCCCGACCGGTAACCACGATCAATTTTGATAAGCCTAAAGCCGAAATTAAGCTGGACCCGGGTTTAAAACCGATTCTTAAAGGCGAACCGGCCAGCCCGGGAATTGCCGTCGGTTATCCCCGCCTGCTTAAATCGGCTAAAGAAATCGGCCGGCTTCTTGCCGGGGAAATTTTAGTCACCGAAATGACGACGCCGGATTTTGTCCCGGCGATGAAAAAAGCCGCGGCCATCGTTACCGACAAAGGCGGCCAGACCTCGCACGCGGCGATTGTTTCCCGCGAACTGGGCATTCCCTGCATTGTCGGCACCGGCACCGCCACCGGTAAATTGGCCGCCCACCAGGTAATCACCGTCAACGGTCAAACCGGAGAAATCTTTTTGGGCGGGAAAATCCTGAAACCGGGCTCAATTAAATTACCGGCAGAATCCGAACCGGTCAAGTCTTTCACTGCCAAACAACTGCGGCCGGACTTTCAACCCACGGCGACAAAATTATACGTTAATTTAGCCGAACCGGATTTGGCCGGCACGATTGCCCAGAAAAACGTCGACGGCGTTGGTCTTTTGCGGGCCGAGTTCATGATCGCCCAAATCGGCATCCACCCGAAAAAGCTGATCGCCGAAAAAAAATCCAAACAATTTGTCGACAGTCTGGTGTCCGGCTTAAACCGGTTTTGCCGGGCTTTTTCTCCCCGGCCGGTAATTTACCGGGCGACCGATTTCAAAACCAATGAATATGCCCACCTTCTGGGCGGCCAGGCTTACGAGCCGGTCGAGCCCAACCCGATGATCGGTTTTCGCGGCGCTTACCGGTACGTGGTCGATGAGGCGGTTTTCGCTCTGGAGCTGGAGGCGATTAAAATCGTCCGCCAGCGCTTGGGTTATACCAACCTCCAGCTGATGCTGCCGTTTGTCCGGACAGTCGACGAATTAGTTAAGGTAAAACTGATTATTGCCGCCCACGGTTTATCCAGAACCGCCAGCTTCAAACTTTGGCTGATGGTGGAAATTCCCAGCAACGTTATTCTGCTGGAAGATTTCATTAAAGAGGGGATCGACGGCGTTTCGATCGGTTCCAACGATTTAACCATGCTGATTTTAGGGGTTGATCGGGATAATAGTAAGGTTGCTTCGGAGTATGACGAGCTTAACCCGGCCGTACTCTGGGCTTTGGAAAAAACGATCAGCACCTGCCATAAATACCGGGTGACTTCGTCGATTTGCGGCCAGGCTCCCTCGCTCCACCCGGAGCTGACGGAAAAATTGATCAATTGGGGCATTACCAGCGTGTCGGTGACTCCGGATATGATCGATCAAACCCGGGAAATAATCGTTCAGGCGGAAAGACGGCTGGTTTTGTATGGCAAAAATCGCTAAAATCCTGGCCCGGGAAATTTTAGATTCGCGCGGCCACCCCACCATTGAAACCACAATTTATTTGGATACCGGCCACAGCGGTACGGCTTCGGTGCCGTCCGGCGCGTCCTCGGCCCGGCACGAAGCCGTCGAATCGAGGGACAATGACCCCCGGCGCTTTCAGGGGCTGGGGGTCATCAAAGCCATCGATTTAATCAACCGGACCTTATCGGCCAAACTCAAGGGAATTGATCCGGCCCGGCAAACGGAACTGGACCAGTTCTTAATCAACGAGGACGGTACGGCCGATAAATCCAATTTTGGGGCTAACACGCTTTTATCCATTTCCCAGGCGGCCGTCGTCGCTTCCGCCGCTTATTATCAACTGCCTGTCTATCAATACTTGCGGCAGAAATACTATCAACAGGTGCCGTTAAACCGCCTGCCCGGCCCGACTTTTAACATTATTAACGGCGGCGCCCACGGCGCCGGCAACCTGGATTTTCAGGAATTTCACTTAATTCCTTCGGCCCGGTTTACTTACAGCCAATCCCTGCAAATCGGCGAAACGGTTTACCAGTCCCTGTTTAAAACCTTAAAGTACCGCCGGGCGATTACCAGTGTCGGCGACGAGGGCGGGTTTGCCCCGGATTTGTTCACCAATCTCGATGCCTTATCGATCATTCTTGAGTCGCTGAAGCAAACACCCTACCAGTTGGCCAAAGACGTGTTTTTGGGTTTGGACGTGGCGGCCGATTATTTTTATCGAAACGGTCATTATGAAATTAAAGACCGGGCCCAACCCTACAGCCGGGAGGAATTAATCGTTTATTACCGCGAATTAGTCAAGGAGTTTCACTTATTTTCCCTGGAAGATGGTTTAAACCAGGACGATTGGACCGGCTGGGGCCAGCTGAATGCCGCCTTAGGCAGCCAGTGCCTGATCGTCGGCGACGACCTGTTATCGACTAATCCCGACCGGGTCAAACAAGCCATCGCCAAAAAAGCCTGCAATGCCGTTTTGATTAAACCGAACCAAATCGGGACGATTACCGAGACACTCAAGGTAATTAATCTTTGCCGGGAGGCCGGCTGGAAGATAATTGTCTCCCATCGTTCCGGCGAAACCAATGATACCTTTATTGCCGATTTTGCGGTCGGCACTTTAGCCGATTACACCAAGTTCGGCGCTCCGGTCCGGGGCGAACGGGTCGTCAAATACAATCGGTTATCGGCCATTGCCGCCGAATTAAAACTATGAACGGGATTAAACCGGTGGTTCTCGTTGTCCTCGACGGCTGGGGGATCGCTCCGGCCGGTCCGGGCAACGCCATCACCCAAGCCAACATTCCTTTTTTCAACCAGCTGTTAGCCGCCTACCCGTCGGGGCGGATTTTGGCTTCCGGGCAAGCCGTCGGCCTGCCTCCCGGAGAAGACGGGAACACCGAGGTCGGCCATATCAATTTGGGCGCCGGCCAAATTGTGTTTCAGGATTTGCCGAGAATTAATACGGCCATCGCCGATGGCTCAATTTTTCAAAACCCGGCTTTAATGGCCGCCGTCAGCCACGTCAAAAAACATGACTCCACCCTTCACCTTTTGGGTTTAATCGGTTCCGGCGGCGTTCATGCCAACAACGAACACCTGTTTGCTCTGATCAAGTTTGCCCGGTCAAACCAGTTAGCTAAATTGGCTTTGCATTTGATTACCGACGGCCGGGACTCGCCGCCGACCACGGCCGCGGTTTATATTGACCAGGTCGAATCCCAACTCAAAAATCACGGCCTGGGTCAAATCGCTTCGATCATGGGCCGTTACTATGGCCTTGACCGCGATCACCGCTGGGCCAGAACCGAAAAAGCCTACCGTTGCCTGACCGAAGGCGTCGCCAACCTGGCTTTGTCAGCCGCTGAAGCGGTCAAAACTTCGTATGCCGCCAATCTTACCGATGAATTTATTTTGCCCACTAATATTGTCGATACCGCAGGCCAGCCGATCGGCTTGATTAAAGATAATGACGCGGTTATTTTTTATAACTTCCGGGTCGACCGGCCCCGCCAGCTGACTAAAGCGTTTGTCCTGCCTAACTTTGAAGCCGAAGCCAATCAATTGGCCTTTGATCCGTTGCAGGATAAGTATCTCGACAGCCATTTACCGGAAAAAGCCAGTTTTAATCCGCCGTTTAAACGCCAAAAAGTCCTTAAAGAACTGGTTTTTATCACCATGACCGAGTATCAAAGCGGTTTACCTGTCCAGGTGGTAATGCCGCCGCTGTCGGTTGAATTTCCCCTGGCCCGGGTTTTGGCCGAGGCCAATTTGCGCCAACTCCATATGGCCGAAAGCGAAAAAGAGCGATTTGTGACTTATTATTTTAACGGCTTAAGGGAACAGCCGTTTCCCGGCGAAGACTGGTTAATGGTGCCGTCGCCCAAAGTTGCTACCTATGACCTCCAGCCGGAAATGTCAACGCCGGCCCTGGCCGATAAAGTCGTCGAAAAAATTAAAGCCATGACTTACCAATTCATTCTGGTCAACATTGCCTGCCCGGATATGGTCGCCCATACCGGCAATCTGCCGGCCGCCCTCATGGCCTGTGCCGCGGCCGACGCCGCTTTGAGCCAAATCGTCAGCACGGTCAATGCCCTTGACGGTTCGACGGTAATCACCGCCGACCACGGCAACGTTGAAGAAATGATTAACCTGCAAACCGGGGAAGTCGATACCGAACATTCAGATAATCCGGTGCCGGTCATTCTGGTGGGCCGGCAATTCCTGGGTAAAAGCCGGCAACTGGCGCCCGGCTTGTTAGCCGACGTCGCCCCCACCATCATTAAACTGCTGAATTTAAACCAGCCGGCATCAATGAACGGCAAAAGTTTGATTTAGTTATGGATAATTTTTTTAAACCAAGGTCAATCGCCTTGATCGGCGCTTCTAAAGATAAAACTAAAGTCGGCTATAACTTATGGCAAAAACTTAAAGCCTATCCGGGACGGCTGTATCCGGTTAATCCTCGTTTTGGCTATCAACGGGTGACGGACATTAAAGTCCGGATTGATCTGGCCGTAGTGGCAATTCCGGCCCGGTTTGTCCCTGGTGTCCTCACCGACTGTGTGGCTAAAAAAGTTAAGGCGGTGATTGTGATTTCTTCCGGCTTTGCCGAACTGGGAGAGGCCGGGGTAAGCTTGCCGCCGCCGCCGGTGCCGTTTCTGGGCCCCAACTGTTTTGGGGTAGCCAATCCTTCCCGCCGGCTGGACACCACTTTTGCTAAAGTCGATCCGCCGCCGGGAAACATCGGCCTGATCTCTCAATCCGGGGCCCTGGCCAGCTATTTATTCAACTGGGCCAGGCAGGAACATTTAGGTTTTTCTAAATTTATCTCTTTAGGCAATCGTTTGGGTTTGACTGAAAATGATTTCCTGGAATATTTGGGTAATGATTCGGCCACTAAAATTATTGCTCTTTACCTGGAATCGTTTGCCGACGGCCTGGGGTGGCTGAAGCTGGCCAGCCGGATTTCCCGGAAAAAACCGATTATCGTTCTTTTCGGCGGCCAAACTCCGGCCGGCCGGCTGGCCAGTCAAAGCCACACCGCCAGTTTAAGTCCGGCCGGCGCCGTCGTGACCGCCGCTTTAAACCAGTCCGGCTGTCTGCAGGCAAAAACCATTACCGACTTTACCAACCTGCTGGAAGTTTTCTCGCTCGAACCCGAATTAAAAGATAACGATCTGGCAATTGTCACTAACGCCGGCGGTCCGGCCATTTTGGCCACCGATACGGCCAGCAGTCTGAATTTGGACGTGGCCAAAGCCGTTGACGTCCTGGGGGATGCCGGCGCCGGGCGGTTTAGCCAGGCTTTAAGCGAGGTTCTGAAAGATAAAACCCGGGATGCCTATCTGATTATTATTACCCCTCAGGCTAATACCCAAATTGAGTCTACCTGCCGGGCAATTGTCCGGCGTTTCCGATCGGTCAAAAAACCCTTGATTGTCTCCCTGCTGACCGGCCGGTTAACCGAAACCGCCGGCAATATTTTACGCCAAAATCGAATCGCCACGATCGAACTACCCCAAGAGGCGGTCACCGGCCTGGCCGCCCTGTTGCAATGGTACCGGGGGCATAAACTGGACCTTTATCCTGCCCGGCGGTCTTACCCAATTCATTCACCTTCAGGGACTCTCCCTGAAGGCCGTTTAACCTGGAAACAGGCGCAAGGTTTAATCCGCCGCTATCAACTGCCTTTGGTTAAAACAATTACCTTGGATCAGCCGGTCAAACCGGCCGATTTTTCCTGGCCGGTGGTGCTCAAAGCCGACCCCAGTGCCGGCGCCCACCGCACCGAAGCCAAAGCTATTTATCTTAATTTAAAAACCGGCGCCGCCGTTAAAACCGCCTACCGCCGGCTGGCGCAAAAATTTCCGCTGATTCTGGCCCAGCCGCAGTTAACTGCCGGCCACGAACTGTTTATCGGCCTGAAGCGCGAACCCGGCTGGCCGGTGCTGCTGACCCTTGGCGGCGGAGGAGTTTATACCGAGCTGTACCGGGACCTTGCCCGGGTATTTTTGCCGATCAACGAAAAACTGATTGCCAATTTACTCCGGCAAACCCGGATCGGCCAGATTATTTTCGGTTATCGAAACGGAGTTAAACTGGCCGTCAAAGCAATAGTCAAATTAATTCTCAACGCCTGTCAGCTGATCGAAGAATTCCAATCGGTTCAAGAGTTGGAAATCAACCCGGCCATTTTAACCGAAACCAGTGTCACCATCGTCGACCTCAAAATCACCACCTTCAGGGACTCTCCCTGAAGACTATACTTCCTCAAGAACAAGTGTTTTAATAAAAGCTAGGTCTCTTTCGTCAGTTTCCTCGACAAAATTTTGATAAGAATTACTACCTTGAGGATTCTTTGAGAATAAACCAAGAATATCGTCCTTATCAATCCACGGCTGATTAAATAATCCTAAGTAGTTTTGGTAGCTAGAGTGTTTATAGTTTGAGAGTAGGCTTCCGGCAGACAAAACCGGAAAAGGATTACGGTGAATATATTTCGATAAGTAAAGTAATTGGGGCTCACTTTCGACTAAAACAGCCTTATAAACTCCTTGAAAGAGGGGACCTATCCGTTTATATTTACGGTTAAAATACATCGTATATTTAGTTGCTAAAGAGCGCATAAAGTGGTTAATGCCGTCAGGATCTTTTTGCCAGATCATTAAGTGAAAGTGATTGGGCATCAAGCAGTAAGCAATTAGCCGGATTTGTTCAAAATAATTCTTAAGTTTATGTGAGGGTGGAGCCTTCAGGGACTCTCCCTGAAGGTCAACTGCAGAAAGATATATCTTCAGCAGCCATAAGAAATTTTTATAGTCTTGCTCGTCAGAGTATATTAGCCCTTTATTAACACCGCGATTATACAAGTGATAGTAGCCATTTTCGTGATATTCTTTAAGGGCGTTTTTAGCCGGCATTATCTTCACTATACACCTATAAATTATGCTATGCTTTTACTATGGCAAAATTCAACTGGCAGATTGCCGGAGCGGCCGGAGAGGGCATAAAAGTCTCTGGTTTAATGATGCAAAAAACCGCTTTACGGGCCGGTTGGTACACTTACGGCTCGACCGAATATCCCAGCTTAATCCGGGGCGGACATAATACTTTTTCGGTGGTTGCCGGCGATCAACCGGTTAACAGCGGCCAAGTAAAAATCGATATTTTAGTTGACCTAAAAACGTCACAAATCATTTTAGACCAACCTTTAAAACTGCCCCTGGCCGAACTGGCCAATCAAAGCGGCAATTTCCTGACAAAAAACACCGTCGCTCTTGGGGCCAGTTGCGCTTTAATCGGTTTAGACCTGGCCATTTTCAAACAGGTGATTGCCGAAGCCTTTGCCGGCAAAGATCAAAGCATTACGGTTCAAAACCATCAGGCCGCCCAATTAGGCTTTGACTATGCCGCCAAGAATTTTGCTGATAAAAAACTTAAGCTAATCGCGCCCGGCCGGGCGCTTAAAAATCAAATTATGATTTGCGGCAACGAGGCACTGGCTTTGGGCGCGGTCGCCGGCGGCATGAAATTTTACTGTGCCTACCCGATGACCCCGGTGACTCCGATTCTTCATTACTTGGCCGCCAACGCTAAAAAACTAAACATCATCGTCAATCATGCCGAAGACGAAATCGGGGTCGCCAATATGGCCATCGGCGCCGGCTTTGGCGGCGTCCGCTCGATGGTGGCCACTTCCGGCGGCGGTTTTTCCCTGATGGTCGAGGCTTTAGGTTTGGCCGGCGTTACCGAAACCCCGTTAGTGATAATTTTAGGCATGCGCCCCGGCCCGGCCTCGGGCATGCCTACCTGGAGCGGTCAGGGAGATTTGCTTTTTGCCATTAATGCCGCCCAGGACGAATTTCCCCGGATCGTGCTGGCCCCGGGGGATCCAACCGAAGCCTTTACTTTGGCTAAAGCCGCTCAAAACCTGGCCGAAAAATATCAATTGCCGGTCATTATCCTGGCCGATAAAAATCTGGGCGAAGGTTATTATACGGCCGATCAGCCGCCTGCCGGCCACACAAATCAGCGCTACTGCCTGGCAAAAACCGGCGCGTCGCCCGAACCGTTCAAACGCTACCAAGTGACGGCTTCGGGCATTTCTCCCCGGCCTTTGCCCGGCCGGCCCGGCGGCATTTTTCTGGCTAATTCTTACGAACATGACGAGCTGGGCTATGCCACCGAAGACAGTCGCGAGCGGGTTAAACAAATGGATAAGCGGCTGAAAAAACTAACGACCATTCTGGCAAGCGATGACTTGATCGCCCCGCGGATATTCGGCCCGGCCAAAGCCAAAACTACCCTCGTTTCCTGGGGTTCAAACAAAGGGGCGATTTTGGACGCTCTCCCCAGTCTTCCTAATACCAATCTGATCCACTTTGCCTGGCTGTGGCCGTTCCCGCTGGCGCAGTTTAAAGCTTTAATCGCTCATCAGCCCCGGTTGATCACGGTTGAAGGCAATGCCACCGGTCAATTGAGTAAATTAATCGCCCAGCAAACCGGCACGATGATTAAAGATAAAATCTTAAAATACGACGGCCGCCAGTTTTACCCGGAAGAAATTATTGAGGGCTTGAAAAAAATATGACCGCCCGCGTTACCAAACTTTCGCCTACCTGGTGTCCCGGTTGCGGTAATTTTGCCATTTTGGGGGCGATTAAAGCGGCTCTGGACCAATTGGGACTGGAACCCCATCAAGCCGCCTTTGTCTACGACGTCGGCTGTTCCGGCAACATGGCCGATTTTGTTTTTGCCTACGGTTTCCACGCCCTGCACGGCCGGGGACTGCCGCCGGCGGCCGGAATCAAACTGGCCAACCATAACTTAAAAGTCTTTGTCATCATCGGCGACGGCGGCGGTTACGGCGAAGGCGTCAGCCACTTGCTTTCCCTGGCCCGCGGCAATCATGATGTCACCGTTCTGGTCCATGATAACTTCCTCTATTCTTTAACTACCGGCCAAAAATCGCCGACTACCCCCAAAGGCCAAGTTACCCCCTCAACCCCGGCCGGCGTCATCGACGAACCGTTTAACCCTTTAGCCACGGCTTTAACTAACAGCGCTGCGTTCGTCGCCCGGGGCTTTGCCGGAGACATTCCGCACTTGACGAAACTTTTAGTTGCCGGAGTCAAACATCGGGGCTTCAGCCTGATCGACATTCTCCAGCCCTGCCCGACCTACAACAAATCCCGGCCATATGCCTGGTACCGCGAGCACATTGAATACCTGGATAAAATCGCCCACGATCCCGCTGATCTCGAAGCCGCCTTAAAGTTAAGCTTGAGGACCGACCGCCTGCCGATCGGCATTTTTTACCGGGTTCCCCGGACCCCCTGGCACGAAAATTTCACCCTGCTGAAAACCGGAATCTTAGCTGATTCAGCCATTGATAAAATTGATTTAACTTCGGTTTTAGACGAGTTTAAATAGAATTTAATTTACCGGTTTGAATTTGCGGATAACCCCAACGCACTTGCCTTGAATCCGGACGTTGGTGGCATAAATCGGGCTCATTTTGGAATTGGCCGGCTCCAGCCGGACCCGGGTCGCTTCCCGGAAAAATCGCTTCAGGGTCGCCAAGCCGTTTTCCAGCAGAGCCACCACGATCTCGCCGTTTTCGGCCGCGTCGGTCTCTTCGATCACCACGTAGTCACCGTCCAAAATGCCTTCGTCGATCATTGAATCGCCTTTTACTTGTAAAACGTAAGACCGTTTTTTGACCGAGACCATGGCCGAAGAAACGCTGAAACTGGCATTCGGATCAGTGTAGGGTTCGATCGGCACGCCGGCGGCAATGTATCCTAAGATCGGCAAAATCAGGCCGCTTTGTTCCGGATGATACTTTTCGTTGACTATTTCCAAGCCCCGGACCGTGCCGGTGAGTTTTCTCAAGACGCCTTTTTTAATCAATGCCTGCAAATGTTCGTGGACCGTGGCCAGCGAGGAAACACCCAAGGCGTCGCCGATCTCCCGGAGCGTCGGCGCCAAACCGCAGGCGGAAATATATTGGGCGACAAAATCGACAATTTGTCTCTGGCGTCGGTATAAAGTAATCGGCATATGTTAGGTTAATCTTCGTTTTATCTTAGGCGGAAATTTTGACTGCTGTCAAGCCCCAGTTTAGAATAAAGTCTATGCTTTGGGGGCTGTTTTTCATCATTGCCTTATTTTTTCCTACCCGGGCCTTGGCCGAAGGCGAATTTATCACCAACTATGACGTCGACTACCGCGTCCGGTCCAATGGCTTAACCCGGGCCAGAATGAACGTCGAGCTGGTCAATAAGCTCTCCAACATTTACGCTTCGGAGTTTACCCTGTCTATCGGTTCCACTAATTTGACGGATATCCGCCTGGAAACCGTTTCCGGCCCGGTTGAACCGAAAATCGTTCTGGGCAGCAAAACCACCAACATCACCGTGGTTTTTCCCGAAAAAATTCTCGGCAAGGATAAGTCCCAAAAATTTACCCTGGAATTTACGACCAGTGATTTTTCCCGGCGACTGGGGAACGTCCGGGAAATCAGCATTCCTAAATTAGCTAAATCCGAATCCCTTTCCAGCTACCGGCTAACCTTGGCCGTTCCGGCCGCTTTCGGCCCGGCCGCCACTCTGACACCGGCCCCGGCCGGCCAAACTGCCGCCGACGGCCAAACGATCTACCGTTTCGACAGCGAAGATTTATATCAAACCGGCATCAGCGCCACTTTCGGACGGGAGCAATGGTATGACTTCAGCTTTGACTATTATTTAACCAATCAGAATTTTTACCCGGTCAATACCGAGATTGCCCTGCCTCCGGATACAGCCTGGCAGCAGGTCCTTTACGAAACCATCGAGCCCCGGCCGGCCAATCTCCGGGCCGATGCCGACGGCAATTGGCTGGCCGCTTACCGCTTGCCGGCCGGCAGTGAACTGAAAGTGACGGCCACCGGCTCGGCGACTTTATTCCTTGAACCCCGGGCTGATTATCCGTGGGGGATTAATGACCGGGTCAACTACCGCCAGCCGCAGAAATACTGGGAAGCCGACCAACCGCGGATTAAAGATTTGGCCGCCACTCTGACCGCGCCCAGGCAGATTTACGACTATGTTGTCAATAACCTGATTTATGACTACGGGCGCCTGGATTCCGCTCCGGCGAGATTGGGCGCGGCCAACGCTTTGGACAACCAGAATTCGGCTTTATGTATGGAGTTTACCGATCTGTTTATTGCCCTCTCCCGCGCCGGCGGTATTCCGGCCCGGGCGGTCAACGGCTATGCTTATACCGATAATTCCAGTTTGCGGCCGCTGTCCTTAAAACAGGACGTGCTCCACGCCTGGCCGGAATACTATGACGAATCCCGCCAGTTATGGCGGCCGGTCGATCCCACCTGGGGCAATACCACCGGCGGCGTTGATTATTTCGAGCAGACGGATTTAAACCATTTTGCTTTTGTGATTTTAGGGGCGGACAGCAGTTACCCGATTCCGGCCGGCGCCTACAAAACCGACAGCCAGCCGGCTAAAAATGTCCGGGTGACTTTCGGCCGCAGCCTGGTGCCGAATCCGGCTGTCGAGTTAGCCATCGATTTACCGAAAGAAAGTTTGGCCGGAGTCGGTTTAAACGGAAAAATTCTGGTCAAAAACTCCGGTAATGCGGCTTTGTACCAAATTCCGATCAACCTGGATTCCGAACGCAACCATTTAAATTTTCAAATAGCCGCTTTACCGCCGATGGCCTCGACAGAAATCAATTTTAGTTTACCTATCACCAGCTGGAACAGCCGATTCACCGAAACCTTAACTGTCTCTACCGATCTAACAACTGCCAGCCGGCAATTAACTGTTAGTCCGGCCTACCGCCTGATTTTCGGCAATCAGCCGTTTCGGTTGGCGCTTTTTAGTTTCGCCGCCCTGCTTGTGTTAAAATTAATCCATGCGCGATTGGTTAAGGCAAAGCCTGTTGCATAGCTTTTCTTTATTCTTACTGGCCGGATTTTATCCGGGAATAATCGTGCCCGGCCAACTGCCCCAATGGCTCTGGGCCGGATTAGTGATGGCCCTGCTTGACCGGCTGGTTAAACCATTAATTAAATTACTGACTTTGGGCCTGTTATCCTGGGCCGGTCAGGCTTTGGTTTTATTTTTAGCGGTCAAAATTGTTTCCGGGCTGTTTATTGTCGGCTTTACCGCTCCGGCCTGGCAGCAAGCCGGTTTTTCGATTCCGGCCTTGCGGATAAATTTACCCGTCAGTTACCTGTTGGCCTCAATTTTGCTCACCTTTATCTATAAATTAATCGACGGAGTTTTATGCCCGGATTAATTATCGTTCAGATTTTGATTTCCCTGGTCTTAATCGCTTTAATTTTACTCCAGGCTAAGGGCGGGGGTTTGGGTACGGCTTTCGGCGGCCAATCGGCCGTTTATCACACCAAAAAAGGCATCGAGAGATTGGTTTTTTACCTGACGATCGTTTTAGCCGTAATCCTGACAATTCTGGCGTTAATTAACCTGAAACTATGAATTTGGTCAAACCGGTCCGGCGCTTTTGGTGGTGGTGCCAATCGTTTCTTAAAAAACAGCAAAAATTAATTTTTTCGGCCGGCCTGGCCGGCATTTTACTGTTTGTTCTGCTCAATAATGTTCTGCCGCTTCTGCCGCAATTTAAATCAAAAAAGAGCCTGGGAATTGTCGGACAATACACCTTGAATACTTTACCCCGCCAGTTAACCCCAACTCTGGGCCGGGGTTTATTCAGGCTCACCGATTCCGGGGAAGTCAGCGCCGATCTGGCCCAAGGTTACCAACTGGCGGACAACGGTTCCCGCTACCTTGTCTATTTGTCCCCGGAAGTTTTCTGGAATGACGGCACGCCGATCATCAGCCGGGACCTGGCTTTTGATTTGCCCGAGGTCACTGTCAGCTATCCGGACGAGCGGACGATCGAATTCCGGCTAACCCAGCCCTACTCGCCGTTTTTGACTTTGCTCACCCGGCCGGTTTTTAAAGACAAAACCATCGGCGCCGGCGAGTATTCCATTAAAACCATCAGCTGGCAGGGGCCGTATCTCAAACGTCTGCGCTTAACCGGCAAAAATCAGGAACTCGATTACCGTTTTTACCTCTCCAATCCGGCGGCCTGGCTGGGCTTCCGTCTGGGGGAAGTTGACCGTCTGGAAAACTTAATTATCAACCCCTTAAACGAGTCATGGCAAAACAAAGTCGAGGTCACCGGTAATTTAAACCGGCAGGCCTATTTGGTGGTGCTGTTTAATCTAACCGACGGCAATTTGGCCAACAAATCCCTGCGCCAGGCGCTGGCCTACGCCATTAAAAATAAATCCGGCGATACCGCCGGCCGGGCGCTGTCGCCGATCAGCCCGGATTCTTGGGCCTTTAACCCCAACGTCAAGCCTTATAACTATAATCCCCAACAGGCTAAAACTTTGCTGGAAAAATTTGAAGCGGAAAGCAGTGCCGGCGGCCTGCCTGCGCAGGCAGGCCGGCTGGCCCTGACTTTAGGCACCAGCGCCTCGTTCCTGGAACTGGCCGAAGCGGTGGCCGCCTCGTGGCAGGAAACGCTTAATCTCCAAGTCAGCGTCAAAACCGTCAACAGTATCGAGCCGGGCTGGCAGGCAATTCTGGTGGCCCAGGAAATTCCGCCGGACCCGGACCAGCACGCTCTTTGGCACTCGACCCAGCCAACCAACCTGACCCATTATTCCGATCTGAAAGTGGACAAACTGCTGGAAGACGGCCGGCAGATTTCCGACCAGGCCCGGCGCCGGGAAATTTACCAGGACTTTCAGCGCTTTTTAGTGGAGGACTCCCCGGCAATTTTCCTCTCCCACCCGGTAACTTACACCATCACCCGAAAATAGCCTATAGTTTGGTGAGCCGGCTGGGACTTGAACCCAGAACCAAATCCTTAAGAGGGATTTGCTCTGCCAATTGAGCTACCGGCCCATAATATTTGGACGAGTGCTCCCGGCAGGGATTGAACCTGCATTCTTCGTTCCGAAGACGAATGCTCTATCCGTTGAGCTACGGAAGCCTATATCTTATTATACACTACCAAAAGCCGGCCTTTCTTGAGGCTGACCCGGCAGGTTTTCCCGGTCATCACGTTAGAAATTCCTCGCGTACAGCTGAACTTCAAGTACTCTACTTGAAGTGTCCATTTCAATCCTTTAGACGTTATCCCAAAACAATTAGTCAATGGCAATAAAGAAATTAAGTCGCCTCGTCTTCCTTCAAGTACTCTACTTGAAGGACCTGTAATAAAATAGAGAACTTGCTGACCCTCATAAATTGTCAATTTAAATTTAACTGCCAGAAAAATATTAGCCAGTAAGTGGTCCAACCGCCGGCCCAAAACCCCCACCAGAACAATTTCTTTAAATCCCTGTTTAACGCAGTAATCCAGTGCAAATTCAGTGTCCGTCAAATCTTGAGATTGTTTAAAGACAGCTTTGGTTTTTGGCTTTGGATAAGAGTCGAAATCGCCAATCGCTAAATCCGGCTTCAAGCCCAACCGCCGGATCAAATTGGTCCCGCCGTCTACCCCGATTAAATAATCGGTTTTTTTTAATTTTAGCCGGCTGGCGTCGGCCAAGTCACCATTAGTAAATAACACCGCCCTTTTGACCATAAGCCATTATAGCCTTATAATAAAAGGTTTATGCCCAAATTTAAACTCAAGGCCGATTTTCAGCCGACCGGGGATCAACCTCAAGCGATTGAGGCTTTAGTCAAAGGCTTAAACTCCGGTAAAAAACACCAAACCCTATTGGGCGTGACCGGTTCGGGGAAAACTTATACGATTGCCAACGTGATTGCCGCCGTGCAAAAACCCACCTTAGTCATTTCTCATAACAAAACTCTGGCGGCCCAGCTCTATCAGGAATTTCGCGATTTTTTCCCGGAAAATGCCGTGTCTTACTTTGTTTCCTACTATGACTATTATCAGCCGGAAGCCTACATTCCCAAAACCGACACCTACATCGAAAAGGAAACCAATATTAATGACGAGATCGACAAACTTCGCCTCTCGGCTACCGCCAACCTGCTGACCCGCAGTGACGTCATTGTCGTCGCTTCAGTCTCCTGCATTTATAATCTGGGTTCGCCGGTCGAGTACGGCCGGTACATACTTGAGTTAATTGAAGGTCAATTGATCGATAAACAGACAGTTCTAGCCCGTTTAACCGATTTACAATACCAAAGAAATGATTATGAATTGAAGCGGGGAGTCTGGCAATTAAAAGGCGAAACCCTGCTCATTTATCCGGCTTACGTCGATTACTGCCTTAAATTGGTCCTACTCGATAATCAAATCGAATCGATCCGCCGGGTTGATCCGGTCAGCCTGGAACCGATCGCCGACACCCGGCCCGCCCCCAAGCGGGAAGTGATCTACCCGGCTAAACATTATCTGACCAATCCGATTACCCAAAAGCAAGCCTTAAAACAAATTCGCCGGGACTTGGCCCGGCATCTTGAGGAATTTAAAAGTAAAAACAAGCTGGTTGAAGCGTTTCGGCTGGAACAAAAAGTCAACTACGATTTGGAGATGATCGAGTCTTTAGGCTTTGTCAACGGTATCGAAAATTACTCCCGCTATTTTGACGGCCGTCTCCCCGGCGAACCGTCCTTTTCCCTGCTGGAATATTTTCCCAAAGACTATTTAACGGTAATCGATGAATCTCATATGAGCCTGCCCCAAATCCGGGGCATGTACCGCGGCGATCAATCCCGGAAACAAATCCTGATTGACTACGGTTTCCGTCTGCCGGCAGCGATTGACAACCGGCCGTTGAAATTTTTAGAATTCTTAAGCAAAGTCCCGCAGGCGATTTATGTTTCGGCCACACCAGACGAATGGGAGCTGTCCCAAAGCGGCCGGCCAGTGGAACAATTGGTCCGGCCCACGGGAATCAGCGACCCAAAAATCACCCTGCGGCCGTCAACCGGACAAATTCAGGATTTAATCAAAGAAATTAAACTGCGGGTGTCCCGAAAAGAACGGGTGCTGGTGACCGCTTTAACCAAGAAAAACAGCGAAGCCCTGGCCGAGCACCTTCAGGGTGAGAACCTGAAGGTCGAGTATCTTCATAGCGATGTTAAAACTTTGGACCGGTCGGATATTCTGGATAAACTGCGGCTGGGCGATTTTGATGTTTTAGTCGGCATTAATCTTCTGCGCGAAGGCTTAGACTTGCCCGAAGTCAGTTTAGTAGCAATCTTGGATGCCGATAAAGAAGGCTTTCTCCGTTCGCAAACTTCGCTGATTCAAACCATGGGCCGGGCAGCAAGGCACGTCGACGGTCAGGTAATTATGTATGCCGATAAACTTACCGGTTCGATGGACCGGGCCATCAAAGAAGTCTCCCGCCGGCGCCAAATTCAATTGTCTTATAACCGAACCCATCACTTAAACCCCAAATCCATCGTCAAGCCCATCCGCCGCCGCCTGCTCAAAAAAACTGACCAAGCAGAGACCGATCCCCTCGATCCGAATTCCCTGACCTACGACGACCGGATCAAATACCAACTCCGGATCAAACGCCAAATGCTGCGGGCCGCCCAAGAATTAAATTTTGACAAAGCGGCTAAACTAAAGAAAGTTTATGAGCGATTTAATTAAAGTCCGCGGTGCCCGAACCCACAATTTAAAAAATATTGATTTGGATATTCCCAAGAATAAACTGGTAGTGTTTACCGGTTTATCCGGTTCCGGGAAAAGTTCTTTGGCTTTCGACACTATCTATGCCGAAGGCCAACGCCGCTACGTGGAATCTTTAAGCAGTTACGCCCGCCAATTTTTAGGGCTGATGAGTAAACCGGACGTCGATACTCTGGAAGGCCTGTCGCCGGCCATCGCCATTGACCAAAAAACCACTTCCCGGAATCCGCGTTCGACCGTCGGCACGATTACCGAAATTTACGATTACCTGCGCCTCCTTTATGCCCGCGTCGGCCGACCCCACTGTCCCCACTGCGGCCGGGAAATCAGCCGGCAAACAATTGATCAGATCGTCATACAAGCTGAAGAAATTATCGCCCTGTCTTTAACCGGCCGGAAGCCGTCACGATTCATAGTGTTCGCCCCGGTGATTCGGGACAAAAAAGGGGAGTTTACCGAGCTGTTTAAAAACTTAACTAAAAAAGGCTATTCCAAAGTCCGGGCCGATGGCCGGATTTTTAACCTAAGCGATGATTTAGTCCTGATTAAAACCAACCGCCACAATCTAGATGTGGTCATCGAAAGGCTGACCGTGACTCAAAAAGATTTAAGCACGGTCAAGACCCGTTTGTTTAACAGCCTTACCAAGGCCAATGAATTAACCGGCGGTTTGAGCCTCGTCTCCCAAGTACTCGACCCAAGTTTGACTTTTCCGGAAAACCCCGTCCGGTTTAACGATCATTTGTTTTCCCAAAAATACGCCTGTCCGGAATGCAATCTGTCTTTGCCCGAATTGACCCCGCGCTTATTTTCTTTTAACTCGCCGCACGGTGCCTGTCCCCAATGCACCGGCATCGGCGTCTTGCTGAAAATTGATCTGAATAAACTGCTGGCACCGAATTTGTCTGTCTTTGAAGGGGCAATCATTCCCTTGGCAACCCAATTGGCCGTTGGCACGTGGATCAGGCCGAAAATCGAAGCTTTGTTTTCCGATGAAAGCGTCGACCCGGCCAAACCTTGGAAAAATCTGCCCCCGGCGGTTCAAACCCAACTGCTTTACGGCTCGAGCTTTTGGGAAGGCTTTGTCACTCATTTGGAACGCCGCTTCAGCGAGACCGACTCGGACTATATCCGTCAGGAAATCGGCAAATACATGAGCGAAGAGCTTTGCCCGACCTGCCATGGCAGCCGCCTCAAAACCGAGGCTCTTTCAGTCAGCTTCAAAGGTCTGAATATTTTTCAATTAACCGAACTGTCAATTAAAGACTGTCTTGACTTCATCAAAGCTGATCAAATTTTAAATCAAAAAGAATTAGCCATCGGCCGATTGATTTTAAAAGAGATCAGCCACCGGCTGGAGTTTTTACTGGCCGTCGGTTTGGATTACTTATCTTTATCCCGGCAGGCGGGAACGCTGGCCGGCGGCGAGGCCCAGCGGATCCGTTTGGCCTCGCAAATCGGCTCCGGGCTATCCGGAGTCCTCTATGTTTTAGATGAACCGTCCATCGGCCTGCATCAGCGGGACAACCAAAAGCTGATTACGACTTTGAAGCACTTGCGTGATTTAGACAACACGGTCATCGTCGTAGAACACGATAAAGATATCATGCTTCAAGCCGATTACTTGGTCGATTTTGGACCGAAAGCCGGCAAATACGGCGGCCGGATCGTCGCCGCCGGCACTCCTAAACAGGTCATGGCCAACCCTAAATCTCTCACCGGAAAGTTTCTCAAAAATAATTCCGGCATTAGCATCTCTTCAAATTATGCTCTAAGCTCTAATAACTCGGCTCTGATTATAACCGGCTGCACTCAAAATAACCTGAAAGACTTAACCGTCAGGTTCCCCCTAAACCGCTTCCTTGTCATCACCGGCGTTTCCGGTTCGGGCAAAAGTTCCCTGATTCACGACACGCTTTACCCGGCAATTAAGTCCCGCCTGAATCCTTGGTTCAAGGATAGCAAAAAAAACTTTAAGGCTCTCTCCGGCGGAGAAATGATTACCCGGACGGCGTTAATCGATCAAAACCCGATCGGGCGGACCCCCCGAAGCAATCCGGCCACTTACACCAAAGCTTTTGATTTTATCCGCGGTCTTTTTTCCACTACCCGCGACGCCAAAATCGCCGGTTTCAATCCGGGCAAATTTTCCTTTAACGTCAAGGGTGGCCGCTGTGAAGCCTGTCAGGGAGAAGGGCAGGTGAAAATCGAAATGCAGTTTATGCCGGATGTTTTCATCACCTGCGAAGTCTGCGGCGGCAAGCGTTATCAACAGCCGACTTTAGATATTTTATACCGAGACAAAAATATCGCTCAGGTGCTGGAGATGACGGTGGAAGAAGCCTTAAGCTTTTTCCCCGCCTATTCCGGGCTAACTCCCAAATTGCAAACCCTAAAAAACGTCGGTCTCCACTACCTTACCTTGGGACAGCCGGCCCCAACCCTTTCCGGCGGCGAGGCCCAGCGGGTCAAATTGGCGCGGGAACTGTCGATTAAGGGCCGCGGCCACACGCTTTATCTGCTTGATGAACCGACGACCGGACTGCACTTTGAAGATCTAAAAAAACTGATCGGGGTTTTAAAACAGCTGGTCGCTTTAGGCAACACGGTGATGGTAATCGAACACAATCTGGAAGTGATTAAAAATGCCGACTGGATTATCGACCTCGGGCCGGAAGGCGGGGAGGCCGGCGGCCAAATCGTCGCTTCGGGAACACCTCATGATGTCGCCCGGTTCAAGGCCTCTTATACCGGGCAGTTTCTTAAAAATTATGTTTAACCAAGCTTTTCCCGGCCGGCCGGGAGTCTATTGGTTTTTGCAAGGCCGGAAAGTAATTTACGTCGGCAAGGCGAAGAATTTAAGCCGGCGCCTGAAAAGCTATCCCCGCCAAGCCGGTTTTGACCCCAAAACCAAGCTGCTGCTGGCCGCCGCCGACCACCTCCGCTGGCAGGGATTGGACTCGGAGATCGAAGCGATTTTAACCGAAGCCCGTTTGATTAAACTTTATCAGCCGCATTTTAACTTGATTTTAAAAGATGACAAAACGCCGGTTTATTTAACCATCACCAAAGCCGTCTATCCCCGAATTTTAATCACCCGGCAAACCGGCACTTTCGGCCCGTTCAGCTCCACCCGCACATTGCGGCAAATTTTAGAACGTTTACGCCATATTTTTCCTTACTGTGATCAGCCGGCTGGTTCGCGGCCGTGTTTTTACTATCATCTCGGGCTTTGCCCCGGCGCCTGTATCGGCGTTATTTCCCGAGAGACTTACGCTAAAAATATTACCGATATCCAGCTCTTTTTCCAAAATAAGAAGAAACGTTTAGTTGCCTCTTTGAAAAAAGAAATGCTTAACTTCGCCAAAGCCCAAAAGTACGAACCGGCTCAAGCCGTCCAAAAGCAACTGGAGGCCTTGAGTTACTTCTGGCAGGCACGAGTCATGTCTTTGGAACTGCCGCGCTTAAGCCAGGACCAGATTCAACTGGAGTTAAACCAGCTGTTCGGCTTTAGGGTTAACCGGATTGAAACTTACGACATCAGTAATTTATCCGGCACTAATCCGACCGGAGCCATGGTGGTTGCTACCCACGGCCGGCCGGATAAAGCCCAATATCGGCTATTTAACATCAGGAGTTTAGCCACCCCCAATGATCCGGCGATGATGGCTGAAATGATTTCCCGCCGCCTCAAACATAGCGAATGGGCAAAGCCGGACTTAATTATCGTTGACGGCGGCCGGACCCAAATCAAGGCAGTAAAAAAACTTATTCCGGCGGATATTATGGTGGTGGGCTTGGCCAAAAAACCTGACCGTTTGGTCGGCGTCAATAAACCACTGGATTTAAACACCGCCGCCGCCCGACTCTTAATTCAACTGCGCGACGAAGCCCATCGTTTCGGCCGCCGCCAGCACCTGCGCCTGCGCTCCAAAACTCTATTCATCTAACTTCAGGTACTCTACCTGAAGTTAGATATCCTCAAGGACCAGTGATTTAACCATCGGTAAATCCCGTTCATCGGTTTCCTCAACAAAAGCGCGGTAAGAGTTGGCAATTCTGGTTTTAGAAAAATAATCCAGAATTTCGTCACGTTTGACCCAATCCTGATTAAACTTTCCCAAATAATTTTGATAACTGGAGTATGGGTAAACTTCAAGTACTCTACTTGAAGTGAGCTCGATTGGATTACGGTGAATATATTTTGAAAGGTATACCAACTGCGGTTCATTTTCCACCAAAACTGCTTTGTAAACGCCTTGAAAAAGCGGTCCGATCCGTTTGTATTTCTTATTAAAATACATGGCATATTTAACCGTCAGCGAACGCATAAAGTAATTAATCGCGTCCTGGTCTTTCTGCCAAACTAACAAATGAAAATGATTGGGCATTAAGCAATATGCCAGCAATTTGAGCCGGTCACAATAATTCTTCAATTTCCTCGACGGATATAACTTCAAGTACTCTACTTGAAGTTTTTCAGAACAAAGATACAACTTTAAATAATACAAAAAAGTTTTATAGTCCTGCTCGTCAGAAAAGATTGCTCCTTTATTAACACCCCGATTATAAAGGTGGTAATAACCATTTTCGTGATATTCCTTCAAAGCATTTTTGGCCGGCATTTAGTTTCACTATATCACTTGAGGGACTCTCCCTGAAGTCTTTCCATCAACCGGGAGTAAAAGCGTAAATTGTGGATCGTCGCCAAACGAACCGCGGTTAAATCCTCTATCTTAAATAAATGTCGCAAATAGGCCCGGCTGTAATGGGTGCACAGCAAGCAGTCGCAATTCGAATCCACGGCCGTATTATCGTAATAATGCCGCTCTTTATCCGGATTGAAATAAGCAAAGCCTTTCTCGTTGGCCGCGCTAACGTACAGCCGGCCATGGCGCGCGTCGCGCGTCGGCAAAACGCAGTCAAAAATTTGGTAGCCCATTTTCGCGAGATTAGTAATTTCATCCGGTTTGCCGATCCCCAAACCATAAAGCCAGCTGTCTTTGGGCGTGTTGTCCGCGATAATTTGTGCCGATTCGTAATCAAATTGTCCGTCGTTTCTCATCGGCCAGCCGCCGTAACCAAAACCGTCAAAGCCAATTTCCGCCAACCGCAAACTGCACTCCTTTCTTAAGTCCGGGAAAAATCCGCCCTGGACCACGCCGACTAAATACGGCTTATCTTTTCTACCGGCGCACTGTTTATCAAATTCAGCCTTACTTCTTACCGCCCACCCGATCGTCCGCTTAACCGTGGCCTCGGCCTCCTTACGGCTGGCATCCGGCGGGGTAAAATCATCCAGCACCACCAGTAAATCGGTCTTCAACTTTAACTGAAAATCGATCGACTTTTCCGGTGTCAGCAAAATCTTTTTCTTTTTATTCAGGTGGAACGACACTCCTTCATCAGTCACTTTACCCGAGCCCTTTTTAGCCAGGCTCATTACCTGAAAGCCGCCGGAATCGGAAATCAGCGCCCCCGGCCAAGCCATTAGCGGCCCGATTCCGCCAAACTGCATAATCACCCGCTTACCTAAATCCAGATACAAATGCAGTGTATTGACCAAAATCCCCGGCGTCTTTGTGTTTAAAATATCCTGGCTGTCGACGCTCCTCACCACCGCTTTGGTGGCATCGGGGAAAAATAGGGGCGTGGCTAACTCGCCGTACTGAAATTTAAAAGTTTTTCGAGCCATGCTAGGATTATATAATGAAGGTGACACCCGTTAAAATTGTTTCCGTTTCCCTTCTGTCTGAATAACTGCTATAATAAGCCATGTTTAAGGTAGGGGATTTATTGGTTAGGTTTGGTAAAATTTTAAAAGTTGCCGAAATCAAAGACGATTCAATCGAAATGCGGCCGTTTTTCAACTTAAAGTCCAGCAACGGCCTGACTTACTCAATCCAAACTCAAAATCTGGACAGCGGCAAAATCAGAAAACTGATCACCAAAGAAAAGCTCCAGCAATTGCTGCAGCTTCTAAAAAACGCCTCCTTGCCGACGGAAATTAACGTGCTGGAAAATAAGCTATCCCTTAATACCCAGAATCTGGGCGAATCCCTCCAGTTGCTTAAAACTTTATGGCACGAAAAGCAAAACCACTCCGGGTTTTTACCGGGCGGGCGGTTAAGCCTTTACCAGCAAACCCTCGCCCAGGTCAGCGATGAAGTCGCCGCGGTTAAAGGGATTTTACCGGAAGAAGCCAAACGGTTGATTTTAACCTCATTGAAATAATTTTTATGTTCAGACAACGACGATTTAACCGAGCCGGAAGACAGCCGCGGGCTTTTGACCCGTCTTTTTTAATTCAGCGCGCTATTAACCGGCCTAAACTTCAGGTTATGGCCATCAAAAATAACTTTGCTGATTTTGCCGTCGACCAGCGGATTAAACTCAACGTCAAAACCAAAGGCTATCTGATCCCAACGCCGATCCAGGACCAAATTATTCCTTTTATCATTGAGGGTAACGACGTCGTCGGCATTGCTAACACCGGTACCGGCAAAACCGCCGCTTTTTTAATTCCTTTAATTCACAAGGTGATCAAAAATAACCGCGAAAAAGTCCTGGTGATTACTCCCACCCGGGAACTGGCCGCCCAGATCCAGGCGGAGTTTACCGACCTGGCTAAAAACCTCGGGCTCTATTCCACCCTGTGTATCGGCGGCATGGCCATGGGCCGGCAAATCCAGCGCTTAAGACAGCTCAATCACTTTGTCATCGGGACTCCCGGCCGGTTAAAAGACCTGGAACAGCGCCGGGTTTTGCGCTTAAGCGGTTTCACCGCGATTGTTCTGGACGAAGTCGATCGGATGCTGGACATGGGCTTTATTAATGACGTCCGGTTTTTAATTTCCTTTTTGCCCAAAATCCATCAGTCGCTATTTTTCTCGGCTACGATCGAAGGCCGGGTCAGAGACGTGATGGCCAAATTTTTAACTAACCCAAAAATTGTTTCTGTCAAAACCACCGATGTGGC
>Ga0100387_10000334_pt1 | contig 39167 bp, 37 predicted proteins | sample CryGeymeta201511_FD_81547 | JGI IMG/M metagenome (GOLD analysis project Ga0100387, IMG submission 81547) | Groundwater microbial communities from Crystal Geyser aquifers in Utah, USA - Crystal Geyser metaG 2015-11 | ecosystem: Environmental > Aquatic > Deep subsurface > Groundwater | place... | reverse complement strand
TACTTTCAGCATTTTTTGTCATCTATTTGGAAGATTCGTGTGACAAATTACGAGAAATATCCCCTATTTGCTCTATTTTCTCAACTTTTTTTTGATTTTTTAAAAGTGGCAGAAGTCAGGAGAGAAAAATCATATATCACAACATAGCTCCATCGGAGCGACCTGTTAAACGATTTATGAAAAAGAAATTAAAATTGTAGAAAGATAACACAACAGCCCGCTCCTACGGAGCTAAAATATTTACTTTGTTATTCTTTCTATAAACAGCAAGCTCCTACGGAGCTAAAAACGAAAAGATATTGTTGGTGTTTTGAAAAGACATTGTGCAGTTCCGTAGGACCGGACTGTTTGTAGAATTCCAAATTCCCGGCAATGTTTCTTTTATTTTTCAAAACTAATCTCTAAATTCGCTTCGCCTTTTTCACCAGTAAACCATTTTAAAATAATACGAGTAGATGAAACAACAAGAATTTTTTTCTTCCCGCTGGGCGCTTATTCTTGCAACCATCGGAATAGCGATTGGTACGGGTAATATCTGGCGCTTCCCCCGCATTGTTGCACAAAACGGCGGCGGTTCATTTCTAATTCCGTGGGTCGTTTTTTTATTGATCTGGTCAGTGCCTTTAATTATTGCTGAGTTTGCGATCGGAAAATCCTCGCGCCTCGCGCCTCTTGGCGCAATAGCAAAAACCGCGGGCAAACGCTTCGGCTGGATGGGCGCTTTCATCGCATTTGTATCAACCGCAATAATGTTTTATTATTCTGTTGTAACTGGTTGGACGCTCCGTTATTTCATCGCCGCCGTGTCAGGCGATTTATTCAACACTACAGATTACCTTTCCTATTGGGAGAAATTCTCATCAAGCTCACAGCCGATTATCTATCATTTAATTTCAATGGCTGTTGTTGCTTTTGTAATTTACCGCGGGATTTCAAAAGGGATTGAAAGCGTTACTAAGTTCTTAGTCCCTTCCTTGCTGTTGATTTTAATTGTTCTTCTCATTCGTGCTGTTACTTTACCAAATGCAATTGAAGGAATAAAATTTTTCTTTACCCCGGACATCAACATACTGATGGATTATAAAGTTTGGCTTAATGCACTTACACAAAACGCATGGGATACCGGCGCCGGCTGGGGATTGATTTTAACTTATGCAATTTACATGCGGCAGAAAGAAGACATCGCATTAAATGCTGCATTAATTGGTTTCGGAAACAATTCGGTTTCCATAATTGCAGGTATTACAATTTTCTTAACTGTTTTTTCTCTCAGTTCTGTTGATGCAATGACGCAAATATCTCAATCCGGTCCGGCAAATACAGGATTAACATTTATCTACCTTCCCGGTTTGTTCGCAAAAATTTCCTCGTCATTTTTAGTAAATGCTTTTTTTGCTTCTATATTTTTTCTTGCTTTGTTTTTTGCAGCGACAACCTCATTAATGTCGATGGTTGAACTTTCAACCCGCACTTTAATAGATTTCGGATTGAAAAGAAGAAGAGCAATTACTATTGTCGCTGTTACGGGATTTTTACTCGGAATTCCATCGGCTCTCAGTCCTGTTTTTTTTGCTAATCAGGATTGGGTTTGGGGCGTAGGTTTAATTTTAAGCGGTGCATTTATTGCTTTTTCAATCATCCGCTATGGCGTTGATAAATTTAGGCGCGAAGTTATTAACGGAATGGGCAGTGATGTAAAAATCGGCAAGTGGTACAATGTCGTAATCAAATATTTAATACCGCTTCAAGTGGGTGTTCTAATTTCCTGGTGGCTCATTTCATCAGCCGCATGGGATCCGGAATGGTGGAATCCATTTCATGCAGAAAATGCAGGTACATGTTTATTCCAGTGGGGTATTATATTAGTGACGTTTATTTTATTAAATAAGTTTTTAGTCCGTAAAACGCTGGAAGACTGATATGAATATTTTAACGATAATAACGACAGCGTTTGTGCTCGGAATTGTTTGGGGCGGATTGATTTGTTTTTTATCCCGTGCTGTTAAATACGAAAAATTGAAATCATCAAATGGCGAAAAGTAAAATTAGTGCGCCTCCAATTACGGAGGCTGTTAAAAACATCAAAGCAGGGAAGCTGCTTCCAATATATTTTTTCTTTGGAGAAGATTCGTTCGGAATAGAAAATGCGGTAAATACAATTGAAGCTGCTGTTAAACCGATGATTGGATCTGACTTTGATAGAGAAACATTTCAGGGAGAAGAAAAATCAGTTGTAGAAGTAATTGATTTTGCAACCGCCTTTCCTTTCGGTTCTGGAAAAAAATTTATTCTCTTAAAAGATTTTGACAAGCTAAAAGATAAAAAGGCTCTTGCATCTTATGCCGCCTCTCCGCCTGATTTTACAATTCTCGCAATTGTCAATAATGGTCCCGTCAGCAGTGCAGCAACCGAACCATTAAAAACTCTTGCCGAAAAAAATTATATGTTTGAGGCAAAAGAACTAAAAGGCAGCACTCTCGTTAACTGGTTAATTGATTTTACTGCAGCAAAAGGGAAAACACTAACTCCCGAAAATGCACAACTTTTAATGGACATCTCCGGAGAAAATCGGAACCTACTCGAGTCCCAACTCGAAAAAATATTCATATACCTCGGCGATGTTCATGAAATAACAATAGATTCAATTAAGGCTTTGTCAACACAGTCAAAAGAGTTTACAATATTCGATCTTCAAAATGCAATCGGGAAGAGGAACAAATCTCGATCTTTAAAAATAGCTTTGAATATGATCAGTAAAGGCGCTGCTGCAACCTACCTTGTTCATATGTTAACCCGATATTTTACCGGACTTGTGCGGGTTAATGAATTGACCGAAAAAAAAATACCAAACCAGGCAGCAGCAAGGATTGTAGGGACCCATCCATTCTATTATAAAGATTATTTGGAAGCGCGAAAAATTTACTCGGATAATCAAATAATAAATGCAGCATCTGCTCTTCTTAAAGCTGATATTTCTATTAAAACGTCATCTGCGGACGAAAAAACAATTGTAACTATTTTGATTTTGGAAATTCTTTCATGATTTTGATTTAAAAAGGTTCTACTAAGTAAATTCATTGTCCGTTAAACTATACACTCAATCAAAAATATCGCCGCATTGCACATAAATTTTCAAATTAACAACTTTTTTAAGTAATTTATTGTCCACTAAAGGAAACATTTAATTTTATCGAAAGTATAAATCCTTTGACTGACAGAAGGCTAAACGAATTAAACGATGAGGAGTTGATATTAGAGTTTCAGCAGAATGATACTCTTCACGCTTTTGAAATTTTGGTACAGCGGTATAAAAATCCGTTGATGAATTATGTGTACAGATTTCTTGGCGATTACGAAACTAGCAGCGATGTTGTTCAGGAAACCATGATTAAAGTTTATAAGAATAAAGATTCTTATAAATCCATTGCAAAATTTTCAACATGGATTTACACAATTGCCGGTAACCTTGCACGCACTGAATACCAGCGGCGTAAAAGAAGAAATATTTTCTCTATCAACTCATACGGCGAAAATGACGAGACCTATGATATTCCCGATGAGCAATATCGACCCGATGTTTTGACAGACAGCAAAATAAAGGATAAAATAATTCAGGCTGCATTCAAAAAAGTTTCTGGCGCTTATAGAAACGTTGTAATACTTAGAGATGTCCAGGGACTTTCGTATGAAGAAATTGCCGAGATAACTAATGTCAGCGTTGGTACGGTAAAATCGAGAATTAACCGCGGAAGAGCGCAATTACAAAAATTATTGAAGGATATATATAACGAATAAAGGTTTACTGATGGGTTACGAAGAAGAAGAAAAAATGTATGAAGATATAAGGAGCCTATTAGGCGGACTTAAACAAGTTACAGTGCCGCCCAATTTTGATTCGGATTTGATGAGACGAATTAATGCAGAAAAATATGCTGCGCCCGAACCCTGGTGGAAAAAAATATTTATCACTCCGCGACTCATTCCATCGGCGGCGCTTGCGTTAACAATCATTGCTGTTTTGTTTGTTCTTAATTCCGGTACTGTTGATCCCGAAAACCCTCTTTTAAGCGAACCCAGAATCCGTGAAGATCTTATTGTAAATTCTTCTGATGATGAAAGTTTGAGCCCGGCTTCAAAAATTGGAATTGAGCTGGAAGGTAATTATTCTAAAGGCAGTACCAATGCTCGGATTGTGAGTTATGGCATTACAAAAAGCGGCTTGAACTTCCGGCAGCTTCATCTTAGTGTAGAGGAGCGTGCAGAAATTGAAAAAATGAGGCAAAAATTAATACAGATGTTCAATCAAACGGAACGAAATTAAACATTCTTTATTTTAGAATTGGAATTTAAGTCCTACTTCCCTATTTTAGAAGCTACTTTTTTAGAAAACAGATAATTAGTTTAATTTTTAAGGTTAACGATGAAAAAAGGTATTCACCCGGACTATAGACCGGTAGTATTTCAAGATGCTTCGGCAGATTTTGCGTTTTTAACGCGTTCTACAATTAAAACCGGCGATTCTATCGAATGGAAAGACGGCAAAACTTACCCATTGGTAAAGTTAGAAATTTCAAGCGCTTCGCACCCTTTCTTTACCGGTAAGCAGAAGCTGCTTGATACTACAGGAAGAGTTGAGAAATTCAAAAGAAAATACGCGAAAAAAGATTAAATTGATTGCGCAAATTTGCGAATTTATTAAGCCAGTAATTTTGCTGGCTTTTTTTATTTAGAAGAAAAGCTGCATCCTTAAAAAATATTTTTACTCTCAATAATTCTATATTTTTTTTCCTTTGGTAAAGTCATTAAGGCGATTTCGTCAATAAATCTAAGTACAAGATGAATAAAAAACTTAAAACCTATCTCCTCATCGCTGCCGCATTAATTGTGGTTGTAATTTTAATTTTACCCAAATTGACTTCTTCGGGAGAAAAAAAGCTTACTGCAGGAGTGCGGTCCGATGCGCCAATTCCGGTAAAAGCTATTGTTGTTAAAGCAAACAAACTGGAAAACAAAGTTTTAGTTAGCGGAACAATTATCGCTAATGAAGAAGTTGAACTTCGCCCGGAGATTGCGGGGAAAATTACTCGCATATTTTTCAAGGAAGGCAGCTATATTAATAAAGGTGCCTTGCTCATCAAGATAAATGATGAGGAACTACAAGCGCAATTGAAACGCAGCGACTATAGGCTCAAACTTTTAGCTGATAAAGAATTACGTCAACAAACGCTCCTAAAACGTGAGGCGATAAGTCAGGAAGAGTATGAAGTTTCCTTGAACGAATTTAATATCATCAAAGCGGAAATTGAACTTCTTAAAGCGCAGATTGCAAAGACAGAAATTAAAGCCCCTTTCAGTGGGCACATAGGTTTAAAAAATGTTAGCGAGGGGAGTTTTGTAACCAGCAGCACGATTATTGCAAGTCTGCAAGAAATCAAAACAGTTAAAATTGATTTTTCAATTCCGGAAAGATATGCATCATTGATTAAACATGGTGACGAAATACTGTTTACTACGGCTGGCAATGATGAGCAATTTAAAGGTAAAGTTTTTGCTGTTGAACCTAAAATTGACGCAGTAACAAGAACAATAAAAGTACGGGGTATCTATAATAATGCGCTGGGAAAGATAGTGCCGGGCGCATTTGCAGATGTCGAACTTGTCCTGAAGCAAATTGATAATGCGCTACTTGTTCCTACACAGGCAATTATTCCCGAACTAAAAGGTCAAAAAGTGTTTTTATATCGCGCCGGCGTAGTTGCACCCCGGTCTGTTCAAATAGGGATTAGGACAGAGAAAGATGTGCAGATTGTGGATGGTTTGACGGCAGGCGATACCGTAATTACTTCCGGTATATTACAAATAAGACCGGGAATGCTGGTTACTCTTTCGGAAATAAAATAACGCATTAAATTTTTTATGAGTTTATCATCATTAAGCATAAGAAGACCCGTACTTGCAATTGTAATGTCGATTGTAATTGTACTATTTGGAATTATCGGTTATACATATCTTGGCGTGCGTGAATACCCCGCTGTTGATCCGCCAATTATTACTGTAGGCACAACCTATGTTGGTGCAAACGCTGATGTTATTGAATCTCAAATAACAGAGCCGCTCGAAGAGGAGATTAACGGTATTGCAGGTATCCGTTCACTTACCTCTGTTAGCCGTGATGGAAGAAGCACAATTACTGTTGAATTTGAAATTGATGTAAATCTTGAGGCGGCGGCAAACGACGTGCGAGATAGAGTTTCCCGCGCAATACGAAGACTTCCATCTGATGTTGAAAATCCGATTGTTTCTAAAGCCGATGCAGATGCGCGTCCGATTGTTTTTTTAAATGTTCAAAGCGATACAAGAAGTCTGCTCGAGCTAACAGATATTGCGAACAATGTTTTCAAAGAAAGATTACAGACAATTCCGGGTGTATCGGGAGTTCAAATATGGGGGGAAAAAAAATATGCGATGCGTTTGTGGATAGACCCTGCAAAACTTGCCGCCTACCAGCTTACGCCAATTGATGTACGCAATGCCATAACACGCGAAAATGTTGAACTTCCCTCAGGACTAATTGAGGGGGACAACACCGAGCTGTCCATCCGTACAATTGGAAGATTGCTTGACGTAGAAGAATTTAATAATCTTATTATTAAAGAAGCTGTGGGGAGTGTAGTTCGTTTTAAGGATGTTGGGCGCGCCGAGCTTGCCGCCGAAAACGAACGCACAGTATTAAAGCGCGACGGGGTTCCAATGGTGGGAGTTGTACTTATTGCGCAGGCAGGCGCAAACAACATTGCAATAACAGATGAGTTTTATAAAAGATTAAAACAGATTGAACAAAATCTTCCACCGGATATAAAAACAGGAATCGGTTTTGACGTAACTACATATATCAAAGATTCTATAACCGAAGTTCAGCAGACAATATTTGTGGCATTTGGTCTTGTTGTGTTAATTATCTTTTTGTTTTTACGTGATTGGCGAACAACTGTTATTCCTGTTATCGCTATTCCTATCTCTTTGATTGGTGCATTTTTTATTATGTACATTGCCAATTTTTCAATAAACGTGTTAACGCTGCTTGGTATTGTACTCGCAATCGGTCTTGTTGTTGATGACGCTATCGTAGTGCTCGAAAACATCTACACAAAAATTGAGAACAAGATGGAACCGAATGAAGCGGCGCGGCGCGGTTCGGCAGAAATATTTTTTGCGGTTGTATCCACTACCGTAGCGCTTGCCTCTGTTTTTCTTCCCGTGATTTTTCTTTCCGGTTTAACAGGAAGACTCTTCCGTGAATTTGGAATCGTTATAGCAGGTTCGGTTATTATTTCATCTTTTGTTGCACTAACGCTAACGCCAATGTTGAGCGCAAAAATTTTGAAGAGGCGGGAAACACACAATTGGTTTTATAATAAAACCGAGCCGTTTTTTGAAAAAGTAAACCGTACCTATAGAAAATCGCTCAATTCATTTATGCAGCATCGCTGGCTGGCGTTTGCGGCTATGGGCGTTTCAATTGTTTTCATTTACATTTTCTTCAGCGTTATTCCTTCCGAACTTGCACCGCTTGAAGATAGAAGCCGTATACAGATGATTGTAAGCGCTCCCGAAGGAGCGACATTTGAGTACATGGACAGCTACATGGATCAGCTTGTCCGTCTTACTGAAGAAGAAGTGCCCGAGAGCGACGCTATTATTTCGGTAACTTCGCCGGGTTTCGGAGCATCTGGTTCGGTTAATTCCGGCTTCGGAAATATTATTCTTGTTGACCCCGATAAACGCACACGTACACAGCAGCAAATAGCAAATGATTTAACAGCTTCACTTTCAAATTTAACAATGGCACGCACATTTGTTACACAGCAGCAAACTATTGGAAGCAGCGGACGAGGCGGGCTTCCAGTTCAATTTGTAATCCAGTCTCCCAATTTTGAAAAACTCCGCGAAGTGCTTCCTAAGTTTTTTGAAGAAGCGCGTAGATCAAATATATTTACTATTGTTGATGTCAATTTGAAATTCAACAAACCGGAAATCAAAATTACCATTAACAGACAGCGCGCGCGCGACCTCGGAATTTCGACAATGGATATTGCGCAAACCATTCAATCTGCATTTAGCGGGCAGCGTTTTGGTTATTACATCATGAATGGTAAACAGTACCAGGTTATTGGTCAGCTTTCTCGGGAAAACCGCGACGAGCCGATCAACCTTCGCTCGCTTTATGTTAAAAATAATCGCGGAGAATTAATTCAGCTTGATAATGTTATTACAACAACAGAAGAAAGCGCGCCTCCGCAGTTGTATAGGTTCAATAGGTATGTTTCTGCAACCGTATCGGCAGGGCTTGCACCCGGGAAAACTATCGGCGATGGTATTAACGAAATGGAAGAAATTGCCGCTAAAATTCTTGACCCTACATTTTCAACATCATTAGACGGGGCCTCCAAAGATTTTAAAGAAAGTTCGTCGAGTTTGTTGTTTGCATTTGTGCTTGCTCTCGGTCTGATTTATCTCGTATTGTCAGCGCAGTTTGAGTCTTTCCGCGACCCGTTTATCATTCTTTTTACCGTGCCGCTTGCTCTGCTTGGCGCGCTTGCTTCTCTTTGGTATTTTAATCAAACATCAAACATATTTAGTCAGATTGGTATTATTATGTTGATTGGCTTGGTTACGAAAAACGGGATTTTACTTGTTGAGTTTGCAAACCAAAGAAAAGCAGCCGGACTTGAACGCAATGAAGCAATTATAGATGCTGCAGTTGCCCGTCTTCGCCCTATTTTGATGACGAGCTTATCAACTATACTCGGCATTCTCCCCATTGCTCTTGCCCTTGGCGCCGGTTCGGAAAGTAGAGTTTCGATGGGCATTGCAATTATTGGCGGATTAATTTTTTCTACTTTTTTAACCTTAATGATAGTGCCGGCAATTTATTCGTTCTTCTCCCGAAAAACGGCAACGGTATCGAATGTAACAGAACAAGTAGAAAGCAAAACCGAAACGGTTGAAATATGACGAAACATAAAATGAAATTAATAATTCCGTTTTTGATTTTTTATACCTCTCTTTTTGCACAGCACAAACTTAGCATACATGACGCTGTGGAAGCGGCGTTAAAAAACAATTATTCAATCAGCATCGCCCGCGGCGAGTTAACTATTGCCCAAAACAATTTAACGATTGGCAACGCTGGTTTTCTTCCCACATTAAACGCTACCGGCTCGTTATCAAGAAGCGTTACTAATACAACTCAAGAATATATCGATGGCAGACAGGTAGACCGTACCGGTGCAGTAACTAAAAATTTAAATGCCTCGCTTTCGCTTAACTGGACTATCTTTGACGGGCTTGAAATGTTTGCCGAATTCGACAGGTTAAAAGAATTGAAGAAGAATGGCGAAGTGAATTTTAAAAATTCAATCGAACAAAATATTTCATCCGTAATTTCTGTTTATTACGATATCGTCCGCGAACAGCAGGTGCGCGAAGTGATAAAGAAAAGTATTTCGCTTTCTGAAGAGCGCGTAAGAATTGCTGAGAACAAATTGGATGTTGGTTCCGGTTCCCGATTTGATTTAAGACAGGCAAAAGTAGATTTAAATGAAGATAAGATGAACTACCTACGGGAAGAACTAAAACTCATTCAAGCAAAAATAAATTTAAATGAGCTGCTTGGTCGCGATGTTAATGAAGAGTTTAATGTAGAAGATACAATTGTGGTCCGAAACAATTTGAATGCCGACGACATGCTCATTTCGGCAATGGAAAAGAACAGTGAACTTTTAATCGCGAGACAAAATAAAACGCTCGCCGATGTTAACCTGCGACTAATGCGCTCGGATTGGTTCCCTGATATAAATTTAACTGCCGGGTACAGCTATACAAAGTCGGAAGCAGAAGCGGGATTCTTAAAATCCAATTTAACCAATGGCTTTAACTATGGTGTTGCTGCAAGCTGGAATATATTCGATGGATTAAATACATCGAGAGCAATTCAAAATGCCAACATCAGCATAGAGATAAATGAAACGGCTTTAAATCAAGCCGAAGAAAATGTTAAGGCTGATATACTGACCGCTTATAAACGGTATGAAAACTCACTTATACTCATAGAAATTGAAACAGAAAATCTCGAATCGGTAAGTGAGAATGTTGACATAGCACTGGAGCGTCTGCGTCTTGGCACATTAACGCCGCTCGAATTTCGGGAGACACAAAAACGTCTGCTCGAGTCTCAAAGCCGTTTACTTCAGGCGCAATATGAAGCTAAACTTGCCGAAACGGATTTACTAAGGATAAGCGGACAGCTTATAAGAAAATAGTTGTGAACTTTGTGCTGTATGATCCTTTTGATTTAAACTACAGTTGTTATCTTTTTTATTCTAATCTAAATAAAAATGCCGGAATCGCTCCACAGCAATTCCGGCTTCTAATTTTAAATTGATCTTTTTAGTTTCTTCTGCTCATCCCTTCGTGTTTTGGAAGTGACTCGTCTTCCATTTGGTCAAACTCCATCATTGCTTCAAGGTCGCGTAAATCCTGAGCGAAAATTTCGGAAGCGCTTTTTCTTGCAAGATCGCTATTGCGGTAACGATGCAGGGCTGCATTTATGCCAGCTTTAAGTCCGTTTATTTCTCCTTTTAATTTTTCAAAAGGACCTTCGTAATTTCCCGAAGCGTAATTTTTTGAAAGCGACATTATCTGGTCTGCTTTTACAACAATTTCATCGGATGTTTCCTTCGCGTTCCTTATTAATTTTTCACCGGCATGTTTTGCCTTTTTTAAGGTTGAGTCAATATCTTTTTTAACACCCTTTCTAAAATCTTTGCCGCTTTGGGGTGCAAACATAAGCGCTGTAATCGCTCCGAAAACCCCGCCGGCTGCAAACCACAAAACACCACTAAAAATATTTTTATCCTTTGTTTCCATTTCTTCCTCCCGGATATTTATTAAAATACTACTGCTATTTTAATACTTAGAAAATGATTTTTCAAGACATATTGGAAATTTTACTATTTTTTTACAACTCTATCCTTCCGGAGGGAAACAATGTGCGGCGCACTCATTTGGAGAATACAAATAATTCAGCTTTACTGCTGAAATTTTCTGCCGTTCATCAAATCATTAAACCGCCGGTCGAAAAAAGTCCATTTTTTTTATCTCTCAATCTTTATATTATTTAACAAGTAATATTATATTTATCCACCCACTTACGGGGATAGGAAATGAGTGAAAAAACAAGTAATATAAAATTAAATCGTTCCGCATTATTTGACAAAATAAAAACATCCTCAGAAAAGATCGACGAAAAGTTAGCTCTTTTTAACCTTCCGCCTTTACTTAAGAAATCTAAGTTCCTACTTGCTGCATTTGCAGTAATTGTCCTTGTTGTCATTTTAACCATAACATCTCTCTCCGTAGGCAGAAGCGATATTCCGATATACACAGTTAAAAAAGATAAATTTCTCGTCTCCATAACTGAAAGCGGAGAGATAAGAGCAAAAAACTCTATTTCTATCACCACTCCAAGAATTAGAGGCAACTTAAAAATTGTTAAGCTTGTTCCCGAAGGCACATACGTAAAAGCAAACGATACTATTGTACAGTTCGATCCTACTGAAGCGATAACAAATTTAAAAGATGCAGAAGCAAAATTAGAAATAGCGCTTTCCGACAGAGCCAGAATGGTAGCAGAACAAAAATCATCATTAACACGGCTTGAATCTGATTTGAAAAGTGCAGAACTCTCTTATGAGCTTTCGAAACTTAATCTTGAGCAGATGAAGTTTGAAGCCGAAATTAAACAGCAGGAAGCGAAACTTAATCATCAGCGAAATGAATTAAGTTTTATCAAATCCAAGCAGGAACTTGAATCGAAACATATAATAAATCAATCTGAACTAAATAAAATTGGTATTGAGGTTCAGCAGCGCAGGGCAGATTTAGAACGCTCACAGCGGGATCTTCAGCAGTTAACTTTAACTTCTCCTACCGAAGGATTGGTTGTGTATGAAACCAACTGGCAAACCGGCAGAAAAATTTCTATCGGCGATGCACCATGGCCCGGAATGACATTGATCTCATTGCCTGATCTTTCTAAGATGCAGAGCATGACTTATGTGAACGAAGTAGATGTAAGCCGCGTTACTAAAAATTTGCAGGTGCGCGTAAAGTTAGACGCGTTCCAGGATTCGACATTTGAAGGAGTGATTTCCAATGTTGCGTCTCTCGGCAAAACTAAAGATCAAAATTCAAACATAAAAGTTTTTGAAATTGAAGTTGATATAAGTAAGCAGTCTGAAATATTAAAACCGGGGATGACCACGAGCAACCAGATCATCATAAATGAAATACCGGGTGTTTTATTCGTACCCCAGGAATCTGTATTTGAAAAGGACGGCAAAAAAATTGTTTACCTGATGAATGGTTCCGATTTTGATGAGCAGGAAGTTGAAGTTGGCGAAAAAGGAGAAAATTATATTCTCATAAAAAAGGGATTAAAGGAAGGAGATAAAGTTGCCTTACGCGATCCGACAATAATAATTGGTGAAACAGAAGAGTCGAAAAGTGAAAGCAATTCGGTAACTGTTCCTTCATCAGTGAAGTAATGAACAATTTTGAATCGTTTAAAATAGGAATTAAAGGGCTGCAATCGAATAAAACGCGGGCTGCATTAACAATGCTCGGTATAATATTCGGCGTAGCTGCTGTTATCGCAATGATGTCGATTGGTGAAGGAGCGCGGCAGGAAACATTGCAGCAGATTGAATTGATGGGTACGAACAACATCATAATAAAAAAAGCCGACCCGCCGAAGAATAATGGAAAATCGAAAGCATCTTTTTCTACAGGGTTAACCTTAAAAGATGGCAATGCTATTAAAGAGTTAAATCCGTTAGTTGATTTTATTACCCCGCAGCGCGAACTCAAATCACAGGTACAATACAAATCAACTTTGTTGGAAGCAATGCTTGTCGGCACTTCGTCCAATTACCCGGAAACATTTAATACAAAACTGTCCGGCGGATCTTTTTTTAAACAACATCATCTCGACGCATATTCAAACGTTTGCATAATTGGCGCCGGCATAAAGGAAAAGCTCTTTAAATTTGAAGACCCGCTTGGTAAAAAAATCAAGTTTGGTAATTTGTGGTTTACAATTATCGGCGTTGCAGGTGAAAAGAAAGTTTCATCGGCTGGTATTTCCGGGCTCGGTTTGCGTAATTATGACGACGATGTTTATCTTCCCATTACAACAATGATGTACAAAATGGATAAGTTCGAAAAGAGTGAATCACAATCGGGAGTTGTTTTTTTTATGGCGGGCGGGCAGGGGCAGGCAAAAGTGGTTGACCGTAATTCGGTTGAACAGCTTACAGTAAAAATTAAAAATTCGGATCAGCTAAAGGAAGCGGCTCATCTTATAAGCAGGATTATGGAACGGCGGCATTACAATGTTAAAGATTATGAAATAATACTCCCCGAACAACTTCTCGAACAAAAACAAAAAACACAGAGAATATTTAACATAGTGATGGGAGCTATTGCTGGCATTTCTCTTTTGGTTGGCGGTATCGGTATTATGAATATAATGCTTGCAAATATTATGGAAAGAACTCGCGAAATTGGAGTGCGGCGGGCTGTCGGGGCAACGCGAAAAGATATTTTAATGCAGTTTTTATTTGAAGCTTTAACAATAAGCATAGCCGGCGGTATTCTCGGAATAGTAGTTGGATTTATTTTAACATCGGTTATATCAACCTATGCCGAGTGGAAGACGATCATATCGCCCATTGCGGTTGTTATTGCTTTTATTGTTTCTGTTGCAACGGGATTGTTATTCGGAAGTTATCCGGCAAAAAAAGCGGCGGATAAAAGTCCGATTGAATCTCTTCGGTATGAATAATTGTTTTTTAATCCTGATGACGGACATAGGAAAATGAAGATTATAAAATTTGTTTTAATAGCTTTACTCTTCAGCGCTTCATCTTTTGCGCAAAGAGTTTTAACGCTTGATGAAGCAGTATCAATTGCACTCAAAGAAAGTTACGGAATAAAATCTGCAGAGTATTCTCTGATCAGTTCTCAAAAAAATCTTGAGGCTGCAAAACTCGGTTTAAGAACTTCCATTGATATGGAGTTTGACGTCCCCCGTTATTCGCGAACACTTGCAAGCCAGTTTAATCCTTCAACAGGAACAGAACAGTTTTTTGAGATCGGCTATACTACTTTCGAAAGCCGCCTCATGTTTACGCAGCCGATAGTTTATACAAACGGCACGTTTTCGCTTGTCGGTTCGATGTGGCGGCGCGATCAATTTAGCGCTCAGCAGGATATCCCGATTGATTATTATTCCAACATAAGTTTACGTCTGCGTCAACCGCTTTTTACTTTTAATACGCAAAGCGCAAACCTAACGCGTGCGGAAGTAAACATGCAGAAGTCGCAGCGGAATTATACCCGTTCTGAAAAAGAAATGATTTATAATGTAACGGCTGCTTTCTTTCAACTCTACCAGGCAAAGAAAAACGTAGAAATTGTTAAAGAAGAAGTAAACCAGGTGCAAACGTCTTATAACACCGCACAAAATAAATTCAAAGCAGGGCTTGTAGCAGAAGTAGAAGCGCTTCAGCTTGAAATTGATCTAGCGGAAAGTAAGAATAAACTTCTGAATGCGGAGCGAACGTTTGAAGAACTTAAAGATAATTTTAAATTGTTGATAGGGCTTGATCTGAGTGAACAATTTGATGTCGCCGCACTTCTTGAATACAGTCCGGTTACAATTAATTTGGATGAAGCTGTTGAACATGCCTTAAACAAACGTACAGAATTGTTAAACACAGCAGCCGATATTAATTTAAATTCTTTAACTGTTGATGAAGTAGATTCACGCGGCAATATATCGGCGCTGATTACGGCAAATTACGGCATCAATAAAAATGATAATGTTTTCAGAGAAGTGTTCAGAGATTTTTCCGAAGACAGAAGTGTTGCGCTAACCCTGCAGGTGCCGGTGCTTGATTGGGGACGAAACAGCCGCGAAGTAGAATCAGCAGAAGCTAATTTAAATCTCACTCGGCTTAACTATATTAATCAAAAGCAGCAGATTGAAAAAGAAATAATAGCTGTTGTAAATAAAATAGAATCGGCTAAAGCCCGTGTAGAAGTTTTAAGCAAAAGCGTGGAACTTGCAAAGAAAAGTTATGAGATAAGCCTGGCGCGTTTTGAAGCCGGCACTATAACAAGTTTCGATTTGTCGCAGATGCAGCTACGTTTAACAAACGCAAAAACAAATAGTCTTAATGCTTTAATAGATTACAAACTCGCCCTTGCGGATTTGTCGCGCAAAACCATGCACGATTACGGCAGTTGAAATTATTTTAGCGTCATGTGTTTTGGGAGCGAAAAAATTTTTATGTTTGCCTTTGTAAACTATTATTATCTAAAACTTCTAAGGCAGACATGATTAAAAGATACTTCATCCCCGGCTTTCTGGCTCTTTATATTTTTACATCTTCTGTTTATCCTCAGGGTGTACTTCAAAATATTATCAACCAGATTAATGTAGATTCAGCTCTTTATTTTGTAAAAGAACTTTCTGGCGCCGTTCCAACTACCATTGGCGGTTTGCCCTACACAATTCAATCGCGCCATAAAAATTCTGCCGGCAACGATAAAGCTATGCAGTACATACAGGAAAAGCTTAACAGTTACGGCTTAACAACATTCATTCAAACATTCAGCTCTACGGGAAAAAATGTATACGGAGTTCAAACGGGTACAGAATTTCCAAATCAAAAATATATTATCTGCGCGCATTTTGACGATATGCCGAGCGGCGCAATAGCGCCGGGCGCAGATGACAATGGCAGCGGCACAGCAGCCGTTATTGAAGCAGCGCGTGTTTTGAAAAATTATTCTTTCCCATATACAATTGTTTATGCTCTCTGGGATGAAGAAGAACAGGGTTTGGTTGGCAGCGCTTATTATGCTAATCAGGCGTCTCTTGCAGGCGATTCTATCCTCGGCGTAATAAACCTTGATATGATCGCATGGGACAGCAACAATGACAACAAGGTTCGCGTTCACACTAAAAATCTCGGCACGTCTTACGATATTTCTAATAAGATGATTGAATTGAATCAAACTTACAGTATCGGCTTAACAACGGTAATTAAGGACCCGGGAATAACTGCAAGTGATCATGCTTCTTTCTGGAACGCCGGCTACAGCGCAATTCTTCTTATTGAAGATGATCTTAGTGATTTTAACAGTTATTATCACACAGTAAATGATCTCTGGACGCATATAAATATTCCTTATTTCGGTAGATGTGTTAAAGCTTCGGTTGCTACGCTTGCTTCTTTTGCAATGAACTTAAACATGACTATTCAGCACACACCGGCTGCTTCAATTAATCATACAGGTGATATACAGCTTACCGCTTTTGTTGCAACAGGGTTAACCATCGGTACCGGCAATGCCGCCCCGCGCTTATATTACCGTGTAAATTCCGGAAGCGGTTATTCTCAATTTTTTAATGTAACCGGTGTTCCTTCGATAAAAGAAAGTCAAAGTTATACATTCACAATCCCGGGGCAATCAATAGGAAGCGCAATAGAATATTACATTGCAGCGCAGGATGCCGATGGTTCAATAGTAGCGACACTGCCAAAAGGCGGCGGCGGATTTAATCCTCCCGGCAGTACGCCGCCCGCAACATTTTATAGATTTTTTATCGCTCCCGAGACCTATGTTCTTTCGGACAGTTTGAACAACATGAGCATGTGGATTGTTACAAGCACATGGGGAACTACAACGGCTCAATTTGTCTCGCCGCCGCATTCAACTACCGATTCACCATCAGGTAATTATGCTGCCGGTGCAAACACAACTTTAACTTACAACGGAATGCTCGATTTATCTAATATCCTCGGCGCAGTTTTAAGTTTCGATACTCGCTGGGATATAGAAACAGACTGGGACTACGGCATGGTTCAGGTTTCTATAGATAACGGAACTACATGGACTCCGCTTGAAGGCATGTACACAAATCCCGGCACCGGTTCTTTCCAACCAAACGGTCAACCGCTGTATGACGGCATAAAAACAACATGGGTAAAAGAATCAATTGACCTTTCCGATTATAACGGACAGCAGTTGAAATTAAGATTTTTATTAAGAGCGGATAATTCAATTCAAAAAGACGGCTGGTATATTGACAACCTTTTAGTAACATCTTACACAGCAGTGCCTGTTGAGCTTGCAGCCTTTAACGCTGAAGCAGTATTAGATAAAGTAATTATAACCTGGCAAACATCATCCGAATTAAACAACCGCGGTTTCGAAGTTCAACGTTCAATCAATGCAGAACAATGGTCAACAATCGGCTCGGTTAGCGGCGCCGGAACTACTACTTCAATAAACAATTATAGTTTTGAAGATAAGGTTCCTCTTCTCGGCGAATCGTTTTATCGTTTAAAGCAAATAGATTACGACGGCACATACAGAATTTACGATGCTGTAAAAGTTGATCTTACAAAAACTCTTACTTACAATCTCGAACAGAATTATCCGAATCCGTTTAATCCGGAAACAACAATTAAATATTCTGTTCCCGAAAAAACTCATGTAACAGTCAAATTATTTGATATATCAGGAAGTGAAATCAAAACACTTGTTAACGAAATTAAACCTGCTGGTGTTTTCGAGTTAAAGTTTAATGTAAACTCCGGCGGCGGACTGCCCAGTGGTGTTTATTTCTACAAATTAACCACCGAAAAATTTTCTTCAATAAAGAAAATGATTCTGATCAAGTGAGCGCCAAGCAAAGCTTGGACTATTCTAATTGGGTAAGGCAGGAATTGCGAACCTGCCAAGTCCTCCCGACAAAGGTCGGGATCAGGAACTTGGGAAGCCCTCGCTTTGCAAGAAAGCACATTCTGTAAAGTTCAATGGCTTTACTGTAAGTCTATTTATTCAGGAAAGCCGAATGATGGAACCCGCTAATTGGCGGGTGACGAGGGTTCAAGGGAAAAAGTCCCGCAAGCGGGAACTGCGCCCTTGTCCTACTGTACAGGGCTAAATACTTTGGCGGGCGTTTCAATTTTTGAGAAACGCCCTAAATTTAAAATGTGGTGGATTTTAAAAACAATAAATTTATTTTCAAAAATTAATTTTGTAAAACGAGGTGCACGGCGGCACAAATTACAGTCATTATTTTTCTTTCAATAAATTCTAACCGCAATAATCTCATTTGAATTTTTGAACCGGTAAAACCCGGTTTCTACCCTTCCCGGTTCGAGGGCTGCGCTTTATACTCCTCGAATGTGCTAAAGCAAATTTCAGTTTTATTCTCTGTCCGTTAGCTGAAGTGAACGGCAATAAAAGAGAAATTGCATGTAAATAATTCCCCTTTTTTACTTAAATTTATAACTACAAAAAATAATTTTATGAAATAGAATTAAATATTTTCAAAAGAATAAAGGAGTTAAAAATGACTACAATTATTGATGTTTTAGGTAGAGAGATTTTAGACTCAAGAGGCAACCCGACTCTTGAAGTTGAAGTTTTACTTGAAAGCGGAGCTGTTGGAAGAGCAGCCGTTCCGAGCGGCGCATCTACAGGCGAGCATGAAGCGGTGGAATTAAGGGACGGCGACAAAAGCCGCTACCTTGGCAAAGGCGTTCAAAATGCTGTTGATAATGTGAACGATAAAATTGCTGACGAAATTATTGACTTTGATGCTACCGATCAGGTTGCAATTGACAATTTGCTTATTGCGTTAGATGGTACGGAAAACAAAGCTAACCTCGGGGCTAATGCCATAATCGGTGTTTCACTTGCAGTTGCAAAAGCCGCTGCGGAAACTTTCGGTTTGCCCCTTTACCGATACATTGGCGGTGTTAACGCAAAAGTTCTTCCGGTGCCGATGATGAATATTTTGAACGGCGGTAAACACGCAGATAATAATGTTGACTTCCAGGAATTTTTGATTATGCCTGTTGGCGCCCCAAACTTCAAAGAAGCGCTAAGAATGGGTGCGGAAACATTTCATGCTTTAAAATCTGTTTTAAACAAAAAAGGTTATAACACTTCAGTTGGCGATGAAGGTGGTTTTGCTCCTAATTTAAAATCGAACGATGAAGCTGTGGAAGTTATTCTCGAAGCAATCGAAAAAGCAGGATACAAAGCCGGAACAGATATAGCACTTGCTCTCGATATTGCTGCAAGCGAGATGTACTTAAAAGAAAGCGATAGATACCAGTTCTTCAAATCAGACAAGTCCGAAAAAACCGCCGCACAGATGGTTGACTTCTTTGCGAATTGGTGTAAGCAATACCCAATCTATTCACTTGAAGACGGTTTGGATGAAAACGACTGGGAAGGCTGGAAATTGTTAACCGAAAAACTCGGAAGCACAATTCAATTAATTGGCGATGATATATTTGTAACCAATACTGAACGCCTTGCCGAAGGAATTGAAAAAGGGATAGCAAATTCTATTCTTATCAAAGTGAACCAGATTGGCACATTAACCGAAACTCTCGATGCAATTGAAATGGCAAAGAATGCAGGTTATACAAACGTTATCAGCCATCGCTCGGGCGAAACTGAAGACACCACGATTGCTGACATAGCAGTTGCTACAAACGCCGGACAAATTAAAACCGGTTCTCTTTCAAGGACGGATAGAATTGCAAAATATAATCAACTACTTCGCATTGAAGATGAACTTGATACAACAGCAATTTATCCCGGACTAGATGCTTTAAACTACAAAGCATAATTGAAAAAATATTTTTATGGGGCAGTCTTGTGGCAGCCCTTTTTATTCTATAAATAAAAATATTTGCATCTTTTACACTAACAAAAATTCGGTTTACAAATGCCATCGAATACAAAACAATTTCAGAAGTGCAATAAATTAATAAACGACAACAAGGTTGAATTCATTGATTTAAAAGCTATTGACTTAAGCGGACGACTTCATCATATAACTCTTCCTTATTATCAAAACATTCTCGAAAAATTGATGAAGGAAGGCGTTGGTTTCGACGGTTCGAGCTACGGTTTTCGGAAGGTTGAAAACAGTGATATGGTTTTAATCCCCGACTTAAACACCGCTGTTATTGATCCATTTAGAACGGCTCCAACATTAAGTTTTTATTCAGACATTCATCTAACCGATGAAACGCATTCCCCCTTCCCGCAGGATGGAAGATATCTTGCAAAGAAAGCAGAAAAACTTCTCAAAGAAATTACAGGCGCCGATAAATCTTTATGGGGTCCCGAATTTGAGTTTTACATTTTTTCAAATGTAGAGTACGACACCCGCACGGCTACCTCATATTATAAAGTTGAACACGCCGAAGAGTTTTATAAAAAGGCTTACCACGCTGCAAATCCTTTTGATGTGTATGATGACTTTAGAGATGAAGCGTGCAAAATTTTACAGAAATATAAAATCAGAGTTAAATATCATCACCACGAAGTAGGCGAAAGGGGACAGCAGGAAATTGAAAATTATTTTGAAGATTTGCTTACTACTGCTGACAATATTGTTTCTACAAAATATGTTCTTTTCAATTTTGCGCGTCAAAAAGATTTATTTATAACATTCATGCCTAAGCCGATGTATCAGCAGGCTGGCAATGGAATGCATCTTCATTTATATCTAACAAAAAATGGAAAAAACGCTTTCTATAAAAAGGGAGATTACGGAAACATAAACGAGCTTGGGCGGTTTTTTATTGGCGGTATGTTAAAACATGCGCGGGCGCTTTCTGCATTTACCAATCCGAGCACAAACAGTTACAAACGCCTCGTACCGGGTTTTGAGGCTCCGGTTGCTTTAACTTACGGGCAGGGAAATCGAGCAAGCGCAATTAGAATTCCCAAATATGTTTCTAACCCTGATGAAACACGTTTCGAATATCGCCCGCCTGATGCTACTTCAAATCCATATCTGTGTATGGTGGCGATGCTGCTTGCAGGAATTGACGGAGTTGTTAATAAAATTGACCCTGTAAAGGAGGGTTTTGGTCCTTACGATAAAAACTTTTTGGAAGACAATTTGGCTGACAGAATAAAATTTTTACCGCGTAATTTAACGGAAGCTTTGGATGCACTTTCTCGGGACAATGAATTTTTGTTCCGCGGTAATATATTTACACAGGACTTACTCGATCAATGGGCAAAAATAAAACACGACGAAGTAAATTCGATTGGTACAATGCCCCATCCTTTTGAGTACAAAATGTATTTTAATTTGTAGAAGTTGGGTAGATTATAAAGTCAGAAATAATTAGTTGATCAGGCGAATTTTAGAGCGTGATTTCTTCTATCAGTTATTTTCTAACTTCAAGATTTTGTGACTTATTTATGCTTTGTTGTCATCTAACAATGATCTATATCACTATTTGCTGATTCTATAAATTTAATCCGGTACAACTTTTTGTAATCAAAGATTATTTTCATACATTTGCATCAGAAAATCGTGTTGCTTAGAAACATTTCATTTCTTATTAAATAATTAAATCATTCATCCTTAGGAGGGCTACCGATGGATCTATCATCTGTGTTAATTACAGCTGTTGTAATTACGCTTGGTTCGCTGCTGCTGGTAATTGGCGGCTCTTATATAGTTTATAAAATTAGACGAAACAAATAATTACCTTTTAATTAAGAGTCTTTAAATATTTTTTACCTCGTAGTTATTCTTTCTTTTACCATTCTATAGATCTTGATCTTTTCTCAATCAATGTTTGCAGAACAAGATACACATTAATGTGTCGCATTATTTGTCACAGACAATTTCAAAATTAAATTCCGACCAATTTGAAAAGGCATAATTTTTTAAACTGTTCTGTAGTTATTTCTTAGTATTTTAGCGCAACTTAAAAAATAATCTTAATCACACTTTATAACTAAAATGGCAAAAAAAAACCAGAAATCAACAGAACGACAGTTCGGTAAAACTAAACCGCAAGAAAAGAAACCGCTTATCGATCCAAAATATAAAAACACATTTTGGACAGGAGTAACGATAATTATTTTAATTATATTTTTTATAATTAATAACACAAGGTTTGTTCCGGAACAGGGTCCTTATCCGCCGAGATATAATGCATCCACTGAACCGGCGCCTGATTCAATAATTCCAGCGCCTCTAAGGATGGAAACAAACAATAAATAATATGGAGAAATTAATGAAGGTTAAATTAACTTTACTGTTAATGCTGTTTGCTGCAGTAATAAGTATCGGTTGTGAAAAAAGAGGAGAACAAAAAGAAGATCGCAATGAAGAGGGACAAATTGAAACTTACGAAACATCTGAGGGTGGTGAAAAAGCTGATGATTTTAAGTTAATATCGACCGACGGTAAAGAATTAAAACTTTCCGATTTTAAAGGTAAAATTGTTCTGCTCGATTTTTGGGCAACCTGGTGCGGACCCTGCCGCAGGGGAATTCCGGATTTGGTTGATCTTCAAAAAAAATATAAAGAAGACCTTGTTGTTATAGGAATTTCTTTAGACCGTGAGACAAAAACTGATGTAATCCCGTTCATAAAAGAATTTAAAATTAATTATTCTGTTGTTTACGGAGATGCGGCAGTAGTCAAAGCGTATGGAAATATACAATCAATACCAACTTCTTTTGTAATTGATAGGGAAGGTAAAATTGTTGACCAGCATGTCGGTTTGATGCCTAAATCAGTTTATGAAAACGAAATTAAAAAACTTCTTTAGTTTTGCTAATGTAAATTTATGTCCCGATTTCGATAGGTATTTACTTTTTTAGTAAATATAAAATCAAACTAATTATCAGACTTAAAATAATTGAAATAACTACTGGAAAATAAAACGTAAAACATTTTTTCTTTATAACGATGTCTCCCGATAATTTACCTAAAAAAGGAATTTTGTCGCCAAAGAGGAAGAGAATTCCTACCATTAAAATTATTATTCCTGTAAAAATTAATATTTTACCAAAGCTGTGAAATTCCGGGATCATAAAATTTTATTCGTCCTATATTGACTCTTTAATATTTTTGAATAAATATAATTAAAATTTTGTGGAACTTTAACCGGAAATAATTATTTTCGTTATAAAACTATCAGTTTATTTTTCGATAATTGGGTAGTTAGATTAATTTTGAAATCCAAGCGAGTGTTATCGCACATTTTGGAGTGAAAAATGTACAGTGAAGAGAGCCAGACCAAACCCAAAATACTAGTTACAGAAGATGACTATGAAAATCAAAAATTTTTAGAGATGTTTCTCCGACGGAAATTTGAAGTTTCAATTTGCGACTCTGAGCAATCTTTTTATGATAATCTTAAAAAAAATAAGTTTGATGTCATTCTTATGGATATTTCTCTTCGCGGAAATAAAAACGGTTTAGAGCTAACAAGGGAACTGAGAAAAATAAAAGGATATGAACACGTACCTATTGTTTGTCTATCGGCGCACGCATTTAAAAAAGATAGAGAAAACGCTCTTGATGCCGGGGTTGATGTTTTTTTAACCAAGCCAGTTGAAAATCATGTGTTGATGAATACGTTAGTCGATTCACTCAACAAATGAATGCCCCTAATAATTTAAAAGATTTAAACTCTCCCCACGGAGAGTTTTTTGTTTAAATTGACAAATTATTATTACCTTAATAATTAAGTCATTACCCGAAAACACTACCTATTCTCAAAACCTTTCGGCAGCCCTTAACTTCTAATACGTCATTCACACACATTTGGCTAATATTATACTGCGGAATATGAAAAAATCCTCTCTCGTCCTCTAAAAGTCATTTTTTTAGTCGGCATTACTCTTGTTAATACTAAACCATTAGTCGGATTTTACGATAATCTTAATAGAATCCGGCTGAGCATTTCATAAACCATCGATGGTAAGTTTTAATGAGTAACAAAAATATGCACGATGAAAAAATCTTACAGCTAAAATCGGAAGATGCAGCTATAAGAACTGCCGCTGCTGAATCACTAATGTGCGAATCACTGACTCTCGATTTAGTTGAGGCGTTAACCGCATTAGTCGAGGATCAAGATAAAGGGGTGAGAAATGCAGTATCGTTATCTTTATCTTGTAACGGCAATGAAAAAATACCGCACATTCTTGTTAAATATATTTCCTCAAAAGATATATCAGTAAGAAATCTTGCCGGCGAAATTTTACTAAAAATTGGCGCAGCCGCAGTACAGTCACTAGTCGGTTATATTGATAAAGGAAACGATGATGATAAAAAATTCCTTATCGATATTCTTGGTTTAATAGGCGATTCAAGCGCTTATTCTAAAATAGTACAAGTGATGAAAGAAAACGAAAATGAAAATGTCATCCTTGCGTGTGTAGAGGCGCTCGGAAATTTAGCCCACTCAGATTCGGTGGAAGATCTTATCGAGATATATAACCAGAGCGAACTTTACAAACCGATGGTTGTTGAAGCCTTTGGTAAAATTGGCTGCGAAGAAGCACGCGAATTTATAATTTCAAGATACCGCAGCGAAGATGTGATTACGCAGTTTGCGATGATTGAAAGCCTTGGACTTATCGGCAATATGGAAACTTTCTTTTTTCTTCTTAATGAACTGAATTCAACGGAAGGTGCTCTTGTTTGGCCTTTGCTCGAGTCTATTTATTCCCTCAAAGAAAAATTTAGTTTTGACGTTCCATATGACGAGCGAATGAAAAACCTTATTCTGTTAACCATAGCTGAAGCGGAAATAAAATATAAGAAAGCGGCAGCCCAGCTCGTTTCAGAATTTAATGACGGCGATGTTGTTGCGGCATGTTTAAATATTTATGGTGAAGATGCAGAATTGGACGAGACATTAAAACCGAAGTTCTTTGAGAACCGTAACTTTTTGCTCTCTAAGTTGAACGGAGTAATAAATTCCGTTCCTAAAAATCTTCGCCACATTCTATCTTTAATAAAAGAAATATACGACGACAATCCCGGTCAGATAACTTCTTCAATATATCAAATTGAACTTCGCAGTCTTCTTGATTCGTTTGTGAATTGTTTGAATAATTCTGATGAAGAAATTAGGCGCACATCAGCCGAACTGCTTTTTTTGTTAGAGCCATCTACGGCGCTGATGTTCGTGGATAAAATGATTGAAGATGACAACTTGTGGAATAAATTAAAACTTTTAGAATTGCTCGAATCTAATCCGGGAGAAGAATCTTTGACTGCTCTTGTAAAACTTTCTGAAGATCAGGAAGAAATGATAAGTGAAAGAGCAAGTATGATTTTAGCCCAATTCTCAGCTGAATATGAAAATAAAAATTGATAATAAGGCATGAATAATCTATCAACACTTGCAGTTGCCCGAAATAGTTTTCTGAATCAAAAACAAAGTCTCGCTTTGTCGGTCTCTTCTTTTGAAAACTGGAGACAATACATTTACGAAAACTGCGGTATTTATTTTCAGGATAATAAAAAGTATTTGCTGGAAAGCAGGCTTCAAAAACGCATTGCCTTTCTCGGGCTTGAATCATTCGATCACTATCTCGATCATTTGAAATACAGTACGAATTCCTCTTCCGAGAAAAAATATCTGTTCGAAGCAATTACAATTAACGAAACATTCTTCTTCCGAAATCAACCACAGCTCGACGTCCTTGTAAACACAGTTATGCCCGAGCTGATTGCTGAAAAGAAAAAATCCGGTAAAAACAAAATACGCATTTGGAGCGCAGCAAGTTCTTCCGGCGAAGAGCCATATTCTGTTGCTATAGTTATATGGGATCTTATCAAACCCCGCTTTCCCAATATTGAATTTGAAATTGTGGGAACCGATATAAGTTCAGCCGTGCTGGATACGGCTAAGAACGGCGTTTATAAAGAGTATTCGATTCGTAACGCTCCCGCTTATTATTTAAAAAAATATTTCAAACAAAATGCTGCAGGTTTCGAGATACTGCCGCAGATTAAAAATATGGTTTCTTTTAGACTGCTTAACTTATACGATACTATGGCTATGAAAATGATGATGAACTTTGACATCATTTATTGCGCAAATGTACTGATTTATTTCAATGCTGATTCGAAAATTAAAGTAGTTAATTCGCTCTACAATTCATTATCAAAAGGCGGTTATTTATTCATCGGGTATTCCGAAACGTTGCACGGAATATCCAAAGCTTTTAAGCTTATTAGTTTTCCCAAAACGATTGGTTACAAGAAGGAGTAGTAAACAATATGAAAAAGGTTGTACTTGTTGCGGATGATTCGCCTTCGATAAGAAAATTTGTCGCGTTTGCGTTATCTGCTAAAGGTTTTGATATTATTCCTGCAAGCGACGGTATGGAAGCTTTAGAAAAAATTCCTGCATGTAAAATTGATTTGATAATAACAGATCTTAATATGCCCAATCTTGATGGATTTGAATTAATAAAAACTATACGGAATAATAATGAATATAAAGAAACGCCTATCATCATTTTGTCTTCGCTTTCAGGAAGCGATGAAATATCTAAGGGATTAGAATGCGGAGCAAATTCTTACCTAATTAAGCCGTTCGATCCGAAGCGGATAATATATGAAGTGTCTAAATATTTAAATTGAGGTTAATTAATGGAATTAAAATTTTTAATTGTTGATGATTCAGTAACAATGCGTAGAATTGTTTTTAATAGCTTGCGCAATCTTGGTTTTAGCAACTATGTAGAAGCCGCCGATGGTAAAGAAGCGCTTGTTAAATTAGCGGCAGATGACTCTATAAACTTTGTAATAACGGACTGGAATATGCCGGTGCTCTCCGGGCTTGAGTTAACACGCGCAATACGTTCGGATCAGAAACTATCATCTCTGCCAATCCTTATGGTTACTACGCGCGGAGTTAAAGAAGATATAATAGAAGCGCTTCAAGCCAAAGTAAATAATTATGTTGTAAAACCTTTTACACCGCAAGTGCTCCGGGAAAAAATAGAGCAAATATTATCAACCAATTAATAGGGTGAAGAAATGAACCGACCAGCAAACATGACCGAGCTTTTTGAAAAACTTAACGATCTTAAATCAGTCTTTCGCTACGGGCAGAAGCTGATTCCTATAATACAAAGTTTAATTGACTTTATGCAGGAAACAGTTCCGCTTCTCGAAAATATAAACAGCTCTATTGCCGATAGCACTACTAAAATACCGAAAGCATCTAACCAAATCGCTGATGTTACCGAAGCTACCGAACTAGCAACAACTGAAATTCTCGACATTGTCGATTTAATAAACTCAGATATCGATTCGATAGAAAAAGATTTGAAAGGCTTAACCGAAAGAGAAAAACAGAAATCGAAAATTATTCAAAAACTAACTGAAGCAGTAAAAGATAATCCCGAAGCGAAATCTTTACTAATTAATTATGAAGAACTCAATAACGAATATGAAGAGCTTAATAGTGTGCTAAGCGTTCTTCAAAAAATTAAAAATGACGCTTACAATATTACTTTATCACTTCAAGTTCAGGATATTACTTCACAGCAGTTATCGGCGGTTAATCATTTAATAAGCGGTGTGCAGAATAAACTATCTTTACTGCTTGTAGATTTTCAGGAAACAAATAACGACGAATTAAAAACCATGAAAATTGCCGTCCCGGACGATGCAAGTTTTAACCCTGAAGCCCGTTACGGCAAAGATGTAAGCCAGCAGCAGTTGGCAGATTCACTCGTAAACAATAACGGATTTAGAACAACACAAGACGAAATAGATAAATTGTTTTCATAATTATGGCAGCAGAAACTACATACAATATGCTCAGCGATCCCGAAATGAAGGAGATTGTTGAAAGTTTTATAATCGAAACAAAAGAGATACTGGAAAAACTTGATATTGACCTCGTTGAAATTGAAAAACGCCCGGATGATATGGAATTGCTTAATCAAATTTTTCGGGGATTTCATACTATTAAAGGAACATCCGGTTTTCTCGGTCTCGACAAAATGACCCGCGTTACACACAAATGTGAAGATATTTTAAATAAACTCCGTAAAGGTGAAGCTGCATTATCAAGTGAACTTATGGATGGAATACTTTCTTCATACGATCTTTTAAAAGTAATATTAGACTCGGTTGAAGTTAACGCTAATGAAGATATTGAAGTTGAAGGTGTTGTAGAATTACTTGCGGACTTAATTCAAAAATTAGAAATCCCTTCAACCGTACAAATAACAAAGCCAGAAAAAACGGCTGCGAAGAAAAAATCCACAGCAAAAAAAACTCCCGGTAGAAAAAAGAAAACAAAAGTTGAATCCACGGAAGAGGTAAAGATAATTGAAGCGTCAGCACAAGTTCAGAATATCGAAAGCCCTGGCATTAACGAAAGTGTTCCTTTAGAAATTGAACATGAAATTCAAAGCGAAACAGAAAATCATTTTCAAACAGAAGAACATAAAGACGCGCAAAACGGCGCCGCAGTTGTGCCCGGAGCGAAGCGAAAAGGGGATAATAACATACGCGTTGACGTGGAACGGTTAGACGATTTATTAAATATCGTCTCGGAACTTGTACTCGGAAGGAACAGGCTGCAGCAGGTAAACTCCGAAGTAGCGTTAGAATTGGAAGGAACAAAATTTTCTCACGACCTGGCGGAAGCTGCCAAACAAATAGATCTGATGACAAATGAGCTTCAGCTTGTTGTGATGAAAACCAGAATGATAAAAATAGGGAAAGTATTTAACCGGTTCCCGAGAGTTGTGCGCGACCTCGCTAAAGATGCAAAGAAAGAAATCAAAATTGAAATAAGCGGTGAAGAAACAGAACTTGACAAAACTCTAATTGAAGAAATAAACGATCCTCTCGTCCATCTTATACGCAACTCGGCTGACCATGGAATTGAAATGCCCGAACAAAGAGAAGCTGCGGATAAAAATAGAGCTGGAACGATTAAATTAAGCGCCGAACATGAAGGCAACAATATTCTAATTTGTATTGAAGACGATGGCAAAGGGATTGACCCCGATAAAATAAAACAGAAAGCAGTTAGTAAGGGGATGATTACAAAAGAAAAGGCAGCCGAACTTTCGAGACAGGATGCTCTAAACCTTATTTTTCTCCCGGGATTTTCGACGGCTGAAGTTGTTACAAATGTTTCCGGCAGAGGCGTTGGAATGGACGTAGTAAAAACAAACGTAACAAAACTTCGAGGAATAATTTCAATTGAATCGAATGTTGGACAGGGAACAAAAATATTAATCAAACTTCCTTTAACACTGGCAATTATACCGGGTATGATTGTCCGGATTGACAAAGAGAAAGTTGTAGTGCCGTTAAATTCAATAATAGAAGTATTGCGTGTTCATGCCGATAATATAACCACTATAAATAATCACGAGGTTATTCGAAACAGAGATTCGGTTCTTCCACTTCTTTCTATCGAAAAATTGCTCTATGATACTAAAGAAAAAAAAGAGAGTATTTGGCAGTATGTCGTTGTTGTGGGTATAGCCGAAAAACGCTTCGGAATTAAAGTTGACGAACTTATCGGTCAAAAGGAAGTTGTAATTAAATCTCTCGGTAATTACCTCGGCAATGTTCCGGGAATTGCGGGCTCTACAATAATGGGAGACGGCACGGTTGTAATGATACTTGATATCAGCGAACTGCTTCACAAAATTCAAGAATAAATTGATGCAGAAAATAAAAACGATAATAGTTGACGACTCGGCTTTTATGCGGAAGTCGCTCGAAATAATGTTAAAAAGCGATGAGAACATTGATGTTATAGCAACAGCACGGGATGGAGAAGAAGGGTACAATCTTGTAAAAAAGCTAAGACCTGATATCGTTACTATGGATATTGAGATGCCGCGCATGAATGGTTTGACTGCGCTGAAAAAAATTATGGAGGACTGTCCAACCGCCGTAATTATGGTTAGTTCGCTTACAAGCGAAGGCGCCGAATCAACTATTCAGGCTATGGAATTAGGAGCGGTAGATTTTATTCCGAAAGAGCTTTCTTATATTAATGTAAACATAATCCACATTCGCGATGATTTAATTAGAAAAATAAAAGCAATTGTAAAACAGCGTTCACTGCGCGAGCGGCTCGAAAGGCTTAAGCAGCTTACAAACAAAAATTCCACAGCACGAACTTCAGCCCAATTAAAAACACAAAACCATCTTCCACGCAATGTGTACAAAGCCGTTGCACTCGGTATCTCAACCGGCGGACCGATGAGCCTTCAAAAAGTTGTTCCCCGTTTTCTTAAGAAAAATATAGTGCCTTATTTTATTGTGCAGCACATGCCGCCAAAGTTTACTAAATCTCTTGCACAAAGGTTGGATACTTTAAGTGAACTTGAAGTGAAAGAAGCCGAACATGAAGAACCGGTACGCAACGGCGTGGTTTATTTTGCGCCGGGCGGATTTCATATGACGGTTAAAAAAAACTCAAATGGCGGAGTTTTTATCGATATATCGGAACAGCCTGCTACAACGCTTCACCGCCCCTCTGTGGATGTGATGATGGAGTCGGTTGTAAAAGTTTATGGCAAACATACGCTCGGTGTTATTATGACCGGTATGGGAAAAGACGGGCTTGAAGGGATAAGACAATTAAAGCAGTTAGGCGGCTATTGCGTTGCGCAGGATGAGGCGTCGTGCGTTGTTTATGGTATGCCTAAATCAATTGTAGATGCAGGGTTTGCAGATGTAACGGCTTCGCTTGAAGATGTGGCAAAAATAATTAATGAGGTATTGTAATATGGCTGATGATTTTGAAGAAGCAATTTTTAATGAGTTCTATTTTGACCACGCCATTAATAAAGGCACGGTGGTTAAATCTAAATTTGCAAAAATAAGCGGAAAAGCAAAAATAACAATTGAAGAAGACAGCCAGGACGGAATTAAAATCATTTTAAAAAAAGATGAGAAGGACGCTATTAAGGAGATCAAGTTTGTTTGTACTTGCGGGCAATCTAAAACAGTAGTTCTCGATTACTCTGACCAATAAATCCCAACTGTGCAAAATTAGCCAGCGGCGGAAGCAATTCATTCATAAACGCTGATTAATTTTCCCATCATTACCTGGCATTCATTTTGCCACTTCCTTTGAAAAAATCTTAGGATATTAGATGTCAGGCTCAAACATAAAACTGTTAGAAAACTTTATTGATTTTTGCTCGGTTAAAAATAAAGTGATCAGCAAAAACATAGCTAATGTCGGAACTGAAAACTATAAGCGCGAAGATGTTTCCTTTTCCGATGTGCTTAGCCAAAACATAAATTCCGCCATTAAATCTTCAAATAGTAAACACATAAAAATTGTTGAGCCGGGTTTCAATCAATTCCCCCGCTCGTTTAGTAATGAAGTGTATAATGCATCCGGGATTAACAATGTAGAAATAGAAAAAGAGATGGGCGAGCTTGCCAAAAACACACTCAATTTCAAATTTGCTTCAAGAAAAATAAGCGCTCATTTTAAAAGCCTTCAATCTGTAATTAAGGGAGGCGGACAATGAAAGTAGGCGGCGAGTTCAGCGGGTTTAATATTAGCGCAAACGGCATGAGTGTTCAAAGAAGAAAGATGAACATAATAGCTGAAAACATTGCTAATGCCGATAACATACGCACCGAAGACGGCAAACCATATCAGCGTAAATATATGACCGTCTCTCAAAAGAATAATTCATTTTCAAATAATATTGATCTTCAGAAAATGAATATCCCAATGGCAGTTACCCGTGATGACCATATAGCATTCCCAAACTCTTCACCCGGAATCAGAAATCCCGATGAAGCAAAAATTAGTTTTGAAGAAGAAGTTGATAAAAAAGCGGGCGATATTATTTATATGCCGGATCATCCGGATGCTGATGAAAATGGCTACGTGCAGATGTCGAACGTGAACATCATAACAGAAATGGTTGAGATGATTGCCGCAACAAGAAGTTATGAAGCAAATCTAACAGCGCTTAACTCGGCAAAACAAATTGCAAAAGATTCGCTGGAGATTTAAACAAATGAAAATTAACACTAATATGATTGGAAATTACACGCCATATAAAGTTGGCAGCGCTTCGCCTGCACAAAATAGCAGTCCTGTTAAATCAGCCCTTCCCGAAAAAGTAACCGGTGACGAAAAACAATTTTTTACAAAATTATATCCCGAAAGCAAGGAGGAAATAATGGATCATCATTTTTATAATAGCAGAGGAAAAATGGCTGGCGTTGCTGTTGGATCCTTATTAGATAGAAGAGGTTAAAAATGCAAATAGATCAAATAGGCAGTTTGGCTCAGGGACTAAATCCTTTTAAGGAAACGTCAAAATCAAACGGAGCAGAATTTGAAAATGTCATCACCGATTTCATCGGGCAGGTAAATACCCAACAAAAAGATTCAGTTAAACTTACAGAGGAGTTTGTTTACGGCGGCGATGTTGAACTTCACGAACTTATGATTGCCGGCGAAAAAGCAAAGACAAGTTTAGACCTCCTAATGGAGATTAGAAATAAAGCATTAGACATGTATAAAGAATTAACTAGAATTCAAATCTAACGTCAATGAATAAAAACCCACTCGAAGCAGTTTTCAGTATTTTCAACAAATTATCAATGCAGCAAAAACTGATGATTGGCGGCGTTGCTGTGCTTTCGGTAGCAATACTCGGCGTACTCATTTTATTTCTGAATGAACCAAATTACACAGTTCTTTATTCTAACTTGGATGAAGAGGACGCTTCAAAAATAGTTGAACAGTTGAGCACAGATAAAGTAGTTTATAAACTTGAGGATAACGGCAGAACGATTAAAGTAGCCAAAGAAAGAGTTTATGAAGTTCGTCTTTCACTTGCCGGCAAAGGAATTCCAAGTTCGGGGGTTTTGGGTTACGAGCTGTTCGATAAATCCACAATGGGGATGTCAGAATTTATGCAGAAGTTAAATTTTAAACGAGCGCTCGAAGGAGAACTTTCGCGTACAATAATGCAGCAGGACGGAGTTGAGGGAGTAAGAGTTCATCTGGTTTTCCCAGAAAAATCCGTTTTTAAAGACGAACAAAAACCGCCGACAGCCTCCGTAGTTTTAAAATTAAAAGGCGGTCAGCTTATGAGTAGCAGTAATATTAACGCCATAGTTAATCTTGTTTCAAGCAGTGTTGAAGGATTAACGCCAAGCAAAGTTAGCCTGTTAGATACTAAAGGTAGATTGCTTTCAAAAGAAAACAATGAAGATCCTCTTGCCGTTTCAAGTTCGAAACAATACGAAATAAAACAGTCAGTGGAAGAATATCTTGTTCAAAAGGCTCAGCATATAATGGATAATGTTGTTGGGTATGGCAACGCAATTATACAGGTAAATGCAGACTTAAATTTCGATCAAGTTGAAAAGACAATGGAAACCTACGATCCGGAATCACAAGTAGCCGTAAGCGAGCAGACAACTAAATCGGAAAACGCCGGCGTAACTATGTCTGACTCCACCGCGCAACTTACAGAAGTTAGCACTACAAATTATGAAATCAGTAAAACTGTTCAACGTGTTGTGGAAGGGTCCGGCACAATAAAAAAACTTACTGTGGCGGCTGTTATTAATGATGTTGAAAAGGAAGTAAAAAACGGAGAAGTTACAGAAGTAGTTTTTGAACCGCGTCCGCCAGAGCAAATGCGAAAGTTAGAAGAAATTATACGTAATGCAGTTGGAATTAATAACGAAAGAAGCGACCAGTTTTCGCTTGTAAATATTTCTTTCGAAACAAAAACGATTGAAGACCTAACTGTCGAAGAACCTTCTCTGATGGACAATATGGATCAGTATGTTAATCTGATTCTGATAATAATAGCTATCGGCGCATCAATATTTTTATTAAAGGGATTAATGCAGAGGTTAAAGAATGAAAGAATAATTATTGGAACATTTAATCCGCAAAATGAATTAGCTTATGAGCCCGTTGTTACGGCAGGAAGAATTAGTGAAAAACCAAAACCGCTTATACAGCCGCTAAAAAAAAGACATTCATTACCGTTAGGTGACATTGAAGATGAAATTTCAGATGAAGCGGTTTTAAAACTTAACCAGCAGGAAAAAATAGTTAACTACGTTTCTAAAAATCCTATGGATGCTGCAAAATTAATTAACGCATGGCTGCACGAAGATGAAATCTAACCCAAACAATCGGAGAAATTTACCGTCGACAGAAGTTAGGATGGCGGAAATAACAGGCGCACAAAAAGCTGCTCTTTTAATGATTGCACTTAATGTGGAAACTGCTTCCTCCGTATTCAGGTATCTCGATCCGGGTGAGGTTGAAATGATATCAACGGAAATCAGTAAGGTAAAAAATATTCCGTCAACCACTGTTGATTCAATCCTGGAAGAATTTTACAACATGATTACCGCGCGCGAGTATATGCTTGAAGGCGGTATTGATTTTGCTCAGGCAGTTCTCGAAAAATCATTCGGATTTCAAAAAGCCGTTGAGATAATTGAAAAAGTTAAAAACCTTACAACGCTCAAGGGGTTTGATGTACTTAAAAAAGCTGACTCTACACAGCTTGTTAATTTCTTAAATAAAGAGCATCCGCAAACTATTGCTTTAATTCTTTCTCACCTAAATCCGGAACAAACAGCAGCGGCAATACGCGAACTGCCTGATTCGCTTCGCATTGACGTTGTGCATAGGATTGCAACGCTCGGAAAAATTTCTCCCCAAACACTTCAGCAGATTGAACGCGTGGTTGATGATATGGCAGGCGTTAGTCTCGGTCAGTCATTAAGTAAAATAGGCGGAACCAAAAGTCTTGCAAGTATTCTTAATAAAACAAGTGTTTCGCTAAGTAAAGAAATAATGGATCAACTTTCGCAGCGCGATCCGGATGTTGCGATGGAAGTAAAACGATTGATGTTCTTGTTCGATGACATTGTAAACATTCAGGATAAAGATATTCAGAAAATTTTGCGTGAAGTCGATAGAAAAGACCTCGGACTTTCGCTTAAAATTGTTGACGAAAAACTTAAAGAGAAAATCTTTGCCAACATGTCCGAGCGTGCCGCGGATCTTCTTAAAGAAGAATTGCAATACATGGGAATGGTAAAACTAAAAGAAGTGGAAGAAGCACAGAATAAAATTATTGATGTTGTTAAAAGACTTGAAGAACAGGGTGAGATAGCTCTTAATGTCAGAGGCGGGGCGGAAGAAATTTATGTCTAATGTAATTAAGCTTGGCATTAAGCCATGTAAAATCAACATCAAACTTAAAGATTCGTTTGAAGAAGAAGTGCAAGAAGCTGCACAAGAAAAAGACCGTCTGCGCGAAATGCTTGATGAGAGATATCAGCAGGGTTATAAGACAGGGCATGAAGAAGCTGTAACTCAACTGCAAAAAGAATATGCCGCTCAATTAATGACAAAATATTCCGAAGCAGAAAAAATCCTTAATGAAATAAATGAAAATCTTTCGGCATATGATCCGTTATTTGAAAACCTGGTTGTTAAACTATCCATAGCAATTGGTGAAAAAATAGTTAAGCGGGAAGTAAAGTCATCGTCTCATATAAATGAAATATTAATGGAATCGATACGAAAAGTGCTCGGTTCAAATAATACAATTGTAAGGCTAAACCCGGAAGATTTTCAATTAATAAACAATGACAGTCAAAATCTTTTTTCGGAACATACTTTTTCGAAAATTAAATTTGAACCGGACGACAGAATCGAAGAAGGCGGTTGTTTCATTGAGTCGGAAATTGGAAATGTAGACGCACGGCTTTCTACACAAATAAATGAAATTAAAAAGCAGTTTGAGCTTTCGTTAGAAGCAAACTAAAATGAACATCGAAGAAAAAATATTTCAGCGGTATATGCGCGTAATTAATCGAGCGGATACTATAAAAGTTAATGGCAGGGTTAACGATGTAATCGGTCTGGTGATTGTATCAAGCGGACCAAATGTGTCCCTCGGTGAAATATGTTCTATCGTTGATAACGACGGCAACGAAGTATGTAAGACTGAAGTAGTCGGCTTTAAAGAAGGGAAAGTATTATCGATTGCGCTTGGTGAAGTTAGAAAAATTTCTCCTTCGTGCGAAATAATAGCTTCGGGGCGGACGTTTTCAATCGGCGTTGGAAAAGCGCTTTTAGGAAGAGTTTTAGACGGACTCGGAAATCCGATAGATGGTAAAGGTGAAATTATTACCAGCTCAATCCGCTCTATTTATGCTGACCCGCCAAACCCATTAACGAGAGAAAGAATAACAGCTCCTCTTCAAACAGGCGTGCGATCAATTGATGGTTTACTTACTATCGGCAAAGGGCAGCGAGCCGGAATTTTTGCGGGCAGCGGTATAGGCAAAAGCGTTATGCTTGGTATGATTGCCCGTAATACAAATGCAGATGTTAACGTTATTACTCTAATAGGTGAACGCGGCAGAGAAGTTAGAGAATTTATCGAAAAAGATCTTGGCGAAGAGGGATTGAAAAAGTCTGTTATTGTCGTTGCAACAAGTGATAAGCCGCCTCTTATAAGAATGAAAGGCGCATTTCTCGGAACAACAATCGCCGAATATTTTCGTGATCTCGGGATGGATGTTGTTTTAATGATGGACTCGGTGACGCGGTTTGCTATGGCTCAGCGCGAAATTGGTTTAACAATTGGCGAACCGCCTACAACTAAAGGTTATACTCCTTCTGTTTTTTCAATTCTGCCAAAACTTCTCGAAAGAGCCGGTACGACAAGTTCGGGATCAATCACAGGTTTTTACACTGTTCTTGTTGATGGCGATGATATGAATGAACCGATAGCGGATGCCGTGCGTTCGATACTTGACGGGCATATTGTTCTCTCCAGAAGGCTTGCTAATAAAGGGCAATATCCTGCGGTTGATCCTCTGCAAAGCGTAAGCCGCGTTATGCCAGATATTGTATCCAAAGATCATCGTTTGAGAGCAATGGCATTTAATGAAATTCTTGTTACCTACAAGGAAGCGGAGGACCTGATTAACATTGGCGCTTATGTCCGGGGAAGTAATTTGCAGATTGATCATGCACTTTCTAAAATTAATTCGCTTAGAAAATTCTTAAAACAGGATATACTTGAAGAAGCTTTGTTTGAAGAAACTGTGCGCAGACTTCATGAAATAATTGAACAACCGTTGGTGTAAAATATGTCAAAGTTTAATTACAGATTTGAATCAATAAAAAAAATAAAAGACTCTCTTGAAAAAAAAGCGGCAAAAGAATTGGCAGAAATAGACGCATTTATTGAAAGACAGAGGCAGGAATATAATCAGGTTGTGGAAAGAGGTAACAATACAAAGAGAGATATATCGCATGAAAAACTTTCGTCTTTCGAATTAAAGTTTATTAAGGGATACGAAGAAGATTTAAAGCAGCAGCTTCTTTTAATCAAACTGAAAATAAATCAGCTTGAGTTGAAGAAAGATGAAAAGATGATTGAATTGGTTCAAAAATCCAAAGAGAATAAGATGTTTGGCACACTGAAAGAAAATCATTTAGAAATTTTTCAGCTAAATGAAAATAAAATTGAAATGGATTCTATAAACGAGATGGCTACGCAAAAATATATAAGAGGAAACAGGTGAAAGGGAAACTAATATTAACTGCGGCTTTTCTTGCTGCATTTGTAATCACTACAATTGCAATAATGTACTTGAATAATACTTGCGATAATATTTTTGCTTTTGATTTCACTGCGCCAAAGACAATTAAAATTAAGCCTAAAACTCTCGAACAAGCCAAAGCACCGCCAAACCTCATTGAGAAAGGTATAATTAATAAATTAGCTGCTCCCAATGAAGATCCTAAAACTGATTCAGTAATGGTAGAAATAAGAAATCCCCCGAAGGGAAAAGAAGATCTTACTGCATTAGCAGACAGCATAAAAAAAATAAAAGCAGAAGTTAAAAAACAGCAGCCTGTTACAACCCAAAACGTAAGTTCTGAAGAATCGGTCAAAGAAAAAGTTATTGTAACCAAAGAGTATAAAGACTGGACAAAAAAAACAGCAGGACTCTACGAAGCAATGGACTCAAAACGTGCAGCTAAAATAATTCAGAATTATTCCGATAATGTAGCAAGAGATATTATTTACGCCATGAAGAAGAAAAAAGCGGCGGACATTTTATCGCAATTGAATCCTGAAGTTGTACAAAGAATAATAAAAGTAAGACAGTAATGGTTTTTAATCCTCTTTTTTTTAATGCGTTTTCGACAGCCGGCTCAATTGAGGCAGCAAAAACTAATAAGTTTGCGAGTCCGAATTATTTGTTCTCGGATATCATCAAAATTTATTTTAAAAATCCGGATGAGTTGAAACTCTCGTTAGTAAATGACTCCGGAGAAGCAGAGAAAAATACCGGTGTAAATTCGTTGCCCGTTGCTTCGCTTGAATTAAACCAATTTGAATCTGAAGAAGTAGAACAAGTCTTACAAAAATTGTTTGAAACGTTGGCTCAAAATACAAATCCCTCACAGTCTATTAAATTAGTTGAAGATGCAAATAGCCCCGCCACTAAAGAAACAGAAATAGTTTCAGGCGATGTAATATTTTCATTGTTAAATCAGCTAGGTCTACTAACTAAAACTGCCAAGTCGCAGTTTATCTCAACGGAATCCGATAAAAAATCATTTAGTAATGAAATTGAAAAGTTAAAGGAGTCTTTAAAAGCTGTAAATGAAAAAGAAAAATTTAGTCTTGTGGTTCAGGCGGATGATAAAATCTACACGTTTAATTTCCAAGCAGTAAATAGTTCACAGAAATTATCGCAAAGTAATTGGGTTACATTGGAAAACGATCTAACTGATGAAAAGATTTCTATAATTCCAACACAACAAGAATCGATTCTACAAAATCAAATTGAAATTGCGGAAGAAGCTAAAACAAAAAAAGAACCGATAAATGAAATTCTTCAATTTGAAAACAATAGTGTTCTAACTTTTGAATTGAACAACACTTTTGAAGACAGTGAAAAATTCAAAGTTGATAGTCTTTTAAAGGGTTATGTAAAGAAACCGGAACAAAAAACCACTCATCAAAATATATCCGGTGAAGTCGATTCAATAAAGGTTCAAAGTGCAAATAATGCAGCGAATTTAATGATTGAAGAGAACCAAGAAGTGGATAAAGAAACATTATTAGATGTTGAAAAAGCTGTTACTCAAAATGGAAATAATGGTGAAGTCAATAAAGTT
>Ga0100387_10000333_pt1 | contig 39190 bp, 40 predicted proteins | sample CryGeymeta201511_FD_81547 | JGI IMG/M metagenome (GOLD analysis project Ga0100387, IMG submission 81547) | Groundwater microbial communities from Crystal Geyser aquifers in Utah, USA - Crystal Geyser metaG 2015-11 | ecosystem: Environmental > Aquatic > Deep subsurface > Groundwater | place... | reverse complement strand
TCTGTCAACTGAAGTAGCTGCAACGGATTTAGCGAGAGCCGGAATTATAGATGAAGTCGTTGACGTATTACCAGAAAATGTTAGATCGGAGTTCATTGGGCGTTGGGGTGAATACGAAGTGACGGTGGACGAAACGTTTGTAGCCAATTTACTATCGGGAGCCGCTACCGATTTCAATCAATATCTATTCGCCGAGTTTTACCATCGTTTAGCGGGAAATGAGTTTACTTTAGCAAACCTACATTCGGGTGATACCTTACTTCATGCAGGTTGTGGGCCGTTACCAGGAACAGATATATGTCTTAGTCAACTCGGCGTGAAAGTAACCGGAGTTGAAGTTGATGATATGAGAACACGTGAGGCAACCGCGGTACTAAAAAAATTGACTGAGCTAAAACAATTAGGAACGGGGTCGGTAAGGGTAAGAAATTACGCTATTGAAACTGTAAGATTTAATGGCTACAAAGTTATCCTGTTTTCAGCGATGGTGCTAGATAAACCGACAAAACTAGTCTTGAGAGATATGTATTCTTCTTTAGGAAGTGGTGGAGAAAACCCGGACTATCTAATATTGCGTGATACCTGGGGAATAGGTCGGTTGATGTACCCACCAATCACAGGAAAAAGTACGGTATATGAGTTTGTAGGTGACACAAGGGAGTTTCTAAACCCAAATGACAGAATAATATCTAAACTTTACAAAATTAATATTGCAGGAAGAATGTCTGATTGGGGTGGAGCAGGAACGGAAAGTACCGGCTATATGCCCACATTGTCTCCGAGAGGCTAAGGCAAGATTTACCACCTCATGTGAGCTAAAACTTGGTCGGATTACCTAGATGATAAAATTAGCCATGGATATAGATTTAAATAGTCATGGGGTGGTGGCGGTAATTGTAAAAGACGGTAAGTTTTTGATGATAAAAGAAGCCCAAAAACTACTTAATGGTCATTGGGGACCACCGCACGGAGTTTGCAGTCCGGAAGATGTAAACGAAGAAGCAACAATTATCCGAAAGACGAAATCAGAAACCGGCTTGGAAGTAATACCGATTAAAAAAATTACTACTGCTTCGGCCGATACTAAAGTAAAAACAATTTCATTTTGGTTGACGGAAATGCCCGGTGAACAAAATATTTTTTTAGATGAAGCGGCGGCTTCAGAATATGGTTGGTTTACAATCGAAGAAGCCCTGAATTTGCCACTGTATCCGGGAACAAAAAAGTTTTTTGAGAATATAAAAAACGGAAAATTTTTAGTGATAGAATAATTTATGGATGATGCGACTTTGTTAAATGAGATAAAAAATCTAGTTAAAGCTGAGCTTACTACAAGTGAGAAAAAGATAGGAGTACATTTTGACAAAAAACTTGGGATTCAAGGCAAAAAGCTGGAAACAGTGATGAATGCAAAGTTTGGGTCTCAAGAAAAGAGACTTGGAAAGTTTGTGGACGCGAAACTTGAAGTTCAAGGGGAGAAGTTTGGCAAGTTGATGGATACGAAACTGAGAGATCAAGAAAGAAAGTTAGGAACGATGGTGGATGTGAAACTCGTGGCTCAGGAAAAGAAACTAGGAAAAATAGTCGATGAAAAACTTGAAGCTCAAAACAAAAGATTGGAAGAATTGATAGAAGTAAAGATAGAAAATCGAATTGACAAGCTAGAAGGTAAATTGTTGGATTGGAAGTCGGAAATTTTGAATGTGGTGGACGCGTTGGCACTGGAAATAAAAGAGAGTCGAGAGTTTAGAGAGATTATCGGTCACCAAACTACCAGCAATACTGATCGGATCGAAAATTTGGAGAAAAAAACCTTTGGGGCAGTGGTGGGAGATGTATAAACGAAAAATTTTTTGTGATTACCAACGCATATGTGAGAACGCCTTATTGGCTTCGGCCATGCGTTCGACTTCGACACGCTTGGTAACAGCGGCACCTTCGGAATTGAGGGCGGAGAGTACTTCGGCGGCTAATTTTTCACCGTAGGTATGGTATTGTTTGTTGGCCCTAGCCCGGGCGGCGTTGATGAGCCAACGAATAGCCAGAGAATATTGACGGGCACCACGAACCGGAGTAGGAACCTGGTAGACGGCACCACCGATACGTTTGGGCCGAACTTCGACTTTGGGTTTGATATTGTCGAGAGCCTGTTCAAGACTGATTAATACATCTTCGGATTTGGATTCTTTTTTGAGAATTTCGAGAGCCAGATAGACTTGTTTTTGGGCTGAGGTTTTTTTGCCATCCCGAAGACTCCGGTTGATAAGTTTGGCCACAACCGGACTCTGGTAGAGAGTGTCAGGTTCTAGATGACGAATTTTTGTTTGACCTTTTCTAGACATATTTAATAAATTTATGCTGATGCTTTAACTGGTTTTTTGGCGCCGTATTTGCTCCTAGATTGAAGACGACCGGCAACCGGCGAGGCATCAAAACGACCCCTGATTATATGATAACGAATACCGGGGAGATCACGAATCCGACCGGCGCGGATGGAAACAATGCCGTGTTCGGCTAAATTGTGACCGACACCGGGAATATAAGCCGTAATGGTGGAATGATTACTAAGCCTGATTTTAGCCACTTTGCGTAAAGCTGAGTGAGGCTTTTTGGGAGTCATGGTTTTGACAACCGTGATTACTCCTTTTTTTTGGGGATTATGGGTGGAAACTAGGGTGTTTTTAAGACTGTTAAAATTTCCCCGGAGAGCTACGGATTTGAGTTTCTCCCGACGGACTCTTCTCTTTTTGCGAATTAGTTGATTAATTGTTGGCATAATTTACTGGATTTTTGCGTCCTTTCCGACCGGAATCAGACGTCCGATAATAACATTTTCCTTAAGCCCGATCAAGTGATCGATTTCACCTAAAAGTGAGGCTTCGGTTAAAACCGAGGTGGTTTGCTGGAAAGAGGCGGCTGACAACCAGGAGCCGGTGGTTAAAGAAGATTGGATAAGCCCAAGTAAAACTTTTTTACCCTTGGCAGTTTTACCATCTGGTTTGGCTTTGGCCTGTTCGTTTTCATCCTGATAAACAGCTCGGGTAACAATTTGACCATAAAGGAAATTGGTATCGCCGGGATCTTCAATTTTAAGTTTATCGCTCATCTCTTTGACAATAACCTCGAGATGTTTGTCATGAATGGCAATACCCTGGGATTCATAAACTCCCTGGATACAGTTGATCAGATATTTTTGAGCGGCTTCAAGTCCGTTGACTTCCAAAATTTCCCGGACATCGAGAGTGCCGGAACAGAGTTGAGTACCGGAGATAATTAGATCACCATCGGCGACTAAAAGGGTGACATTACTGGGAAGTATGTAGGTGACGGTTTTGGCGTCATTATTTTTGTCTTTACCGGAAACTTTAATTTCATAACCATCAACTGATTCTTTAATTTTGACCTTACCGCCAATTTCGGCTAAAGGAGAGGGCAGTTTGGGAGTCCTGACTTCAAAAAGTTCCTGGACCCGAGGTAATCCTTGAGTCACATCAATACCTAAGACTCCGCCGGTATGTTTGGTCCGAAGAGTTAATTGAGTGCCCGGTTCGCCGATGGATTGGGCGGCAATAACTCCAACCGGAACGCCGAGTTTGACCAGTTTTCGATTGGATAAATCCCAACCGTAACACTGACGGCATAATCCATATTTTGACCGACAGGTTAAAGGAGAGCGAACTTCAACTGAAGTGACATCGGAGGTCTCGATTTGGGCTTGGATATGATTGTCGATTAAGGTTCCTTTCTTGACAATAACTTTTCCCTTAGAATTGGTGATATCAGATCCTAATACCCGACCCAAAAGTCGACGACCAAAGAATTTTTCCCGACCTTTTTCGAAACGACTGATGGTCCAAAACTTAGTAGTGCCGCAATCATCCTCATGAGTAATAGCCACGTGAGCACTGTCGACAAGGCGGCGGGTTAAATAGCCAGCGTCGGCAGTACGGAGAGCGGTGTCGGCCAAACCCTTGCGGGTGCCGCGGGCACCAGTGATGTATTCAAAAACCGAAAGACCTTCGCGAAAGTTTGATTTGGTGGGTAGCTGAACGATTTTGCCGGTAGGATCAACCATCAGACCGCGCATACCGGAAAGTTGTTTGATCTGATCCTTGCTGGCCCGCTTGATGCCGGCGTTGGAAACTACCCGAATAGGTGAATCAATATCCAGCGTGGCCCAAGTTTTTTCAGCAATGTCCTCGGTGACTTCCATCCAAATACTTTGGCAGAGGCGTTTTCGTTCGTCATTACTGATGAGACCCACTTTGAAATTGTCATTAATCTCGGCTACTCTTTTGTCGGCGGCTGATATAATTTTGTCCTTCTCGGGAAGAAAGCCACAGTCAGCCATTGACAGAGACAAACCGGAGAGGGTAAAACCGGTAAACCCAATATCCTTGAGAGCATCGATTAATTTGACGGTTTTAAGACGACCGGCGATTTCCAGAGACTGAACAATTAAATCGTTTAACGCTTTACTACCGGCCAAGGGTTGGTTAATAAATTTAAATTCGGGAGGTAAAATCGAATTAAACCAAAGGCGACCATAGGTGGTTTTAAGCAATGAACCCTGATGACGGACAACAATAAGTTGACGCAATTTAATTTTTCCTGATTGGTAGGCCAGAGTTACCTCGGCTGAATCGGCCATAATTGACAAACCCCGATAATCGGTTCCTTCAACTTTGTCCAAATCTTCTGTCTGAACCGAAGTGATGTAATAACAACCCACGGCCATTTCCTGAGAGGGAATAGAGATGGGAGAACCATCGGCTGGTTTTAATAGATTTCGGGAAGGCAGCATTAAGCGCCGAGCCTCTTTTTGGGATAACTCCGAAAGGGGCAGGTGAACTCCCATTTGGTCACCGTCAAAGTCGGCGTTAAAACCTTTACAGACACAAGGGTGAATCCGAATGGCCAGACCATCAACTAAAATCGGCTTGAAAGCTTGGATGGATAATTTATGAAGGGTGGGAGCCCGGTTTAACAAAACATAAGTATCTTTGGTCACCCGCTCAAGAATGTCATAAACTTCATTGATCCGATGATCAATGAGGTTTTTAGCACTTTTGATATTGGCGGCTAAACCGGTATTCATTAACTCGCGTAAGACAAAAGGTCGATACATCTCAAGCGCTATTTCTTTGGGAAGACCGACCTGATTTAGTTTTAATTCCGGACCAACCACTACCACAGAGCGACCGGAGTAATCAACCCGCTTGCCTAAAAGATTACGACGGAAACGACCCTTTTTGCTGCGGAGAAGGTCAGAGAGGGAACGGGGAAGGCGTTTGGTATTGTTTTTGCGTTTGTTCTTGGCACTTTTTTGGGCGTCAATCAAAATGTCCACCGATTCCTGAAGCATTCGTTTTTCGTTTCGCAAAATAATTTCGGGTGCGCCTAACTTGATTAATTTTTTAAGACGATTATTGCGGTTGATGAGACGGCGATAAAGATCGTTTAAATCGCTGGTGGCAAAACGGCCGCCAGTGAGCTGAACCATGGGACGAAGATCTGGCGGAATTACCGGAACGTTTCTTAAAACCACCCAGGCGGGGTTGATGTCTTCACCAATCAGGCCGTTTAATATCCTGATTTTGTACATAATTTTCTTTTTCTTGAGTTTGGAACTGGTTTTGGCCAATTCCTTTTTAAGTTCTTTGACGATAGCGGGAAGATTTAGTCCTTCAAGCACTTCCAATAAAGATTCGGCACCCATTTTGGCTTCGTAGAAAATATTGGCCTTAAATTGGGCTAGATAAAATTCCTCTTCGTCAGTCAGGACAGAGAGAACCCCCAACGATTTAATTTTATCTTCCAAGAAATTCATCAAACTTTGGATCCGATTTTTTTCGGCGGAGGCTTTATTTTCCAATTTTTGAACTTCCTGTTTAAGACTAACGTCACGTTCCTTTTGGGCAATTAAAAGTTGTTCGGGGTTTTTGATTTTGTTTTTTAGCTCTTTATTGTCGGTAGCAGCAGTACTTTTGGCTTTTTCAATATTGGTTTTGGTATCAGTATCAATTTGAGATTGACGTTTGGAAGAATTGGTTTCAAGATTGGAAAGCGCTTCACGGCGCCGGTCATTATTAACAGAAGTAACTAAATATTTAGTGAAATAAACAACCGATTCCAGCTCTTTTTGAGGAACATCCAGAATTACACTAATGGGTGAGGGGGTATTACGAAGATACCATAAATGAACTATTGGAGCAGCGAGACTGATATGGCCCATGCGTTCGCGCCTGACTTTGCTGGTGGTGACTTCAACGCCGCACTTATCACAAATAACACCTTTGAATCGGATTTTTTTGTATTTGCCACAGTAGCATTCATAGTCATGACTGGGACCAAAGATTTTTTCACAAAAAAGACCATCTTTTTCGGGTCGCCAGGAGCGATAATTAATGGTTTCCGGTTTTAAGACTTCACCATTGCTCCAAGAAAGAATTTCCTCGGGTGAGGCCAGTTTGATTTTGATGCCCGTAAAATCGAGCATATTTTTAAATTTAAACATCGGTTTTCTCCTCCGAATGATTTTCTTCACTAATAATGGCTTCTTTAACACCCCAAGGGGAAATATCGATAGCCAGACCGGCCAGTTCTTTGGTTAATACCTTGAAGGATTCAGGGATAGCTGGTTCAGGAATGGGTTGACCCTTAATAATAGCCTGGAAAGCATGGGTCCGACCTTCAATGTCGTCGGATTTAATGGTCAACATTTCCTGAAGAGTGTGGGCGGCCTGATGAGCCTCGAGAGCCCAAACTTCCATCTCACCTAAGCGCTGTCCACCCATGCGGGCTTTACCGCCAAGAGGTTGTTGGGTGACCAGAGAGTAGGGGCCGGTAGAACGGGCGTGGACTTTGTCGTCAACCATATGAACTAATTTGAGAATATAGCCTATACCGACAACTACCTCCTGGTCATAAGCATCACCGGTACGACCGTCAAAAAGGCGGGTTTTGCCGGTGGAAGTTAGCCCGGCTTCTTTAAGTTCGACACTAATTTGATCCTCTGAATATTTTTCAAAAACAGGAACGGCATATTTTTTACCGAGTCGGTTTCCGGCGACAGCTAAAGTGACCTCCAGAATTTGGCCGAGGTTCATTCTGGCGATGACCGAGAGAGGTGACATAACCAAATCAACCGGAGTACCATCGGCTAAGCGGGGCATATCATATGGGGGCATAATCCGACAAATAACTCCTTTGTTACCATGGCGGCCGGCAATTTTATCTCCCTCCTGAATCCGACGGATCTGGGCTACATAAACCTTGACCACCTTATTTACACCCGGGTCAAGTTCGTCGCCTTCATTTTTATCTAATACGTCAATTTTAATAATGACACCACCCTCACCATTGGGGACTCGGAGTGACGTGTCTTTGACTTCCCGGGCTTTTTCACCAAAAATGGCCCGCAGAAGTCTTTCTTCGGCGGTCAGTTCTTTTTCACCCCGAGGTTCGACTTTGCCGACTAAAATATCATTGGGGCTGACGGTAGCACCGATCATGACGATACCATCTTCGGTCAGTTTGGCTAATTCGGCTTCAGAAACATTGGGGATATCTTTGGTTAACTCTTCACTACCTAATTTGGTTTCTACCACATTGGCCTGATATTCATAAATTTGAACACTGGTTAACACGTCCTCTTTGACCAAACGATCAGATATTAAAAAAGAATCTTCATAACCTAAACCGTCAATTGAGGCGTAGGCCACCAAAAGATTACGACCAATGGAAAGCTCACCTTCATGTGTGGCCGGACCGTCAGCGATGACTTCACCTTTTTTAACCTTGTCGCCAACATCGACCAGTACCCGATGGTTATAACAAGTACCATAGGGAGAAGTTCTGACAAACTTCTGGGTTTCATAAGTAAGATCATCGATAATGATTTTCCCGGCGTCAACATATTTGACCGTGCCGGACTTGAGGGCGACCAGAGAACGATTCATGGCTGAAGCAATGGTGGTTTCCATACCGGTACCGACAATTGGGGCTTCGGTGGTAATAAGTGGTACAGCCTGGGTCTGCATGTGAGAACCCATCAGGGCTCTGGTGGCATCGTCGTGATCAATAAAAGGAATTAGGGAAGCGGAGGTACCGACAATTTCGTTGGGAACCATATCAATATATTCAACCAACTCCAGTGGACCCTCGATGAATTCGCCCTGAAAACGGAGAGGCACCCAGTCCTGATTAATAATTCCTTTAGAATCGATTTTGATACCCAGGTGGGTAGTTCGATGGTTAAATTCATCGTCGGCATCAAGATAGACAATATCATTGCTGACTTTGAATATTTTTCCGGTTTTTTCAACTTTTCTGAAAGGGGCTAAAATAAAACCGTATTTGTCAATTTTGGCATAGAGAGCCAGATAAGTTACCAAACCGATGTTGGGACCTTCAGGAGAACGGACAGTACAAATCCGACCATATTGAGAACCATGAACGTCGCGGATAGAAAAGGCGGCCCGTTCACGGGTTAAGCCACCAACACCAATCACAGTTATCCGGCGCAACAGATCAAGCTCGGAAAGAGGATTGGTCTGATCAAGAATGGCGGATAATTGGTTGCTTCTAAAAAAAGTATTGAGAGAGGAAATTAGGGGCTGAGGATTGATCATTTGGGAAGGTTGGGGTTTTTCTTTGGTAGAAATAAGACTCATTCTTTCCTTGACCATCCGCTCAAATCTGGCCATGGCGGGGCGGAGTGCTACCTGGGCCACAATTTCACCACAGCGCCGGAGACGGCGGTTACCCAGTGAATCAATGTCGTCAAAAATTCTCTTGTCATCTTTTTGAAGCTTAATAAGGTGTTTAACGGTAGCTAGCAAATCTTCATTTTTTAAGACCCAATTGCTTTTGTCAGTATCGTTGAAATCAAAACCAAATTTTTTATTGACTTTATGGCGGCCAACATTACCCAGTTCGTAGGTACGAAGATCAAAAAAACGTTCCTGAAAAAACTTTTGGGCATTTTCCAAAACAACCGGTTCACCGGGGCGGAGTTTCCGATAAAATTCAAGAAGGGATTCTTCCTGGGTTTTGGTGGCGTCAGCGTGGAGAGTGGCTTCAATAAAGGGACCAAGTTCGGCTATAATTTGTTTGTCGGAAAAGGCGGTGGCCGCCCGAAGAATTACAGTGGCCAGAACCTTTTTTTTGCGATCGATACGGGCGAAGATGACATCTTTTTTACCAACAAAGAATTCCAACCAAGAGCCCCTAACCGGACGGATTTCGGCGTTGCAAAGAGTTTTGCCGGTAGCCGGATCGGTGGTGCCGGTAAAATAAACGCCGGGGGAGCGGACCAGTTGATTGATAACTCCCCTCTCGATACCATTAATAATGAAGGTGGCTTGGGGAGTCATGGCCGGAAGATTCAGTAAAAATACTTCTTCTTCTTTGACCAAACCGGTGCGTTTATTAGTTAATCGGGCCTTGATGATAACAGGAAGGGTGTAATTTAATCCCTTTTGGCGGGCTAGGGCCGGAGTAACATTAACTTTATCAAAGGAAACATCACCCAATTCCAAAACCCAGTTGTTGCCGGTATAGTCAGAGATTGGGGAAACGGAATGAACGGTATCAATTAAATCTTTTTTTAGAAATTCTGCCCAAGATTCTTTTTGAACAGCCAATAAGTCTAGTTGAGGAATGTCCGGATAAATTTTACCCCAGTTGACTCTTTTGGCGGAAGGCATCAAATAGTTTGAGTTGTAACGCTAACAGACGAGTTATGTACCAACCGCTCGCCGAATGTGGAACATTATATACGCATATTTTACGCAGTGCAAGAGGATGATTTTTATAGGGCGGCGCCCTTAAAATCAGGACAATTGGCCCGGTACCAATTTATGGCCCCGGAGGTACATTCGTATCTAACGCCGACATTTTGCTGTGGCAGACAATCCACCTAGCCACTTTCAGGACAAGTATAATGGGTGGGGTAGTTTTGGGTTTTGGGAAATAGAAGCAGAAGGACGGCGACGGAAAGAATTACTACCATGGCAGCGAGAGGGGTAATGAGACGATTAGTTGGATTCATAAATTAAAGAAATTTAAAAGTAGAGAGAAGAGTAGATAAAATGTTTTCAAGTTTAATATCTACTTTTGGGGCAGTACTGATAATTGTTAGATTGGAATACTTGTCAGTGTCAAATTGATACCAAATAGTATTTTTTTCAGGGGAAAGATAGTCCACATCAGCAGCCGAAGCTAGAGTTGTTTCGGCAGCGTACAAACCTTTTGCCGATGAATAAGTTAATTTAATCATTTTATCGGCGAATATTGGACCAAAACCTGCTGGATCAACCACGATTGAGACAGTATAATTATTGTTGGTGTCTTTTAATTCTAGGCTAGTCTTTGGACCACCTTGACTCTTATTTTTGGGCAGTTCATCAACAACAATAAAGGTGTTGGGGTATTCGAAACTGAAACTATAGACCGAATTTTGGTATTTTTTATATCCAGTAGAGGTTTTGGTGGGGGTGAGTTTGGTGGAAGGAGTGGCTTCGCAGGCAATTTCAGTACAAATAATAAGCTGGTCGGGTTGGCAGGCGCAGGTATTGCAACCATCGGCGGCCGGAAAAGATTCGCCAATTTGGTAGGTTTTATCGTTTAGTTCACAAACAGGATTTGACTTGGTTTCAGTAGGAATTGGGGTAGGAGAAGAAACAGAAGAGGGCGGTTGACTCTTGGAAAAGCTATAAACAATAGCCGCTACCACGGCCAAAAAAGTAAGTAGTGAAAAATAAAAAAGAATTTTGAAGAAAAGAGGTGATGAGGGTGGGGAAACAGGCGGGGAAATTATTTCCGGAGGTGGCGATAGCACTTCTGGAGGTAATGGTGGAATTGGAGAACTTTGATCTAACGCCTGCGCATATTGGTCAAGCAGGGCCTGATATTGTTTTTGAAGTTCGTCATTGCCACTAGAATCAATCACAGAATAACTATGGCATGAAAAATCACGACTTGCAAGTGAACGGGGTAGGGCCTAAGATTTATTTATGAGAAAAATTTGGTTATTGACAATAGCTGTATTTTTTTTAACGGTTTCTGAAACTTTAGCTGCCGGTTTTAACTTAAAATCGATTGGGAATGTAAGTACTGACGGGAAACAAATAAGTCACTGGTGGTACACCAGTAATCAGCCAACCTTTCGGGGAGAAGCTGGGACAGGAGCCGATGTGGCAGTGGATATTGACGGGACTACATTGCAGGTAAGTACCGATAGCGCCGGAGATTGGGTGTTTACACCGACAACTTCCCTAACTGATGGCGACCATTTGGTAACACTGGCCAGTAGTGGTAGCGAAATTAAATTTACCCTGACAATCGGAGCTGCCAATGTTGATTGGAACGCGGTGCAAGCGGGAACAGGAGAAGCACTGCCGACAGTGGGAATAGCTTGGCCAACCATGGCACTTTTGGGAATGGCGGTATTTTTCCTTCTGAGTGGAGCTCGGGTGATAAGATAGCCTGATGGCAAAAGTTTTTATTAAAACCTTTGGGTGTGTTCAAAATGAGGCGGATTCGGAAAGGATAAAGGCATATTATTGGGAAAGAGGCGATAAATTGGTAGATGATTGGAAAGAGGCCGATACGGTGGTGATAAATAGTTGTGTAATCCGGGAGTCAGCTGAAAACAGGGTTTATGGACTAATAAATAAAATTACGAATTACAAATTACGAATTACGAATTACAAACCAAAGATCATATTAACCGGATGTCTGGTGCCAATTGTGAAAAAGAAAATAGAAGGTGTGGATGAGATGTTGCCGATAAAAAATATTAGTTTTGATATAGAACCCCTAAGAAATAACAAAAAAGCAGCGCTAATACCAATAAGCTCCGGCTGTGATAATTATTGCTCCTATTGTATAGTCCCCTATTCCAGAGGCAGAGAAAGATCCAGACCAATGGCAGAAATATTAACGGAGGTAGACAAAACCTTGGAAAAAGGATTTAAGGAGGTGATATTGATTGGTCAAAATGTAAATTCATATCAACCGAGTTTCCCAAAGTTACTAAAAATGGTAGCTCTAAAAAAATTAAAAAAAATATCGTTTATCAGCAGTAACCCCTGGGATTTTTCAGATGAACTGATTGACGTCATTTCTAAATATAAAAATATTAACCGCTTAATTCACCTGCCTTTTCAATCAGGTGATGATGAAATCTTAAAAAAAATGAACCGAAAATATACCCAAAAGGATTATCTTGGATTAGTTAAGAGGATCAGATCTCAGATCTCAGATGTCAGATTTAGTACGGATATAATTGTGGGCTTTCCTGGAGAAGGTGAGACGGCGTTTCAAAACACAGTTTCGGTCTGCAAAAAGGTCATATTTGATATTGCTTATATAAACAAATACAGTCCCCGACAGGGAACGGTCTCGGCCAAACTATATAAAGACGACGTGCCAATGGCAGAAAAGAAAAGACGGTGGGTGATATTAAATAATTTGGTAAATATAAAATCAGAGTAGGCGGTGAGAGGATAAATAGCGGTGAGCGAGAAAAACAGCGGCAATGTGTTCGGAACTTTTAATAGGACAACTTCTGGTTCCAAGAGAATTGTAGATTCCTAAAAAGGGGTGCTTGATTAACTTTAAATTAAGATTTTTTTCTTCTTCATCGTCAAGTACCGGCAATGAAACCTGACGGCAGTTTAATGCTAAGAAGATGGTGCAAAAATGGTTTGTTTCGTTGGGTAAATCGTAGTATTGTCCGAGATTAATAAATTTTTTACTTTGGTAACCACTTTCTTCGAAAAGTTCGGCTTTGGCGGTTTGCAGTTGAGTTTTTCCGGTTTTTATCCCGCCGGCAATATTTTCAGTAACTTGATTTTTTATTGTATAACGGTATTGAGAAATGAGTAAAATATTTTTATTTTGGTCTAGGGCAACTACAATTACACTAGGAGGACAATCAATATAGGCCCAATTTGTACGGAGATCGTCGGACATTTTGATAGTATCAACAGTAATCTTTTTACCATAGGTGTCGGAAAATATTTTTTGGGAAAGGGGTTTGGCCAGTCTGATCATTTTAGATATTTAAACGCTGTTAAGTTTTGGTTATAGTGACTGGGGTAAGCCCAAGCTGAAGTAAAATCAGAAAGAATTACCTGACGATTGGGAATTGGGGGCGCACCGGGATCGTGAATGAATATATTTTGGTCATCATAACCAATTACCAATATGAAATGGCCACAATAATCTGGTTCCTTGTTTAGAATATTTGCATTGATATTACAGCCGACTAAATAATTTGAATCGATAAATCTTTTTATATTTTTGGTTTCAGGTAGAACAAAATCGTTACCAAATATTTCAACAAACTCTTTGGCGTCAACCATCTCTTTCTTGATGTCAGAATGAGTCATTTGTTGGCAAGCGATTTTTTTACCGAACTTTTTGATTAAGTACTTTTCACCGTTTTGGGAAAATTTTTGATAATCAAAATCTTCCATATTAACCAACCTATATCCCATTTTGTGGAGATTAATCAGGGCTCGGGTAGCCCATGTCCACTTTTTGGGAGCTTTGTCAGAAAGAATATTGAGTTCTTCAAAAGAATAATCTTTTTGGGGTTCAAAATACTTTAAAATCATTTTTAACACCGCTTGAAGGCAATGGGTATTATCGGCCGTATTGGGGAAAAAGGGAACGTTTCTAATTATCATTTTAAGTATTTGGCAATATTGGAATTGTGGTCGGCGAGAGTGACGGCAAAATGCATGAGACCATCGGAGCCGGAGATGTAATAGAGATTGTCGGAAGGTAGGGGGTTTTGGGCGGCAAAGAGGGAGTCAAGACCGGGGTTACAAATGGGTGACGGAGGTAGACCGCGGTTTTGATAAGTATTGAAGAGAGAATTAATTTGGAGATCAGTTTTGGTTAGGGGAAGCCAATATTTGGTAGGTTTAGTAATAGTGTCCCGACCATATTGGACAGTGGCATCAACCTGGAGAGCCATACCGATTTTAAGGCGGTTTTTAATCACAGTAGCTACTTTTTGTTTGTCGAGCCGGGTTTTGGCCTCACGTTCCAAAAGCGAGGCTAAGGTAACAACTTCCGATAAATTTTGGCTACTAATATTTAAGGCCATAATTTTTTGGTCAAAATTTTTAGTTATCAGGGTGACAATTTCATCGGAAGTATAGTATTCAGGAATTAGGTAACTGTCAGGGAAAAGATAACCTTCTTTGCCACTAGTGGCTGAAACTAAGTCGTCTTTGGCGAATTCCTCGAGGCGCTGTCCCGGAATAATTTTAAACCAATAGTCAGTTGATCCACCGCTGGTTAATTTGGAAATTATAGTTTTAACATCCCAAGAAGAAGCAATTTCAAACTTACCGGCTTTAATTTTATTTTTTTGACCACTTAAGGCCGACCAAAAAATAAAAATTAAAGGGCTTTTGATAAAGCGATTTTTACCCAAGCGGTTACTGATATCAACTACGCTTTCGCCCTGATTGATAACAAAAGCTTTAAGAGAAGAGTCGGAGGAAAAAGGTGAGGATAAATAAAATACGACCGAGACAGCGATGATAAGAATAAGGCCAAAGCTAACAAAAAGATAGCGCCATTTCATTAGACTTCGTCAAAAAGTGCCCGACGATAGCTACCTTTTTTGGGATCGTGAATAAAGATACGACCACAGCGACAGGTAACAGTCGTCTGCCCCTGAACGTCTTGGCGCTTGCCTTTGGATAGAGCTTCACCACAGCCGACACAGCGACCCTGGGAAAGAAGCCAGGCTTGAATAGGAGATATAAGATTTTTAAACACGGTTAATTATAACCCAGAGCCCGACCTAAAATCACAGCAGCAGAAAAAGAGTCGATGTTGTTTTTAAAATCTGCCCTTTTTTTGGCTATATTTTTGTAAATGGAGCCAGCCTCAATAGTGGAAATTGACTCTTCGACTGTTTCGATGGGAACATCTATAGTGTTTTTAATATCTTTTATAAACTCAAGTGTTTTGGTAGCAATACGGCCTTCGGATAAACCAACATAGATTTTTTGAATGTGATAATCGGAGATAATATTTTTTATTTTAGAAATAAGATTTCTATCGTTTAAGATTTGGGGAAGAGTAAAAATAATATTGTTTTGGGTGTAGGCTAGGCCGATACGCCTTGTACCGTAATCAATGGCAAGATAGTTATCCATAAGTGATATCTTATTTTAACCGATGGAAGGATATAAATACTTATTAAGCTACAGATATGCCCTGATAATTCACGATCTAACGGTGGAGTTTGTTAAGAAAAATATTGATTATAAATCCAGAACTAAGGATCAGATGGAACAGGCGGCCAGATCGGGAAAACAAAACATTGTCGAAGGGGTTGGACAAAGCCAAACTTCAAAAAAAGGTGAAATAAAACTTTTGGGTGTCGCCAAGGCTTCTTTTGAAGAACTGCAGGCTGATTATGAAGACTTTTTGAGACAACACCAAATGAAAATCTATGAGAAAAAATTACCGATTATTAAAAAATTTCAGGAAATTGCATATTCATTAAGTAACTCGAAAGTCAATGCAAAATTGTCCAATAATCCCGAAGCGGATGCAAATTTTCTGTTGACGTTGTGCCATATTGTTACCTACCTCTTGGAAAAACAGGTCAAAGCGATGATTGATAAGTTTGGCAGAGAGGGTGGTTTGACTGAAAAACTATATTGGAGCAGAAAAAACCAAAGTTAAATTTCGACAATTCGGGCTTTAATGATTAAACGGCGAAGATAGGTACCCGGGGGAGAACAGGTAATTAGGGTGAGGTAGCGGCCATCAAAATGCTGCTCCAAAACCGAAAGATCGGTAGGAGCCACCTCATACATTTCTTCAACTAAATAACGGTATTTAATATTGTCAAAATCAACAAAGATCTCGTCTCCCTGCTTTAGTTTGTAAAGAGTCGAAAAAATAGTTAAATATGATTTAGGATTAAAAAACTGGGGTAAGACTGAGTGCCCAAAAATTACCGAAGATCCGAGTTGTCCCGGAAGGGCAGTTTGGGGATAGTGAATTAAGCTGCTTTTTAAATCCGAACTACCGGTAAGAACTAGGGCTTTCTCAATTTTAAGTTTGGGAACAGAAAGAGAATAGGAAGAAATACGATTATCGAGTGATAAAAAATTTGGGTTATTGGTGGTGGTAGCCGAACCTTTTTCAAACCAATTCGAAAGTTGGGTGAAATCAGTATTGGTATCACCTAAAACGGAACCAGGATTAGAAAACCGGGAAGAAAGAGGACTTAATATTTGATTAAACTTTAAAGAGTATTCGAACTGAAACTGAACAATAGGGACGACGGCAGAGAGAAATAAAAATATCCCAAGAGACAGAAAAACAGCCGATAGAATACGGCGAGGTTTACGGGAGTGACGATTTAAAGAAGGAGATTTTTTAAGATAAATATAACCCATTAGTTTTTTGTGATAATGGTTATGAAATCAGGATTTCGGGGCAATCGATTAAACAAATTGATAAATTTTAAATTATTTTTGACCGAATAATTATAAAAACTGGGGAGAGTGGAAACAATTTTTTGAATTTCGTTTTCTGATTTGAAAGCCAAGAGATGACGGAGAGTAATGATGTCAATTTTGGGAGTTCCTTTTCCGGTGATAGTGAGAACACCACTGGATTTGGTTGAAGTCAAATCCTTGGGAACGAAGGTAAGATTTAAAGTTAGAGAATTTGGATCAAGCCCGGAAAGTTTGGGGTTATTCTGAAGAAAATACGAAGTAATTTTTGATTTGTCTGAGGGGTTGACAAAAAGAAAAGAGACTTGGGAGAACAAGTTTAAAGTTAAGGTATCGGCTACTTCACCAATTTCCCGATTATAATCCGTCTTTTGACTGTCAAAAAATGCGGTTGAGTCAAAAATGGTTAAACCGGGGGCTGATTCGGCTTGAATTTGATTTTTGGCTTTAATTGAGAGTTCCTGGCGGGCAGTAGCCAATAATCGAGAACGGTCTTCAGAGGAAACAACAGCTACGAGTTCTTTGGTACCACCAGAAAAATTGGAATTAATTTTAATTAAAAAATTGGGGTTACTAGAGCTAAGTTGAGTGCCAGCGTTTAGATTTGATTCGAGGCCAATGTCGATGGCTACCAAAGATGTCTTTACCTGACCTAGGGTAATAATTCCGGAATCAAGGTTGTAGGTGCTTCCCGGAACCTGGAGGTTACTGGTGGATTCGAATTTATGGCCAAGTTTGTCAGAAAATATCAAACCTTTATTTAAATTTTGAATAGTGTCGAGCTTGTTAAAAATAGTTACTTCACCCCGGGCCTTTTCCCCAATTTCTTTTTTACCGGAAGCAGGAACAGAGGCATTGACGGAAAGAGTGAGTTTTTTTTGGGAGACAGGAACCAGGGAGTTACTGGTGGTGGAGGCGGCAGGATCAAGAGTCAGGGAAAAGACATCAGTAAATTCAATGGGAGTGAAAGAAAGAGTAATTTCGGCTCTGGCTATAAATAGGGGTAAAACGGGGATAAAAAGTATCAATATAACTAATGGAAGTAGCCAAAAATAACGAGAGTGATGTTTGAAAAAAGGGTGATGAATTTCGACAAAATTTGATTCGGTTTCGATAATGGGTTTTGAAATATTCTCACTAAAACCCAGGTCGGAAGCCTCTACAAGAGTAAGTGGTGGTAGGGGAGAATCCAATTCAGTTGGGGAAGGTTCTTCCGGTTCGATAGGGCCGCCTTCGTCCTCCGATTCGGAGGACTTCGGCGGACCAAGGGGGGAAAGTTGGCGGTGGATGGTTTGAGAGAAAAGCTGCTGAAGATCGGGGGCAGGAACGGTAACCACGTCAGGAAGATGAAGAAAAGTTTCAATACCCGGGGTTCCTGTCCAATTGTAATTGTTAATATCTTCGACCAGCGAATTGGTAAATTTTCCGACAATAATGATTTTTGGAGGGAGGGCTTTTTGAAAATTTAGTTTTACCAGGGTATCCTCTAATAATTTTACTGAAAAGTCACCATCAAAATTTTCCGATACTCTTTTTTTGATACTGCCTAAATAAACAAAAGAAAGCTGAAAATGAGCCGATAAAAGGTGGAGCATGATGTAGCTTCCAGGAAAAGAATCCGTACTTTGGTATGACTCAACAAAAGCATCGTCTTGACCGATAAATCCGAGAGGGTGAAATTTTAGTTCGCGACATAAAGATTCAAGATTTTTTAAAAGATTTGGAAAAATCCGACCGTCGGGACCGACCCATGGAGGTGGAATAATAAAAGCACAATCGTCCGGTTCTGAATCGACGGGTAATTGATAGTCGGCAGTGGCAGTGGTCAGTGAGGTGTCAACCGCCCTAATTAGACTATCGGGTAAGGCCGGATCCCAAGCAGTTTCCGGACCTAGACTTTTGACTTCGGAAGAGGATGGATCAAAAGAAACCAGAGAGACTTGGGCAGACTCAGAAGTGATGGAAACTAGCCAATAAAAATTACTTTGCATCACTTAAGAATAGCATAAATCCGGCGTTTCCCGGATCCGGCTGATTCTTCTTTGATAATCTTAAATGTACCTAATTCTCCGGTATTTGTGGCATGAGGACCAGTACAAACCTCCTGGGAAAAATCCCCTATTTTATAAACCGTAACAATCTTCGGATATTTGGTACCAAAAAAAGCCAGAGCACCTTCTTTTTGGGCGTCAATAAAATGTTTTTCTTCTTTGGTAACGATTAATTTGTTTTTTATTTGCTGATTGATTAAATTTGTAATTTTTTCCAACTGATCAGGGTTTAACTTTTCAGTATGAGAGAAGTCAAAACGAAGTCTGTCAGAGGTTATATTAGAACCTGATTGTTGGACATGATCACCGAGAGTTTTTCGAAGAGAGGCATGAAGAAGATGGGTGGCGGTGTGATATTTAGTAATTATTTCACTATTATCTGCCAGACCGGACTTGAATTTGCCAGCAGATAATGTTTGTGACTGCTTGGCATGATCTTCTTTTGACTGATTAAATTCGACAATATCCAGACTTAAACCGTTTTTCTTTAATTCTTCTTCGATTAATTCCAAAGGGAAACCGTAACTTTGATATAAATTAAAAGCTTCTTTGCCGGAAAGGTTTTTTTTATGGATTATTAATTTATTGATCTCTATTAGTCCCCTATTAAGGGTTTTACGGAATTTGGTTTCTTCAATACCAATGACTTCTAATATCCTATTTTTATTTTGATCTAGTTCGGGATAAAAACCAGCTAAATTCTCCTGATTGTCTAGAACAGTTTGAGCAATATCTTGACAAAAGTTTTGTTCAATGCCAAGAATTTTACCGTGGCGAATAGAGCGACGGATCAAACGGCGAAGAACATAGCCGGCTTCTTTATTTGACGGCTCGACACTGTCGGCGATAATAAAAACAGCCGCCCGAAGGTGATCGGCAATAATGCGCATGGATTTTATGTCGTCATTGCGAGGAGTCATCGACGTGGCAATCTCAACATCGTTGCGCTTACCACTCTGTGGTGATTGCTTCCCCCGCAGTGGCGGGGTCGCAATGACACCGTATTTTTTGCCCGAAATCTCTTCGATTTTTTTAATAATCGGTTGCCAAATAGAAGTTTGATAATTGTCAGAAAGACCATTTAAAACTGCCAGAGTCCGCTCAACTCCCATACCGGTGTCAATATTGTTCTGAACTAATTTTTCATAAACTCCGGAATTATTTTTGAAATATTGGATTAAAACATCGTTCCAGATTTCCACCCAATTAGAATCACTGGGATCAAAAACTTGAGGCGGTGATAGGGTGGCGGCCCAATAAAACATTTCAGTATCGGAACCACAAGGACCGGTAACCCCGGGTGGCCCCCACCAATTGTTTTTTTTGGGAAGAAAGGCGATCCTTTGAGGAGATATTCCTAATTTTTGCCAGATATCGGCGGTTTCTTGGTCTTTGGGGGCGTCGGCATCACCTTCAAAGCAAGAGACGGCTAATTTAGAAACAGGAATATTTAGTTTTTGGGTTAAAAACTCAAAACTTAAAGGAATCATTTCGGTTTTGAAGTAATCACCCAAAGACCAATTACCCAGCATTTCAAAAAAAGTGTGATGAACGCAATCCCCGACTTCGTCAATATCACCGGTGCGGATACATTTTTGAACATTGACTAAACGTTTGCCGTAGGGATGAGGAGTACCTAAAAAGTATGGAACCAAGGGTTGGATACCGGCAGAAACAAAAAGAGTAGAAGGATCATTTTCGGGAATAAGGGAGGCAGAAGGGATTTCGGCGTGATCTTTAGATATAAAAAAATCCACAAAAAACTTTTTTAAATCCCGGGCATTCATAAGGGAATTATAGCAGGCTGAAGATTATTTTTTGGGCTTTTTGAAGAGTTTGACGGGTTTTTGGGGAGAGGGGGTAACGGGAGGGGGAGATAAATTTTTGGGAATAATAACTGAAATTTTCTTCTTGATTTCAGGAAGATTTTTTTTGATTTCGGGAATTTTGTCTTTAAACAAGTCATCGATTTTATTTCTGATGTTTTTAATAATTTTGTCTTTATCTTTGGAAGTTAAAATAATGACGGCAGCAGCTAAAAAAGCACCAATAATTAAACCGAAAACAAAGGAACTACTAGAGCCACCGCAACTACATTCTTTGTCCTGACAACAAGCCATATTGACTAATTTCTAATTTCTAATGTCTAATGTCTAAAAAAAATTTAAATTAACTAAGTTGATTTACTTTTTATTATCTTTTGGGAAAAGATTGTTGAAAACACTAAAACCGTTTTTGAAACCCATGATAAATTCAGAAATGGAAGAAACCGGTTTGGCAATAGAGGAACTAATTAAGCCGGCATCGGAAATAATTGGATTAATTTTAGTCAATAAGAGACGAAGGTCTGAAAGCAATTTAACAAAATAAACGGCACAAAAAATTATAGTGAGGGTAACCAGAATTATACTGACGGTAATGATTATTTGGATTGGATCCATACTTTAGTTTACACTATTTAAATATTTTTTCGGTAACGGTGGTTTTACCGGCCGGAGAACGGGATTCAACAATAATTTTAGCTTCCGGGGTAGATAGCTCGATTTGTTTTTTAAAAATTCCCTCAAGATCAACCACTACCAGATCGTTGTTGATTTTGACGGTCGATTCCGGATCAGTCTCTCCCTTAATTTCTATAATTTTAGATTTGGCCTCGGGCCAAGTGACCTTTAAATAAGGTGGTCGATTATATTTAATATATTCAAGTAGTAGATAGCCGGAAAAAAGAACCAGAGAAAGAACAATAAAAATAGTGTAAGTAAGCTGAGGGGTGATTCCGAAACCGCGACGTGGGGAAGATGATGAAGAAGATTGGTGTTCATGATCACGACGAAAAAGGGATAAAACTTCCTCCGGGTTGAGATTTAGGGCGACAGCATATTCTTTGACCATCAGTGAACAGTAGGGTTCGGCCGGGAATTGGGCCGGAGAGTCTTTTTCAAAAGCTTCTAAATAGCGGATTGGGATGCGGGTTTTATGGCTGATTTCGGCATAATTTAATTCCTTGTCGAGGCGGGTACTTTCTAAAATATCGGCAGCTTTCTTCATAAAGATTATTCTTCGTCACTGCTGGAGGTGGCGTGGGGAATAAGAATATCTCTAGCTTTGGCACCATTGACCGGACCAACTAGACCAGCTGCCTGCATTTCGTCAAGAATTCGGGCTGCCCGGGCATAGCCGACTTTAAGATGGCGCTGTATGAAAGAGGCAGAAGCTTTGCCGGTGTTCCGAATCAACTCGACAGCTTGATTAAAAAGGGCATCGTGATCCTGACCGTCAACCACATTAACATTAGGTGAAAGAGTATTGGGACTTTTAACCGGTTGCTTGACAATTTCATCATTGTAATCGCCGACTTTTTGAGCTTTAAGAAAATCAACTAACCGAGTAATTTCTTTGTCGGAAACAAAACAGCCCTGAATCCGGATAGGTTTGGCGAGATCTGGCGGAATATAAAGCATGTCACCCCGACCTAAAAGTTTTTCAGCTCCGGGAGAATCAAGAATGACCCGGGAATCCATCATTGAAGCCACAGCAAAAGCCAAGCGGGCGGGAATATTGGCTTTGATTAGGCCGGTAATAATATTTACGGAAGGGCGCTGGGTGGCTAAAATCAGGTGAATGCCCACTGCCCGAGCCATTTGGGCAATACGGCAAATATTATCTTCGACTTCGGCCGGTGAAAAAAGCATAATGTCGGCTAACTCATCGATAAGAATTAGAATATAAGGAAGTGACTGAAAGCCGGAGGTGTTGTTATAACCTTCGATGTTTTTAGCGCCAACTTCATTGAATCTTTTATAGCGGTGTTCCATTTCAGTAACGGCCCATTTTAAGGCAGAGACTACTTTTTCCGGTTCGACAATGACCGGGGTTAACAGGTGAGGAATACCATTGTAGGGAGTTAACTCAACCCGCTTGGGATCGACCATAATCAGACGGACTTCATCAGGAGAAGCCCGAAAAAGAAGGGTGGAGATCCAAGAGTTGATACAGACTGATTTGCCGGAACCGGTTTGGCCGGCAATAAGAACATGGGGCATTTTGCCGATATCAGCCACTTTGGGTAAACCAGCAACGTCGAAACCGAGAGGAACAGTGATTTTGCTTCTGGCATTTTTCATGGCTTCGGATTCGAGAACGGCCCGAATAGGAACAATTTCCAAAGAACGGTTGGGAACCTCAATACCGACTAAGGAGCGGCCGGGAATGGGGGCTTCGACTCGAATTTGGCCGCCGGGGGCAGCCAAGGCCATAGCCAAGTCGTTGCTGAGCGACACTATTTTGGCCAATTTAGTACCAAGAGCCACCTCCAGAGCATATTGGGTGACGGAGGGGCTGTTGTTGACATCGGCTACTCGGGCAGTGATTCCGAATGAATCAAGAGTTTGTTCAATAATGCCGGCGTTTTTGCGGACATCTCCCCGATCAGCTTTGGTTCCCGGGGTATCATCAAAAATAGACAGAGGCGGATAAGCCCAAGCCTGATGACTGGAAGAACTCAGAAGCGGACCGGAAAAAATAGGATTTGTAGCAGTTTTGATAACCGGAGGCACACCGATGACATAATCATCCTTAATGGATTTTTCCCGGGGGGGAATGTCGGTATTAACCGGAGAATAGACGGCATCTTCCCGAGTACTTTTGATCTTTTTGCCATGCTTTGGCGATAAACCAAAAGTGATTTTTTTGATAAAGAGAAGGGAGCGGGACAGTGTTTTGAGAAGTTGAGCAATATTGGTATCAAAAAGAACGACAAAACCAACTATAAAAGCAAAGAAAAAAGTGATAGAAGTAACGACTTCAGAGGAAAAAAGAGAAAGCATTTGTTCCCACAAAAAAAGGCCAACAACACCTTGTTTAAAAAGGCTTATTCCGGTAATAAACATGATTAAAAAACCAAAAAAAACGTTAGCCTCCCGAAGAGGGCTTCTGATTTTGGCGAAAAGAAAAGAGATTAACAAAAAAAGAAAGGGAACTAAAACTGAAGCCAAACCAAAAAGACGACTAAGAATTTGGTTGTATTGAGTGGCAAAAGTCCCCTGCTCCAGAAAAGAAAAGACCGAAATTAGGGATAATATTAAAAAGAAGATAAAAAATATTGATTTGACGGTATCGGGCTTGAGTCTAAGAGACGGTAATATTCGGTTTTTTCTTCGACCTCGGGGCATAGAAACAGTATTACCTATAATTCATTAAGTAGCAAGTATTATTAGTATGATAGGGCAAAGAGCCAGCGGTGGTGGGAAACCCCGCCACAGTGGATACACTTACCCTCTTCTTCTTTCGAACCTAGGGGCAGACAACGAGTAGTGGCTTTGGTATCTTTCTTAATTTCGTTTTCGCAATCAGGATTTTCACACCAAAAAGCTTTTATAAATCCCCGAGTAGTAGCCATAATTTTTTTAAACTCATCGTAAGAATCAACAGTAAAGGTGTGGTCATCGGTGAATTTTTTATGTTGGGCGAATAATGATTTTTGAATGGTATTTAATAATTCTTTTATTTTTTTATCAAGATCTAAGAGTGGCAGGGTAATTTTTTCACCGGTATCACGCCGGCAAAGAGTGACCCGGTTTTCCGACACATCTTTGTCACCGATTTCCAGACGGAGAGGAACACCCTTAAGCTCCCATTTATTAAATTTAAAACCAGCGGTTTCACCGTCGGTGGTATCAAGATTAACCCGGAATTTTTTCTTTAAATTAATATTTAAGGTTTGGGCCAATTTTAAGGCCGTGGCGTGTCCCGGAATCGGAACTATGACGACCTGAATCGGAGCAATAAGGGGCGGAAGTTTGAGACCGTTTTCATCACCATGAGCCATGATGAGTCCACCAATGGATCGGGTAGATAATCCCCAGGAGTTTTGATAGGGATAGACCTTGGCTTTATTTTTGTCCTGAACCGTCCAATCAAAGGATTTGGAAAAATTTTGACTAAGGTCATGAGAGGTGGCTGATTGGAGAGCCTTGCCGTTTGGCATCAAACATTCCAAAGAAAAAGTACTGCCCGCTCCGGCAAATTTTTCAGCATCACTTTTGACACCCTTGATGCCATACATAGCTAAAAGATCGTTATAAGTTTTTTCGTAAGCATCCAGAGCCCAGAGAACCATATCCATATTTTCCTTCGAAGTCAGATGAGCACAGTGACCTTCCTGCCAAAGAAATTCGGAAGTTCGTAAAAAGAGATAGGTCCGTTTTTCCCAACGAACGACATTACACCATTGGTTGATAAGAATCGGAAGTTCGCGCCAGGAGCTGGTCCATTTTTTGTACATGCCATACATAATGGTTTCGGAAGTGGGGCGGACAGCTAATTTTTCGGTTAATTCCTCTCCCCCACCGATGGTAACAATGGCCAATTGAGGTGAAAAACCCTTGATATGCTCCTTTTCTTTTTGAAGATAATGTATGGGGATAAAGAGGGGAAAATAGGCATTTTTGACACCTTTTTCCTTGATCAGTTTGTCCAGAAAAGATTGGATGCCTTCCCAGAGAGCGTAGCCGTAAGGACGAATAATCATGCAACCCTTAACCGGAGCATAATCGGCCAACTCGGCTTTGAGCACCACGTCGTTAAACCACTCGGAGAGATCAGCATTAAAGTCTTTAAGTTGCGATTTAGCCATTAGAATAGTTTACCTCCAATGGTGGCTAAATTTTTATCTGGAACTGCCAGAATGCAATCGTGGTTGTCATCAGGCACTCCAAGAGTTAAAACTTCCGATAAAAATGGACCGATTTGACGAGGAGGAAAGTTAACTACTCCCAAAACCAATTTACCGACTAGTTCTTCTTTTTTATAATATTTAACGATTTGAACACTGGATTTTCTGATACCAATTTCGGCGCCAAAATCGATAGTTAATTTGTAGGCGGGTTTTTTGGCTTCAGGAAAATCATCAACAGAAAGAATCTTACCAACGCGGATATCAAGCTTGGCAAAATCATCGTAGGTGGCCATTGAAATATTAAAATAATAATATTTGAAGGATTCCGAATAAATCGGGATGGTACCACCTTACTTGCTTCTTATTTTCTTCTTAACAGAGAGTTCCGTCCCGACATTTCCTTCGGGAAGCTCCACGGCGGGAAACCGCTTCATTGCTTTCTGTGATTATAACATTAAAAACAACGTAGAGACGCACGATCGTACGTCTCTACAAAACGTCACTTATCTCGAATATTTTCCGAAAGCACTTTCGATGGCAGCAAGGTCTGCACCTTTTCCGGGATAATCAGCGCCTTTAGCTACTTTTAATCGATCTTGAGCCGTTTCGACTTTTTGGAGCATCCCCGATGCTTTAACAGCTTCCACAGTTTGCGCTTTTGCTATCGATGCTGCAGAAGATTGAAACGAATGAATAATATCTAACTACCAAACCGTATAGTTGATTTTGGAATAGAAAGCAATACTATCGATAGAATTTATCTTTTTCCCAATTAATTGCATTGTTTTGAATATATTGTTTGATGACAATCAATTGTTTTTCGTCTTTGACTATTTCATCATGAAATCGTGGTTGCCAGGTAAAAAACATGGTTTTTGGATTGATTAGTCGAGTAACGGCGGATTTGTATGATCGAATTATCGTTGGAATTGAATTTGGTCTTGGAGAAATCTGGAAGAAAAATTGTTGATTATATTTATTACAGATTTTAGGTAAAGCATTTTTATGTTTATTGATAGAGACGAGGGGGGTGCTGGTAGAGACGTTGCATGCAACGTCTCTACAACTATTCAACCGGTGCGTCTCTACGGAATTTGGTCGAAGATCTGTTAATTCCAAAAGTATATGAGTATGGTTGGGCATAATAACATAATCCAATAATTTTATATTTGAAAAATGTTTGGGAATATCAGCTAAACATTGTCGGGCGAGTTGACCACAGGACGAGTACACCATTGTATTTTCAATTATTTTTCCGAAGAAATTATTATGGTTTAGAGTACAAATGGTAATGAAATAGATCCCCGGAGTGGAATAATCCCAATTTTTCAAACGGGGTGAATCGATAGAAAATTTATCGGCAAAGATAGAAGGATCGTCAATAGACATATAAATATTTTACATTTTTTTCGACGAAGTAATGTTCTTGGTAGGAACATATATTTTTGTGGTAGAGACGTTGCATGCAACGTCTCTACACAATATAAAAACAATCTTATACCTCAATAATCAAGGGCAAAACCATCGGTTGGCGGCCGGTTTAATTTAATCCTTAATACTTGTCGATAATGATTGGTGATGGTGATAACTTCAATATTGCCCTTGACGAAGACAAAAATAACCCGATATTGGCGATCAAGACGGAAACGATAAAGACCTTTTGTCTTGGGTTCGAGTAGTTCGAGATTTAGACCGGGATGGTATGGATTTTTTAAAAGAAAGTTAAGTTGTTTTTTAGGTACTTGTTTTGGCGGGGAGTCAGGGACAAACTGTTCATCAATTAAAGGTCTTGCTTTCTTTTAAACCAGTCTCTAAATCTTTTAAAAACCGGGGATTGTATTTTTTGGTTTTAGCAAAACTTTTAATCACCGAACTGGTACTTAAATCGGCCGGTTCAATAAAAGGAGAGGTGGTACTCTGAGACACCAATTCAGGCCGAAGGGTAATAAAGCGAATTAGGGTACGAAAAAATTCGCTTCTATTTTCAAAATCATAAAGCTTGATAAAGCGATCAATGATTTTATTTTGTTGGGCGGTAATGGAAATATTGACAGTGGCCATGGAGTATTATGGCATACCTTGCCAAACTCTGTCAATGTTTGGTGGCTGGTTTTTTGGTTTGAGAGTGTCTTATCACTAATAACCGATGGTATATACGCCAAGGGTGCCGTTATAAACGAAAATAAAGTTGGACAAGATATCTCTGCCTATAAGGGCCATAATCGGTTGACCTTTTAAGTCGGCACCCGTGATTGAGCCGAAATCAACATTAATTTTGGCGGCCGGAAAGAAAAAATGCGTCGGGTAACGGTATTGTTGTTTTTGATGAACTCCTCAGCTAACGACTGTGGAATAGATATTTCGATATTTATTGTCGGGCCAGCGACACGCATCCCAAGCGGATTTGGTTCAGAGTTTTCATTACTAATAAATCTGTGATTATAGACTGGCATGAATTAGACCTGAATATAGGGAATAATTCGTTTGAATCGTCTCTTTCTTGACAACCTGTTTAATTAAGAAAGCTTCATTGCCAAACTTTTCAACACCTGTTTTATAGGCATCTACTTCGTTTGTGAATGAACCAAACAATTCTTCTCCCTTAATTAACAAAAATTGATTTTGATAATTTTTTAAAAAACTTTGCTTATTTTTTTCGTAATATTCCAATTCTTTTTGAAGTATATTGTTGTCCATAACTTATTATACCCCAATGGTGAAAAAACTACGTTCCAATCTTTTTCTTGAGCGCTTCGAGCAACTCAGGAAATGTTTTTTGGTCTTGATCCCCTTCCCCACCAAAATGTTGACGATTGGGAAGTTCGTAGTATTCGGAATCCAGTTGTTGGTGGATGAAGCGGGCTTCTTCGATGGGGATATAAGGATCATCAGGGGAGTGAAATTGAAGAATCCACTTTTGATTTGCCTTGATTCTTGACCAATTCCAGGGTCGATCGTAATAACCACTTAGCCTTTCGTTTTCATCGCCCAAATCGGTATAAGGGGCGCCAACTAAAACTGAAGCATAAATTGAGTATTTCTCCGCGTAACGCATCGCGGCAAGAGCACCGGAAGAATGGCCAATAATTATGGTTGAAGTATCAGCTTTTAATTCGTTTTTCAAAAACGGGAGCCAGATGTCTTGGCGAGCTAACTCACGATCAGGAAAATCACGCGAGATAACCGATAAATCCAATTTTTCTAATTCATTTTTTAGCCAGGGAAACCAATGGTCAAATACACTACCGCCTCCATTACCATGAATGAAAATGCATTTTAACTTGTCTGTCACTTTCTAGCCGATTAATAAATCAACCAAATTTCTAATATCTTTTTTTATGTCTGGGTTAAGGCTGTTTTCGAAGACGTCGTTAAGATTCCCTTTCAACTCACTTTTGGTTTGGAAAGATTTGGTAGCGACAACAGTGCTGACATAGCGGCAATAGAGATTGGCGATGTTGTTGGTACAAACATCGGTTTCATGAGGCTTATCGGCACCAACACAGATAACGACCGATTTTTTATTCTTAATATTCGGATCTAAATTACAATTAAAAATAATATTGCTTCTATCAATAAAATCTTTAAAAAGACCGGGAGGCATTTGAAAATAATTAGGGCAGATAAAAACAAAGGCGTCGGCTTTGACCATCTGGTCAATAATTCCCTTCATATCGTCCTGGAGACGACAGCCGGGGTTATGGTTACAGAATTCAACACAGCCGTGACAGCGTTCAATATTTTTCTCCCGAAGTAATACTATTTCGTTTTCAATCCCCTTCTCTCGAAACATTTTCTGCATTTCTAAAAGAATGGTTTCGGAATTGCCCCGACGAGGCGAGCCACAAATGGATAGAACTTTCATGACCGATTATACCTCAATAATCAGGGGTAGGACCATGGGCTCCCTACCGGTTTTTTGAAGAATAATACCCTCAAGAAAGGCTTGGAGCTCTTCGCGGATATAGTCAAAATTGGCCGGAGAGCTGGTGACTTCGGCAAATTTTTTTACAATTTCTTTTTTGAGATACTCGATAAGATCGGTGTTTTCTTTCATAAAAACAAACCCCCGGGAAAGAATTACCGGTTCCTTAAACATCTTGCCACTGTCTTTGTTAAGAAGGATGACAAAGGAAAACATGCCATCTTCGGCTAAGGTTTTGCGGTCGCGTAAAACAGTGGTGCCGACATCACCAATCCCTAAACCATCGATGAGAACTTTGTGAAGCGGGATATGATATTTAATATCAGCTTTACCATCAGAGGTAAAGGTAACGGCCGAATCAACATCGGGAAAGATAAACTGGTCATCACGGTAACCCATGTTTTTGGCCATGGTTTGGTAACTTTTGATATGACGGAAATTACCGCCGATGGGAAGTAAAAATTTAGGACGTACCAAATCAATTAAAATAGCGTGTTCTTTTTGATAGCCATGACCGGAAACATGAATCTCCTGTTCTTCACCATAAATAACTTCGGCCCCCATTTTAGACAGAGTGTCAATGAGATCATAAATTTGAGTAGAGGTACCGGGGATGTAGTCGGGAGAGGAAAAAATAACTTTGTCGCCGGAACTGATTTTAACCTTGTGTTTACCCATAACCATTTTGGAAAGAGCGGAATTGGGTTGGCCGGCAAAACCAGCCACTAAAAAGATAAGTTTGGAGTCGGCAAAGTTTTTGATTCGTTCAACCGGAATAACGTCGGCGTCGGTAAGATTGACATAACCGAGGGTTTGGGCAATTTCAATAGCTTTGGTGACGGAAAAACCGACAACAACAACTTTGCGGCCGGCCCGTTTGGCATAGTCAATAGCCTGTCCCCAGCGGACAATGTTACTACTAATCGAGGTGACAAAAACCCGACCTTTGGCAGTTTTAATATCGTGCTCAAATTTTTCGGCAATTGAAGATTCGGAAGGTGAGAAACCCTCGTGGTCGGCTCCCAAACAGTCCGAAAGTAGAGCGACGACTTTCTTTTCACCAACCCGAGCAATGTGGGCCAAATCAGAGGGCTTGCCATCGAGAGGAAAAACATCGAATTTGAAATCAGAACCGTGATAAAAAATACCAATAGGAGTGGTAATGGCAAAATGAAAAGTATCAGGAATGGAGTGGTTGACCCGAATGGGATCAACGGTAAAAGAGCCAACATTGAACAAGTCGCCGTTTTGGTAAACCTTGAGGTTGGCCCGGATTTGACTTTCCTGTAACCGTGATTCAATGAGGGCGGCAGCGATTTTGGGAGCAAAAATGGGAATACTTTTACCCAAAATCGGTAAAATAAAGCGAATGGCACCAATATGGTCTTCGTGACCGTGGGTAATAAAAATTCCTAAAATTCGGTTTTTTCTGTCTTCGAGGTATTTAGTATCAGGGATTTGCAGGTCTACTCCGAAGGCATCGTCTTCAGGAAAGCCGACCCCACAATCAACAATAATAATTTGGCTTTGGGCTTCGTTACCGCCGGGAAAATATTCGTAAACGAAGAGGTTTTGGGTGACATCACCAAAACCACCGAGGGAAGCAATCCGGACAAAATCACGGGAAGATCCTAAATTTTTAATGGGGCGAGTAGCGCCGAAATACTGTTGAGGACGAAATTTGTTATCAGTAGTCATAAATTTAATAAATTAGGATCACTATTAACGATTAAAGGTTGTGGGTGAAGAAATGAGTCAATTTTAAGAAAGTCAGATTCCAGCTCACGTAACATGGTACCGTTTCGTAATCCAGCTGAGGGATGATAGAGGGGAATGAGAGTAATGTCAAGACCCTGCCAGGATAAATTTTTAATTTGGCCGTGAATCCGGCCAATAGAATCATTCGGCAAAAAATAATTTAGAGCGAAACGGCCAAGGGTGACAATGATATTTGGTTTAATAATTTCCAACTGGGCTTTGAGGTAAGGAGTACAAACTTTGATTTCGTCTGGAAGCGGATCACGATTCTCCGGAGGGCGATGTTTTAGAATGTTGCAAATAAATACATCACCACGATTGGTGTTGATTTTTGCTAAAAGTTTATCGAGAAGTTTGCCGGAATTACCGACAAAGGGTAAACCCTCTCTATCTTCAAAAAAACCGGGGGCTTCACCAACAAATACAATTTTTGTTTCTGAATTTCCCGACCCGGGAACCGAATGGGTGGCGGTTTTATAAAGCGGACATTTTTGGCATTTAGCCACTAAGTCGGAAACGTATTTTAATTTTTGAGAATTAGAGGTTTCCATGTTATAATTTTCCTAATCGCGCCCCTCGAGCAATTGGGGGAACGATTTTTTATATGAGTAGTTGGTCTATTTGAATTTTAAATAAACCTTTTTTAATATCCCAAATTTCCCGACCGATGTGACCTTTGGTGTAAACAACAACCACCTGTTTGTGGTGAGAGATGAGATAAGTATACAGGGAGGCGAAATCACACTTTCGTTTTTTTATTATTTGGCCGTCAATCTTACCAATAATAATATATTTAACCGCCTTAGTAGTTAAGTTATAACCTATTTTTACAATTTTTTTTAGAAATTCTTTGGATTGAGGATTGGTATCGGAACCGTAATATAGATTAATTAATTTTATTTTGGAATAACTTTTTAAATATCGGAAAAGTTTGGTGGGGTCGACCGGATTGGCAAGTTTGTCGCGCCAACCATAGACGTTGGCGTAGTCAATAAACACCGCCGTCTTACTGTTTAGTTTTAGTTTTTGGGAATTAGAAGAGAACATTTATTTCAGAATACATTTTGAATTTATACATACGGCGACACCCGGACAATAACGGGTACAGATACGGCCTTCCGGATCCATGTTTGCCCTTAGAATGGCTTGACAAGTACAAAAGTTGACATCACAATCGCTATCTTGGCGACAAAGGGCTGGAACGTTAATAATTTTTTTTGATCCAAGGGGGGAAAAGATGATAATCATTGAAGCAAAAAAGATAACAGCCAAAGAGAGCGGGAAGAGAAAGATCTTGTTTTTCATTTTGGATTAATAATAATATCTAGACTTTTTACCATTGAGGTAAATATTTTTTAACATTGGACTCATCGATGATAATTTGTTTTTGGCCGGAGAGAATTAGGGCAGCAGTTTTACGGCAAAGGCCTTCAATATTCCGCTTTAATGTCCGGACACCGGCGTCAAAACCCAAAGGGCGAATAATATTGGGCCAGACGGATTCAGTGATAGTCAACTCACCCTGATTAAGACCGGCCTCGGTGATAGCCCGGGGTAATAGATAACTTTTGCCAATATTGAGTTTTTCCTCGTCGGTGTAAGAAGGCATCTGAATAATTTCCAAACGGTCTAAAACAGCAGCGGCAATTCGGGAAGTATTATTACAGGTGGCCACAAAAAAGGCCTGGGATAGGTCAAAGGGGAAATCAAGATAATGGTCGGTAAAACGGGCGTTTTGTTCAGGGTCAAGAAGCTCAACTAGTACCCCCATGATAGTGTTGAGAGCATCGTCGGCTACCCGATCGATTTCGTCCAGAAGAATTACCGGATTGCGGGTACCACAAGTTGCCAACCCCCGAATTAGAGCCCCGGGTTCGGCTTCGGAGTGGAGGCGACTTTGTCCCCGAAGATAAAGAGGATCACCAAGACCGCCAAAAGGAATACGGATGAGTTGACGATTTAGACAATCGGCAATGGAGCGGGCCATGGTGGTTTTACCTGTCCCTACCAGACCAACGAAGAGAAAAATCGGAGCCCGGAAAGGAATGTCGGGGTGGCGGGTTTTTTGGAGGGATAAAACCGAAACATATTCAATAATTCTCTGTTTAACATCCTGCAAACCGTAATGATTTTCGTCAAGTTTCTCCTGAGTATGGCGGGTGTCGAGAATGTCATCGCTTTGAGTGTTCCAGGGGAGACTAACAACCCAGTCAATGTATTTGGCGGTGCTTTGGTAGAAGGTCCAAAAAGTTTCTTCCGAGTGAGAATTAATCTCTAATTGGGAAAAAAGTTCGTCAAGGCGGCTGGTTAACTCCGGAGGCAGAGCCACTGATTTACTTTTGGCAATTAGTTTATCTATAGCAGCTTTGATGGTTAAAGTTTCGTTTTCCGGCATTGATATCAGTATATACGATTTTGGTTATCTTCGAGGACGGGAAGGAAGACTAAAGTTGCGGAAGGCCTGACGACTACGGTCAAAGTCGGGACGGGGACGGCCGGGGAAAGCATCGGGAGAACCGGGATGAGCCGCTTTGAATTCGGGAGCGGCTAATTTAATTTGATGATTGTCATTGAAACCAGAAACCCGGACGTGAATTTTATCTCCCAATTTAATAACCGTAGAGGGATCGGAAAGAAAACCACCGGTCATTTCGGAAACATGTAAGAGGGCCTCGCGGCCGGGTAAAAATTCGACAAAAGCACCGAAAGCTTCAACCCGGGTAACGACACCGTCAAATTCTTCGCCGATATTAATATCCCGAATCATGGATTCAATTTGAAAGACACAGGCATCGATTTTGGTAATATCCTGTGAACAAATTGAGGCGCGGCCATCGTCATCGATATCAATTTGGACAGCAAACTTTTCCATCAGGGCTTTGATGGTTTTGCCACCACTACCTATTACTTCACCAATTTTATCCTCGGGTAGAGTGATTAATTTGATTTTAGGAGCATAGACGGAGAGTTCCTTTCGGGGAGCGGCTAAAACCAAAGTCATTTTGTCCAATATTTGGAGACGGGCAGTGGTGGAAGCGGCAAAGGTATCGCGAATCATATTAAAGGACAAACCCAGACGCTTGATATCCAATTGGATGGCGGTGATGCCAGTGCGAGTGCCGGTGATTTTGAAGTCCATATCACCACAGTGATCTTCAATACCGGCGATATCAGTTAATAAAACGTATTTTTTATCGTCGGAAATCATGCCTACCGAAATTCCGGCAACTAAATCCTTGATAGGAACGCCGGCAGCCATCAGACTCATGGTGGAGCCACAAGTGGAGGCCATAGAGGAAGAACCGTTTTGAGACAAAACTTCTGAAGTTAGGGCAATAGTGTAGGGAAACTCCTCAATTGAGGGAATAACTGGCAGGAGAGCTTTTTCGGCCAGAGCGCCATGACCAATTTCGCGGCGGCCGGGACGACCAGTACGACCGGTTTGACCGGTGGAAAAGGGAGCGGCGGAATAATAATGAATGTAGCGTTTGCTGGTTTCGCCATTACTGTTTTGAAGAGTTTGCTGTTCAGCCAGAGAGCCCAGGGTGGTAATGGTAAGAGCTTGGGTTAGACCTCTTTCAAAAAGAGCTGAACCGTGGGTGCAGGGAAGAACGTCAACTTCAACATTTAAGGGGCGTAATTCGTCAATTTTCCGATGGTCATAACGAAGACCTTGAAGTGTTTTTTCACGAAGAGACTGACGAACTAAAATATCAACGGCTTCAATTAAAACTCCGGCTTCGATTTCACCTGACTCTAATTGAGTTTGATAATTGTTTAAAACAATTTCTTTGATTTTGTCTTCGGCAGCCATATGGTCACCATCAGTGCCATTTTCCATAAAGGCGGCCAGATTGGGCTTTATCAATTTTTCAATTTGGGAAATTAAATCGGAACCGGGAGAGAGATTTTCAAATTCGACTTTGGTTTTACCGTGTTTTTTGGCAAAATCAATCAACTGAGCATTAATTTCTTTGCCGGTTTTAATACCTAATTCGATGGCTTTAAGCAGAGTGTCATTGTCAACAATCTTGGCCTCGGCCTCAATCATGTTAATACCCTCCGGGTCTTGGCAAACTAAGAGATCAAATTTTGATTTTTCCTGTTCGGAATTGGTGGGAAAGAGGAAGAGGGATCCATCTTTTTCACCCAGTCTAATGGCAGAAACCGGACCGTTGAAAGGAATATCGGAAAGCATGAGGGCAGCGGAGACGGCAATGAAAGCAGGAATAACTACGTCATTGCTTTTATCGTTACTTAAAACCGTAGCCATAACCTGAACTTCCCGTTTGAAACCAGTGGGAAAAAGAGGACGAATGGAACGGTCAATAATCCGGCCAAAGAGAATGGCGGTGTCGGAAGGACCACCTTCGCGTTTGATCCATTTGCCGCCTTTGATAAATCCACCCGCATAGAGTTTGTCATTGAATTCCACTGAAAGAGGAAAATAATCCTTGGTTTTGTCAATGGCACCCAAAACAACAGTAGCCAAAACAACGGTTTTGCCGTAGGTAGCCAAAACGGCACCATTGGCTTGAGGGGCTAATTTACCGCTTTCTAATTTAATAATTTTGTCAGCTGACAGTTTAAGATCGAAGGAAAAATTGTCCATGATTATTTTTTGAGACCCAAGGCTTTGAGTAATTTACCATAGCGGTCGTCATTGTGAAGTGAAAGATAGCGAAGAAGACGGCGGCGTTTGGCGATTTTGGATAAAAGTCCCCTTTTGGCGGGAGAGTCATGCTTGTTGTCGCCAAGATGTCCCTGAAGTTTGTCGATTTCTTTGCTTAAAATCGCCACCTGAATCTCGGGAGAACCAGTATCGCCTTTGGCTTGGGCAAATTTGGTAACAATTTCAGTTTTTTCTTCGGTAGTTAATGCCATAGATTTATAGCGCTAGGATTGGTTTTTAATAAAAAATTTCCGAATGGCTACGGAAATACCAATGATAGTGCGAAGGTATTATAGCAGTTTCTTAATTCTTTTGTCTAAAGTAAGTAGTTGATAACTTTTTGTTCTGGCTAAATAAAGATAACTGGCGTCATAAAATGAAATATTTTTATTTATTGCCAATTTGACTACCTTATTTCTATCGATATCAAATAAAATAATTGGAATCCTATTAAAATTGTCTAATATTTTTTCCAAAGACTCTTGGGTAATTCGTTTACTTAGAAAAGCAGACTTCAAACCGTTACAGACCTCAAATTCAAGTAATTTGGGGGCATAAAAGTTGTTTTCGGGGGTAACAATAATTTGAAGAAGTTTTTGGGATTCTTTGGAAGTGGCTTCGTCAGATAGAAGAACGGCTAAAACAGCTGAGGCGTCAATGATATAATTTTTAATATTTGCGCCCATGTTCGACTAATTCTTTGTAATTTAGAGGCTTCTGGGGATTTATCAATAACTTCCACCCACTTTTAAGGGATGATTTTAAGTCTTGATTTACCTTCTTATTGATTCTACCTTTGGTAGTATAGGTTTTGGTAACGGCCAACCGAATAAGTTCTCCGATAGTTTTTTGATTTTGCCGGGCTAGATAGCGAAGAGTTAAATAATCATCTTCAGTAAACAAAACATTGGTTCGGCGAGTTAATAGCATACTAATAAGGTAACATGTTACCTATAAAGTGTCAAGAGTCCGCAACTTAACTTGGTTAAAAATTTCCTAACGTTTGGCGTTATTATTCTTGATGGACAAGGCTACCATCACTTTGACCTGAAAAAGTTTGTGGATAATAATCGTTTCCGTGGAAGACGCATTGTTGATTACAAATCGCGGGTTGATCGTAACGCCGTCCTGCAGTGGTGGCCGGCGTGGTGCGAACACCAGGACAAATAGCAATAAAGGTTGGATCGTTGAGGTCAAGCTTAATATCTCTTAATTCGACAAGATTTGGATTGGGGCAATCTACAGGAACTCGTGAATTGGTACCACTTACAAGCGCTTGACGAAATTGTCTTATAACAGCTTCTTGTTTATAGTTGATTTTGACATTGTTGTTTAAACCATCGGGGTGGGGTTGGGTTTGTTGGTGCCGGGAGCCAGACCTCCGACTTTTTCAATATTCTCGATAGGTCTTTGATTATCAAACGAGTTTAGAGCCGGATTCGGAGTAACGGCTGGAGTTTCAGGAGGCTGAGTGGCCCGGAGACAAGCGGCACCGGCCTCAAAAGATTCGGGGGAAACATTGACACTAAAGGACTGGGTAGCCACCCGCAGACCGATAAGTAAATCTTTACCGGAATCGATATCAAGATTTAACCCCAGCATGGGCAGTAAGAAAGTAAAGATCTCGGAAAAAGGAGCATCGGGATCTACCAGAGTGGCCTTGGCCCAGGCTTTGTTAACGGCCAGCGGAGAAATTAATACCCAATTGCCTTGGTTAACAATGGTCGATTTGTCCCCTAAAGGGGATTCATCACCTAACATGAAACAGACATCGGCCGAAGAGGAACTATTATTGACAATAATTTGGTTACTTTCAACTTTGGCAGCACCGGATTTGGTTTTGACAACCAAATTAAGGTGACCACCATCGTCGTTGTAAGAAACCTGCTCAATTTGATCGAGGGGATAGTTTAGGGAGACGGTTAAATCAGCGGCAGAGTAGGTATCGGTAATTAATTCCAGGCCACTTAATTTGCTGTAATTTTGGTCGGGTTTTTGAAGACTATAGACCTTAACTTCACGACCGGATTTCTTGAGAGACAGGGCCAGAGCCAGCGCAGCACCAACGCTGTCAACGGATAAGGTGGGAACAACGATTAAAGCCGACTTGGCTTTATCAACTAAAGCTTTGATGTCAGTAGTATTATAATTTTTCATATATAACCTGCTTTTTACTAACTCTTATAGGCTATTATAGCATCACCGACCTTAAAGTCAATATAGGGCTTGAAAGTAATTCCGTACTGAGAGCCAGATTTGGCTTTGTTAACGACAGTTTTAGCTTGGCGGATACCCTCAACTTTGGTGTCCTTGATAATGGCATCGTCGCGCCTAAGATGAATAGAATCACCCGGGCCAATTTCGCCCTGAATAACTTCAATTCCGGCGATATGGACTTTCTCGATTTTAAACTCAGCAATAATTTTAGCCTCACCTAAGGTAGTTTCCTCAATGGTGGGATCCAGGAGACGCAGAACTTGAGCCTGGATATCATCAATAATTTCATAGATGATCTTAGATTCGAAGAGGGGGACTTTTTGATTATCGGCAAGATTGCGAATAAACCGGGGTACGGAAACATTGTAGGCAAATATTTGGGCTTTGGATGAGGCGGCTAAAAAGACATCATTGTCAGTAACCGTGCCAACACCGGAAGCAATTAAAAAAACATCGTCGGAAAGGCTACTAAGAAGCGCTTCCAGAGTCCCCTGAACGTCCGCTTTGACCACAATCGGCAACCGGGGGGTACCATCAGTTCGGGTTTGGTTTAATCGACTGACAACGGTTTTTTCCTGGGTGGGGGTGGGAATAGAGGTAACGCAGGCACCAACGGGAGGAACCGATTCAAATCCAAGAATTTCTACTGGAGTGGAAGGAGTGGCGGGAGAGACGGACATGGCCTTAACCTTGCCGCTGATAGACTCGGCAAAAATCTGATCACCGAGATGAATAGTGCCTTTTTTGACTATCAGGGTAGCTACCGGACCACGGCTCTTATCAAGCAAAGACTCGATGACTACTGCTTCCAAAGGAGAAGCCGATTCATCCTTAAGTTCCATAACTTCAGCATTTAATATAATTGTCTCTAATAATTTATCGATACCATTGCCGGTTTTAGCAGAAACAGGAATCAGGGAAGTTTGGCCACCATAATCTTCGGGCACTATCTCCAGTTCAACCAGTTGGCCTTTAATTTTTTCAGGGGCGGCACCATCTAAATCCATTTTGGTCATGGCCACAATAACCGGAACACCGGATCTTTTGATCTCCTTGATGCATTCCTTGGTTTGGGCCATAACCCCGTCGACGGCAGAGACAACTAAAACTACCAAATCGGTAATCTGGGCACCACGAGTCCGCATCTGACAAAAGGCAGCATGACCGGGAGTGTCTAAAAAAGTGATGGTGGCGGTTTTACCGGATTTTAGTTTGACTTCGGTTTGATAAGCAGAAATATGCTGAGTGATACCGCCGGCTTCACGAGCAGCGACAGAAGCAGCGCGGATTTTGTCAAGCAGGGTAGTTTTGCCATGATCGATATGGCCCATAATGGTGACAATGGGTGAACGAAACATAAAAAATATCTAATTTCTAATGTCT
>Ga0100387_10000329_pt1 | contig 39531 bp, 27 predicted proteins | sample CryGeymeta201511_FD_81547 | JGI IMG/M metagenome (GOLD analysis project Ga0100387, IMG submission 81547) | Groundwater microbial communities from Crystal Geyser aquifers in Utah, USA - Crystal Geyser metaG 2015-11 | ecosystem: Environmental > Aquatic > Deep subsurface > Groundwater | place... | reverse complement strand
CATTGGACGGGTGACGACCCTGATGGACTTATAATCGGATTCTATTTTTCTTGGGATGGAATAACCTGGACATTTACATCTCAAAACGACAGTGTATTTGCACTACAAATTGGCGCTGTTGATACAAATTACACTTTCAAAGTTTCGGCTGTTGACAATGGCGGCAACGGTATTTATGATAATAATATTTTTCAGAATAATATCAGTTTCGGAAATGAACCTTTCATTGATAAAAACGGAAATAACGTTTACGATGCTGGAGAACCTTTCGCTGATATAGGTTTGATTGATCCTCAACCGGCATCGATTAATATGCCCATAAAAAATTCTGCTCCTGTAATTTCATGGAATACTTTATCTTTTGTCCCGGATACTTCTTACCCGGTTATGTCTTTTGGATGGGATGCAACCGATTTAGACGGCGAGAATACAATTGATCACATTAATATCGCTCTTAATGATACTAACAATTCAGTAACAATTAATGGAGCTGTTAGAACTATAACACTGAGAGTAGTGGATTATTTAAATCCATTAGCCGACATTCTAATAGACGGTAATCCCAATAATCTTGCGGCAGTTAAATTATCCGGCATTTTACTCGATTCGGATAATAAATTTTATGTTCAGGCTGTAGATATATCAGGTGCAAAATCAGAGTTTATTTCTTTGCCCGGTGAAGGTAAAAACTGGTATGTTAAAAAGCCCAAGAGCGATTTTATTTTGATTGATGATTATGGAACAATAGATGATGCTGAATCATTTTATTATAAAATGTTCGACAGTCTCGGGTTAAAGGACCAACATGATTTATATGATTTTAAGAAAAACCTTCCCCCATTTTTAAATGTGACATTTCTTGAAACAGTGAAGTTGTTTAAATATGTATTCTGGTATTCCGATACTAATCCATCGCTCGATTTAGCGGTTGGAACTGTTCAAAAGTTTTTAGACGGCGGCGGCAAAATATTTTTCTCAATGCAGTTCCCATCATCCGTTGACCTCACAGTTCTTCAGGGATTTCTTCCCATAATTTCGGATAGCAGTTCTTCAAGGTCAACTATTTTTAGTAATGTTTTGATTTCCGCAAATAACACAGCGCCGGAATATCCGGATCTTGTTACATCACTTAATATTTTCAGACCGCGGTCTTTTTATCTAAATAGTATAGGCGTAAAACCAATTTATTATTTCCCGAATAATGAATTAAAAGGCTTCATCGGATTTGAAAACAATAGTCGGTCTCTCTTTTTTTTAGGATTACCGCTACACAGATTAAACGGCGGTAACGCTAACGTAAAATCATTATTGAACAAAGTTTTATTTGAAGATTTCGGTTTAACACCATGAAAAAAGTATTCAGCTTTTTATTTATTATTTCCTTAAATCTCTTCGCGCAGCAGCCCGGTGCATTGTCGGGTAATATTTTGGATGCCAAAACAAACGAACCGCTGCCGGGCGTTAATATTATTCTTAGAGGAACTTATTACGGTGCAGCCACAGATCTAAATGGAAATTTTTCTATTAAAAATATTTCTCCCGGTTCTTACAACGTTGAAATTTCGTTTATTGGTTATAAAACTTTACAGTTTACCGGAACCAAAATTGAACCGAATAAAACAAAATTATTAAATGTAAAATTAGAAGAATCGGTTTTAACTCTTGAGCAGGATGTAATTGTCATAGGCGATAAACCGCTTGTTGATGTTGAAGAAACTCAGAGCAAAAGAACTATATCAAGAGAAGATATTGAAAATTCCATTGTGGAAAATATTGGCGATGTTGTTGTGCAGCAGGCAGGTGTTGTAAAATCGGATAATGCAATTCACATACGCGGCGGCAGATCGTACGAAAATGCTTTTCTTCTCGATGGAGTATCCGTACAAGATCCGCTTGCCGGCACTGGTTTCGGACTTCAGCTTAGTGCGAATTCGATTGAAGAAGTTGAAGTAATAACCGGCGGATATAATGCCGAATTCGGGCAGGCTACATCCGGTGTGGTAAATGTTAAAACACGGGAAGGCGGAGGCGTTTATCATGGTTATTTATCTTATAAAAGAGATAACCTTGGCAATAAAAATTCTTACAATGTTTTTAATATAGATATTCTTGAAGCAAACCTTAGCGGACCCGAACCGATAACTTCCTCCCTGCTTCCTTTAATCGGTATTCAAATTCCGGGAGAACTCACATTCTTTGGAAATGTTTATATGGGAATTTCAGACGGCATTACCGGCGGTTATTATAAACCAGAACCTTTTCAATTGTTCTCTTCGACCTTCGGAGGAACCGATTTTGCTCTTCGTGCAGAAAATAGCTGGTTCGGGCTTGGCAAAATCACTTATAAATATTCTCCAACTATAAAATTCCAATACTCATTCAACCAGTCTGTAAACATTAATCAAAACTCGCAATCTCTCCAATCAAATCTCGAATATGTTGAACCGAGTCCGGGATATCAGTATGAATTTCAGAATATCTTAGAACAGGCTAATACATTTACACACATTAATAAGTACCAAACATTTTCATTAACCCATACTTTAAATCCCAACACTTATTACGAACTGAAACTAAATTATTTCCATACTAATTTAAGAGTGGATGCAAATGGGCGAAATTGGAAGGATTATACAGAACCGAAAGACATTCCAAATTTCCCGATTGAATATTATAATTTAGAAAGAGATACAATAGGGATTATCCCCGGTGATGGTTTTTGGGATGTGGGAAATCCGTTTACCTGGCGCGATCATTATGTTGAAGAATATTCTATTCGCGGAGATATTACGAGTTTCTTCGATGAGAAAAATAAATTTAAAGCGGGGTTCAATATTCAGCTTCAGGAGATGCAGGTGATAGATATATTCAAGCCGTGGGTTGGTAACCTTGGATTGAACAATGATATCTATAAAGTTAATCCCGCCACCGGCTCATTCTACGCACAGGATAACATCAACTTTTCCGGTATGATTTTAAATTTTGGACTGCGTCTTGATTACTGGTTCCCCGGTAAGTATGTTGATGATGCAGTAAATAATCCGGACGTTATTACAATTCCCGATCAGACAAGAGAAAATTACAGGAACGATACTTTTGTCTGGTTCGGTCAGAGAAGATTCAAGGCACGCTTAAGTCCGCGCCTCGGTGTATCCCATCCGGTATCGGATAATCAAACTTTATTTTTCTCCTACGGGCATTTCAGCAAATGGCCAAAGCCGCAGTTTGTGTATGCAAAACTCGATCCGTTGAATGCACAATCGTCATTTCAAAAATTTGGAAATCCAAACCTGAACCCTGAAACAACTGTAGCGTACGAATTAGGTTTAAAGACGCAATTTTCGCTCGATGATGTTTTAACTTTTACCGCTTATTACAAAGATATCTTTGATTACGTTAGTACGCGTACTGCAAGAATTACATCGGCACGATTTGCAACACAGCGCTTTATCACATATGTAAATTCAGATTATGCACGCTCAAGAGGAGTAGAGCTTGAGTACAGAAAAAGAATTGGTAAGTGGTTCTCCGGGTCAACTACTTTTGCATATTCCATAGTTACCGGCAAAAGCTCCTCGGCAGATGAAGGCGTGTTGATTTTAAGAGGCGATCTCGACGAGTCTATTAAAGAAGAATATGTTTCATGGGATCGCCCTTTTTCCGCTTCAATAACTACAAATTTTTATGTGGAAAAAGACAATGCTTTATTCGGTTTTGGTAATGGGATTTTAGATGACTATAATCTTCATTTAAGATTCTTCTATCAATCGGGCAAACGATATACACCCGCATTGTTCACCGGCAATTACGAATCAAACGGAAAACCGGAGTATGAGAGTGTCCGAAATAATAGAAATAATGAAATCGGTGATGACTGGTTTTGGGTGGACTTAAATTTCGAAAAGTACTTTTCAGTAAATTCTCTAAAGTTTTCTGTTTTTGTTGAAGTGAATAATTTGCTTGATACTAAGAACTCTGCTATTATAAATCCGGTTACGGGTAAGGCTTACGAGTATGGTGACCCTGTACCGAGTTCATGGAATGATCCAATTTATCCCGATCTTCAGGCACCGCTTAATCCATATCCGGACAATCCGGCAAGATATTTAACCCGGCGGAATATTAAACTCGGCTTAAGTTTTAGATTCTAATTTCTTTAATGACACTGAATTAAATAAAGATGAGAATAAAAAAATTGAAAAACAATTATCTAAAAGAGTGCACAACAAATAACAGAAGGTGCCTTTAATATGAAATTAAAATTAGCTGCAATAATTCTGATTGTGGTTTCCTCGATTGCAAAGGCACAACTGTTTCCGGTTTTGGGTGGACAGCGGGCAGGTATCTCAACAGCGCAATTTTTAAAAATTGGAGTAGGCGGCAGAGCCGCTGCTCTCGGCGAATCGTTTGTGGCAGTTGCAAATGATGCTTCAGCTCTATATTGGAATCCTGCAGGTTTAGTTCAATTTTCGGAAAATCAAATAATAGTCTCGCATAATAAATGGCTCGTAGATATTAACCACGATTTTCTCGGCGCTGTTTATCATTTTGATCAAACAAATACTGTAGGTGTGGCGTTAACTTATTTGAGTATGCCCAAAATGAAAGTTACAACCGAGTTCGCTCCGTCTGGTACTGGAGAATATTTTTCCGTAAGTGACTTAGGAATTGCAGTTAGTTATGCAAGAAAAATGACCGAACAATTTAGTTTTGGCGGCACTATCCGTTATATTGAAGAAACACTTGATAAACTAAAAATGCGCGGTGTAATGGTTGACCTGGGCACTTACTACTGGACAGGATTGGGCACTACACGTTTTGCAGTCGCTGTTTCAAACTTTGGAAATCAATTAGCGCCTGACGGTGAAGTTTTTTTAGTTGGAAAAAGAACTAATGATAGATGGCAGTCTTTTTCTCCGCCTACTATCTTTAGAATAGGTTTTGCATTTGAGCCTATTCAGAATGATGATAATTATTTAACTACCTCAATTCAATTAAATCATCCGAATGATAATAGTGAAAATTTTGCAATAGGCGCGGAGTATGCATGGAGAAACCTTTTTTATATTCGAGGCGGCTACAAGTTCAATGTTGAAGAACAGGACTATTCATTCGGCGTTGGAATCAACCCTCCAATTGGTATTGCAGAATTTAAATTGGATTATGCTTTTACAAATTTTGAACGGCTTGGCAATGCTCACCGTTTTTCAATCATATTAGATTTATAAAAATGAAATTATTTAAAATATTTTTAATACTAATATTTCCTCTGCTTTATAGCTGTGCGGAGAAGTTTAATATAACCGAGCCTAAAAATTCCGGCGGCGGAGCAAACATTGGCGGCGATACTGTGTACATTGCTTTATCGCCTGCATGGGAAGGATTTAATCGCCCGCAGGATATTTATGCAGGAAGAGAACCTTTCATCTATGTTGCAGATACAGATAACGATAGAATTGTTATGCTTAATCTTTCGGGAACGGTTCTTGGAACAAGGACTGTAAAAAAACCAATCGCTCTTTCGCAAGATTTCCGGCTTAACCTAATTGTCTGCGCATCTTTTGATACATTGATTAACGGAGTGGCAAAAACATACAGCGCAGTTTACAAATACGATTTGGTATCTTCAAAGCATAATATTGAAACAGCGGCGGAAGTTAGACTTTTACCAAGAACATCTGATTTGAATTTCCCTAATAGACAATACACAGGCGTTGTAACTTTTTATGATAATTCGTTCTACATTGCCCGCACCGGTCCGAATAATTCAAGCATTTTTGATCCGGATAATTCGATTTTAATTTTCAATCCTATCAATAACAAAAAAGATTCACTAATCGGTAGAGTTGCAAATATCGACCCGTTAAGTTCCGGGTTAGTATCGGCAAACCAAATTAGTTCCATGTCATCTATTGGAAAAAGGAATATAGATTTCCTTGCTACTTTAACAGGTAATAATAATTTTAAAGCACAATGGTATAATTACCAGGTATCTGCAATAGACGAAAAATATGTTAGCCGTTATACGCCCGATGACGGTGTTGAATTTGCGAAACCAAATAAATTTTTGCGCCCTGAGGGTTCCTGGGTAGATAACTTCGGAAACATTTATATAGCCGATGCGGGTAAAGACAGTGTTTATAAGTTTAATCAATTCGGTGAGGAATTAGAATCTTTTGGGGGAAGAAAATATAACTTAAAAGAACCTTACGGAGTTACAGTGTTTGATAGAGTTCTATATGTTACCGATACCGGAAACAATAGAATAGTTCGATTCATTTTATCCACGGAAGTTCAATAATGAAAAAAAATTATCTACTCGTCATTCTTTTCTTTTTTGCATCAGTAATCTGTGCGCAGACTGTTGTGCCAATTGCAAATTTAAAGAATAATAACAGCAGCGGAATACCTGTCGATACCGGACAGGTCTTTACAATTCGCGGGATTGTTTCCGCATCAAATCAATTCGGCAATTCGGGTCCGGGTTCACTTCAGGATGAAACTGGAGGCATTTCTGTTTACGGCAGTAATTTTGCAAATGCTGTTCATATCGGCGATTCTGTTCAGGTAACAGGTTTACTTACACACTTCAGAGGTCTAACACAAATTGATTTTAATCGCGGCGGCGGATCGGTTGTTATACTTAATCAAAATAATCCCATTGAGCCTAGAATTGTAACATTAACTCAAATTAAAAATCAGCAGTGGAATGGTTTTGAAGAATTTGAATCATTATTAATCAGAGTAAATAACGTAACTATTTCGGGAACTGGAAATTTTCAGTCGGGAACTAATTATACTATTTCCGATGCTTCTGGAACTTTAACCGATGGATTTAGAATTGACAATGATGTGGCTTCGTTGATTGGAACACAAATACCTTCAAGCCCTGTAGATGTTATTGCTATACTCGGTCAATTTAAATTTGCGGCTCCTTTCAACAGCGGCTATCAATTACTCCCGAGGTTTATTCAAGATGTTCTTGATGACGGCAAACCTGTAATATTAAATCCGGTGGTTGCATCAAACATAGACACATCATCATTTTCAGTTTACTTTAACACGATAAGAAATGGCGATAGCAAAGTTATATATGGTCTTACCGATTCACTTGAATTAGGTGAAGTTTACGTTGCCGATGATACTACATATCATGTCGTTCACGTTGATGGTTTATTTCCGGCAACTCAATATTTCTTTAAAGTTTCTTCAACAAATTCTGTCGGTACCTCGGTTAGCACACTAAAAACAGTTTCTACAAGTTCTTCCGACCCTACTCTGGGGACAACAAATGTATATTTTAATTTTTCGGTGGATACTTCAGTTGCGATTCCCGGAAATGCGGCAGCAGGCAATGTAGATTTTGTTCAGAAACTTATTTTAAGAATTAATCAAGCAACATCTTCCATCGATTTAGCTTTATACAGTTTTGCAGGGATGACTGAAATTGCTAATGCCATTATACTCGCTAAAAATAGAGGAGTAACTGTGCGCGTTGTATACGACAGCAGGACCACACAGAATTCTGTCCAGCAATTATTGGATGCCGGTATATTAGTTCAAAAGCGTCCGTCTTATTTAGATGGTATAATGCATAACAAATTTTTTATTTTTGATGCAAGAGATTCGATTCAAAACAATGATTGGGTATGGACGGGTTCATGGAATGTTACCTCCACAGAAGTTGGTTGGAAAAATAATGTTGTGGAAATTAACGACCCTACATTAGCGGCGGCATTTACTACAGAATTTGAAGAGATGTGGGGAAGCGTTACTAATATTCCTAATTCTTCCGCAGCTAAGTTCGGAAATCAAAAAGCAGATAATACGCCTCATTCATTTTTGATTGGAGGAAAATCTGTTGGTTTATATTTTAGCCCATCGGATGGTACGACTTCAAAAATTATAGATGCTATTAATACGGCTAATTATCAAATTTATTTTGAACTCTTTACTTTTACAAGAAGCGATATACAGGTTGCAATAAAAAACCGAAATGATTTGGGAGTGAATGTTAGGGGAATAATCGACCAGGTTAATTCAATAGGAAGCCAGTATCAAACACTGCAGCAATATGCCGAAATGTTTTCTAACAGCGGCGCAACTTTGCATAATAAATATTCCATAATTGATCCATCATATTTTAACAGCGAACCTATTACAGTTACGGGTTCACATAATTGGTCAAACTCTGCGGAGAACGATAATGATGAAAACACACTTGTTATATATGATATTTATACTGCAAATAAATATATGCAGGAGTTTAAGAAGAGATATAATGAAGCAGGCGGAACAGGCGTCTTCGTAATTCCCGTAGTTGATGTGAAGGATTTTGAAGTGAATGATTTTAATTTTATGCTTTATCAAAATTATCCAAATCCGTTTAACCCTGTAACTACAATCCGGTTTGAAGTTCCTTTTAGTCAGAATGTTGAACTTAAATTATTTGATGTGCTTGGTAGGGAAGTAAAAACATTATACAATAATTATGCTCCGAAAGGAATAGTTGTAGTAGACTTTAACGCATCCGGTTTGACAAGCGGTGTTTACATCTATAGAATTAAAGCAGGTAATTTTACAGCTTCGAAAAAGCTGATATTAATTAAATAATGAGTCCATTCTAAAAAGGTTTTTTTTTATTTGTCATTGCGAACGGAGTGAAGCAATCTTTAGAATTTGTCTCGCAATCGCGAGATTGCTTTCCGTTAGCCACAAACAATGACAGAAACGACCTTTTTAGACAAGGCTCAATAATTATTAAAGAAAATTTGTAATGTCATTCTTAGTGAAGTGATAAAATTTATTCCTTTTCTGAGAATGACAATTATAAAACTGTGAATTTCACATATCGGAAAAAAAATACACTTATTGTCCGTACTAATTCATTATCCATTAAAATAACTGCTCTATAAAAAGAATTTTAGACATGGTGTAATTATTATATTTTTGCATATCATTTAAGAAGTTGATTTAACTATGAAAAATTTTTTAGTACTTATTCCATTATTCTTTTTCGTTGTATTAAGTTCATGCCAAAAAGATAAACCGGAGGAACAAGTGAGCAAGCCGCTTTATTTGTTAAAAGAAAATTCTCAACTTCCTGAGTTTGATGGAAAAAATGCGTATTTACAAATTGAGAAACAAGTATCTTTTGGATCACGAACTCCTAACTCATCCGGGCACGCTAAAGCATTAGCATATCTGCAAAGCGAATTAAAAAAATATGCCGATGAAGTTGAACTCCAACCATTTGCATACCTCGGTTACGATGGTGAAAAACTTGCATTGACTAATATAATTGGGAAATTTTATCCGGCTGCAAAGAACAGAATTATACTCGCTGCACATTGGGATTCGCGCCCGCGGAGTGAACAAGATAAAGACTCGACAAAACGGAACCTCCCAATTCTTGGAGCAAATGACGGTGGAAGCGGCGTCGGTGTTTTGCTTGAAATTGCCCGCCTGATTAAAAATCAAAAAGTTGATTATGGAATTGATATTGTTTTATTCGATGGTGAAGATTATGGCATGCACAATGATTTGTCTAATTTCTGTCTCGGTTCAAAATACTTTTCAGCAAAACTCCCTCAGGGATACGCCCCAGTATTTGGTATACTTCTCGATCTGGTAGGCGATAAAGAAGCTGTATTCATGAAGGAAGGTTATTCTTATCAATACGCTCCGGATATTGTAAACATGGTTTGGGGAATAGCTTCCCGTTTGGGTGTGACGCAATTTGTTCAACAGGTTGGTCCGGCAATTTATGATGATCATATTCCTTTAAACCAGGCGGGAATTCGTACAATTGATATTATTGATATAGATCTTGTTGGTGCGAATTCTCCCAACAAAAGAAGAAATTATTGGCACACACAGAGTGACAACATGGAAAATATTGGAAAAGAAACTTTACAAAATGTCGGCGATGTTTTAACGCATTTTATTTACTCGCTTCAATTTAAAATATAGTAATTGAAAAACTTCCTACAATAAAATATGTAATTTTATAATTTTATTTTATCCTTATATAAAGCAAATGTAGTGATGAAAAAGTATAAAGAGTTTTTAATAACAGCCGATCCGTTTAATGAAGAAATATTGAGCGGACTTTTATGGCAGCTTGACCTCGATGGAATATCTGAAGAAGTGAACTGTTTGAAAGTATTTGTAGAAAGTGAAAGCGCTGTTTCGATTAATGATATAAGCAAAATATTAGATTCTGCACTTTATGAAAAATTATTGCGCAGTTTTAACATCGAAGAAAATATAGTTGAAAACAAAAATTGGAACGAAGAGTGGGAAAAAAGTATAAATGTTATAGAAGTTTCGGACCGAATTGTTATCAAACCGACTTTTAGAGAATATGAAAACAAGCCCGAACAAATTGTTATAACCATCGATCCTAAAATGTCTTTCGGGACAGGCGAGCACCAAACAACAAAGCTTGTACTTACCATGCTTGAAGATATTGATCTTCAAAACAAAAAAGTTTTAGATGTAGGGAGCGGTACAGGCGTGCTTGCCATAGCTGCTATTAAATTAGGCGCCTCTTATGCCGTTGCGGTTGATAATGACGAATGGTGTCTTGATAATGCGCATGAAAACTGCCAGCTTAATAATTGTACAGATGAAGTTGAAGTTTTGTTGGGGGAGATCACAGATGTGGAAATAAAAGACTTCGAAGTGGTTCTTGCCAATATTCAGAAGAATGTTTTATTGTCTTTAAAATCAGAAATTGCAGCAAGAATAAAAACCAACGGCATATTAATTCTTTCCGGGCTGCTGGAAAATGACGAAGAAGAGATTGTTCGCGAATATTCCATTTTTGGTTTTACTAAACTGCATTTAGAAAAAATGGATGATTGGATAGCCATAAAATTTGAAAAGTTGTAGATAACTTTTAACATTTTTCTGTTTCTGTATATGTGACATTGTGCCAGCGCTCCAAAGATTAAAGATTTTCCGGTTTTCTGAACTCCGGCAGCTGCTGAAAATCTGATACTCTGGATATTGAGAGTGAAAAATTATTAGTTATGGATATAGAACATTTTTTATTCGAACTTATTTCTTTCGAAAGCCTGAACAGCAGTCACAAATGCGAGTTGTATTATTAAAAAAACGATTTGGGATAATTCAAACTTTACTTAGATTTACATACGAAATTAAATAACTAATTTTTTTTAATTCATGAGTCTGGTTTAAAAAGGTTCTATTGAATAATGTCATTGCGATCCCGCATTGCGGGAGAAGCAATCTGCCGAATTTAGCGTAAAATCAAAAGATTGCTTCGTCACTCCGTTCCTCGCAATGACGTGGAATACCTTTTTAGAGTAGACTCATTCATAATTTATAATTTTTAATGGCGGCTAACCGCACGGTGGGTTTAATTTGCTTTTACTTGATGCTGTAGTTGATGAATCAATAGAAATAGAAAATCAAATATTTTTATTAAAAGTTTATTCTCCGGAAATTACTTCAAATATAAAACCTGGGCAGTTTCTTAATGTTCGTGTTTCTCGGTCTTTGTATCCTCTGCTTCGCCGCCCATTTAGTGTGTGCGATGTTGATGGTGAATATTTTTATTTGATGTTCAATATTTTTGGGGAAGGGACAAAAATTCTTTCAAGAAAAGGGAAAGGCGAAACTATTGATGTAATAGGACCACTCGGAAATGGATTTAATCTTGATGGTGATTATAAAACTGCAATAATAGTTGCCGGCGGGCTTGGAGCGGCGCCATTTCCATTTTTTACAAGAATGATAAACTCTCGAAAAGAAATTCTTTCTTTTATTGGCGGCAGAACTTTGAAAGATATAATAACTTACGGAATGAAGAATACCTCCGTTGCAACAGATGATGGTTCTTTAGGATTTAAGGGAACAGTGATTGACCTTCTCAAAGAAAATATCGAAAAGTTTAAAAATCAAAAAGTAAAAATATTTAGCTGCGGTCCTAATGCAATGTTACGTGCTCTAAAAACATTTGCTTTAGATAATAACTTTGATTGCGAAGTTTCAACGGAATGTGCTATGGCTTGCGGTTTCGGAATTTGTCAGGGCTGTCCGATTGAATCAACCGATCATCCTGAAAAGTATTTATTAGTTTGTAAAGATGGTCCGGTGTTTAATGTAAAGGATGTTGTGATATGACGAAGGTAGACCTCTCTTTACAAATCGGTTCGTTAAAGTTAAGAAACCCGATCATGCTTGCTTCCGGCACTGTAGGTTATGGAAATGAAATTGCTGAATTTATTGACTTAAATAAAATTGGCGGTATTGTTACAAAATCGATAAGTTTAAAACCACGCAAAGGCAATCCACCACAAAGAATAGTGGAAACTCCGGCAGGTATGCTAAATGCAATCGGTCTTGCCAATGTTGGTGTCGAACAATTTCTAAAAGAAAAAATTCCATTTTTAAGTAAGTATGATGTTCCGATAATATGTAATATCGCAGCCAGTTCTGTTGATGAATATGTTGAATGCACACGTATCCTTACATCCGAAGAAACAATTAAAGCGTTCGAAATAAATGTTTCATGCCCAAACGTAAAAGAAGGCGGACTGCAATTTGGTAATTCGTGCGCGATGGTTTCCGAAATTACGGCTAAAGTAAAAGCAGTGACGGATAAACCAATAATTATTAAATTATCACCAAACGTTTCTAATATTTCTGAATTTGCGAAAGCAGTAAAAGATGAAGGCGGCGATGCTGTATCGGCAATTAATACATTGGTGGGTGCAGCGTTCGATATTTTTACAAGGAGACCGAAATTAAAAAATGTGACCGGCGGACTTTCCGGTCCAGCAATAAAACCTGTTGCACTTGCAAAAGTGTTGGAGATAAAACAAAAGGTAGATATTCCAATCATAGGTATCGGGGGAATAATGAATTGGAAAGATGTTGTTGAGTTTATGATTGCAGGAGCTTCAGCGGTACAGATTGGCACGCTCAACTTTATAGACCCATACGCCTCACAAAGAATTGTAGGTGAACTTGAAAAATATTGTCTTCAAATTGGGATCGATAAAATTAGTGAATTAACCGGTTCGTATATTTTATAAATGTAAAATGTACAATGTATAATGTACAATGACAATTTATAATTTCGGCTTGCAGTGGCAGGTTTTATTAATTTAGATTTAAATAATAAAAAAATAAATAGTAGTAATTGAAACAATGGATTTGCAAAAATCATTAGATAAACTTTTTTCTCTGCACACTTTCGGAGTTAAATTAGGATTAGAGAACATAACAAATTTTCTTGCTGTAATTGGCAATCCTCAAAAAAAGTTAAAATGTTTTCACGTGGCTGGATCGAACGGCAAGGGGAGTACTGCGGCTTTTCTTGCAAGTATGTTGTATGAATTCGGATACAACGTTGGAATGTATACTTCACCACATTTTATAAAATTTAACGAAAGAATAAAAGTAAACGGACTTGATGTACCTGATGAGTTTGTGGCTGCATTCATCGAAGAACATGAAAACTACATAGATGAAAATAAACTTACTTTTTTCGAAGTTACAACCGCAATTGCCTTTCAATATTTCGCCGATGAAAAAGTTGATTATGCAGTTATAGAAACCGGTCTCGGCGGAAGACTTGATGCTACAAATGTGTTGAATCCACTTTCCGTAATTTTAACTTCAATAAGTCTCGAACATACAAATGTACTTGGCAAAACTATCGAGGAAATAACATCAGAAAAAAGCGCTATAATAAAAGATGGAATTAAAGTATTTTGCGGCAGGCTTCCGGTTGAGGCAGAAAAAGTTGTTTCTAAAAAAATTGATCAGACCGGGAGTGAACTTTACAGGATAGAGGACTACATAAATATTAAAGAATCGACTTTAGAGCTATATACCGAAGAAATTGAATTTGATGAGTGGACAATGCCCTTAAAAGGTAACTACCAAAAGTACAACGCAGCGCTTGCCGCACTTACATTAATAAAAACGCTTGATGTTAATGACTCAAATCAGATTCGTTCAGGTATAAAAAACGTTATTGCAAATACGGGTTTTCAAGGCAGGTACGAATTTTATAGAAAAAACCCCACAATAATATTGGACTCTGCACATAATGCAGATGGTATCGAAAAATTTCTATTTGAGTTTCAAAAAGACTCTAAAAATTATTCAAAGAGAGTTCTGCTTTTTGCTGCAATGAGAGATAAAGCTATTCCGGAGATGCTAAAAAAAACGGCTTCGCATTTCGATAGTATATTTGTAACTTCAATTGACTATGAAAGAGCGGCAACAGCGGAAGACTTATTTACAATTGCTAGCGGATTGGGAATTAATGTAGCGGTGGTTAAAAAACCCGCAGAATTTGTTCAGTCCTTTGAGTCTGAGGAAAGGGATGCATGCCTTGTGGTTCTCGGAAGTATGTATCTTCTTGGCGAAATAAAAAGTTCGATTAGCAAAAAACAAATTGCTTGACATTTTTATCGAATAGAAGTAAGTTTCGACTGAACCTCTTGTTCCTTTCTAAAGGTGTAAGTAACAAGTAAATCAACCCCGTTATCTTTTCCGGAATTTACCGTTAAGTGAAAAATAGATTTTCTTTCAAATAATTAATCAAAACTTTATTCATCATTAACCAGGATAGTGTCAAATGGATATTTCCGAACTCAAATCAAAAAAAATAGTTGAACTAAATGCCATAGCAAGAGATTTGGATATTTCGGGCTACAGCGATTTGAGAAAACAAGAATTAATTTTTAAAATTTTAGAAGCGCAAACATCAAAAGATGGGCTTAGCTTCTCGCGGGGCGTGTTAGAAGTGCTCCCCGACGGTTATGGTTTTCTGCGTTCGTCCGATTATAATTACCTTCCTTCGCCGGATGATATTTATGTTTCGCCGTCTCAAATTAAAAAGTTCAGTTTAAGAACCGGTGATTTTGTAAGCGGACAGGTAAGACCGCCGAAAGAGGGCGAGAGGTTTTTTGCACTTCTACGTGTTGAAGCGGTTAACGGTCTCGATCCGGAAGGAATTAGAGAACGTACATTGTTCGACAATCTTGTTCCGGTTTATCCCACAAGAAGATTAATGCTCGAATCCGTGCCGGGAGAATATGCTATGAGGATTATGGATCTTCTTTCACCCATCGGAAAAGGGCAAAGAGGTCTCATCGTATCTCCACCAAAAAGCGGTAAGACTATTCTTCTTCAAAAAATTGCAAACTCCATTACCAGAAATCATCCCGAAGTAAAACTTATAATTCTTTTAATTGACGAACGCCCCGAAGAAGTGACCGATATGGAACGCTCTGTCAAAGCTGAAGTAATAAGTTCTACATTTGATGAACCGGCTGAAAGACACGTTCAAGTGGCGGACATGGTTATTGAAAAAGCAAAAAGAATGGTTGAAGCAAAAGAAGATGTGATTATTCTTCTCGACTCAATTACGCGTCTTGCAAGAGCGCACAACATAGTTGTTCCTCATTCCGGTAGAATACTTTCGGGTGGCGTTGATTCGAATGCGCTCCACAAACCGAAACGTTTTTTCGGAGCAGCACGTAATACCGAAGACGGCGGCAGCTTAACAATTATTGCAACCGCCCTCATTGATACCGGCAGCCGGATGGATGATGTTATATTTGAAGAATTTAAAGGCACGGGTAATATGGAACTTGTTCTAAACCGCGACCTCAGCGATAGACGAATATTCCCGGCTATTGATGTCAATCGTTCCGGAACACGACGTGAAGACTTATTAATGAAAGAAGATGAACTTGCTAAAGTTTGGATACTCAGAAAAATTCTTAGCGATTTCAGTCCTGTTGAAGCTATGGAATTTCTTCTCGATAAAATGAGAGGAACCAAGAACAACAAGGATTTCTTAAACAATATGAACAGTTAAAAAAAGGTTACAGGCATGAAGAGTATAAAATCTCTAACACTATTAATTATACTTCTTGCCTCAACGGTAAATCTTTTTTCTCAGTACGACACAACAAAGTACCTCTGGCCTTATTCGCCGATGACACTTCAACGTCCAATCACCGGTACGTTCGGTGAGTATAGAAGCACTTCTGTTGAAGGACATTATCACAATGGCTCGGATATTCCCAATACAGCAGGAACCCCAATTCTTGCTGTTTTGCCGGGAGTTGTTGCTGTTGCATACCACGACGGCTCTACCGGTTATGATTCCTATGTCAGGGTAACTTCGCAAGTAAACGGGCAATCTAAAAATATTACTTATTACCACACAATTCCTTCCGTATCGGTAGGGCAGCAAGTTACGCTCGGGCAGCAAATTTCTACAGTTGCGATAGACCATGTTCATCTAATTGAATATAAATTAGGCGGCACAATTTCCGGCAAACAGATTAATTCCATTCGTCCTAACGGCGGGTTATCAAATTACAACGATACATGGAAACCTCGAATCCGATACGTAAAATTTTTACTCGATGGAACAAACACATTCCTCCCTTCGAACTCACTCGGAAGCAAAATTGATATAATCGTTCATGTTGAAGAACAGAACGGAACAAGTTCTTCAGCTATGAACAATGGAACATATAGGATTGGTTATAAAATATTATCCGCTGATTCACAAACGGTGATTTACAATCCTGCAGATAATGGTTTACGTTTTGAGTATTATAATCTGCCCGGTAATAACTATGTGAATATTAATTATTATAAACCGGAATCAAGTACAAGTCAACATGTGTATATTGTAACCAATGGAAGTGGAGCCTCGAATGTTACTGCAACACAGGCAGTGACAAACAATTTTTGGAATGTAAATAATCATCCCTACAGTAATTATGTAGTTATGGTTTTTTCTGAAGATACGCGCGGCAATGCCGATACGGTTTTTATTCCTATAACAACAACTGATGTTGACCTGATACCTCCGCAAGCTCCTCAAATGAACTTCGTAAAAAGGGATGATGTAAACCATTTTTCTTTTGGATGGAATATACCGCCCGACCCTGACTTGAAAGGTTTTCGTTTATTTTACAGCTTGAATGGTTTAACTTACCAGTTGAAAGATAACGAATCCGTTTTAACAAATTCGTTAAACGGCTTTCAATATTCATACAACCAAATGAATCCTTTATATCTAAAGTTATTTGCAGTTGATTCGGCAGTAGTAACAAATGTCAGCGAGCAGTCGGATGTTTATGGAATCAGAATGCTGGATGACGACAAAAAGATTTTAATTGTAGATGGATTTGACCGTTATGGCGGCAGCGGAAGCTGGGCAAATCCATTTCATGATTTTGTTGTTTCTCACGCTCAATCATTCAATCTAAGTTTTGAAAGCTGCACTAATGAAAAAGTAATTGACGGCGGGTTTAATCTAAATGATTACCAGCTTGTTATCTGGATTTGCGGCGATGAATCAACGGCGGATGAAACTTTTTCGACAGCCGAAATGAGCAAAGTCAAATCCTATCTTGAAAATGGAGGTAAACTTTTTGTAAGCGGTTCGGAAATAGCGTGGGATTTGGAAGGCGCATCTTCTGCAACTTCCGCTGATACTGAATTTCTGCATTCATATTTCAAAGCAAAATTCGTTTCGGATGATTCCAATATCTACGGTGTTCTTGGAACTGATTCTACGGAATTTGCCGGACTCGGATTTAGCTACGGAATTCAAAGCCAGGGTTCGCCTTATATTGAAGATTATCCAGACATCATTGAAGCCTTTGGAGGTAGTACCGAAGTACTTAAATATAACGGGCTTGCCGGCGCCGGAGTTGCATACACTGGCACTTTCGGAAATTCTTCGAGCGCTGGACAGATTGTATTTCTTGCTTTCCCTTTTGAAACTATCGGACTGGCGGAGGCGCGCAATCAGTTGATGACAGCTTCTTTAAAATATTTTGGGATGATTAATCCGGACTTTGTTGAAGGTGAACAAGCCGTATTTCCTTCTGTTTATTCGTTGGAACAAAATTATCCGAATCCATTTAATCCAAGTACGACTATCGAATATTCTGTTCCTATTCAATCGCATGTGAATTTGATAGTGTACGATCCCCTTGGCAGAAAAGTTGCCGTATTGGTTAATGAAGTGAAGCAAGCCGGCAACCACAAAATAAATTTTGACACTTCTGTTCTAAGCGGATTATCGAGCGGAATATATTTTTATACTATCCGTTCTGCCGGTTATACGGCAACCAAAAAGATGATCCTTTTACGCTGAAAAATGTCCCTTCTCTTTACCTTGCAAATGAAAGGTTAAATAGTGAATTTGTTTCTCAAAAAATGTTAGGGCTTAATTGAAGAAATTACTTTTGACATCGTTACTATTAGTGTCCTCATTAACCGCTCAGGTTCAGCAAAAAATATTTTTTAGCAGCGCCACATTTCTCCCCTCGGATTCTTCTTTTACTGTTTTCTACGCTTATTCAATTGGGTATAATCAGCTTGTTTTTGAAAAAAAAGATGAATCATACTACGCTGCATTAAACATTTCTTTAGAGATTTTGGATGATAAAAACTCTTTGGTTAAACGTCTTTTTGATTCGAAACAATTGACCGTAAAAAATTACGAAGAAACAAATGACGCTTCAAAACAAATAAACGGTCTCATCAATTTCCAACTGCCCGAAGGGAAATATAGTATTCAAACTATAATCACCGACTTAAATTCCAAAAGGGAATTAAAACCGAGACCGGACAGCGTTGTTATAAAAAGAGGAAAAATATTTCAGCCGCTTGTTATTGGTAAATCTATTGAGTGCGGTCAAACAAAATACCCCGGATTTATAAATTTAGGCGGCAGTGTTCCTTTTACTGATGATCCAATTGATTTGATAATTCCTATTCTCGGCAATGGAATTGAAACAATAAAAGTTGCTGTGCTAAACAACGGTGAAGAAGTATATCACTCGGAAGTAAAAGATAAATTTGTTTCAACTTTGACACTGGAACTTTGTAACGAAGAGATAATAGTCAAAACTACCGATAAACACTTGAAGACAACAAACTTCATCGTAAAAAATATAAATGAAAAATTGGGTGAAGGGATGGTTCAATTAACAGTTGAAGCAGGCGGCGAAAAGAAAATATTTAGTCAGTATGTAGTTTGGTTAAACAAACCATTTTCACTTACCAACACGGAATCGGCAATAAAATCATTAAAATATATTGAAGACAAAAAAGCGATTGATAAAATGCTAGATAACGATGAAGAAATGTATTCATCAATCCTTAAAGAGTACTGGAAAAAATATGACCCGACTCCATCAACCAAATTCAATCCTTTGATGGGGGAATATTATGGGCGCGTTGATTATGCTGCTAAGAATTTTAAACCTATTGACCAACCAACCGGAATTAACACAGACAGGGCAAAAACATACATTAAATATGGAAAGCCTTTAAAAGTTGAGCGTTATTCAAACGGCAGCGGAAAAGTTGTTGAGACGTGGCATTATGAAAACCCCGGTAGAAAATTTATTTTTGTAGATAAAGAAGGCACAGGAAATTATATTTTACAGAATGGTTAAATGGCAGCTTTTATTTTTACTTGCGGCGACGTAAACGGTATAGGTCCGGAAATAACGTATAAAGTCTTACAAAAATTTTCGGTTAGAAGTAATGATGAATTTATATTTATTGTTCCGCTCAGAGTTTTAAATAAACTTAGCAAACAATTCGGTGAACTCGACTATCAATTACTCCGGAACCCGGATGATAAAAGGAAGAAAAAAGTATCTATTATAGATTTGGGTAACTACCCGGCAAAACCCGGAGCGCCGTCAAAAGAATCAGGAGAGATTTCTTTTTCTGCTATAGAAACATCTTTCGCATTTCTTAAAAAAGGATATGCTGATGCGGTAATAACTGCTCCTATTTCCAAAACAGCGATTAATCTTGCCGGAATAAGTTTTCGCGGGCACACTGAAATGTTTGCAGGCTGGTGTGGTGTAAAATCTTATGTGATGACTTTTCTTTCTTCAAAAATGAACGTCGCTCTTCAAACAATACATATCTCATTAAAAGAAGTTTCTAAGAGTATCACAGAAAAAAGCATAACCCAAACTCTGAATGTGCTTAATAAAATGCTTCAAGTAGATCTTCGGATCGACTCGCCAACAATTGCGGTTTTGGGTGTAAATCCACATGCCGGTGAAGAAGGAGTAATAGGTAGTGAAGAAGAAAATATTATCAAACCGGCGATAGAAGAAATTAAAAATAAATTTTATGTTGCCGGACCATTCCCGCCTGATGCATTCTTCGCAAACAGAATGGAGAAAAAATTTGATCTCGTCCTTGGAATGTATCATGATCAAATTTTAATTCCCTTTAAACTGCTCAATTTCAACAGTGGAGTTAACTTTACCGCCGGACTGCCGATAGTCCGCACTTCCCCCGATCACGGAACAGCATTTGATATTGCCTGGAAGGGCATTGCCGATGAATCGAGTATGATACAAGCGTACAAGTACGCAAAAAAAATTGTTCAAAACAGGAACATTAAATAATGCCGTTAAAAACTTCTTCCTACAGTGTACTAACGAACATTTATAATCATATAATGAAACGTGTAAAGTATGATTTATGGGCTGATTATTTATTCTCGATTATCGAACCTTATATTCCAGATGAGTATATTGCTCTTGAGCTTGGGGCAGGCAATCTAAATTTTACAAATTGTTTTCATAATTACCTGCAGGATATCATTGCAACTGATTTGTCCAGCGATATGATAAAGTCGGATAAAAAAAATCTCTTTCCAAAAGTTTGTTGTAACATGGTTCATTTACCATTTTTTATGGAGTTCGATTTAATCTATTCTACTTTCGACAGCGTAAATTATTTAACGAGCAAGAAAAAATTACTTCAACATTTTATGGAAGTGAATAGATGTTTAACCGTTGAAGGAATTTTTGCATTTGACGCAAGCCTTGAAAAAAACAGTTTAAAACACGTAAGAGAAGGGAATAAAAAGGGCGTGTGCAATGGTTACCATTATACTCAAAAAAGCGAATACTTTTTAAAATCTCTAATTCACAAAAATTCTTTTGAAATTTATGCTGATGATAAAATTGTATTTCGTGAAATTCACAGACAAAAAATTTACCCGTTCGAAACATATTTTGAACTTCTTGATAGAGCTGGATTATACGTAGTTGAGTGTTATGATGCGTTTAAATATAAAGAGGGAACTGCAAATTCCGAGCGGATTCAATTTATAGTAAAAAGGAAAAAACAAGTATGCTAATTTTTAATAATGTTTCTTTTGCTTATCCCACTCAACCGGTTTTTACAGACTTAAATTTTCACGTCGAGCAAGGCGAATTCGTTTTTCTCATAGGGAAGAGCGGAGCAGGTAAAACAACTTTATCTCAGCTTATTTACATGAACCTGCTGCCTCAGAGCGGTTATGTGCAAGTGGGTGAATACGATTCGCAGACAATAAAACCGCACGACTTGCCGTACTTAAGAAGAAAAATTGGAGTTGTATTTCAAGACTACAAACTTTTGAAAGACAGAAATATTTACGATAATCTTGCGTTCGTTCTCGAGGTAACCAATACTCCGCGAAGAGAAATAAAGAAAAAAGTAAATAATGTGCTTACAGATGTTGGTTTGGTACACAGAAGAAATAGTATGCCTGATGAATTGTCGGGTGGTGAAAAACAGAGGATCGCAATTGCCCGTGCAATCATTAATGAACCGCTTTTAATTTTGGCTGATGAACCTACCGGAAATCTCGATCCCGAAACGTCAAGCGAAATTTTGGAATTGCTGAAGCGTATAAACAGCCGGGGTACGGCAATTCTATTCGCTACTCATAATTATGAAATTGTAAAAAAATTAAATGAGAGAATATTAAAACTTGAAAATGGAAAAGCATACCGCGCTGTTATTAAGCAGAAGTAGTCAATTTATTCTTAATAGTAGTAGCTCTTAAAATGTTTTCTGCAACTCTCTCAATTGAATCTAATCCGTTTACAAAGACAAGTTTATTCTGATCCTCATAATATTTTAGAACCGGTTTTGTATTTTCCTGATAAACCTTTAGGCGGTGTCTAATAACATCCTCTTTGTCATCATCCCGCTGTCTGAAACTGTTTACTGCTCCGCAATTCGGGCAGGATTCAAGATCCTGTATCTCTCTATAATTGAAAATATTTTTGCAATTTCTGCATTCACGCCTGTTTGTTAATCTATTTACAATTTCTTCTTCATTAGCAGTAATAGCTACAAGAGAAATATGATTGATTGAAAGTTCGTTTAATAATAGGTCTATTGCTTTTGCCTGTGCAATCGTGCGCGGAAATCCGTCGAGTATAAAACCATTTTTACACTTTGCCGAATCGAGGGTATCTTTTATCATTCCGATCATAATATCATCTGAAACAAGTTCACCGGCGTCCATGATTTTCTTCGCTTCAACCCCCATAGGAGTTTGATCTTTAACAGCCTGTCTTAAAATATCACCGGTTGAAATGTGTGGAATATTAAGTCTTAAGCTTAGAATTTTTGCCTGAGTACCTTTCCCAACACCCGGCGCACCGAATAAAATAAAGCGCATCACTTTCCTAAAATTTTTCGTGCAAATTATTATTATTCCACTTCTTAATCAAGTTCAACATCGCAATTTATTTCACATTTCTATAAATAAATTACTTAACGGGGAACGTTTTGCTGCGCGTTACTTTATTAGTATCAACTTAGCGGTGCTTCTATGCATTTTGCCAGTTGATGACGATGCGCTTAACAAAGCAAAATAAACGCCCGACGGAAAAGAAGGAGCGTTCCATCTGACGCTATGATAGCCTGCAAAAACTTCTTCATCGATCAGCACATCAACCAGCGCGCCGAGCGCATTGAATATTTCTAATTTTATTTTGCTTTTTTCATGTATTTGAAAATCAATAGTAGTAACAGGATTAAAAGGATTAGGATAATTGGGATGCAAAAAAAAAACATCAACTCTGCCAAATTCTACCTGCTGGATGTTTGAATAAGTTGAAGAACCGTCGTAATCAATCTGATTAATCCGGTATTTTACAATTCCGTTTATATGCGAACATTTGAGATCATCTATGAAAGAGTAGCTATTTCGTAAAGTCGTGGTTCCGTTTCCCGATAGACTGCCTATAATCACCCATCCGTCATTTATGTATCGCTCAATTTCAAAAAGCCTGTTGTTTGTTTCTGTTGATGTTGTCCAATTTAAGATTACTTTTTCATTCTCCACAATTGCAGAGAATGCTTCAAACTCAACAGGAACAGAAGTTACTATAGGTGATTGGTTAGAATATATTGACGTCCCAATTTCATTAAACGCATAAATTCTGTAGATGTAAGACTGATTATTTTCGATAGAATAATCTTCGTACGAAACTGAGTTGGCGGAAGCGGAGTCAATAAGCAAAAAAATACCTCCTTCATTTTTTCTTTCAATTTTAAAACCTGTTTCGCTGCTTGAATTATCCTGCCAGTTAAGCGATATAAAATTATCTTCGCCTGAAGATGAAGGCTGCGCAATTAAATTTGTGGGTGCATTAATTAAAGCCGCTGAAACAAATTTGTAAATCTTTCCATCGAAAGAAACAAAATATAATTCATCGTTGGCATCAACTCCGAATGAAGTTATGTTTGCAGGGGCAGTGAGCAAGTAGCGATTTTGAGCGCCGTTTATGCTGTCGTATTCCAAAGCCCATATTCTTTTAGAGACGTAATCGGCGTAAACATATTTTCCGCTTAAAAAAGGAACCGTGGAGCCTCGATAAACTAAACCCCCGGTTATCGAATAACCGCCCTGTGCATTATGTCCGTATTCATGAATTGGAAAAAGGTAATCTCCAGCATTACACAATGATGTATTGTATTCGTGATTGCCTTCGTAACAACGCCAGCCATAATTACCGCCGTTTTGAATAATATTAATTTCTTCCCATTGCCCCTGCCCAACATCTCCAGCCCACAATTGATTGGTTTCCCGATCAAAACTAAAACGCCAGGTATTACGCAAACCGAAGGCATAAATTTCTTCAAGATAGCCTTGCGTATTTCCGGCAAAAGGATTATCCGGCGGAATAGCATAGTTCAATGGAGGCTGAATATTATCTACATCTATACGCAATATTTTTCCAAGCAGCGAGGTTTTATTTTGCGCATTGTTTTGCGGGTCCCCGCCAGAACCTCCGTCGCCGAGAGCGATATAAAGACAACCGTCCGCTCCAAAAGCAACCTGCCCGCCATTATGGTTTGAATAAGGTTGATTTATAGACATTAAAATTAACTCGCTGTTTGGATCAGCCTGATTTGGATTTGACGCGCTCGCTGAAAATCTTGAAATATGAGTTCGCCTTGGATTGGAGGCTGTATAGTTAACGTAAAAATAACCGTTACTCTCGTATGCGGGATGGAATGCAAGCCCGAGCAATCCCATTTCACCGCCGCTTGAAACTCTGTCGGTTATGTCCAAAAAAGTTTGCGATTGTGCGACAGCTTGATCGTTACTAAAGACTTTTATTTTTCCCTGCTGCTCTACAACAAAAATTCTATCTGTTCCGTCGCCTGCATTTTGAAGATCGACCGGACTGCTAAAAACAAGGTTGGGGAATGCAACTTCAACCTGCACCTGTGCCGGGATAACAGATGTGAATAAAATTAGAAGTGAAATTATTACTCTCAAATTACTTCCTCGTTATTTATATTAATTGTTACAAAGAGCCGGTATAATCCGGCTCATTTCTCTAAATGTTTTTTTTACGGATAGAAAATTTGCCGGGCAATTCGGTTTTTATCTTTGTTTTGGTTTTAGAAGTTTTTGTCATGCTATCTTTTTGACGAGCGACAGTTTTTATTTCAATTAATTTTTTAATTTCACTTGTTTTGAAGCCCGATTCCTCAGCGCCTATATTTATAAACTCCAAAAATTCAGCGGCTCTCCTTATCTCATCTATAAAAACTTTTTTAGCCTCAGAAGCAGAATTCGCTGTTTTTCTTTTTGCAATTTTACTTTCTTTCAAAAAATGTGATCGGCTTTTATCGTAACAATAAATTGTGAATATCCAGTTCCAAAGAGTAGAAAAATTTTCTTTTCCGAAATATTCTACACCTTCATGAACATTTACATTGAGGTATTTTTTCAAATTTTCTTCTTCGAAAAGTTCAGTCAAAAACAGCAATACCGCAGATTTGAATTTTGTAGATTTGTTCGATACTGAACTGAATAATTCCATTACACTTTTACAAAACTGAGAAGAGGATAAGATTTTAATAAGCAGTACATTTCTACTTACATCATTACCATTATTTAATTTTAGAGCATTCCAAATAGCTTTTTCGAGTAAAAGTTTATCAAAAATTTCTTGATTTTCTTTAAAATTGCAAGAATAAACATCTAAAAATCCTGATGTAAATTGAAGAAGAAACAGAGTTTTATCGTTTTGATGTTTTGCTTTTCCTGAAGTTAACCTAGTTATTACAAAATCAGTCCATTTTTTGCTCGTTCGCTTTGCAGATTCTTTTACTATTAATGAGTGAAAAACTTTTATAGCATTATATCTTTCAGTAACGTTCTCAAAAAATCTTTTTGCATCTGCCGGCGGTGTTTGAATATAATTGATTTCAAACAAGAGGGCGTTTAAATTGTTTTGAACATCATCCGGAAGCGGTTGGATGTTGTAAATATATTCTTTTTCTTTTTTTAAGTCGATTGGTTCATTTTCAAAACAGAAGTTTTCCATCAAATCGAAATTATGTGCGTTAACCATCTGTTCAATTTCTTTATGAACTCCTGCAAGATTTAATTCTTTCAACGCAAACAGGACGGAGTGAACGCCTCTGCCATGCAGAAATTTGTAGAGCTTTTGATATTCACCTATTGCGTCGAACACTTCTGTAAAATTAAAAAAGACATGATATTCATAACCACTCAGTGAGAAAAAAGCGCCTTGTTGATTAATTTCACTCCCGTTGAAAAGAAATTCAAGTTTAGTTTTATGGTCAAACAAAATATAGAAATATTTGTTTTCATTTTTAAAACCTAACGAATTCGCCAAAGTTGTTGACTGAACGTCGTTTGAATTTCTAACCTTCGGAACTGAATGCTTGATAGTTCCTTTTACCTCATTGTATGAGTTGTTGAAAAGAACAATCGTTTTCTCACTTGCAGCTTTATTAGAAAATGCGAATACATTTTCATTCAAATTTCCAAATTCATCTATAAAATTATAAAATTCAAAATTATTTACCTGTGAGAACAAATAACGTTTACGAATCATGGGGAATATTTCCGTCTCATGACGACGCACTAAATTTTCATCCACATATTCATCATAGTAGGCGCGCTTGTATTCCATACCATACTTTTCGGCGAATCCTTCAACCTGTCCGTGCCCAAACATTGGCAAGCCGGGCAAAGTAATCATCATAACTGCTATACCAAAATATTTATCGCCTTTGCCAAATTGATTGACGGCAGTTTCTTCATCCGGGTTACTCATGAAATTAACATAACGTTTTAATATTTCCGGATTGAAGTCGAGAGTGTTTTTAATCAACTCTCTGTACTTATTATTTTCCTCCTTCATCATCATGTGCATAAAAGCGCTGTTGTAAACACGATGCATTCCAAGGGTTCTAACAAAATAACCTTCCATAAGCCAAAAGGCTTCGGCAAGCAGTAATGTTTGCGGCATTTCCGCATTCATTCTATCAACTACTTCACGCCAAAACTCTTCGGGGAAGGCGTTCTCAAATTCTTCGCGGGTTAATGAAAAATCAGAACGCGACGGAATTGCCCCGCCAGTGCCTGGCTGAGGAAACCATAAACGCTGAAAATGTTTTTTAGCGAGCGTCATCGCTGCATCAAAACGGATGATCGGGGTTTTACGTGCAACGTGCATGATTGTTTGAATAAGTGATTCACGGACTTCCGGCAGCAGAAGATTAAGTTGAGCGGTATCATTCCAGGGCATGTTTGTGCCGTCGTTACCGTGATAAATATATTTCACTTCGCCTGTATGATTATCGTATCTTTGGAAAACAACGGCAGCATCCTCCTTTGAATAATATTTATCTTCAATTCTAACCTCAACCCTCTCATCGTCTGAAAGATTTGGTCCACGGAAACTATACGCCGGATATGGAGGATCATTTCGTTGAATAAAATAATCCGGTTTTTCTATAATCCACTTTGAAAAAATGCCCGTGTGGTTAGGTACCATATCGGAAGCCATTCTAATTCCTCTTTGCCATGCGCGTTGTTTTAAATTTTCAAAAGCCGTTTCGCCGCCTAAATCGTTTGCAATAACATAATCATAAAGTGAGTATGCAGAAGATGCTGCTTCGGGATTGCCGGTGTATTGTTTTATTTTTTTTGAAGCGGAACTTCTTTCCCATAAACCAATCAACCAGAGCGCTGTGAAATTCCATTTTGCCAGCAGGTCGAGTTCTTCATCAGGAATTTCGTCAAGGCGGCTTATAGAACGCCGGTACTTTTTTGATAACTGATCTAACCATACATAAGCATTTTTGGCTATCATTACAACCTGCGGCATCCAATCTGTATCCTCGGTAAACCGTTCCGGCTCGGTGTAATAAAAATTTAATTCTTCTTTACTAAGTTCCTTGCCCGACGCAATTTTAGCCCGCACCCGTGCGAGAAATTCTTTTTCCCACAAATAATTTGGAACAGGGGGCGTTCCCATTTCGCCGCCGCCGTGCTGTATAAAAAGTTTTACGTCTTCATAAATCAAATCTTTGCTTGATAAAATCCTGTTGTGGAATTTATCGTAAACATACACGCTCCAATTTTCAAGGATAAAATCTAATTGTTCTTCAATATTATTAGGTGAAGCCATAATAGGCTTACGTAAAAACTTGAAGAGATGAAGATTATCTTTTCCGATAGTTTTTTCGTTTACAAAGAACTGCTCGGCTGCATCAATAACTTCGATATATTTTACTTTTTTTGATAATGCAGCATCGCTGAAAAATTCTTTAAAACTCACAACGGCAGGGTTATAGTTTTCAAGATTAAGGAGAATTAATTCTTCAAGTACAAGCTCCCGGTTTGGTTTGTCGTACGTTGTATCCTCAAGAAATTCTTTGGCGGATTGAATTCCTTTATAAACTTTCTGCGGCGGAAATTCGTGGAGATATTCAATGAGAACATCGTTTAATTCCTTTTCCCCGAGCTGCTGCCGAAGGTGATCTATACTTTTAGAAATAGCACCTTTATTTTCGTTCTCGTTATAAAAGCTGATAATGTGATGGTAAATCTCATGCAACAATCCGAGCGCATTTAATTGCCCTGCGGTTATTTGAAGTTCGGGATGATTTTCATTTTTTCTAATATTATTTATTTTGTCCGATAATAATCTTGCTTGCTTAAAATCAGCGATTATCAAATCACCATTTAAGGCAAATAAATTTTTATCGAAATCAAATTTTATCCTGGCGTTTTTTGAAATGTGAAATTCGTAATAATTCATACTTAATACATTTTATTTTTGAAGAATTTATTAAACGGGTATAATATAATAAATCTTGCCGGAAGAAATTTTAAACGGCTGATTTAGTAAGTCACCTTACGCAATATGATATTCAAATTTTGTCGGGGGCTGTCCTAAAAATTGAAAAAGTCATTGCGAACGAGTCTTCGAGTGAAGCAATCTTTTGTTTTTAATTCAAAATTAAGATTACTTCATCCGGCAGCCGCCAATCTGCGTAACATGATTTAGTAAGTCAGTATATCATCCTTTCTAAACATTCCGAAAAGATGGCGCGCCTTTCATCCCAGCTGCTGCCGAAACCCGGTTTAACGTTAAGAAAATGGTTTATATTTTTTAATGATAATATGTTTGAAAGATTTATATTCTCTTCAAGTGCGAGGTCATGTTCACCGGTGCAAAGTAAAATTCCAATCTGCCTGATTTTATCTAGATACCAATTATCATTTAAACCGGGCAGATAATCCGGTGGGTTGTTGAAATAACAGTTATCATCGTAATGACCGAATATAAATTGTTTGATAAAAAAAAATCCGTTAATGGAAATTAAATGGCTGAAAAGATCTGGGTGCCTAAATGTAAGGTTTGCAGCATGATATCCGCCCATGCCGCATCCTGCCACTGCAATTTTTTCTTTCGCAGAGTCGTATTTTATAAATTCAATAATATCATTAAGAATAACGTTTTCGTAACCGATATGTGTTTTCACACGGTCAGCAGGATGAATTGACCAATTATACCAGCTATCGGCGTCAATAGAATCGGGGCAATAAACTTTTATTTTACCCTCTTCAATAAGATTAGCTGCTGATGAAATCAAGCCTTCATCTTTTGCTTGATAAAATTTGCCTTTTGCATCCGGAAACAATAGTAACGGATAACCTCCGTGCCCGAAAACTAACATCTCAAATTCGCGTTCAAGGTATTCGGTAAACCATTTGTGGTATTCTTCTTTCACAATCCTCCGATAGGTAAAATAAAATTCGTTAGTTACAGCACTGGCAAATATAATCATTTGATTAATGAAAATTATTTTAGAAAGAAAAGATCTAAAATTATTAATTTTTTCGACTAACTCACTCATTTGGAGCTAAACTTTAGTTTATATTCATATGCATCTTAATTGATATTATTAACTCATTACGGTATTTTTGTTCCTCTTATGAAAGCTAATATGCAGCAAACGCCTTTAATGGCACAGTACTTTAAAGTGAAAGAGCAGCACCCGGATACAGTATTACTTTTTAGGGTTGGCGACTTTTTTGAAACCTTTGATGAAGATGCAAAACTTGCCTCAAAAGTTCTTGGGATTACTTTAACTAAACGGGGAACAAATAATGGAGAAGACATCCCGCTTGCAGGTTTTCCACATCACGCAATTGACACTTATTTGCCTAAACTTGTTAGGGCTGGTTACCGTGTTGCTGTCTGCGAGCAGATGGAAAATCCAAAATTTGCAAAAGGAATTGTAAAACGTGAAGTAGTTGAAGTTGTAACTCCCGGAGTTGCTTTTTCGGATAAACTGCTCGACCATAAAAAAAACAATTATCTTCTTGCCGTTTGTTTAAAAGAAGAAATTGTGGGGATTTCTTTCTGCGATATATCAACCGGTGAGTTTTATTCATTTGAAGTTCCGGAAAATGTTTTTGTTCAACAGATTGAGTCGATCAACCCTTCCGAAATTCTCGTTCAAAAAAAAGATAAAGACAAACTGACGGCTATAATTCATAAACTGAATCCAAACATTCGAATTACCAAAGTAGATGATTGGATCTTTAGCTTTGAGTATGCAAAAGACCTGCTTATAATGCAATTTAAGACTGTTAATTTAAAAGGTTTCGGAGTTGATTTACTCCACGCCGGAATAATTTCTTCGGGTGTAGTTTTAAATTACCTTCAGGAAACACAAAAGGCAAATCTTTCGCATATCACAAAAATATCGGCTTATAATCCATCTGATTACATGTCGCTTGATTTTTCAACCAAGAGAAATCTTGAGATAACTTTTTCCATGCACGACGGCGGAAGAGAAGGCTCGCTCATTGCGATTATGGATAAAACCGAAACTGCTATGGGCGGCAGGCTTTTGAAGAAGTGGATATCGGCTCCGTTAAAAAAGTTAAACATTATTCAAAAACGGCTTAACGGCGTTGAAGAACTTTTAACGGAAGGAAGTTTTAGAAAAAAAATAATTCAGCATCTTAAAGAAATAGGCGATCTTGAAAGATTAATTTCAAAAGTATGCACCGGCAGAGCAAATCCCCGCGAAATTAATGCGGTTAAAACTTCATTAAAAAAAATACCTTTACTTAAAGAAACACTGCTGCCTTTTTATTCCGAATTGCTTGTTACAATAAACAGCAATCTTCTTTCACTTGACAGACTTATTGAGAGAATTGAAAGATCTCTTGTAGATAATCCGCCTTTGAGTGTTGCAGACGGAGGCGTTATAAAAGCCGGATACAGCCCCGAATTAGACGAACTCCGCGATATTTCATTGAATGGAAAAGACTGGATCGCCAATCTTCAAAAAAGCGAACGTGAGAAAACCGGTATCTCATCTTTGAAGGTAAATTATAATAAAATATTTGGATACTATATCGATATAAGCAATACACATAAAGATAAAGTGCCTGCTGATTATATTCGTAAACAGACCCTTGTTAACTCCGAACGGTTTATAACTCCCGAACTAAAAACGTACGAAGATAAAATTCTTCACGCCGAAGAAAAAATTTATGATCTGGAATCGGAACTCTTTAACGAACTCCGATTAACAGTAGCTGCCGAAGCGGAAGCTATTCAGCAAAACGCACATTATATTGCAATACTGGATTGTTTAATTTCTTTTGCCGAATGCGCAGAACAATACAGCTACTCCAAACCCGTTTTGAACGACAATGAAGGAATAGAAATCACTGATGGACGGCATCCGGTAGTTGAACGGATATTGCCGCCCGGTGAAAAATATACTGCTAATAGTTGTCACTTAAATAATAACGACACGCAAATCATTATTTTAACCGGACCAAACATGGCGGGAAAATCTGTATTTCTTAGGCAGGTCGGGTTGATCATTCTTTTGGCGCAGATTGGTTCTTTTGTACCGGCAAAAAAAGCGACGATCGGTTTGGTTGATAGAATTTTTACACGAGTTGGCGCAAGTGATAACATTGCCGCTGGTGAATCAACATTTTTGGTTGAGATGCAGGAAGCGGCTAACATTTTAAACAATGCTACATCAAAAAGCCTTGTTCTTCTTGATGAAATAGGTAGGGGAACAAGCACCTTTGATGGTATTTCAATTGCGTGGGCTATCACCGAATATCTTCATGATAACCCTGCCGTTGCGGCAAAGACTTTATTTGCTACTCATTATCACGAACTAAATGAAATGGCAGAGATTTTTCCGAGGATAAAAAATTATAAAGTTGAAGTTCGGGAGTATGATGATAAAGTGATCTTTCTGCATAATGTAAATCCAGGAAAAGCTGATCATAGTTACGGCATCCAGGTTGCTCAAATGGCGGGTCTGCCAAGGTTCGTAACCAACCGCGCTAAAGAAATACTTGAGAATTTAGAAGGAAAAGAGTTGACGCCTTACGAAATTAAGAAAGAAAAACTTAAAAAAATTAATAGTGAAGAAAGCAATCAAATAAGTTTATTTGAATTTCAGGATGACAAAATTCGCAAAGAGATTGACGGAATTGAGATAAATAATCTTACTCCGCTTGAAGCATTAAACAAACTTAGTCAGCTCAAAAAGCAGTTAAAGGATAATATAGAATGATGGGTATCGTTTCCAAATTCACAATTTATATTCTAATCTTTACTTCGGCATTTCTGTTGATTTCTTGCGGGAAAAAATATTCACCCGAACATGAGCGATATATAAAATCGATTGAAAAAGAAAGAGCGGAAAAAGATTCTATATTTGGACAAACGTCAGATTCCCCCTTTGCAGGAGATTCGAATGCAAAGTTTCATCGGCTTGTTTACTATGATGTAAATCCCGGGTTTGTTTTCAAAAGTAGATTGACTGAATACAGAAACAAAGATACGGTAAAAGTATTCGGCACTAAGGGAGAGGAAAGAAAAGCTGTTAAATATGGTTATCTTAAATTCAATTATTCCGGCGCCTATTATAAATTAAACATGTATAAAGGATTTTCTAAAAATGGAGATGAATATTTCAGCATCTGGTTTACGGACAACACTACCGGAGAAGAAACTTACGGAGTTGGAAGATATTTAGATTTTGAATTGAACGCTGACCCGGAATATGAATACACTATCGATTTTAACAAAGCTTATAATCCTTACTGTGCCTACAGCGCAAGGTATTCATGCGCAATTCCTACAAAAGAAGATTACATAAACATGGCTATTACAGCCGGTGAAAAAAGATTTCATTAATGAAGATTGGAGTGAAGTAGTGGTAATAGTACTTGAACGAAATGCAACTGAAAAACAAATTGAAAATGTAATTAAACATCTTGAAGATTATGGATTTTCAGTTCACAAATCTACAGGCGTTGAGCAGATTGTACTCGGTGCAATTGGCGTACAGCCTAATTTTGATTCAAGAAAAATTTCCATAATCGATGGTGTACTTCAGGTACATAGAATAACCGAACCTTTTAAACTTGCCAGCCGGACGTTTCAAAAAGAAAACTCTGTTTTAAAAATAAAAAACGTTGAACTTGGCGGCGTTGCAATACCGGTAATTGCGGGTCCATGCTCTGTTGAAAGCGAAGAGCAGATGATGACCATTGCGGAAATAGTCAAAAATGCAGGCGCCAAAATTTTGCGGGGCGGCGCATTTAAACCGAGAACTTCACCATATTCTTTCCAGGGCTTGGGTGAAGAAGGATTAAAATTACTCAGGAAAGCCGGCGATGAATATGAACTTGCCGTTGTAACCGAAGTGATGGAATCGGGACAAATTGAAATAGTAGAAAAATATTCTGACATTATTCAAATTGGCGCACGCAACATGCAAAACTTTTCTCTTCTGCGCGAGCTTGGAAAAACTCAAAAACCTATAATGCTAAAAAGAGGTATGGCGGCTACTGTAGAAGATTGGTTGATGTCCGCCGAATATATTCTTGCAAGCGGAAACAAACACGTATTTTTATGCGAGCGCGGCATCAGGACATTTGAAACCTACACGCGTAATACATTTGATGTATCTGCAATTCCCGTCGTTCACAAACGCAGCCATCTTCCCGTTGCCGCCGATCCATCACACGCTACGGGCTTGAGAGATAAAGTAGTCCCAATGGCAAGAGCCGCCGTAGCTGCCGGCGCCGATGCTATAATGGTGGAAGTGCATCACGACCCCGAAAAAGCTTTGAGCGACGGACCTCAGGCATTATTACCAAAACAATTTGAAGATATGATGAAACAACTAAAAGCTATTGCCGAAGTAATCGGGCGTACGATGTGACAAATAGAAAGAATTTATCTTCTCTTAAAATATCTATCATTGGCTTGGGGCTGATTGGCGGCTCAATTGCAAAATCAATTAAGCAGAATTTTCCATCAATCGAAATTTCCGCTTTCGATATTCCCGAAGTATTTGAGAAAGCGCTTTCTGAAGGAGTGATAAATTCTGCTTTATCTGAAATAGAAATGACGGCAGATGCGGATATTATTTTTTTAGCTTTGCCAACGAACCTATCGTTAAAAGCTTTATCAACTCTTGCGCCCGCGTTGAAAGAAAGCACAATCCTTACGGATGTTTCCGGCGTGAAATCTGTATTCCATCAAAGGTGGGATGAAGTAAAACAAAAAGGTATTTTTATCGGCGGGCACCCGATGACAGGCAAAGAGAATGGCGGATATGCTAATTCCGATCAACTTCTTTTTGAAAATGCAGTTTATATTTTAACTCGCAAAGAAAAAACTTCTAATATTGATATTTTGATTTCTTTGCTTGAATCATTAGGCGCAAGAATTATTTTTTTAACACCTGAAGAACACGACAGAGTTGTCGCCTCCGTAAGTCATCTTCCCCAGCTTATAGCAGTATCGTTAATAAACTCTCTACCCGAAGAACAGACAATTCACCTTGCTGCCGGTGGATTTAGGGATATTACACGAATTGCATCAAGTGCTTTTAATATTTGGGAACCGGTAATTCAAAATAATAAAATTGAAATTCTAAATGCTCTCGAAAGATTTGAACATCAAATAAAAACAATTAAAACTGCAATAATTAATGATGATGTAAAAGCGCTTCAAGAAGCATTTGAAAATGCCGCTGCCGTTCGTGATGAAATTCCGAAAAACTCGAAAGGATTTATTCGCCAGCTTTACGATTTGCTGGTTTATGTGAATGATGAACCTGGCGTTCTTGCTAAACTTACAAATGCGCTATTTGAGGAGGGAATAAACATTAAAGATATCGAGTTATTAAAAATTCGTGAAGGTACCGGAGGCACATTCCGTTTATCTTTTGAGTACCCGAACGAAAAAACAAGAGCCGCTTTAGTGATTATTAAATTGGGTTATAAAATTACAAGCAGCAGTTAAAGAGTGAAAGGTTAATAGATTTCATCTCAGCGGGAATAATTTTAATTTTACCGCAAATTTATAATATAATATTACAGAAATTAATGAAGATTCTCTTCTCACAAATATTACTTATTAGTTTAGTTTTCTCTTCAGCTTTTGCTCAGGATGCAGCAAAAATTGAGGTGAAGAAAACATTCTACCCGAACGGTGTGCTTAAAACCGCGGGTGAATACCGGTATGATGAGTTGCATGGTTCTTACAAAGAATTTTACCCGAACGCAAAACTTTGGAAGGTCTGGCACTATGAATATGGTAAAGAAAACGGAATTTCTACCTGGTACTTTGAAGACGGAAAAGTAAGCATCGAATGGAATTATATCAGCGGTTTGCGGCAGGGAATTTCAAAATGGTATTATGAAACAGGCGAACTTTGGAGTGAACAGTATTATGTTGACGGAAAACTCGATGGTTTAACTTTTACATATTATAAAACCGGCGAGAAGCAGGGGGAATGGAATTACATAAACGGGATGCTGCAGGGAATATCGAAAACATTTTACAAATCCGGCGCCGTTGAAGTCGAACGCTCTTATGTGGATGGTAAACAAAATGGAATTACAAAAGTGCTTTATGAAAGTAATCAGCGAACGGCAGTTGAAGCTAACTTTAAAGAAGATAGGATGGAAGGAATTGTGAGGGTTTATGATTCCGGCGGTACATTGCGCGTAAAGGATGATTATAAAGAAGGCGAATTAATAAACCGCGTGCGTTTTGATTTCAAAGGCAAAGTTGAAGCGGAAGAAGAAAACGTTAGAAATTTTTTTGATAACGGCATCATCAAAGAAGAAATTTTTAAGCGAGATGGCAGAAGAGAAAATTCGACCAAAATTTATTATGCCGGTGGATTTCTTAAAGAAGAATGGAATTACGAAAACGACACGTTGAACGGTAAAAGTTATATCATGTACGAAAACGGCGTTGTGGAATCGGAAATTGAATATGTAAAAGGGATCCGAAAAGGTTTAGCAAAAGTATTTTATAAAGACGGCACATTAAAAGGGGAGTATATGTACCGGAACAACAATAAGAATGGAATTGCTTTAACATATCATCCAAATGGAGTAATGGCTTCGGTTGAATTTTATAAGGACGATATTCTTTCCGGCATAAGCAAAACTTATTATGAGAACGGACTAATTGAATCTGAAGTTGAATATATTGATGGAGATCCTGCAGGTACAAAAAAATGGTTTTATGGTAACGGCGCCATAAGAGCTGAAGAAACTTTTTCCGCCGGAAAACTTAACGGCTGGAAACGTGAGTATTTTGAGAACGGTATTCTTAAAAAAGAAATCTTCTATAAAAATGAAAAACTTGAACGTAGTAAAGAATACAATAAACTTGGCGATTTAATTTCAACTTACGGGTATAACTAATGAAAATAATATTTTTTCTCTCATTACTTTTATACGTTTCACTATTTGCACAGCAAGGAAAATTGAAAGAATCGTACGATAATGGCGCGCTAAAAAAAATTGAAAATTATCAGTCGGGTAAACTTGACGGCGTATGCAGATATTATACAAGCGAAGGCGTAATTAAAGAAGTGCTAAATTATGAAAATGGAAAATTAAACGGCGAATGCTACTATTATTACGAAAGCGGTGTACTTAAAGAAAAAATAACTTTTCTAAATGATAAGTACAACGGAGAGTACCTCGCATTTTATCCTACCGGAAACCTTAAAGAAAAGGGAACATATTCAGATGGAGTAACAGACGGCAGCTTCAAAGGATTTTTTGATTCGGGTGAATTATTATCTACATCAACTTTTAAAAACGCAAAGAAACAGGGGATTGTTTCCGAATATTATAAAAACGGCAAACTTAAAGCTGAAGCTTACTATGAAGATGATTTGCAGAATGGAATAACAAAATGGTATTACGAGGATGGAAGTTTAAAAGGTGAATGGAATTTTCGTCAAGGCAACCTTCATGGTGAAGGAAGAGAGTTTACTGCTGAAGGAGTACCTGTTTATATTAAAAATTATGCTTATGGAAAACTTGATGGACTTGTAACGCTGTTCTCCGAAAATGGAAATATAAAATCAGAAAGTAATTACAGCCAGGGAATGCGTTTCGGAATTACGCGCTCTTTTTATGATAACGGCACTCCATGGACAGAACAGAATTATGACAAGGATAAGATAAACGGCGAAACAAAAATATTCAGAAAAAATGGTTCATTGTGGTATATTGAAACTTATGCCAATGGCGAGATTATTTCGACAAAAGAATTTTCAGAATCGGGCGAAATTATTAAAGAAGAAATATTAAAAAAGATTAATTGACTTTGCAGAAATCATAAATTACTTTTAGTAAGACGAACATTTGAAAAATATTTCTTTTTATTAATCCTCTCCTCTAATGCTTAGAGAGGATGTTGAGAAAAAAATTTTATCTATCAGAAGTTCTTGTCTGCTCAAAAAAAATATGCGACACTATGAAACAGAAATTTAAAATAGCATTACTTCAAATGTCAGCCGGTAAAAACCGGAAAGACAACTTAAAAAAAGCGGTAGACTGGATTGGAAAAGCAGCCAAACAAGGCGCCAAAGTGATATGCCTTCCTGAACTTTTTTGCTCGCCGTATTTTTGTCAGAGTGAAGACACAAAATATTTTGACCTTGCAGAACCGATTCCGGGTAATTCAACAAAGGTTCTCGGAAAAGCGGCAAAAAAATATGGAGTAGTTATTGTTGCCTCACTATTTGAAAAGCGAACTGCGGGTATTTACCACAACACAGTTGCATTGCTGAATCCAAAGGGAGAAGTATCTGGAATTTACAGGAAGATGCACATTCCGGATGATCCATCATACTACGAAAAATTTTATTTTACTCCCGGCGATCTCGGTTATCAGAATTTTAAGACCGAATTTGGAAACGTTGGTACATTAATCTGCTGGGATCAGTGGTATCCGGAAGCTGCCCGCATTACAGCATTAAAAGGAGCGGATGTTATTTTTTACCCAACGGCAATTGGCTGGCATCCTAATGAAAAAGAGGAACACGGAAAACAGCAATTCGATAGCTGGCGAACAGTGCAGCGCGGGCATGCGATTGCAAACGGAGTTTATGTTGCAGCAGTAAATCGCATCGGACACGAAAAAGAAAAAATAGATGATGCCGGAATTGAGTTCTGGGGTTCATCTTTTGTTGCCGACCCTCAGGGGGTAATAATTGCGGAAGCATCGCACGACAAGGAAGAAATTGTTATAGCTGAAATTGATATTTCGAGAATTGAGTACATTCGACGCAATTGGCCCTTCCTGCGCGATCGAAGAATTGATTCATACTCAGAAATTAACAAAAGATTTTTGGAATAAAAATGAAACTGCCAAATAAAGAATCGTTAAAAAAGACTTTGTTTATAAAAGGAATACAAACCGAGCTTCCATCCGGTTTTAGACTTTCCGCAGAGTGGGAAAAGCATGAAGCAACTTGGCTTGGCTGGCCCCACAATATCGAAGATTGGCCCGGTAAGATAACTACGATTCCGTGGGTGTACGGGGAGATTGTAAGAAAAATTTCCGCAGGCGAAAAAGTGAGAATCTTAGTTGAAACTAAGGAGCAGCAAAAACTCGCAAACAAAGTTTTAAAAGCCGTCGGAATTGATGAAGTAAATATTGAGTTTTATAAATTTAAATCAGACCGCGGCTGGATGCGCGACAGCGCACCGGTTTTTGTAAAAAAAGAAAATAAAATAGCCATTGTAAATTTTAGGTTTAATGCCTGGGCAAAATATCCCAACTTCAAAAAAGATGAAAAACTTCCGAACTTAATTTCTAAAAAATTAGAGATAGATCGTTATGCTGCTTTTTACAAGAAAAAACCTGTAGTACTCGAAGGCGGCAGCATAGACTGTAATGGCAACGGAACTTTAATTACTACTGAAGAGTGTTTGATGGATCAAACTACGCAAGTTCGTAATCGGGGATTTACTAAATCAGATTATGCCGGAGTTTTTAATAAATATTTGGGCGTCTCAAATGTAATCTGGCTTGGTAAAGGAATTGCGGGTGATGATACACACGGGCATGTTGATGACCTGTGCAGGTTTGTAAATAAAAATACTGTTGTTATTGTAGATGAAAAAAATCCAAAGGATGAAAATTATTCCTCGCTAAAAGAAAATATCGAACGTCTTCAGGATGCAAAAATAGAAGATGGTTCTAAAATAAACGTGGTTAAACTTCCGATGCCGGCGCCTTTGTATTTTAAGGGTGAAAGACTTCCGGCAAGTTATGCTAATTTTTATATAGCTAATACAGCTGTTTTGGTACCGACCTTTAATGACCCAAAAGATAGAATTGCCCTCGGAGTTTTAGCTGAACTTTTTACAGACAGGGAAGTGGTTGGTATTCATGCTGTTGATTTGGTTTGGGGGCTTGGTACAATTCACTGTTTAACGCGTGAACAACCTGCGTGAAATTTTTGTCCATTTGAAAGCCACCTATTACATCCTTCTAATCGGAAAACACATAAACTCTT
>Ga0100387_10000328_pt1 | contig 39570 bp, 30 predicted proteins | sample CryGeymeta201511_FD_81547 | JGI IMG/M metagenome (GOLD analysis project Ga0100387, IMG submission 81547) | Groundwater microbial communities from Crystal Geyser aquifers in Utah, USA - Crystal Geyser metaG 2015-11 | ecosystem: Environmental > Aquatic > Deep subsurface > Groundwater | place... | reverse complement strand
TTCACAAATCGGTTATTCTCTTACAACCCACACTTTTATTTTAGCGCTAACGCTCGGGTGCAGTTTTATGTCTATTCCGTAGATACCGAGAGCTTTTATAGGTTCCTCAATCTCGATCTTTCTTTTATCGATTTCGTAACCCTTTTCTTTCAGTGAATCGGCAATCATTTGAGTTGTTACGGCTCCAAAAATTTTATCTTCTTCACCAACCTGCACAGGGATTGTAACAGAAACTTTTTCGAGTTCATTGGACAAATTTTCGGCTGTATGAAGTTCTTGCTGCATCTTTTTATTAAGAGATTTCTTTTCTTCTTCTAGCGCACGTATATTGCCTTTTAATGCGATATATGCAATTTTACGCGGAATCAAATAGTTCCTTGCATATCCGTCTTTTACATCAACCATGTCACCTATTTGTCCGAGAACTTCATAGTTCTGTCTTAATATTACTTTCATTTTTTCTCCTGCGTTTTACAATCTACCGAACAGTATCTGATACGTAGGGTAGCAATGCCATGTATCGGGCTCTTTTGATGGCTCTTGCAAGCTGCCTCTGATACTTAGCGCTGGTGCCTGTAATTCTTTTAGGAATTATCTTTCCCTGTTCGGTGATATATTTCTGAAGCAGTTTTACATCTTTAAAATCAATATACTTAATATTGTTTTCAGTAAACCTGCAATATTTTTTTGTTTTTGTTTCTTTTCTCATTTTCAATACCTTATTACTTTAATAACTCTGATTCTTCGCTGGATAAAAACTTATCAAACGAATCATCGAGATAATCATTATTCTCTTCTTCAGTATATATCGAGTTTTCGCCTGTGCCATTATCGTGTCCGTTGTTCGATCCGTTTATCCTTTTAATGTTGAGGAACTGAATTCTTCTTGCCTTAACTTCAACAACATGTTTAAAACCTTGTTCGGTTTTCCAGGATCTGCTTTGTAGTTCGCCATCAACCACAACAGCCGAACCTTTTTTTAGGTTATCATGGCAGCTTTCTGCCAATCTATTCCATGCTACTATGCCAATATAGCAAACATCTTCCTGCCAATTATCATTGCCGTCTCTGTATTTACGGTTAGAAGCAACAACGAAATTACAGACCGGAGTATTGCTCGCAGTTTGTCTATACATCGGGTCTCTGGTTAAGTTACCAGATATCAACACATAGTTAACTTCGGGCATTTTTAAATCAGCCATGGTTTCCTCCATACTTAATCGAGATCATGATTTATTCTTTTTCTGTATCAGTTTCTGTTTCAACCGGTTCGGCTGCTTCATCAAAGATAGGTTCATCAACTTTTATTAGTGGTTCAACTTCTGTAACCAATGTAGTACTTAACTTGTTTTTTTCAAGCTGTTCAATAGCATCGTTGTCGAGTTCAACAGTTAGATGACGTAAGATATGCTCATCAAGCACATTAGAACGTTCTAATTTTGCAACAATATTTGTTGGTGCATCAAAGCGAAAAATAGTATAATAACCTAATTTGCTTTTTTTAACCACATAGGCAAGTCTTTTTCTGCCCCATCTGTCAATATCCTTAACTTCAGCGCCATTATTAACAAGCAAGTCTTTAATGCGCGAAATTACTCCTTCAATTTGTTCGTCTTCAAGAGCAGCATTTATAAGAACTGCACTTTCGTATGCTTTAGTTTTCATGACTTTTAATTCACCTCCTTCGGTCTAATGGCTCTCGCCTTAAAAAAGGCGAGAGCAGGGGTTATAAATATTTTAATTTCTGAGGGACAAATTTATTTAATTAACGGCGCAATAACAAGAGCAACAACAGCCATTAATTTCAATAAGATATTTAAAGAAGGACCCGAGGTATCTTTAAATGGATCACCTACAGTATCGCCTACAACAGCGGCTTTATGAAGTGCGGAGCCTTTCTTGTGAGTAACTCCATCAATTACAATTCCTTCTTCAATCATTTTTTTAGCGTTATCCCACGCACCGCCGGCATTTGCCTGAAAAATTGCCATCAACACACCGGTAACTGTAACGCCAGCTAATAATCCGCCGAGCATTTCCTTTGTACCAACGAAACCGGTTGCTATGGGAATAATTACAGCAAGAAGACCCGGCATCACCATTTGCCTCAATGCTGACTTTGTAGAAATCTCCACGCATTTCCCATATTCAGCCTTTCCATCTGCTTCTTCAAAAATACTTTCATCTGCAGCAGACCATTCACTTCTTTCCTTGCCAGTATTTCTTTTCATAACCTCTAACGCAGCTTTTAACTGAGGTATACTCAGAAACTGACGCCGAACTTCTTCAATCATTGACATAGCTGCTCTGCCAACCGCACGTAGTGCAAGAGCTGAAAAGAGGAATGGGATCATCGCGCCTAATAATAAACCGCTCATCACTTCAGCCTTCGAAATGTCAATTGATTGAATATGTGCAGAAGTCATGTAGGCTCCAAAAAGAGCAAGTGCGGTGAGAGCAGCTGAACCGATTGCAAATCCTTTGCCGATTGCAGCAGTTGTATTTCCCACGGCGTCAAGTTTATCGGTTCGTTCGCGCACTTCTTTTGGCAATTCGGACATTTCGGCTATTCCGCCGGCATTATCGGAAATAGGACCATAAGCATCCACTGCGAGTTGAATACCCAGAATTGATAACATTCCTACAGCTGCTATTGCAATTCCGTATAAACCTCCAAAACTAAATGCAACTATAATTGCAAATGCTAAAACTAGGACAGGTATTGCTGTAGACATCATTCCGAGACTTAAGCCGGCAATAATATTTGTGGCACTGCCTGTAATAGATTGATTAACAATTTCTTTAACAGGTCTTTTTCCGCTACCCGTATAATACTCTGTCACCATTCCTATCATCGACCCGGCAAATATACCCACCACTGTTGCAATGAATATTCCTGATGATGTATAATAATTTCCTTTAACGGGATCAGCCCATTGGTAAAGGGGATCCTGAAAATACCAGTTTGAAGGGAGCATCCATTGGATTAAAAACCAGGAAGCAATTATCATTAGAAAGCCCGATATAAGATTGCCAAGGTTCAGTGCCTTTTGAGGATCGCCGCCTTCTTTAACTTTTACAAAAAAAGTTCCGATTATCGACATGATAATTCCAACACTCGCAATTACAAGTGGAAGAAGAACTGCGCCAAGTCCGTTAAAACCGGTTTTAAATTCGGGAATACTAAAAAATGCAGCTCCAAGCACCATTGTTCCGATGATTGAGCCAACATAAGATTCAAAAAGATCTGCACCCATACCGGCTACATCGCCAACATTATCGCCAACATTGTCAGCAATAGTAGCTGGGTTTAACGGATGATCTTCCGGAATGCCTGCTTCTACTTTACCAACGAGATCAGCTCCGACATCTGCTGCTTTGGTATAAATACCTCCGCCAACACGTGCAAATAAAGCAATAGAAGATGCGCCGAATGAAAACCCTGTTATAATAGTTAAAACACGCGTAATGCCAGCTTGATCGTTTACTCCGTATAAGGTGCCGTAAATCAACAACAAAGAACCAAGCCCAAGCACACCCAGTCCAACAACACCAAGCCCCATAACAGAACCGCCTGCGAAAGCTATTTCTAAAGCTCTGCCGATATTTTTTCGGGCAGCGTTTGTAGTACGAACATTTGCTTTTGTGGCAACTTTCATTCCGATAAAACCAGCAAGCGCTGAACAGATTGCGCCGGTTAAAAATGAAACTGCAATCAACGGGGATGAATCAATAGGATCGGCGGAAAAAGCCAGCAATAAAGCTACAAAGACAACAAATATCGCAAGAATTTTATATTCCGCTTTTAAAAATGACATTGCCCCTTCGGCAATATGCGATGCGATTTTCTTCATCTTATCGGTACCGGCATCCTGTTTGTTAATCCATGCCGTCTTCCAAAGAGTATAAAGAAGTGCAACAATACCAAATAATGGTATATAATAGAAGATTGAATCCATATCTTCTCCTCAACTCCCTAAATTAGTTTGTAACAAGATTTATTATTTATTAGATAGTTTGCTGTTTGCGTCTAAAAGTTTTTTTACTCCGCCATCAGCATACGCACCTATAAGAAGCTCCGCTTCCTTAAAGGTTTTTTTAAGCAGTTTTAAATCATTCACCGAAAAATCGGAAAGCACATAATCCGATAATTCACCTTTTGAAAAATCACTTCCTATTCCAATCCGCAAGCGCGGGAAAATATCGGAAAAAAGATGAGAAATAATAGAACTGATACCATTATGACCGCCATTGCTGCCGGCGGCTCTAACTCTTAATCGGGCAGTTTCTAAATTCACATCGTCACAAACAACAATTAATTCTTCGGGGGACAAATTATTCTCCCGAAGGACTTGTAAAGCGGCAACACCACTATTGTTCACATACGTTGTTGGTTTTACAAGAAGCATCGGGTTGCCCTCAAAATCTGCTTCAGTAAAAAAATAATCGCCCCTGCCGGGTTTAAAATTCAACGATTTAATTTCGGCAATGAAATCCAAAAACATAAAACCTACATTATGACGCGTATGCGTATATCGGCTGCCCGGATTTCCAATTCCTAATACAATTCGCACAAAAATTGAATGTTGTTAATCTTCCTCTTCAGGCTTGCCTTTTCCGATAACTTCCGGTTCGGCGGCTTCTTTAGCTTCTTCTTCTTCGCCAGTGGCTATTTCAACCTTAGGTGGAACGACTTGAACGATTACTGCATCAACAGCATTTAATATTGCAATATTTTCATAACTCAGATCGCCTGCATGAATGGCGTCTCCGATTTTAAGATTTGATATGTTTACTTCGAGGTGTTGAGGTATGTCTTTGGGCAAGCATTCAATTTCAACTTTGTGAAGTGGGTGCTGCAATATACCGCCATCTTTTATTCCGGCTGCAGAGCCAAGAAGCTGAACAGGAACTTGAAGTTGAATTTTTTCACCTTTTGTAAGACCGTATAAATCAAAGTGAGTTACTTTATCTGTAACGGGATCGAATTGAATATCTTTAATTACACAATCTTGAGCTTCTCTACCATCAATTTCTAAAGAAATCAGATGTGTATTTGAAGTAAACACTAACGGCTTTATTGCCTTTTGAGTAACATCAAATACAATTGGTTCTTCATGTCTTCTGTAAAAAACACCGGGAACACGGTCGTTTTTTCTCAAGTCAGTCAACTTACCTTTTGTTCCAATTGTTCTTTCGTTAGCTAATAATACTACTTTTTCCATTTTATCTCCAGTGTCTAAAATTATCCTTTATCAATATCAAATAGGGAACTAATAGATTCATTATTGAAAGTTCTCCGGATGGCTTCCGCAAACAGATCGGATGCAGAGACAACTTTTATTTTATCAGTTTTTCCTTCAGGTCTAAAATCAATTGAATCTGTAACATAAAGTTTTGTAATCTGCGAATTCTGCACCCGCTCAACTGCCGTTCCCGAAAGCAAGGGGTGCGTAATTGCTCCATAAATGCACTTTGCGCCATTTTTTTTAAGAGCCTCAATAGCTCCAACAAAAGTTCCTGCTGTGTCAATTAAGTCATCAACTATAAGAACGTCTTTATCTTCAACAGAGCCGATGATGTTTACGACCTTAGCCATGTTTTGTTTAGGGCGTCTTTTATCAATAACAACTAAACTTGCATTTAATCTTTTTGCATACGAGCGGGCGATTTTAATTCCACCAACATCGGGGGAAACAACAACTAAATTATCGCTTATGTTTAAAAATTGCGGCGCAAAAACGGAAGACGCATAAAGATGATCTAATGGAATATCAAAAAATCCTTGTATTTGCGATGCATGCAAATCCATAGTTATCACTCTATCTGCGCCGGCAATAGTAAGAAGGTTTGCCACTAATTTAGAAGTAATAGAAACTCTCGGCTGATCTTTTCTGTCCTGCCGGGCATATCCAAAATATGGGATAACTGCCGAAATTCTTTTAGCTGATGCACGCTTTGCCGCGTCTATCATAATGAGTAGTTCCATCAGGTTTTCGGCTGGCGGATTAGTGGACTGCACAATAAATACTTCCGAGCCGCGGATGTTTTCTCCGTACTTAACCCAAATTTCGCCATCGCTGAACCGCTTCAGTTCTAACGCCCCGAGTGGTCTGTCAAGTTTGCGTGCAATTTTTTCAGCCAGAGGTCTGTTAGAACCACCGGAGAATATTTTAAAATCAGTAATTGCCATTTAACAAAAATTAATTTTCGTTTATATCCAAAAAAAAGAGCCGAAATATAAAGAAATACCTTCGGTAAGTCAATAAAAGTTAAATTGAACTAAAAGGTTGTTCAATCTTTTTTCCTACGGAAAAGGAAGAAAATTACAATCGCCAAAACTGCACCGGAAAGAAAATAAATCCAGTAAGGAGTTTCTTTCAGTTTAAAGGGGCGAAATGTAAAGGAAACAGTTTTTCCGCCGCCAATGTCTGCCAAAGAGTATATCCACGTAAGGGTTTGATTTTTTTCTTGATGTGCATTATGCGTTATAATTTCACCTGAAACTTTGTAAACATATTTTACAAAATACTTTGAACCGTCAACCCCGAAACCAGTTGTAATCGGCGGAATAAACTGTGAAAAAATTTTTTGTCCTTCAGCGCCGTCGAGCAATAAAAAATCTGCATCGGCAAAGGCTTTAGTTTCATTCAAAGAATCAATTTGAACAAATGTTAGTTCTATTTTTGCATGTATTGTACTATCGGTAGTGTCGGAAAAAACCTCAACATTTTCGATGGTACTGTGTTCGGAAGAAAATTCATTACGAATTGAATCTTCATTAAATAATCCAAGTCGATCTAAAAAATTTAAACTTGTGCTGTCTGGCGAGAACATCCAATATTCAACACTCATCTTGCCTGAACCGTCCGGGTAAAGGGAGATGTATTGATCATAATTTAAACATCCGTACATAAAGACAGCAAGGAAGGAAACAAGCGCAAGCTTTTTCACATTTTTATTCCGAAGTATTAAGTGATAAAATCGTTCAAAAGAATCTAATTAAATATGTTCGAGTCAAATTTATAGAAAAAAAACAAATATTTCATTATTATTGCACTTAAAATTTTAGGAATATTATGCCAACGTATGATTATAAATGTTTAGAATGTAACCACAAGTTCGAATTGTTTCAATCAATGACTGCCGAACCTGTTAAATTATGTCCAAAATGTTCTGGAAAAGTGAAACGATTAATAGGTGCAGGTTCGGGACCAATATTTAAAGGAACCGGTTTTTATCAAACAGATTATAAAAATCCATCTTCTAAAAACAACAACTCAGTTAGTAAAGAAACCAAAACAGATATTAAACCAGAAACAAAAACAGAGAAGACAACAGAGAAAAAAGCAGTATAGATAACTTCATGGGAAACGAAACGGTGAGACGATTTGTGTGAAAAGACATGGATTGGAGACTTACCGTTTGCTGAGTAAATCTCCGGAAATAATGATGTAATATTTTCATGCCGTTATTCTGGCAAGAGTTTCGAATACCGGGGAATTAATAATTCCCAAAATAAAATAAAAAAAAACAGGCATTCGATAAAATCAAATACATGCAAGTTGTAGGTTATTTTTTAATTTAAAAATCTGCGCCAAGAGATAAATAATATTTCGGTTGTGAAAAATGATTGAAATTATACGCCCAGGCAACGTCAAACCTTAAAAGGAAGTAGAGGAAAAACACTCTTGCTCCAACACCTGTTCCCATTAACAAATCTTTTGTAACAAGTTTTCCGTTTTCGTTTTTTTCAAAAAACTTAAGCTGCTTATTATTAGTCCACGCGCTTCCCATATCAACAAAAACGGTTCCAAGAATATTACTAAATAAAATAGGCAGGGCGCCGGTAACAAGATATCTAATTAATGGGAAACGTAATTCCATGTTCATAAGTCCATATCTTGTTCCAACTTGTTCGGCGTAATCATAACCTCTTAACGGAAGCCCGGGAGTTAAAAATGCAAAATCAGCCGCCGATTCAAGCGGTATTTCTGTGTTTGCAAAATTTCTATTTATCCAATTTTCAATACCGCCGATAAAAAACCGCTGCGGGGTTAAGCCGCCAGAGTAACCGCCGGATAATCTAAAAGCAAAAGAATAATCTCCCCAGAATAAAAAATACTTCCGGTAATCGCCAAGGAAAGAATAAAATGTGTTATGTTTTCCAAGAACTCCGGGGTTGCCCAACACATCGAACCGATAGCGGGAGCCATCTGCCGGAGAAGTATAACCCCATAATACATTATCATGTACAAAACTTAGCATCGGTATTAAATAATTAACTTTATCTGTTTGTTCACTCGGCGCATAAAGATTTTCTTGCGAAACATTAAGCCAGCTTAGTCCTCCATCAATTCTGTTAAACTTGCTGAGCGGGTAACTTGCAGAAACAACTGCGCCGTAGTTTCGATAGCGGAATAAATTGGAGCGACCGCCTCGCGAAAGGAATACAAATCTTGCAGTGTGAAATCCCTCTATGCTATAATTAATTCGTTCGGGAAGATACTGGTATGCAAGTCCGTAATCGCTGTTCTTTAAATCAACTTGAAGACTTGTTACACCAATAAGCCGATGGTTGCCAAGAACATCGCTGAAAGTGATTACAGTAGTGCCAAGTAATCCGTAGAGTGAACTATAACCGGCATTTGCATAAATTAAATCGGGCGAAAAAGTAATCTTGTATCGGTTTACTTTGTAATTTCCTTCTTCGTCAAGGTTATCGCTTAAGTTAAATAAGCTGCTAGAAATGCTTGATGTATCGCCGCCCGTTACAACTTTATCTCCGAAAATATAATTTTGAAAATCGATTTTTACGGAGTCTCCATAAACACCAGAAGAGTCGACAAAACTGCCGGTATAAAATTGTAAACTTTCTACTTTTGAAGAATCCCTTTTCTTTGTATCAAGTTCTTCATCATCGAACAAACCGCCTTTGCCGGTTTCTCTATCTTTCAAGTTTTTGATATATATAGTCGGCTCAAGCTGCTGCGCGTCTAATGAAGATTCAAATGGATTGGTTAATAAAAATATATTAAAAGCAGACTGATATAAACTTGTAAAAGCAAGTTTTTTACCATCGGCAGAGGAAGATAATTGATACAAACCATTCAAAGAATTTGTTACAGGCACACCAGTATGTTCGCTCAAAACGGAAACCGAATCGTTTTCATTAATAGTTATTTTTCTTTTATAGATATTATTAATACCGTTGATATCGGAGATGTACAATATTTCATTTCCATCCGGTCCGGCAACAGGAAAAGTTTCATCGCTTAAAGGAAGATTTGTGATCCGTTCAATTTTTTTTGATTTAATTTCGATTGAATATAAATCAAGCTGATGATAATCGTGGTTATAAAATCTAAATGTGTCGGGCAATACTGTAGGATTTAAAACTTCGGTTCTGTCCGAGGAGAAATATATTTTTTCGCCGTCATGCGACCATGCCGGATATGAATCTGTGAATAAATCATCAGTTAAGTTGAGTAGATTTTTATCTGCCAAATTAAAAATGTAAACGTCCGATTGTTTTGGAGTATGTCCGACAAATGCGATGTTATTTCCATCGGGAGACCAGATAACGCTCTCTATTCCATCAAGTTGAACGGGGAGTGATTGATAATCTTCACTTTCAACATCAATTAAATAGATGGCATCATATCCGCCGCTTTTTGCTGAAAGAGCAATGCGAGTGCCGTCGGGCGACCAACTTAAACCGGGGGTTAAAATATTCAGTTCTTCAAAATCATTTGTCCGGTTACCTTCAACGAGTTTTTTAATAATTTTACCGTCGGAAGCATTCATTAGGAAAACATCAAAATAATAATTACGGTTAGATATAAACGCAATTCTATCGCCTTGAGGTGAAATAGCCGGGCTTGTATTATAAAATCCGCCGTCTTCCCGGTGGTCCGTTAATCTTTTTGAAAATTCATCCGGATCATCTCTCTTTGCAATATCTGGCCAAAAAGTTTTTTTAATATCTTTCTTCCATCTTTCATTCAATTCTTTAATATCAAGCCCAATAGCTGCTTTAAATCCTTCTTCAACATTTCCGGTGCTTCTAACTTTATTAATGAGTTCTCCAATTTTTTCTCTGCCGTATTTTTTGGCGATGTAATAAAACACAGCCTGTCCGCCGCGATAAGCAAAGTAACCGTCGAGCTGCTTAATATCGGGGAGATATTCGTTTATTGCCGCATCTCGTATAAACATGTCAGTATCAACGTCCCAGCTAAGCGCCTGGTATTCAGCCATTCCTTCGCTAAACCATAACGGAATATTTATAGAAATATTATTAGAAATAATATTCTGCGCCGAGCCGCCGTAAAACATATCGTTCATAACGGCATGCACAAGTTCGTGGTGCATTAAGTGACTAAACTTTTTATACGATCCTCTGAACTGAACGACAACCCGGTTTTTAAATAGTTCAGTAAAACCTTCGATGCCTTCACTTAAGTACTGGTCGGTTATATTTGTTTCCTGAAAATCATTTTGACTATTGTAAACGATAAGTGAAATTCGGTTATTAATCCGGTACTTAAAACTTTTTTGTATTGATGATAGAGCCTCTTCGGAAACTTTGGCGGCGAATTCGGCAAGCTTCGGACCATCCTGCGTGAAGTAAATATCAAAATGATCGGTTTGAATATAATACCAGGTAAAGTCTTTATACTGAACTTTGTTTTTACCGAACTGCGCAAAACTTGAAGTTGAAAGAATTAAACTTAAAATAAAAAATTTGAGAAAAGCATTTCTCATAACATCGACCTCTTAATCTTCAATGATTATAAAATCCAATTCCATTTTATCCTGGTCAACTCTAATGAGTTTAACAGTTACTTTATCGCCGAGGCGAAATTGTTTTTTAGTTCTTCTGCCAATTAAAGAATAATTTTTTTCATCGTAAACGTAAAAATCTCCCTCCAAATCACGCAGGCGAACAAGTCCTTCGGCAAGTATATCGGTTAGCTTAATAAAAATACCGAAATGAATAATGCCCGAAATAACAGCATGAAATTCCTCCCCGATATGACTGCTTAGATATTCAATCTGTTTACGTTTAACCGATAATCTTTCGGCATCAACTCCGGAGCGTTCTGTTTGACTTATGTGGGTGCTTATTTCTCCTAAAAGATTATACTCATATAAAAGTTTACCGTTTTTATTTGTTGTATAATGATATAGCAGCCGGTGAACGATCAAATCAGCGTAACGCCTTATGGGGGAAGTAAAATGAGTATAATAACTAAATCCCAAACCGTAATGCCCTATGTTTTCGGGTGAATATACCGCTTTAGCCATTGAACGAATTGCGAGTTCATTTATTAATGCTTCCTCTTCATCCCCTTTTACCTGTGTCATTAAAAGCTGAAACTGGTTTGAACGGGAAGAGGATTTTGCATCGAAAGAATAACCGAGTGATTTTACGAAACGGGCAAACTCCAGTAATTTTTCCTGATCGGGCAAATCGTGCACGCGGTAAACAAAAGGTTTTACAGCACCTGATTTAGGAACAGCAATATGTTTAGCTACTATTTGATTTGCAAGCAGCATAAATTCTTCCACAAGTTGATTGCTTTCTTTCATCTCTTTTCGATAAACTCTTATTGGCGTACCGTTGTCATCAAGTTCAAATTTAACTTCGGGGGTAAAAAAATCTATACTCCCTTCGCTCATTCTTTTTTTACGCAAAGTTTGAGCTAACTTATGAAGCGCAAGTAGATCATCTTTATAATCGCCCTTTTTATGTTCTATAATTTCCTGAACTTCATCATAAGTAAATCTTCTTTTGCTTTTGATGACCGATTTGCCGGTTTTATAACTTTGAAGTTTTCCGCGGGATGTTATTTCGGCAACAACCGAAAAAGTTAAACGTTCTTCATTAGGCACTAAGGAGCAGATCCCGTTGGATAATTTTTCGGGAAGCATCGGGATTACCTGACCCACAAGATAAACGCTGTTGCCGCGGTTTAATGCTTCCGCATCAAGCGACGAGTTTGGTTGAACGTAATGCGAAACATCTGCAATATGAATTCCAACGGAAAAATTTCCGTTCTCTAATTTTTCGATAGACAGAGCATCGTCAAAATCTTTTGCGTCTTCCGGGTCAATTGTTACAACATTATGCTTTCTAAAATCTAATCTATTCTTTAAAACTTTTTCATCAATAACAGGCGAAATATTTTCCGCCTCTTCAAGCACACTGTTATTGAATTTATAAGGGAGATTAAACTCATGCGCGAGAGCAGCCATTTCAGTATCCGGTGAACCGGGTTTACCAATTAGGTCAATCACTTTTCCTTCGGGGTTAAGCAAAGAATTATCCCACGTGATGTCTCCAACCAAAACCTTATCACCATCCTTAGCGCCATTTAAATTTTGTTCATAAATGTAAATGTCGCGGTGCACTTTGGGATCGTCGGGTTTTAGGAAATAGAATGACTTTGATTTTCTTAAAGTTCCAACAATTGTTTCTCGTTTACGCGTAATTACGCGGACGATTTGTCCTTCAAGATTTTTACCTTTACCTTTTGCAAATATTGAGGCTTCAACTACATCGCCTGAAAAAGCGGCGCCAAGGTTTCTTGAAGCAATAAAAATATCGCCAAGCTTGGAATTTTTTAGAACGACAAAACCGAAGCCATTTTCATTAACCTCTAGAACGCCGGTTACAAGGTTTGTTTCCGGAACAACATTTAGCCGGTATCGTTTGCCGCTTTTTGCAATATAATTTTCTTCAACCAATTGATGAAGTACTGATTTCAACGCCTCATATTCAAACTCTTCATTTAAGTAGAGTTGACGAGCAATTTCTCTCGGCTTGTTTGATGAGCCGGGATTGTTTTTAAAGAATGCTTTTACTTTTCGTTTCATTAGAATTCAAATTTATATCTTAAACCTAGTTCGTTTACCATTTCGTTTGAAATGTCATTTGTTGTTATTGCTTCTCTGCGCTCAAGACGCAGGAACAATTTTTTTATAATCGGATATTCAATTTTAATATTTGCATAACTCAAATCCTGGAATACTGCTGTTGATCCGCCAATTGAGTACCTAAATTCACCGGCTCTACCAACAACGTTAAATTTAGTTGTTGTGCCTACCTGCCGGAGTTCAACACTTCGAATATACTCTCCAAATTGTTCGTTTAAAAAACCTCCAACAATAGAACCGGCAAGCGAAGTTGCATACTGTGCTGCTTGATTACGCTGCTGCTGTGTTGCGCCGGTAGTAAAGCTTCCCGTTAAAATAAACATAACCGCATCGGTTGAGTTTAAAGTCAGGTCAGGTTCGTTATTTTCGATGTTGCTTGTGCCGCGGTAAATAGCAATATTATTTTCCCCTTGCAGAAAGTTTTGCCCCAAGTCTTCAAGGGCTCCTTTAATTTTAATTTTAACCGCAACTTCAACTTCTTGATTTGAAGCCGAAGTTGAATCGCCTGCGGGGTAATAGTAATCTCTATATGTTGCTGTTACATCAAGATATGGATTGGTTAAATCGTTTTCAAATTTAACCGTACCCGAAGCTATAAAGGTTTTAGTTAAAAATTGAAGTGTTGAACCGTCGAGTAGTTTAAGTTCACCAATAGCTCTTGTATTATTATTTATACTTTCATATATAAAGTTTCCTCCGAGGACTGCAGTAAGGTTTTGATTTAATTCTTTCGAAAGAACAAAAATAATTTTTGCCTCATCCTCAACAACTACATCAATTGAAAAATCAAACGGTAAATTTTTTGTCGATAAAGCTTCGCTGCTTCGGTTTCTTTCCTGCGTTAATTCAATTAACTGCTCAAAACTTAGTTCGCCCTTATCGCTTGCTGTATCTTCAACAAAAATATAAATAAATTTTTCCGACGCGTTTTGATATGACGCTTGTGTAGGAGGGAAAGTAAGCTTTGCAGTTTTTATTGTTACCGGAGCTGATAAATATCTTCTATCGTCGTTTATTTGTAATTCGATATTGCCGCGGGAAGCTATCACAAGTTCGCCATAAACAACCGGGCTTGCCGATTTCGAAGTTTCGTCAAGAATTTTCAACTGCCCATTGACCGAGAAATCGGTTGAAGCTATTTGAAAATTGTTATGGTAAGCCCGCCCGGAACCGGTCATACTACCGCCGTTTTTAGTGCCCGGCACATTTGCTATTGTTAAACTATCAAGAATAATTTGATCTTCTGTTATATTTACTTTTAAGCCGGCATTGTATTCGAGATTATTTGCTTCAACTATAAAAGCGGCGTCTCTTATTTCTAAAAACCCTTCGGGTTGAAGATGGTCATACGTTCCGCCTATGGTTAGCCCGGCAGTCATCATTCCCCTAATGTTATTAACGGCTGGCAGCAAATCGCCAAAAGTGCTTAGGTTAAATTCTTCAGAAGTTAATTTTATATCTATGGGGCGCGAATTAATTAATCTTTCTTTAGCGCCGCTGATAGCAAGATTTATCGGAACATCGCCGGCGATAAAAAGAGCAGGCTTATTTAGGTTTACCAAAGAATCAATAAAGCGAACATCAACTTTAAGATTTTCGTTTTTGTAGTTTAAATTACTTGTGAGCGAACCAAGGTTTTTCTTTTTGTAAGAAATGCTGTCAATTTGCAATTTAATATCCATTGTGGGATCTGCGAAATTTCCCGAAATTCGGCTGTCCACATTTATACTTCCGTAAAGGCTGTTATCCTTTGTAAGTCCAAGCAGTTGTGTGCTGAGGTGACTACCGCGCAGATTATCTATTTGTAATCTTAAAGTTTGGTCTCCCTGCTGCCCCAAAGCTCCTTCTAAAGAAATTGTGCCGGGGTCGTGAGAGAGAACAAATTGTTCAATTATTATATCTTTCCCAGAGTATGCGAATTTTAGATTGCCTTTATTTACTAAATCAAATTCATCATAACGTAAACTGAGCGAATCGATATCAAGTTTAATCAATGAACTTTTTAGATCCGCCATTCCGATAAATTTAACATAAGCAATCTCTTCATAATCAACGTAAAAATTAATGTCGGCAATTCTATTCTTAAGCGCCAGATTAAAGCTCAGGTTTTTAAGTTCGTTACCGAGGAAAATTCTTTTCGTATCCAAATCTATACTTAGATAAATATCATCAAGAGCTTTTGCCTGTAGGCTGTTTGTTATCGAAGTGTTCAACTGCAGATCGGTGAAGAAAAAAACGTCTTCAGAGCTTAAGTATTTTAAGTATTCAATTGTTGTATTTATCGAAACAGAAATACTATCGCTGTTGCTTTTGATTTTGCCTGTAAGATAACCATCAACGTCAAGTTTAGTATCTCCCATAAAAGCCGATAATAAATCAAAGTTTTTTAATTCGATAAAGTAATTAAGATTGATAGGGGAAACAATTTGAGGGAAAGTTATCGGGACTTTACTATTTACAGAAATAGCGGTTGCTTGCTTACTAATGGCTGCTTCTAATTTATTAAAATTTAACTCGCGTAATTTTTCATCTATCACATTTGCAATCAAACCTGCTTCGCTTTGAAGTAATTCAGTTATTTGCGTTATCGAATACTGACCTGTTAATGTAATATCTGCCAACTCGGAAACAAAGTTTACAATACGTTCACCATTTTCTTCATAACTAAGATCAACTATTGCACGGGTTGAATCAATGCGGATGTCGTTTAAGGAGGATTCATTAAGAAGAAGGCTTGCAAATAAATTCATCTTGTCGGGGTCAAAACCATCCCCCTTAATATCGAATGATAGATTAATACTGCTTTGGAATGTAGTGTCTTTGCTGAAATCAGATAGATTTAATCTTTGTATAGCGCCTTTAATGGTATAAGCTGGACTATCTTCATTTTCGAAATTTAAATCGCCGATCAAATCTACGGTTGAATTATTGAAATCGGCAAGAAGATTATAATTAATAAAACTCTCGTTAGCATCTGCAGAAATTCTCAGAGTGTCAAACCGGTTAGCATCAATTACAGAACCATCCGCAAAAATATTTATATCGGCATTTAGTGTTTTAGGATTTACTCCCACTCCTTTAATAGAACCGCGTAGATTTAAATTTGTAGGAATATTTACAAAGGGTGATATATCGAGATTGAGTGTTGAAAAAGAGGCGTCATACTGCATATGCAGCTTTTCCAAATTTAACGACCCATTTAAATGAACCGAGCCTTTATCAGTTTTAATGAATGCGTTTGTATTAAAATTTAGAAACTTCCCGGCATATTTTAAAGTATCAAATCTGATTACACCTAATTCCGGGTAGCGGGGCAAATTTAAAGAAGGCAGCAAATTATATACATCAGCTTGATCGATATAAGTATTGTTAAAATCGGCTATGATGTATGAGTTCTCCGGGTCGCTTAAATTTAAAAACTTCCCTACGGTTGCAAGCTTACTTCCAGGCATTCCAATTTCCAATTCGTTTATGTTTAACGAATCGAAAGGACCTTCTGCATCTAATGCTGCATAAATTTCTCCGCGCAGTATATCTGTTGCCGGCACAAAAACTTCGAGATCGGAGAAGTGAAATTTGTCGGCTTCTAAAGACAACTGAAGATTAGAATTTTTTAGAATTGAAGTGCTGTCAAAAAGATTAAAATCCTTTAAAGAACATGTTATGGAAATGCTCGACAAATCAGTTTGGAGTGATAGCCCGGAGGCGCTTAATTCATCGGGGTTAACAATAAATTCCCCCGAAAAATTATTAAGATCAAAGTCGTTGATATTCGAATTAATATTTAAATAATGAATTGCCGCCTCGAACCGATTGTTATTTATATCGGCAAAAGCGTTCAACGATAAATTTATATCTTCCGAACGAAAATCATCCATATTTAAAGTTTGATAATTTTCAGTACTCCCTTTCAAATCCCTCCGCTGAAGACGAAAATCAATATCAGTAAGTTTAAAATCGGCAATCTCAATTGTAAAAGGGAATTCGGAAGTTGTCGTATCTTCTGGTGCGGGCGGAACGAGGTTTGAAATATTTAACTCACCATTATCATTTTTAATTATTTCAATCGAACCATTTTTTATTTCAAATTTTCTTACGAATATCCTTTTGCGCAACAACTGCAAGGGGCTTATTCGTACTTCGATAGATTCTACATTTAGCAGAGTGTCGTTCTCAAGCGTTAAAACCGGATGGCGCAAATAAATGGAGGTGAAAATAGTTCCGTCAATTTTTTCTATGCTTAACTTACCATTTAGAGCGCCGTTAACCTGTTCAACCGCAAAATCTTTCAACCAGTTTTTAAACATTCTAGTTTGACTTACACCGAAAGCGATAATTAACACCGCAAATATTCCCAAACAAATGTATAGAAATACATTTATCACCCTATGAAAAAGTGTGCGCTTTTTCTTTATGGTCTTTTTATCTTTCGTTTGTTCTTTATTTTCTTCAGTCAATTTTTAAGTGCACTATTTCTAATTTTATTTTGAAATTAATATTATGATTTAAGTTTGGCATAAGGGCATCTCTAAAATCTCAAAATCAATTGTCATTGCGAGTTACCAAAAAAGGCATTGCCTTTATTTATCAAAAGAATGACCTCACTGTCATTGCGTCCCGTTTTGCGGGATTGGGAGCGAAGTGATCTCAAAATTCTACCCTGGGATTGCTTCATTCGAGGACTCATTCGCAATGACACTATGTTTTTAGAGATGCCCATAATAACTATTATCAAATTTGGTATTTGCTAAGTATCTTCTTAATAATATTTGAGGTTGATTGGTTGTTTACAAACTTAATTGTTTCCACCTTACCGCCGTTAGCTTCAACTACATCACGCCCGACAATGTTTTCAATAGTCCAATCGGCTCCTTTAACAAGCACATCGGGAACAATGGCTTCAATTAATTCTTTCGGAGTATCTTCATCAAATAATGAAACGTAATCAACAGCCTTTAGGCTTGCAACAATAAAGGCGCGTTCGTTTTCATCAAGGATGGGGCGTTTGTCACCTTTAATTCTTTTAATGGACGAGTCGCTGTTAATGCCGACAAAAAGAACATCGCCCATCATTTTAGCTTTTGTTAAATAATCAACATGCCCGGAATGTATGATGTCGAAACAACCGTTTGTAAAAACAACTTTTCTTCCAATAGCTTTTAATTCTTTTCGAATTGCTACGAGTTCTTCTCTGCTTAGGTTTCTATTCATTACTGTTGATCGCTCACCGTATTAAATAATTTGTCTCGTTCAATAGGAATTATACCAACTTCTTCGCATACAATTCCGCCCGCATAATTTGCAAGGTAAGACGCTTCAAGTATATCCGCGCCAGCAGCAAGCGCCATAGTTAAAGTTGATATTACAGTATCGCCTGCGCCGGAAACATCTGAAACTTTACGTGCTTTTGTCGGCATCCGTTTTTCGGGTTTCCCTTTTTGGAAAATTGCAATGCCTTCTTCTCCGAGTGTTAGAAGAACAAATTTGGCATTTAACTTTTCAATGAGTTTATTTCCGGCAAGGGAAATATCTTCATTTGTACGAATGCGAATTCCAAGAGCGTCTTCAGTTTCTTTTCTGTTAGGTTTGAATACTGTAACGTTTTGATAGTTGAAAAAGTTGCTGAACTTCGGGTCGACAGTAATCAGTTTATTATTGTTCACGGCAAGTTCAATAATGTTTTTAATTAACAAGGGAGTTAGAACGCCTTTGTTATAATCCTGAAGAATCAAACCGTCAAGCTTTTCTATATTTTCTTTTATATAATCTAAAATTTTGTTCTGCGTATGTTCCGGAATATCATCTTTACTTTCTTTATCAATTCTTACCACATGCTGCTGTCTTGCTATCACTCTTGTTTTAGTTGTAGTGGGACGTTTGTCGTCAATCATCAAACCATCGGTGCATATTTTGTTTTCGTTAATTAAAGAGCGAAAGATTGAACCATCATTATCATAACCGATAACGCCAACAGGATAAGCAACGCCGCCAAGTTTTAAAATATTAAGAGCCACGTTTGCTGCGCCGCCAAATCTGAAAAATTCGTTTGCCACTTCAATTACCGGTACGGGAGCTTCGGGGGAAATCCTTTTAACGTCGCCCCAAAAGTAGCAATCAAGCATTAAGTCGCCTATAACAGCAATTCGTTTCCCGCTGAAATTATGTTTTAACGTATCTAATCTTTGCCGGGAGATTTTTATCATCATTTTACCTTAAACTATAAAAACTGAGGTGTAAAAGATAAAAAGAAAATAACTGCTTAAAAAGTTATAAGAATTGCCGAATTATTAAAATGCGGAGATATAAAATAAAAAATTTGCAGTGTTCTACCGGTAGATGGACATAACTGATTATGAAGTAAACTTTTTTAATGCTTATAATCTGAATAAAAAATCGGGCTTAGCTTTTCAAATTTTATAAGTGCAGAGACGAGAAAATCTTGCTGCGACTGCGGCTCGAATAAATCTTTTATAACAAGATGCTCTGCATGCACAAGCGCTTCTTCATAAACCTCCATAACAAAATCATTAAGCGGAAGCCAGTCGCTTTGAAGATTATATCCCTGTGAAGCCCATATACCGAGTTTAATTATGTTTCTAATTCTTCCTTCCATTGACAAAGAATCTCGCCCGTGCGCATTATCGAGCAAATCAACAGCTTTAATTTGAAATGTTCGATAATCGTTCATTTCTTTAGTTGAAATTGCCATGTCATGAATATAAAGATTTTCGTAACAACGCCACTTAGCATTTTTATATATATCTTCTTTGATATCCGAATTATAAAGCAGTTCGTGCATCTTTTCAAAATGAAGACCTAATTCACCGCTATTTCTTCTATGCTGAACTTCAATTGCATTCAGCAGATTTTTTTTCGTCATAGAGCGGTCTGTTTTTATAAATTGTTGATTTATATGTCCGAGTATTAAATCATAATTATTTGTAAGTAGTTTTACGTGCTCTTGAAGTTCTTTAGGAATAAAATCTTCAACAAATTCATCGTAGCGGTGAATGCCGTAAACCCGACCTTTTTTATCTTTTAAAATATTTAACAAATCTTCAATTGCGTCGTGAAGACCCGCAACCGCAGTGTATTTATGGATATTTTCATTGTCCATTTTCAAACCCCAAACAGCTCCAGCGACTCTATTGTAATGAGCCGTTGCAGAAATTCCGCACAGCCTAATTAAACCAAGTTGAATAAATAAACCAAACACCTTTCTAATTGCAGCGGAATATTCACCGTAAAGTGGTTCAAAGGATCCTTCGTCGGGCAGTTGATTAAAAAGTAGTTTTGATTGAATTGCTTGAAAATTAGAATTTGTTTCCAGCGCAGTTCTTTGTTCATCAATTTCACTCGGTGCAGATTGATGAAGCCGCGGTGTACGCTTCGAATAACTTTTATCTTGTAAAAAATTTTTTATAAAGGAATAAACAATTTCAACCAATTCAGCGCCGTATAGATTTGCCAATATTGTTTTAGAGGGTAAATCTCCCTTAATTATTGAGGATAAAAATGAAATTGCATCAGGATATTTTTGATCCTTTTGAAGGTGTTGTATATTAATATTGTATCTCATAGTGCAGCAAGCCGCAAGTTAAAAGTTAAAAGTTAAAAACATAAAAAATATCTTGACATAAAAAACAATCCGTTAGCTAACGGATGAATTAAACGCAAAGGAATTTATATAATTTATCATTTAAAATCAGTACTGTCCGGTTTATTAAAATGGAAATGGCTGCAAGGTATTTAAATATATTCTTTTACAGATTATTTTAGCCGCAATCGATTTGAAATGAAAACTAATTCCCATAACAAAACCTTATCTGTTTTATTAACCTTAGTAACCACACTTGCCGTAGTAAATACAACCTTATTCCCTTATTTTGGGAATAATAAGCTAATAAGGTTGAAAAAGTTTACCTCTGCCTATGTTACTAAGGTTAATAAGGTAATTTATCGTTTTACATTTTTCTACAGATTTTGATTATTCCAGTTTTTGAAAATAGCCCTAAGTTCACCGTATAAATATTCATAGGGCATGTGTTCGATTTAAATAATTTAACTCAAGTTGACCGCCTAATTGTTTGGTGAGTGAAAAAACCGTTGAAACGGTTATTATAATTGGCTTTCGTTTTATTAACCCACGACTTAAGTCGTGGGTTAATGAGAAAAAAGTAAAAGTTTCAAACCGTTTTAACGGTTTATAAGGACAAGCTGTCAACTTGAGTAATTTAAAAAGATTGAAAATTTAAATTCTAATTTAAAAGATGGCGGGATTAAATCAAGTGCCACAGCTTTTTGGCTAACCGATTATTTTTTTGCAGACCATTGTGCAAGCGGGTTGGATATTTTTATCCGGTATAGACCGTTATCCGTCCCAATCCAAATATAATCGCCATCGAAGTAGGTTGTAGTTATTTTTGCTGAAGCGATATTAGTTTGGTTTAAATCTAATTTGCGAGTTTTCCCTGTAATCCTATCAACTAGCGCAACACCGGCGCCAACTTCTTTTTTGCTTTCTTTGTCGAAGCTGTAAACTCCCGCCCATATCGTATTGCCAGTACGTGAGAGAGTAAATACTCCGTTTGCAGGCAGCCCATTACCCTGATAATATCTATCCCATTTTAATAGGCGATTGAACCTATAAATTCCACCAAGGTTAAAACCGGGCTGTTCGCGCGTTACAAATTCATCAGTGGCAAACCAGATGTTTGAAGAAGTAAAGAGAAAATCTGAAACCGAAACTGCATCGCCCTCACCGTTAAATCCGCGTCCATTATTGTTGATGTAAGACCATGCAGTTTTATTTTCATAATCTTTTTTCTTGTAGTATTTGTGTACGCCGGATTCGGTTCCGAACCATAGTATGCTGTCGCCATCCTGCGCAATAGATTTTATATTGTTTGATTTTAAATCGCTTCCTTGGGTTAAATTAATATCGTAGTATCGTTGTTTAGCAACATCAAATTTTGTAAGGTTAACAAATCTGCCTATCCACAAAACTTTTTCAGGTTCATCATAATAAAGAGAGCGGATCCAGTTACCCCATTCGCCGCCTTGAGCAAATTTTCGTTTGCGCCATTTATCTGTTTTCCGGTCGAGTGTCCACAAACCTTCGCTTGTACCAGCCCAAACAAATTTATCGCTAACGGCAACAGTATAAAAAAGGTCGTCTTCCAGGTTGCCGGTTTTGGTGCTGTAAACAAACCACTTTGCATCCTTTTTGGAATAACGCCATATACCGAAGCCGTAAGTTGAAACCCAAAAATAATTTTCTTCTTCAACAATACCGGTAATGGTAGCTTGTTCAATCATTTTTTGAGATAATGACTGCGACATTCCCGAACCGAATGAAATAATAAAAAGAAATAAAACGAAAAAGTATTTAATCATATTCAATGTTTTAGCTAATAACTTTCATCTTTCGAAGGGAACTTTAATTTTCTAATATCATTAATATAATTAGTAAAAGCTTTAGTACATTCATCCGCAAGGTTTGCATAAGTCATAACAAAGCGCGGGTGAAAATCTACGTTCAAACCGAGCATATCGGGAGTTACGAGAATCTGCCCGTCGCAGTGCATTCCGGCGCCAATACCAATCGTTGGTATTGTTAGTGATTCAGTAACTTGTTTTGCAAGTGCGGCGGGAATTTTTTCAAGCACGATTGAAAACGCACCCGCCTGCTCAATAATTTTTGCATCTTTAAGTATCTCATCGGCTTCTTCTTTGTCTCTGCCTCTTTCGCGGTAGCTTCCAAACTGGTGAATACTTTGAGGCGTTAGACCGATGTGTCCCATTACAGGAATACCGGCGTCGGATATTTTTTTAATTGTATCTGCCACCCTTTCGCCGCCTTCCAACTTAACTGCGCTGGCATTTGTTTCTTTCATAATACGCCCGGCATTCCGGAAACCTTCGTCGGCAATTAACTGATATGACATAAAAGGCATATCAACAACAACCATCGAGCGGTTAACTGCTTTGGTTACAGCTTTTGTATGATATATCATTTCGTCCATTGTTACGGGCAAAGTTGTTTCGTTCCCCTGAAAAACCATACCAAGCGAATCTCCGACAAGAATTAAATCGATGCCCGCCTGGTCGAGAAGTTTTGCAGTAATAAAATCATATGCGGTTAAAGCCGTTATTTTAATTCCTTTTTTCTTTAGCAATCCAAGGGCTTTTGTAGTAATACGTTTGAATGTTTGTTCGGTGCTCATTTTAATCTCATTTAGTTTTCGGTTTGAATAAAACCGGATTCAATCAGTTCGGCATTAAAATATAATTCAAATCCGCTTTTAATTGATTCTGAAAGCCTGCCGAAATCTACTTTTTTATTTAATATTGTTTCAAGTTCAATAGTTTTCTGTTTCACTTCGTCTTTAATTTTTTCTTTTTCATCTTTGGAAAGGCTTAAATAATCTGCAAGTTTCCGATGAAAAGTTCCGGTTAAAATTGAACCGTGCTGAAGAATAACATTGTTAAGTTTACGCTGTGCGCTGCCTACAAGTTTTCTGCCGCTCAATTTCAATTCGTTTTTTGAAGGTACGGCAAAGCAAACTGCCGAGGCTTTATCGTTTCTGTATAGAGATAAAAAATCCGGCTGTACATTTTCGAGGTCAACTCCGCTCAATTTATCATCGTATATCATCAAACCTTTTGCAAGCGCCATATTAATTTGATGATAGAGCGTATGAGCGGAAGTAGCAGAATCGATCGGGTAAATAACCGAGTATGTAAGTTCTTCAGAATGAAGCACCGCGCGCCCGCCAGTTGGTCTTTTAACTATATCCAGATTTTCTTCTTTCGCTTTTTTTTTGTCAATACTTTCGAAAGATTGATTTGCTCCAATCGAAATACAGTATGGCGCCCATCTGTACAATCTCAATATTGCTTCGTTCGGTTTGCAATCTGCAGCAAGCTGTAGGTCATAATTCATGTTGTACTTACCTGTGTTAAAACCGGTGTTAATGAAGCTCCATATCATTTACCTGTTATCCCTCTTTTGCTATTCTCTAAAAACTCAAGAACAATTTTTGCATATTCATTATCCCCAAACTCTTCCAAAATTTTTACTTTTGCCTGCGATACATTTAAACTTTTACTGTAAATATATCCGTAAACTTTTCTTAATATGTTTATATCTTCAGCTTTAAACCCGCGCCGTCTTAAACCGATTTGATTTACACCGTGATAATTTAACGGTTCATCTGCGGCAAGAATGAATGGCGGAACATCCTGAGTAACCTTAAACCCGGCACCTGTCATCGAATGGACACCGACTTTGCAGAATTGGTGCACTGCCGTCATCCCGCCAATGATTGCATTATCGTGCACTTCAACGTGACCTGCAAGCTGAACGACGTTTGCAAGAATTACATTGTCGCCAACAAAAGTATCGTGCGCAACGTGTGTGTAAGCCATAAGCAAACAATTTTTTCCAACCTTTGACATACCGGTTGATTTTGTTCCGCGGTGTAATGTAACGAACTCGCGAATGGTAGTATTATCGCCAATTTCAAATATGGAATACTCATTAGCAAAACTTATATCCTGCGGAACGTTTGCAATTGAAACGCCCTGGAAAATTTTTACGTTTTTCCCGATCCTCGCACCGTTATAAATAACCGCATGAGAATGAATCGTTGTTCCTTCGCCAATTTCAACATCATCTTCAACAATTGAAAAAGCGCCGATTGAAACATTGTCCGAAATTTTTGCTTTGCTGCTTACTATTGCAGTTGGATGAATATTTATCATAAAATTATTCTTCTATTATTTCTTCCCTATCAATTATAGCTGCCATAAATTCTCCCTCTGCAACAAGCTGTTCGTTAACGTAAGCTTTCCCTTTCATATTAACCACTTTGCTTCGTCTTGCACCAAGTTCAATCTCGAGAAAAAGTTGGTCTCCCGGCACAACCGGTTTACGGAATTTTACGTTATTGATACCCATAAACATTACAAGTTTTTTTGCCGGGTCCGGGAAAGAATTAAGCAAAAGAATTCCCCCGGTTTGAGCCATTGCTTCAACAATCAAAACTCCCGGCATAATCGGCTGACCGGGAAAATGTCCGGGAAAAAACGGTTCGTTGCTCGTTACAGATTTTACGCCAATAACTTTTTTATCAAACTCAAGATGGATTATTTTATCGACAAGCAAAAAAGGATACCGATGAGGAAGTATTCTCATAATTGCTTCTACATCGAACACTATGCCTTCTTTTTTTACGAGTTGATATTTCTTAACAATTTTTTTCTGCTGGTAAAGTTTTCTTACCTGTTTTGCAAATTCAACATTTGACTTGTGACCCGGACGCGCGGCTAATATTTGCGCTTTTAGCGGAGCGCCTATAAGAGTAAGATCACCGAGTAAATCGAGGAGTTTATGTCTGACCGGTTCATTTCTAAATCGGAGTTGTTTATTGTTTAAAATTCCGTTATCGCCAAGTTTAAAATGCCGTTTGAGTCCAACTTTTTTTCGAAGCGCCTCAAGTTCCTGTTTACTCAAATCGTGATCAACAATAACAATAGCATTATCGAGGTCGCCGCCTTTGATTAAACCAGAATTGGAAAGCTTTTCAACTTCACTTAGAAAGCAGAAAGTTCTGGCAGGGGCAAACTCGCTAACAAATTCAGTATCAAGATTAAACAAACCTGTATGCTGGCTGCCGAGCGCCGGATTTTGATAATCGACCATAACCGTTACTCTAAAATCGTCGAGCGGAAGAGCAACGATATCAACCTGATTTTCATCATTGTGAAACATAACCGTTTCATCAATAATGAGATAGTCCTTGGGAGCTTTCTGCTGCTCAAAACCTGCTTTATTAAGAACTTCAACATACGGCAACGCACTTCCGTCCCCGATAGGCGGCTCAACGCCATCAAGCTCAATTATAATATTGTCGATTTGAAGCCCCGCCACAGCAGCCAGAACGTGTTCCACCGTGTGTACACGAGCTTCACCGATTGCAAGTGTAGTACCGCGGGAAACATCCACAACGTTATCTGCATTTGCGGGAATTTCGGGACTGCCGCCTAAATCAACGCGAACGAATCTTATTCCATAATTGTCCGGAGCCGGTTTAAATGTCATTGTACAAGATGTTCCAGTGTGAAGACCGATACCGGACATTGAAACGGATTTACCAATAGTTCTCTGAGTTTCAAGCATTAGTTAACCTTAAATAATTTAAAATCTATTTGTTAAAAATCGGGGTAAAAATAGTAAGATGGGTTATGAAATACAATTAACCAGCTGCCGGTGAATTTAATAGCGCATAGTTTTGGTTGATCAAAAAAGCCGGACAATATATTTTAAAATGAATTTAATAATTTTAGTTCCGATAAACTATTAAATGTTTGTACGCCTGAAGCTTGAAGAACTAATTTAGCCTGATGACCATTTGCAATCAAAATGCAATCAGCGCCTATTTTATCGGCTACTTCTTTATCGTGCAACGTATCTCCGATTAAAATCACCTCGTTTTTTTTTAATCCAAGCTCTTCTATCCATTGCCTGCCGATTTCTACTTTGCTCCCCGCATAAATATTGTCAAGCCCTTTAATTCCGTTAAAATATTTTGTCAAATTAAAATGCTTAACAATTTCATTTAGATTATTTTGAGAATAAGCAGACAGTATGGATTGTGAAAGCCCGCAAGCGGCAACAGACTGGAGCACTTCCTCAACTCCGTCAAATAAACGGCAGTTTAATTTATTTAATTCATATTCATAAATAAATTCTTTGCTTAACAAAACGAATTGGTCATCATCAACCTGTAAACCAACCTTTGCATAATATGTTCTTACCGGAAATGTGAAAATATTTTTATAGTGGTTCACGGAAATATTTTTTAGCTTCCTGCGTGTCAGCATACCGTTCATTATACCGACGCAAAAAACAGTGTCGTCTAATAATGTTCCGTTCCAATCCCAAATAATATGTTTGTATTTGTTTAGCATCTTTAATTTTTTTTAGAGGCAAATATAAGGAAGCTTTCTAATTATTATATGGAGAAGGATAATTCAAATTTAAATTAATCCACTAAATCGTTTGTACGCATATCTCTGCCGGGTAGCAATAAAAATAACGCCTCAACTATAAACTTCTACCAATTGATTCATCACCATAAATGGTAGTTTTAGTTATATGCCGCATCCCTCTTATGCTCCGCCAATAAAATGATTAATCATACTTCATTAAATTTTACTGCCATCACTGTTATATCATCCGACTGCAGCGCGCCTTTTGCATAGTTGTGAACATCTACAAAAGTCTCTTGTACCAATGCGGTATTGCTAAGTAAATATTTTTCTTTCAAGAAGCTTTCCAATTTTTCTTCGGAATAAAGTTCGGAATCAGGGTCCATTGCTTCGGTTACGCCATCTGTGAAAGTAAAAATTATATCCCCCGGTTTTAACTGAATTACATTATTCTTGAAAAGGAATCCTTCAACAACTCCAAGAGGCAAACCGCCTGTTAATTCAACTTTATGAAGTTCCCCGGTGCTTGATAAAATATAGGGGGGATTGTGCCCTCCGTTTGAGTAATTCAGTTCGCCGGTTTTAAAATCAAAGATCCCATAAAACACAGTAACGAACATTGAGGCTACGCTTTCGCGGCAGAGCAAACTATTCACGTAAGTCAGGCATTCATCAGGGGAAACTCCTTTTAGCGCCGTTGCTCTAATTAGTGTGCGGCTAACCGCCATAAAAATTGCCGCCGGAACTCCTTTCCCTGAAACATCGCCAATTACAAATCCTAAACGGTCATCATCAAGCAGGAAAAAATCAAACATATCTCCGCCGACTTCTTTTGCCGGTTCCATTGAAGCAAATATTTCAAACTCACTCCGTTCCGGGAATGGAGGAAATTGTTTAGGAAGAATTGCCATTTGAATATTTCTTGCCGTATCAAGATCGTATTGAATTGCTAAAAGTTTATCATGTTCTTTGATGGAATTTCTGATTAACTCTAATTCGTTAATTGTTTTTTCTATGGTTTTTTCGAGATCTAAAAAGTCTACCGGCTTGGTAACAAAATCATAAGCGCCCCGGTTCATGGCGGTTCTGATATTATCCATATCTCCATATGCTGAAACAATCACAGTTCGTAACGCGGGATTTCTTAACTCGTTCAACTTTGCAAGGAGAGTCAATCCATCCATCTCAGGCATATTGATATCGCTCAGTATCACACCGATGTCTTTGTGTTCAAGAAGCCTTGCAAGGGCTTCTAATCCATTTTTAGCAAAAACAAAATCATACTCACCATCACGGATTTTTTTTCTAAAGCGTTGGCGGATCAACGATTCGAGATCGGGTTCATCATCAACAACTAACATTTTTTCTGGCATAATAAGCTCGCTTTAATTTATTATTGAAAATATTTCTTTCTTAAGCATTTCAAAATCAATTGGTTTTATAAAATATTCTTCCGCGCCGTATTGGATTGCTTTCTCATATTTTTCTTTATCGTCATAAGCGGTAATCATAAAAACTTTTAGATGAGCATACTTCTCTTTAAGAATTCGCAGCAATTCAATCCCGGTAATGCCCGGCATATTTATATCTGAAAGTATCAAAACCAGATCAGCGGCATTTGCTGTGTCTAAGTATTCAAGCGCATCTTCGCCTGAAAACTTAAAATGGAAATCAATTAGTCCATCTCTCATTTCTTTTCTGAACTTTTGACGGAACAACGATTCAACGTCGCGCTCATCATCAACAACCATTATTCGTATCATCAATATTCCTCAATCACAAATTTTTTGGTATTGTGATTATGAATTCGGCAAACTCTCCCTGTTCCGAATTTACCTTTAGCTCCCCCTTGTGTTCCTGAACTATTATATCATAGCTTAACGAAAGCCCTAATCCGGTTCCTTTGCCTGTAGGTTTAGTTGTAAAAAACGGATTAAAAACCTTATCCAATATATCATTTGGAATTCCTTTGCCGTTATCTTTGATTCGAATCTCAACTTTGTCATCAAGATTTTTTGTGGAGACTTGAAGCAGCGGACTGAACGAATCTTTTTTTTCTTTTTTCTTTTCATTAACCGAGTAACAGCCGTTGTTTAATATGTTCAGAAATACGCGGCTGATATTTTGCGGAACAATGTTTATCGGTTCAAGCGTGGCGTCGTAATTTGTTTCCATCTTGAGGTTGAAAGTAGAATCCTGCGCACGGAAGCCGTGATATGCGAGGTTAAGATATTCATGGAGCAAATCATTAATATTTGTTTTTTGCTTTTCGCCCGACTTGCCGCGCGAGTGTAATAGCATCCCCTTCACAATGCTGTCGGCTCGTTTTCCGTGATCATTAATTTTTCTAACGTTATGGCTAAGATCGGTTAGTATTTCTTTAATGTAATCAACCGTTTTTACATCAAGCCTTTCGGATTGACTTTCAATTTCTTCTAAAAGTTCTTTAGAAAGATCGATAGACAACTCCGAAAAATTATTAATAAAATTTAACGGATTTTTTATTTCGTGGGCAATGCCCGCCGTAAGCTGCCCAAGTGAAGCCATTTTTTCTGCCTGTATTAATTGAGACTGCGCTTCTTTTAATTCTTTATTGGCTAAGTTAATCCTGTCGTATGCAAAAGCATTTTCAAGAGCTATTGCAGTATAGTTGGCAATGTTTTTAAGTATGTCAAGATGTGCTTCTGTGTAGGCATTCTTCTTAAAACTTTGAGCGGAGATCACGCCGATTACTCGATCTCCAACAATAAGAGGCAGATATATAATAGATGAAACATACTGCCCCGCTTTGGGTTTTGATCTACTCGTAATATATTTTGAATATTCCGTATCAACATCATTAATGAATACTGGCTTACGGTTCTCGGCGCACCAAACTGCAAATCTGTTTTTATCTGTTGTACTAAAACTAAATTCGGGAAGCCGCCTGCCGTCTTCAATGGAAAGTTTACATTCAATCAATTGTTCTTTTTCATTTACAACCATAATCAAAAAGCTGTTTGCGTCTAACAGTCTGTTTACATTCTCATAAACAGAGTTTAATATTGCTTCCATATTTAATTTAGACGTAATATGCCGCCCTATTTCGCTAAGTGTTTTGACATTTTCTAATGCTCTATCCAATAGTAGATTTTTATTCCGTAATTCGGTTGTCCTTAATTCAACTTTGTCTTCCAAAGTTTTACTATACTCTTCAAGTTCTTCGTTAGCTTTCCTCAACTCATCGATCGTCTGCTTCAACGTATTCTGCATTACTAAAAAACTATGCGTCAGTTCGCCTATTTCATCTTTAGTTTTAATTTTAGGAAGTTCAACATCAAACTTTCCTTCCCCAAATCTTTCAGTGGCAAATGCAAGTTTTCGCAGGGGACTTGTAATGCTTCTGGAAATTAGAATGATAACGATTAATAATATCAAGCCGCCAATCACTGCCAGTATAATTACGATCTTGAACAAATTATTTAGTGAGGCTAAAAGTTCGTCAACCGGATAAACAATGCCAAGCGACCATCCGTTTATTTTAACCGGCGCATAAGAAATCCAGCTTAATTTACCTGTGGCAACGTTATGATACTCAACCTCGGCAAAGCTGCTTCCGCCTGCAATCATATCCCTGCCGATTGTTCGCAATTGCGGAGAATGTGTTTCTTCGGCGATGCTAAAAACGGTTGTGTTCATTATTAATTCTTTGTTCGGGTGCGTAACCAAGCTTCCATTTCTCGAAATCATAAATGCATAACCGGTTTCATACACTTTAATTACTGAAACTATTTGCTGCAGCCAATTAAGCGAAAGGTCGGCGGTTAATATTCCAATAAATTTTCTTTTGCCTTCTACGATTTTATAAAGCGGAACCGAATAAGTTGACATTACGATGTTCCCAAGCCCTTCGTCAAAATAAGGTTCACTCCAAAGCGGTCTCTGAAGCTCTTTAGGAATTAGATACCAATCCATCATATGACTATTATAATCATCTGCCTCTACTACATCAGTCTTGATTTTGTCTGCATCCTTAAACACGTATATAGTTGAATATTTATTTGCCAGGTCTTTATAATCGGGCTCAAATGAAATTGCCGCTCCATAAATTTCATTATTAGTTCCAACAGCCATCTTTAAAAGTTTTTCTAATTCGAAATTGGAAAAATTATTTGTTTCAATTACTTGGGATAGATTGTCAGGCACTTTTTGAACTGCGGTAAGAATTTTTTCTACTTCGTTAACTGTTGACTGCGTCAGCAATCGAGAATTCTCTTTTAAGTTTGAATAAATTGTATCGTGTGAAACTTTGTAAATGTAAACAAAAATAATTGTGGTGATAATAAAAACATTTAAAAAAATGAATAGGATCATCTTAGTGGAGAGACTACGTCTTGGGTCCCGTATTCTCATTTAACCTGCCGAATAATCACTGGTTTATAGAGAGAATCATACTCGGGTATTTCGTTTATGAATTCACCTTCTCTTAATTTGTTGGCTACAAGCAGATAATTATCTTTGGGGAGCTTTTCAAAATTATCCATTTTGTTTGCCGGAAAAATTAAGTCTTTCATCTTAGCAAGCATCCATCTTTGATGAGTTTTGTTTATGGGAAGTTTAGCCTCGTTAATATGTTTAAGCATTATTGTAATCGCTTCTTCGGGATGCTCAAAAGCATACTTCCAACCTTCCAAAGTAGCTGCTACAAATTGTTTACAAATTTCAGGATTGGCTTCGTAAAATTCTTTGGAACAATAAATCCCTTCTTCCGGAAAATTTAATCCATAATCCGAAAAAAAGAATGTGTTGAGTTCGTCCGGGTTAAAACCTGAATTGATGATCGTGTGATATTCATTGTACCACATAGCAGAGGTAACGTCGATCCCATCAAAGAAAAAAAGATTGATAGAATTTCCCTGCATTATTGGAGTTACTTTAAGATTGTATTCCTTAAAAAAAGCCATCGGTTGGATTTGAAAATCTCCGCCCCAAATTCCAACTTTCTTACCATTCATATCCTGCGGCGTTTTTATCCCGCTGCTTTTTTTTGAAATAAGCATTAAAGCCGAACGGGTTAATAGCTGTGCAATATTAACGAGATCAAATTTTTTCGCTTTCAATTGAATTGCATTAGAAAGCCACAATAAAGCAAAATCAACTTTGCCGCTTTCAAGCAAAGAAGCGGTAGAAACTTTAGGACCGCCTGTTATTAATGTTAAATCAATTCCATGTTTTTCATAAATTCCAAGATCTTTAGCTACATAAAATCCGGCGAATTGCGCCTGTGGTATCCAGTGCGGAACAAAAGTAATTTTTCTTAATGGCTGGCTTTGAACGACCGGCGCAATGGTTAGAGCTAGTAGGAGTAATACGAGATTTTTTTTTAACGCGATATTTAAAATTTCGGGATTAAAATTCATAGGATATTTTTTTTAAATATAAATAAATCCACAAATCAATATAAATATAATTTCAATTTTCGCCAACAACTACTGCATCAACACAAAGCCTCGGTATAGGGCGCAAATTATGGCGTGAGCAATTTAGCATAAATCTACTCACTCTCCGAAAAATTAATCAAAGTTAGTTCAACAAATAAGCTCCACCAGCAAGAGTATGCGCTACAATGATTCTATTTAATGGCAACAGCCATTTTTCATACTTCCATACAAAAAATTTAACCCGCTTATAATCCTCCATTTTTTGCGGCGAATTAAAATATTTGATTTTAAAAATACAAAACAGGAGTTTCATATTGATTGTGTTAATTTATATTTTCGCCGCATAACAAAAAACAATTTTGGAGCAGATATGGGAATGAAGTTTACGATTCTATCTTCTTTTCTGTTGGTAATAATTTTGTGCGCGGGTTGCAGTGATACCCCCGGCGAAAAAGAATTTGCGGAACAAAAAGCGCTAATGGCTGAATGCCAGGCTGCCGGCTCTGTGGCGCAAATTTACTTTAACACTGCCATTGAAAAAGGCGGCGGCGGAAATAGCTTTGTAGGTTATAAAATTCCTCATATTATAAAAACAGAATCGAGCGGAGCTTTTGCAGTTAAACAGTCAAATGGGATAATTAGAATTATTGAACAAAAAAAAGAAGTCGTGAAAATTGAGGGCAGACCTTTAGAAAGCCGTAATTATGGTTGGGAAATTGTAACTACAGTTACGTCTAATTCAGTGACTACAGAAGTGGTTGAAAATTAGAGGAAATTAAAATGGAAAAAAGAAAGTTGGGTACAGAAGGACTTGGAGTTTCGGCAATTGGTTTGGGGTGCATGGGCATGTCGGAGTTTTATGGTGAAACAAATGACAACGAATCATTAAATGTATTACACCGCTCGCTCGAACTCGGAGTGAATTTTTGGGATACTTCCGATATGTATGGACCTTTTAAAAATGAAGAGTTGATTGCAAAAGCATTAAAAGGAAAACGTTCCCAAATTGTGCTTGCAACAAAATTCGGAATAGTAAGAGATTTGCAGACAGGCGCGCGTTCAATTAACGGAAGCCCTGAATATGTTAAAGAGGCATGCGAAGCTTCATTAAAAAGATTGCAGACAGATTATATCGATCTTTATTATCAACACCGCGTTGATGTAAATACTCCCATTGAAGATACGATAGGCGCAATGGCGGATCTGGTGAAAGAAGGAAAAGTTAAATACATTGGCATGTCCGAAGCCGCGCCAAACACAATCAGACGCGCTCATTCTGTCCATCCTATAAGCGCATTACAAACCGAATATTCATTGTGGACGAGAGATGCCGAACCGGAAATAATTCCTGCATTAAGAGAACTTGGAATCGGCTTTGTCCCTTACAGTCCGCTCGGCAGAGGCTTTTTAACCGGAAAAATTAATTCCGCAGATGATCTATCTGAAGGCGATTTCAGAAGAAACACTCCGCGATTTCAAAAAGAAAATTTTGATAAGAATATGAAGCTTGTCAGCCGTGTTAAATTAATGGCTCAAGAAAGAGAGGTTACTGCTGGGCAAATTGCTCTCGCGTGGGTTCTCTCCAAGGGAAATGATTTTGTGCCGATACCGGGTACTAAACGAATTAAATATATTGAAGAAAATGCTGCATCGGTTAAAGTAAAATTGTCCGATGACGAAATAAAAAAACTTGATGAAGTATTCCACCACGGTTCTGCTGCCGGACTGCGTTACCCCGAAGCTGCGATGAAAACAATCAATTTATAATTTGACAGCGATATGATGGCAATAAACAAAATCCGTGTTGATGAAGCAAAGAAAGTTACCTGGATAGGATTCGGGATTAACATTATTCTAACTATTCTAAAATTTTTCGCTGGCATCTTTGGAAACAGCGCCGCAATGATTGCCGATGCAGTTCATTCGTTTTCCGATTTTGTAACTGATTTAATTGTGATATTCAGTTTTCGTATTGTGAATGAACCGGCTGATGAAACGCACGACTACGGACATGGTAAGTTCGAAACATTAGCAAGCCTGATCGTGGGCGGAACATTACTTTTGGTCGGCATAGGAATTCTTTGGACGGGCGTAGATAGAATTATCGAAATAATTTACGGTGAAGTTGTTCCCCGCCCCGGCTTTATTGCATTAATTGCTGCGGCGGTTTCTATAGTTGTTAAAGAAATATTATATCAGTATCAGGTTGTTGTGGGTAGAAAAATTAACAGCAAAGCGATAATTGCAAATGCATGGCATCATCGTTCGGATGCGTTGTCGTCGGTTGCAACTTTATTTGGAATTGGTGGCGCATATTTTCTCGGTGACCGGTGGCGAATTTTAGACCCCGCCGCAGCGGTTCTCGTTAGCTTTGCAATTATGAAAATTGCTTATGATATTGGTTGGGATAGCATAAAAGAACTTCTTGAGTTTTCTCTTGGAAGTGAAGAGAAAGAAAAAATTTATAATATTATTCGCAGCGTAAATGGAGTTATTAATCCGCACAATCTCCGCACACGCAAAGTTGGAAATTATCCTGTTATTGATATTCATATTGAAGTTATAAGTTCTTTAACTGTTGAAGAAGCTCACAACATTGTTGAGGAAGTAGAACTTCAATTAAGAAAACAATACGCGGAGGAAGCGGTTATATATGTTCACGTCGATCCGGAAAACCAGATTGATCCGGAAGATTAGGTTTATTTTTTTATATGCAGAATTTAATTTTTACTACTAACCTGGTTGCGCCTGTTTTTTTAATTGTTGCACTCGGTTATTTCCTTCGCCGCATAGGAATGATTACTGATAATTTCGTTAAACTTTCAAGCAAAATTGTTTTTTCGGTTTCACTCCCCGCATTAATTTTTATCGAACTTTCTACTATTGATCTTCACAGGGTATTCAACTTAAACTTAATTATCTTCATCTACGCAGGTACAATTATTTCATTTCTGCTTATCTGGCTTATTGCAGCGCCCCTAGTCAAGAAGCCAAAAGATAGAACAGTATTTGTACAGGGAGCTTTTCGGGGGAATTTTGCAGTAATAGGTCTTGCTTTAATATTTAATCTTTATGGAGAAAGCGGACTTGGCAAAGCGTCAATTACTCTGGCGTTTACAATTCCACTCTACAATATTCTTTCCGTAATTATTTTAACTGTCCCATTGAGAAAAGAAAAACAATTAAAAATTTCCGATATGCTTTTTGAGATTGTAAAAAATCCATTGATGCTTGCTGTTACCGCAGCAGTAATATTTTCATCAACCGGTTTTGAGATGCCGTACATCTTAAATAAAACGGGCAGCTATCTTGCTTCTCTTGCCCTGCCGCTTGCATTGCTCGGCATTGGCGGTTTTATGTCTTTTCGTGATGTAAAAGTCGGTATTTCAAAAACTTTATTTTCAACTTTAATTAAACTTGTTTTTATCCCATTCGCTACTACTTTCATCGCATACGAGATTGGTTTTACAGGTATAGATTTAGGAATTTTATTTATTCTTTTTGCTTGCCCTACGGCAATAGCGAGTTTTATTATGGCAGAAGCCATGGGAAGCAACAGCAAACTTGCTGCAAACATTTTACTTGTAACCACGCTTGGCTCGGTAATTTCAATAACGTTGGGACTGTTTATTCTCAAAGAAAATGGATTAATCTGAAGTACTTTGTTTTCAAGTAAAATTAAGAATGGCTCATTCATACTCAGACTTCTGCTAGAACCGATAATTCTTCAAACTATTTTTTTAGAAATTTACATTCTTAAAAACTAATCCTTTAAAATCGATTCTGCCCCTTTTTCTCTCTTTTTACAATCTCTCCCACAACACTGAAATTTGCACCATGGTATTGACTTTTATCCGTTAGTCCGTTAGCTAACGGACGGCTTGCCGCGCTATAGTATTGACTTTTATCCCGCATGCGGGATTGTTTTTTATGTCAAAATATTTATGTGTTTACAATTTTTAATTTTACATTGTGCATTGTACATTTTTAATTGCGGCTTGCCGCGCTATGTGATGTAATGAACAACCTACATGAACATGGGGTTTTCGTTTTCATGTGCTTTACAGAAATTTGAATTGAAATTAATTTGATAAGTAAAGACGAGTGAAGATCATGAAAAAATTCTACATTACATTTTTTAAAACGGTACTTCTATTCTCTTGGTTACTCTTTTTGTACATGCCGGTTTCAAATGCACAAACAGTCACTGATTATTCTTTTTCGGCAATCTCCGGCAGCTATACTCCAGTTGATGCAGGCACTGAACTCACAATAATTGAAACCGATGAACAATTATCAGGCGCTATACCGATTGGCTTTGATTTCTGGTATCGCGGCTCTAGATACAATATAATCTTCGCATGTTCAAATGGATATTTATCACTCGATAATTTATACACAGGTGCGGTTTGGACAAACGATTTAATCGGAACCGATCACCCAACCGGAAACGGAAGACCGGTAATTGCCCCTTTGTGGGATGACCTTGACGGTACAAAATCACAAACACCAACATCAAAAGCTTCCTACTTAACAAGCGGCAGTGCGCCAAATAGAATATTTACATTTGAATGGCTTAACTGGCAATGGGGAGCAGATGCAAATCAAGCTGTAATATCTTTTCAAGTTAAACTGTATGAAACGAGCGGCATCATAGAATTTATTTACCGGCAGGATGCTGGCGCTGTTAATAACGGAAGCGCTTCTATAGGAATAACCGACAAACTTACTGATGCAGGATATTTCCTTTCCGTTGATGGTACCGGCGCTTCTCCCGGTGTAAGTTCTACGGTGGAAACAAATAATTTAAGCGTTAAACCGTCAACCGGACAAATTTATCGCTTCACTCCTACTGTTCCAAATGCGCCAACCAATCTTACATTTACAAATGCTACTATAACTGCAATGCATCTTAATTGGACGGATAACAGCAATAACGAAAGCGGTTTTGTAATTTATCATTCTACCGATAACGTCAATTTTGAATACATAGAAAAAGCTTCGGCTAATGCCATAAACGTTACAATCGACAATTTGGAAACAGGCATTACACACTACTGGAAAGTATACAGCAAAAAAGGGGGGTTAAGCAGTACCGCAGCAGAAGGCAGCTGTGCAACCTCCAATGGAACAAGGAGCGGAACTTACGTTGTTGGTAGTAGCGTTCCCAGAAACTATTCGCGTATTTCGGATGCTCTGACAGATATATTTTTTAACGGTTTAGCCGGCTCGGTTATACTTGAATTAAAAAGCGATTATAATTCGGCTTTAGAGTGGGGATTCCCAATTAACATAGCTAATCTTGGAACTTCCGCAGATAGAACGATAACAATTAGACCTGCCGCCGGGGCTGCTAACTTAATTATTACCACGTCCGATAATACGCCGACAATAGAATTAGACGGCTCTAAATATATTATCATCGATGGACGACCCGGGGGCGCGGGAAGCAGTTCCGAATTAACAATAGAAAATACTAACCCCGGCGGAAGCCCCGCTATAAGGTTCTACAATGACGCAGCCTATAACCAAATTAAATATTGCCAATTGAAGGCAGATAATCTTTCTACAACAGGCGGAGTCGTTCATTTTACTGAAACTGATATTGTAAATTACAAGTACGGTCAAACATATAATACGATAGATAACTGCGATATAAACGGCAACGGGAAATCCGCTAACGGAATATATTCAGATGGTTATTCTTCCCCCGGCTATGGGAACTATTACAACACAATTAGTAATAATAAAATTAGAGACTTCTACATCTCTGCATCTTCAACTAACTCTACGGCAGGAATATTACTTAAATACGGTAATTCAAACTGGACAATATCAAACAATAATATTTATCAAACTTCTTCGAGAAGTTATTCTTCAACTTCATCTACTCATTACGGAATTTATTTATACGCAACTCATTCATCTGCCGGTTTTCAAATAGAAAATAACTACATTGGTGGAAGTGCAGTTAACTGCGGCGGCTCGGCGTGGACGATTTCTTCCGGCAATTATAATCTTAACTGCCTCTACATTAACGAACCCTCAAATACAATTGCAAGGAACAATAAAATTGCAAACTTCAGTCTTCAAGAAGGTTCTCTAACAGGAATTTTAATACAAACCGGTCATGGAACTTTTTACAACAACAAAATTTCAATCGGTGAGGGCTGCGGCGGAAGCGCCTTTATTAAAGGCATTGAAAGTATTCAGGGAGGAATATTTGATTTTTACTACAACACCGTTTACATCGGCGGAACAAATTCTAGCGGCTCAAATAATAGTTACCCTTTTGTCCGGAGCGCTTACGCAGAAATAACTCTTCAAAATAATATTCTCTACAACGAAAGAACCGGAGGAAGCGGTTATCATTATGCAATAGCAAACACACTAACAGATGTGAGCACAGGCTATAAATGGTTAAATGAAGGAGTTAATTATAACCTGCTTGTTTCTTCAAATTCAAACTATGTGGGGCGTTGGGGCAGTTCATCATATACATTTGACGGATGGAAAACTATTTCGAGCAGTGACGCAAATAGTTTATTCGAAATTAACAGCAGCATTAATTCAGCACAATTTTTTTCTTCTTTGGCGGATGATAATTTGCATATAAACAGCGGCAATCAACTTTCATGGTACTCAAACGGCAAAGGAAAACCGATTGCTTCAATTAGCAACGACTGCGATTCCGACTTGCGCAGTTGCACAGTTGCGGGTGGATGCACTGATATTGGCGCCGACGAGTTTGTTTCTTCGGCAAGCCCTCCTCAAGCTGCAGTGAACAACCCGCCGGCAAATAACTCTACCAGCAGCTACACTTTCGGCGGTTCCGCAATTGGAACAATCGACTGGGGTGCTGCCGGTACGGTACCAAATTCTGTTGCGCTTAACTATAACAGCGGAACTACTCCTCCCGGAAATCTTTCGGGCAACTTTGGAGATTGTTACTGGGAATTTACACCCGATGGCGGCTCCGGTTTTACTTACGATTTAACAATCCATTATGATGAAAATCAACTTGGAACAATAACTTCGGAAGACCAGATAAAACTTGCAAAACGAGACGGCGGTGAATGGCAGCATCTTTCACAATCTACGGTTGATGTTATTAATAATACCGTTACCGTAGCAGGCTTAACTTCATTTTCACAATTTACATTAAGCGATCACTCTTCCCCACTTCCTGTTGAACTTCAAAGTTTTCTGGCTA
>Ga0100387_10000312_pt1 | contig 40600 bp, 40 predicted proteins | sample CryGeymeta201511_FD_81547 | JGI IMG/M metagenome (GOLD analysis project Ga0100387, IMG submission 81547) | Groundwater microbial communities from Crystal Geyser aquifers in Utah, USA - Crystal Geyser metaG 2015-11 | ecosystem: Environmental > Aquatic > Deep subsurface > Groundwater | place... | reverse complement strand
TCGGTCCAAATTCCCCCGGTTTCTCGTCACATAGCCACCACTATGATCCTCAAAACCGTGAAAATTTGGCCTCGATTCCCCACTCGGCTCGCTACGGACGCTCAAGCCCGACAGACTCCTAGGACGGCTGCGGCGGGGATCTGGTAGGCTCATGGAAAGATTCCTAATGGTTGGTTCGTTCTTAAGAAGTGGTGGCATCATGGCCCAATATTTTGAAATCCACCCCGGCACCCCTCAGCCGCGACTGATCGCCCAGGCGGCGCGCATTCTCGAAGGGGGCGGGGTGATCGTCTACCCCACAGATACCACCTACGGCCTGGGCTGCGACCTGCTCTCAAAACAGGGGGTGGAGCGGATTCGAGCGCTCAAAAAGATCGACGACAAACACCAACTTTCGTTGATTTGCCCCGATCTGTCGGATCTGTCGACCTACGCCAAGGTCGACAACCCCGCCTTTCGCATCCTCAAACACCATCTCCCCGGCCCCTACACCTTTATTTTAGAGGCGACCCGGGAGGTCCCCAAACTCTTGCAATCCCGACGAAAAACCATCGGCCTGCGTGTCCCCGATCACTCCGTTTGCCAGGCCCTGCTTCGAGCATTGGGGCGCCCCATCCTCTCCACCACCGTGGCTCTTCCCGGTGAAGAGGCGTTGACCGATCCCCTGGAGATCCGCAACCGCCTAGAAAAACAGGTCGATCTGGTCATCGACGGGGGCATCCTATCGGGCACCCCCTCCAGCGTCGTCGACCTGACCTGCTCACCCCCCGAGGTGGTGCGCAGCGGCGCCGGAGACATCTCCGAGTTTATTTAAACCAAGGGCGGCACCCCGTTGATCGACATCCACAGTCACGTTCTCCCCGGCATCGACGACGGCGCCAAAGATGTTCCAACCTTTCTCGAAATGGCCCGCATCGCCGTCGCGAAGGGGACCCGAACCCTGGTCTGCACCCCCCACCATCACAACGGTACCTTCGAAAACATCCGGGCCGAGATCGAGCGGGCCCTCGATACGGCGCGGGAGCTTCTGCGTACCGAGGGGATCGCGCTGGAATTGGAGATGGGGGGGGAGGTACGCATCCACCCCGACGTGACCGAGCGCTACCGTCATGGGCTGGTCCCCACCTACGGCGGGCGCAAGGGGATCCTCATCGAATTTGGCGGCGGCTCGCTCCCCCCCGGCACCGACGAGACCCTGATGCGTTTGCAGGATGCCGGGCTGCGCCCGGTGATCGCCCACCCCGAGCGGCAGCCCTATCTGGTGCAACACGAAGATCGGATTGCCGCCTGGGTCGAGGAGGGCATTCTGCTTCAGGTCACCGCCATGAGCGTCACCGGGCAGTTCAGCGCGAAGATCCAAGCCACGGTGAAACGGTGGCTGCAAAAGGGGTGGATCCACGCGGTCGCCTCCGATGCCCACGACCCAGTCTACCGCCCCCCCTCTTTACACGGCGCCTTTGAAACCCTGAGCAGCTGGATGGGGGAGGATCAAGCCAGGATTCTTACCTTCGACAACCCCCGCGCCATCCTGCACCACACCCCCGTCCAACAGGTCAAAATGAAATCGGGGCTGCTCGGGCGGCTGTTTTCGTTGTAGCGACGTGACCGTCGAGGGGGAGACATCTGGGCATCCCAGATATTCGACGGAGCCCGCCCCACTCCCTGCCCTTGTCACTTCCGGCCTTGACCCTACAATTCATCACCGTTTGCTGATATTCCCCCCCCTGGGTCTGTTGGAGGTTGTCCCATGCCGATTTACGAATACCGCTGCACCGACTGCGGCCACCAATTCGAGGTGCGCCAAAAAATGAGCGATCCCGCCCCCGAGGGGTGCCCCGCTTGTGGCAAACCGGTCGAAAAGCTGATGAGCGCCGCCGGCTTTCAGCTTAAGGGGGGCGGCTGGTACAAGCCCTCTTCCCCGGGTAGCGACAGCGCCCCCCCTTGTGCCAGCGGCGGCGGCTGCGCCGGAGGAGCCTGCGGGGTCGGTTGATCCATCGCGTGTTCGATCAAAAAAAGGGGAGCCGGTTGGCTCCCCTTTTTACTGGGTCTACCCCATCCTCCATCGACATGGCTTGACGGCCACCACTCGCCGATCATGGAGCTGCGATCTACCCTTGCGATCCTTTCTTCAATTTTGAATCCATCCACAAGGGGTTTTTATGGACATCGCCATCGTCGGTCTGGGTCGTATGGGGGGCAACATGGCTGAGCGGCTGCTGCGCGGCGGCCATCGCGTCGCCGTTCACAACCGCACCCCCGAAAAGATTGCCGAATACGCCGCCAAGGGGGGCATTCCCGCGGCACACTTGAACGATATCCCCGCACTACTCCCCTCCCCCCGCATCGTCTGGTTGATGATTCCGGCGGGGGCAGCGGTCGACGCCGCCATCGACGAACTGCTCCCCCTGCTCGCCCCCGGCGATTTACTCATCGACGGTGGCAACAGTCGTTACAAGGACTCCATCGAGCGGGGCAAACGGGTCGAGGCGACCGGGGTGCGCTTTATGGACATCGGCACCTCGGGCGGCATCTGGGGATTGGAGAACGGCTACTGCCTGATGGGGGGCGGGGCGCCCGAAAGCTACGCGCTGGTTCGCCCGATTCTTGAAACCCTGGCGGCCCCTGGCGGGCAGATGCACACCGGCCCCATCGGCTCGGGCCACTTCGTCAAGATGGTCCACAACGGCATCGAATACGGGATGATGCAAGCCTACGCCGAGGGGTATGAACTGCTGGAGGCTGCCTACCCCGACCTCGACCTGGCCCAAGTTTCGGACCTGTGGATGAACGGCTCGGTGGTGCGTTCTTGGCTGCTGGAGCTGATCGGCAACGCCCTGCATGAAGACCCGAAACTCGACGCCTTGAGCGACTGGGTTGCCGACTCCGGCGAAGGACGCTGGACGGTCGAGGCGGCCATCGACCACGACGTCCCGGCCACGGTGCTGGCCCACGCCCTGTTCGCCCGCTTCCGCTCCCGCCAAGAGGCCTCTTTCGGAGGCAAACTGCTGGCCGCCATGCGCAATCAATTCGGCGGCCACGCGGTAAAAAAGGCGGGGGACTGACATGGGGCGCCGCCACACCCCCGCCTCCATCGTCATCTTCGGCGCCAGCGGCGACCTGACCCACCGCAAGCTGATTCCCTCGCTCTACCAATTGGCGGTCGACGGTCTGCTGGCCCCCAACACCGCCATCGTCGGTTACGCCCGACGCAACTGGAGCCGGGAGGAGTTCCTGGCGGGACTGCGCCAGTCGGTACGCAAGACCAAGGGGGCGTGGTTCGATCACGAGGTTTGGAACGATCTGGCCGAGCGGATCAGCTATATCAGTGGCGACCTGACCGAAACCGACGGCTTCTGCCGCCTGCACGACCATTTGGCCCAGATCGAAAAGAACCTCAAGCTATCGGGCAATCGCCTCTACTACCTCTCGACCCCACCGCGCCACTACGCCGACATCGTCGCCAATCTGGCCGGATCGGGGCTGGCCGCCGAGGGGGTCGATTCGGGCTGGCGACGGATCGTGGTCGAAAAACCGTTCGGCACCGATCTGGCCAGCGCCATGGAGCTTAACGCCCAAATCCACGAGGTCTTTCGCGAGGATCAGATCTTTCGCATCGACCACTACCTGGGCAAAGAGACGGTGCAGAACATCCTGGCCTTTCGCCTGGGCAACGGGATCTTCGAACCCCTGTGGAACCACCATTACGTCGACCATGTGCAGATCACGGTCGCCGAAACCCTGGGGGTCGAGGGGCGAGGCGGTTACTTCGATCAGGCCGGGATCATCCGCGACATGGTGCAGAACCACGCTCTGCAACTGCTGACCCTCGTGGCGATGGAGCCCCCCGCAGCCTTCGAGGCCAACGCGGTGCGCGACGAAAAGGTTAAGGTGTTGCGAGCGATCCGCCCCCTGACCGGCGAGGCAGCACTGGCCGACACCGCCCGTGGGCAATACGACCGGGGGGCCGTGGAGGGAACCAAGTCGAGCGCCTACCGCGAAGAGCCCGGGGTCGATCCCGCCTCGACCACCGAGACCTACATGGCGATGAAGCTGCACATCGACAACTGGCGCTGGGCGCGAGTGCCGTTTTACATCCGCTGCGGCAAACGCTTGCCCCACCGCACCACCCAGATCGTCATCGCCTTCAAACAGCCCCCCCACACCGTGCTGCAATCGGCCGCCTGCGATTGCCCCAACCTTGAGCCCAACCGGATCGTACTGCGGATCCAACCCAACGAGGGGATCTCGCTCCACTTCGGCATCAAGGCGCCAGGTAGCGCCATGCAGATCGAACCGGTCGAGATGGACTTCGACGCCGCCCGCGCCCTGGGGAGCAGCCCCGAGGCTTATGAACGACTGATCCTTGATGCCATCGGCGGCGACGCCACCCTCTTCGCCCGCTCCGACGAAATCGAATGGGCCTGGCGCTTTATCGACGGGATTGTCGCCGCCTGGCAGGGTCAAGGTTTGATCGAACTGCCGGTCTACACCGCCGGAACCTGGGGGACCGCCGAGGGCAAGGATCTGATGCAGCGGGATGGCCGGACATGGCTGGACACCTGAGTTTGGATCCCCGTCTGAATTTGACGGTGCTGCCCGATCCTGCCGCTTGCGCCCGCTGGCTGGCGGCGACGCTGCACGAGCGGCTTTCTGCGGCGGTTGCGGCGCGAGGGGCCGCCCATTTGCTGCTGTCGGGGGGATCGACCCCCGACCCTCTTTTTCGGCTCTGGGGCGCCCCCCCTGGCGAAACCTTGGCCTTGCCCGAGGGGGTCCATCTGTGGTGGGTCGACGAACGTTTCGTCCCCCCCGGCCATTCCGAGCACAACGCCACACGGGCCTTGGCGCTGATGAACAACGCTGTGTCGCCCGAGCGGGTGCATGTCATGCCGAGCGAGGGAGATCCCGAAACGGCGGCGGCACACTACGGCCGCGAAATCGTGCGCCATCTGGGGAAAGAGGGGTGGTGGGACGGGATCCTGCTGGGGCTGGGGGGCGACGGTCATACCGCCAGCCTTTTTCCCGGTTCGCCCCTAGAACACGAGGCGACGCACCGCGTCATGGTGGCGACAAGTCCAACGGGACAAACCCGCCTGACCCTCACCCCCCCCAGCCTCAAATGCAGTCGCGGGAGTTTTTTGTGGGTGGCTGGGGAATCAAAACGGTCGGTGCTGCGTGGATTTCTAGAAAACCCCGCCTGTTGTCCTGCGGGGTGGGTGTTGCCGGAAGGGGGTTTGCTGGAGGTGGTGGCCGACCAGGGGGCGTGGCCGCTGTAGTCAGGCAGGGCAAAATAGTAGGTTAGGTGGTGGTCACCGCAGCCAACCGACTGGGGCGCCAATCGCCGGGCCGTTCGAGTTGGGCCTCTTGCGGTAAATGCTCGTTGGCAAAGGCCAAGATATCGATCATCGAGATCACGCCACATAACCGCTCCTGGCCGCCCAATACCGGCATCCGCCGCACCCGACCCGCCATCATCTTCTTCAATACCGTGTTCAATGCCATCCCCTCGGGCACCGTCATCAGGCTTTCGGTCGTCCGCGCCGCTGCGACGGGGGGTTGATCCCAAATCAGCTCGCCCCACTCCAACCAGGCTTGGAGCAGATCGCTGGCGGTTAACCAATAGAGCAGCCGCCCCTTGCTGTCGACGAACGGAATGGCCAACACCCGGCCGTCCAGCATGGCATCGACCACCTCCCCCAAATTGCCGTAATCCTCGGTCAGGGTCACCGGCACCCGCATCAAGAAGTCGACCGGCTCCTGCCGCTCGTTTATCCAATCGACCAAGCGCTGGGCGAGGGTCGGTTGGTCGATGGCATCGACCACCATCCCTACGTCGTCGACCTTGAGCAGCACCCGGGCGTTGGTCTGAGCAAACACCTTGAGCGCCTGGCGAAAGCGGACCCCTTCGTGCACCGTCACCGGGGGATGCTGCGGTCCATCGATCAAAGCGTCTCCACCCCCGTGGCGCACCACCTTGAGCAACTCCGATTCGGTCCACACCCCTCCGACCCCATTCTCGGAACGGGTCGGCATGGCCCCAAGCCCGGTCCCGACCATGAGTCGGACCACCTCGACCAGGGGGGTGTCGGTGCGCAAAACGAACATTCAGGGCTCCACAAAAATACCGCAATGTCGGCAAAACCAGGGAAGCGTTGGTTGATTCGGCGCTTCCTTGCGACCTGCGGATGGCGGCCAAAACCAGGAACGTAGGTACCTGTTTGGCAATGCGCAAAACTGCGCGTTTTGCGAGGCGTCGCTTAACCCGGATTTTTCATCGGTATTGTTCCGCCCTCGCTTGTTTCTTGTTCGCGATCATCGGGAAAATTGATGAAAAATCCGGGTTAAAAAGACGGGAGGCTTTTAATCGGCGTTTCTCAAGGCTATCGGGACGGGCGGTTTGTGCGCCGCAACACCCTTAAGCGGCGTGAGGAATATCACGCACGAGATCGACATGTGATGCCGGTCAACCTCGCGTCATCAAAATACTTGATCGGCCTATCGATTGGCGGGCAATTGTGGCGCAGGGAAATCGATAATGGCGTGGATGGGCTGATCCACAGTCAACGCAGTTCGATCTGGGTTTTGTTGTAAGCGCGGATGAGATCTTCCCGGGTAATCACCCCGATGACCTGATCGGGATCGTAAGACTCGACCACCGGCAAGATGTCGTGCCCCTGCTGATCGATGATGCGAAACGCGTCGAAGAGTGTCGATTCCTTGGGCACGGTGTGGACCGGGGAAGAGGCAATTTCACGGGCAACCACCAAATCGTCGAGTTCGCTGCCAAACGCGACCCGCTTGATGTCCGAAAAAGAGACCACCCCGGCAAGCTTGCCCGCCCCGTCCACCACAAAGACGGTTTCGTATCGGGATTGGGCCAGAATCTGCTTGAGCCGCCCAATCGGCATCCCCTCCCCCACCACGTCGAAGTCAATCCGCATCACCTCGCTCACCTCCAGGTTTTTGAGCAGGGAGAGCTCCTGCCCCTGGCGGATGTCGAGACCACGACGGCGCAACCTTAAGGTATAGATCGAATCACCGCACCACGCCTTGGTGAGCAACGTGGCGAGCATGACGCTGACCATCATCGGCAGGACGATGTGGTAGTCGGTGGTCAGCTCGAAAATCATCAAAATCGCCGAAATCGGGGCCGCCTGGGTCGCCGCCACCACCCCCGCCATTCCGACCAGGGCGTAGGCGCCCGAGGTCGAAGAGATGTCGGGGAAAATCGAATGGGCCACCAAGCCGAAGGCGCCCCCGTACATCGCTCCAATCACCAGCGAAGGACCAAAGACCCCTCCCACCATCCCCGAGGCGACACAAAACGAGGAGGCTAAAATCTTGGCCACTAGGATGCCGCACAGCAGCAGAAAGGGGAGCGCTTCGGAGAGTGCCTGATCGGTGGCGTGGTAGCCGGTCCCCAAAATCTGCGGAAAGGCGAGCCCCAGGATTCCCACCAGCAAACCGGCCAAGGCGGGGCGGAACTGCCGCTGCACTGGAACGCGACTGTAAAGATCCTCGAATCCGTAGAGGAGTTTGATGAAGGCGGTAGAAACGACGGCGGCCCCCACCCCGAGCAAAATGTAGGCTGGGATCTCCAAGTTCGAGACCAGGCCAAACTCGGGGACGATAAAAGCGGGGAAGTTGCCGAAGTGGGCCCGGATGATGACGGTAGCGATCACCGCCGCCACCACGATGGGGGAGAAGGCGGCCAAGCCGTATTCCCCCAAGATCACCTCCAGCGAAAACATCACCCCGGCAATCGGGGTGTTGAACGAGGCGGCCACCGCCGCAGCCGCGCCGCAGGCGACCAGGGTTTTCATCCAGCGCCGAGAGAGTTGCAGCCGCTGCCCGGCCAGCGAGGCGATGGCCGAGCCTAGATGAACCATTGGCCCCTCCCGACCCACCGAGCCCCCCGAGCCTATGGAGATTGAGGCGGCCAAGGCCCGCACCCAGGCCGACCGCCAACCGATCACCCCCCCCTTGACCGCCACCGCCTCGATCACCTCGGGAATGCCGTTGCCTGCCGCATCGCGGGAAAACCGGTGCAGCAGCATCCCCACCGCCAGCCCCCCCCCGACCGGACCGAGGATCACCAAAAACCAGGGCAGATCTTCGGTGACGAGTAGTTCGTCCCCCGAGCCGAGAAAGAGGGTTTGAAACAGGGTTATGAGGTGGCGAAAGCCGACCGCCGCGTAGCCAACCGCCGCGCCGATGAATACCGCCAACAGATTGAGAGCGACCTGCTCGTTGCGCAGTAGCTTGGACAGCCGCTGGCGCATGGGCGCGGCCTTCCCCGTGGTCATCGACTACTCCACCGTCACCGACTTGGCCAGATTTCGGGGTTGGTCGACATCGGTCCCCTTTTCGATGGCCACGTAATAGGCCAACAACTGCAGGGGAATGACGTGCAGAATTGGGCTGCCGACCACTCCCCCCCTGGGAACCGAGATCGTCCACTCCACCAGGTTTTGCGGCACCCGTTCGGGAACATCGCTGACCGCGATCACCCGTCCACCGCGAGCCTTAACCTCTTCAACGTTGGAGAGCGCTTTTTCGAGCAAGGGACCGTCGGGCAAGAGCACCACCACCGGCATCTTCTCGTCGATCAGGGCGATGGGGCCGTGTTTCATCTCGCCCGCAGCATAACCCTCGGCGTGAATGTAACTGATCTCTTTGAGCTTGAGCGCTCCCTCCAAGGCGATGGGAAAATAGCGCCCTCTGCCCAAAAACAGGGCCGAGGTGCAATCCCGGTAATCGCGGGCGTGGGCGGCGATGATCTCAGCCTGCTCCAGCGCCTGGCCCAACTTGCGGGGTAGGGTTTGCAGGTCCTCGATAAGCGCTGGATCCAGGTCAGTTGTGCGCTGCTTAATCGCCAGCAGCAGGGTCGCCAGCGCCAAAATCTGGGTGGTGAAGGCTTTGGTCGAGGCGACCCCGATCTCGGGGCCGGCATCGGTGTAGATCACCCCCTCGGCCAGGCGGGTGAGCGACGACTCAGGCACATTGCACACCGCCACCACATGGATGTTGCTTCCCATGGTGGGGGCACGGCGCACCGCCGCCAGGGTGTCTGCGGTCTCCCCCGATTGCGAGATCGGAACCACCAAGGTGCCATCGGCAATCACGCCGGGGCGGTAGAGAAACTCAGAGGCGACCTCGCAGGTGGCGGGGATCCCAAGCCACTCCCCGACCAGGTAGGTGGCGACCATCCCGGCATGATAAGAGGTGCCGCAGGCCAAAAAGAGGATCGCCTTCACCTGGCTAGGGAGTGCCATGCCATGATCGCTGATGCGGTTGCCGGGACGAAGCCGCTCTTCCAACAGTCGGGCCGCCACCTCACCCTGCTCGAAGATCTCTTTAAGCATGTAGTGGCGGTAGGGCCCCTTGTCGGCGGCGGCATCGTCAAGACGACTGTGCACCGCTTGCCGCTCCACCGCTTGACCGCCATTGAACAGAGCGACAGCCCCCCCCGACACCCAACCCCAGTCGCCGTTTTCAAGGTAAATCACGTCACGGGAGTAGGGAACGATGGGCAGGGCGTCCGAGGCGATCCAGGCCTCTTCTCTCCCCAAACCAATCATCAGGGGCGACCCCTTACGGGCGATGAAGAGGCGGTTTTCGCCCGGCAGAATGGCAACGATGGCGTAGGCCCCCTCCAGGGTCTCGACAGCGGCTTGAAACGCCTCCTCCCCCCCCTTACCTTGCCGCAACAGCGCGGCAATCAGTTGGGGGATCACCTCGGTGTCGGTCTCGGAGGTGAACATCGCCCCCTGTTCGCTCAGCTGCTGGCGCAGCGTCTCGTGGTTTTCAATGATGCCGTTGTGCACCACCGCCACCCCGTCGACCACATGGGGGTGAGCGTTGCGCTCGGAGGGGGCGCCGTGGGTCGCCCAGCGGGTATGGCCGATTCCCAGCGTGCCGTAGAGGGCGCAATCGTGGGTTGCTGCCTCCAATTCGGCCACTTTGCCCAACCGTCGCACCTGGCGCAGGTCGCCGTGCAGGTCGACGACGGCAACCCCCGCCGAGTCATAGCCTCGGTATTCCAGCCGTTTGAGCCCCTGCACCAGGTAGGGAACCCCGTTGTCGACCCCAACCGTCCCGACGATGCCGCACATAGTGTGTTACCCCTCTTTTTTGCGCTGCTGCATCCGCTTTTTGGCGGCATACCCTTCAATGTTTTTTTGCGGGGTGCGGCTGACCGCCAGGGCGTCACTCGGCACGTCGCCGGTCACCGTGGTTCCCGCCCCAACGATTGCCCCATCCCCCACCGTCACCGGCGCGACCAGCTGACAGTCGGAACCGATAAAAGCACCCGCACCGATCTCGGTGCGAAATTTGTTGTAACCGTCGTAATTGCAGGTGATGACCCCGGCACCGATGTTGCTACCGGCCCCCACCGAGGCATCGCCAATGTAGCTCAAATGGTTCACTTTCGCGCCGGGGCCAATCACCGCCTTCTTGATCTCGACGAAATTGCCGACCTTGGCCCCCTCCTGCAACTGGGCGCCGGGACGAAGTCGGGCATAGGGGCCAAGCTGAACCCCCGCCTCCACATGCGCTTGTTCCATATGGCTGTAGGCGTGGATCACCGCGTCTGGGCCGATGCGGCTGTCGCGAATCAAGCAATAGGGCTCGACCAGCACACCCGAGGCAATCTCGACCTTTCCCTGCAATACCAGAGGTCCATGCAGGCTGACGTCATGCCCCAGGGTCACCTGCCCTTCGATGCGGATTTGCTCGGGGTTGTGGCAAGTCACCCCCTGGCTCATCCAGGCTTCGACCGTCTGCCGCATCCACCGGTTTTCAAGCGCGACCAGTTGCTGACGGGAATTGATGCCCGACAGCAGCCACCCCTCGGGTTCCTCAACGCCAACCACCTGCATGTGGTCGGCTCGGGCCAGGGCAATCACGTCGGTCAGGTAGAGCTCCCCCTGGACGTTGTCGTCGTCCACGCGCTCCAAGGCATGCCACAGCCAGGGGAGGCGGAAGGCGTAGATACCGGGATTGACCTCGGTGATCGCCCGCTGCGCGGCGCTGGCATCTTTTTCTTCGACGATTCCGACAATGCCGCCGCTTTCATCGCGCAGGATGCGGCCATACCCATGGGGATCGGGCAGCTGCATGGTGGCCATCGCCACACCAACCCGGGGATCGCGGGCCGCCTCGGCGAGGGATCGGATCAGAGGGGTGGGGACCAGCGGGGTATCGCCGGAGAGGACCACCAGGACCTCTTCGTCACCCCAGCATTCGCGTGTGATGGCCACGGCGTGTCCCGTGCCCTTCTGCTCCTCTTGATGAACGACATCCACGCCGGGGTCGAGCAGAGCCTCAACCTGGTCGCGCCCGTGACCGAGCACCACCGCGACCCGCGCCGGTTCGGCAGCTTGAGCGCGTGCCACCACATGGAGCAGCATTGGCGTACCGGCAAAATGGTGCGCCACCTTGGGGAGGACCGATTTCATCCGCGTCCCCTTGCCCGCCGCCAGAATCAGCACCCCCCACCCGACCGTCGCCTGATTCATCTTCTGCTCCTCGAACACCAATAAAAAAAGGGGGCCGAAGCCCCCTTTTGGGTCATGCAAATCGGCAATCAGGCCCGATGGGCCCGACGGCGCAATACTTTGAGGCGGGTCAACGCCTCTTGCAGAGCGGCCTCGGCATGGGCGACATCCATATCGGAGGCGACCTTTTCGCGCAGCTCCTCGGCGCGACGCTGTGCCTCAACGGCCAGCGCCTCGTCGATGTCCTCGGCCCGCTCGGCGGTATCGGCCAGCACGGTGACCTGATCGGGCTGCACCTCAAGGATGCCGCCGTTGACAAAGATATAATCGGTTTCTTCGCCCCGCTTGACGCGGATTTCACCGAGTTTGATGCGGGTCAGCAGGGGGGTGTGCCGGGGAAGAATCCCCAACTCACCCATCTCGCCGGGGACAACAACAAAGTCGGCATCCCCTTGGTAGACCCGCCGCTCGGCGGTGACGACATCAACACGAATCGTAGCCATGGCTTATGCCTCTTGGGTCAGACCTTGGAAAAAAGGGGCTTGAATCAAGCCGCCTTCATCTTCTCGGCCTTTTCCAAAGCCTCGTCGATGCTGCCGACCATGTAGAAGGCCTGCTCGGGGATGTGATCGTACTCGCCGTTCACCAGACCCTTAAAACCACGGATGGTCTCGGCGCGAGGCACGTACTTACCGGGGCTGCCGGTAAAGACCTCGGCGACGAAGAAGGGCTGTGACAGGTAACGCTGAATCTTCCGGGCCCGGTTGACGGAGAGCTTGTCTTCGTCGGAGAGCTCGTCCATCCCCAGAATCGCGATGATGTCCTGGAGATCTTTGTAGCGCTGCAGCGTCTTCTGCACAGAACGGGCAACCTCGTAGTGCTCGGTCCCGACCACCTTGGGATCGAGGGAGCGCGAGGTCGAATCCAGAGGATCGACGGCGGGGTAGATCCCCAGCTCAGCGATCTGACGCGACAACACCACGGTGGCGTCCAAGTGGGCAAAGGTGGTGGCGGGAGCCGGATCGGTCAAGTCGTCGGCGGGGACGTAGACGGCCTGAACCGAGGTGATCGAACCGGTCTTGGTCGAGGTGATGCGCTCTTGCAGCTTACCCATCTCCTCGGCCAGGGTGGGCTGATAACCCACCGCCGACGGCATACGACCCAGCAGCGCGGAGACCTCGGCGCCCGACAGGGTGAAACGGAAAATGTTGTCGATGAACATCAACACGTCGCGCCCTTCGTCGCGGAAGTACTCGGCGATGGTCAGCCCGGTCAGACCGACGCGCAGACGGTTGCCCGGAGGCTCGTTCATCTGACCGTAGACCAAGGCCACCTTATCGAGCACGTTCGACTCTTTCATTTCGAGCCAGAAGTCGTTGCCCTCACGGGTCCGCTCGCCCACACCGGCAAACACCGAGTAGCCGGAATGCTCAATGGCGATGTTGCGGATCAGCTCCATCATGTTGACGGTCTTGCCCACGCCGGCGCCGCCAAACAGGCCAACCTTGCCACCTTTGGCGAAGGGGCAGATCAGGTCGATGACCTTAATGCCAGTCTCCAGCACCTCGGTGGCGGGGGCCAGTTCCTCGAAGGTCGGGGGATTGCGGTGGATGGGCATCCGCTTTTCCGCCTCAATCGTGGGAATGTCGTCGATGGGATTGCCCAGGACGTCGAGAATACGACCCAAGGTCGCCTTGCCGACCGGCACCGAAATCGGCGCCCCGGTATCTTCGACCTTTTCGCCGCGCTTGACCCCCTCGGTCGCCCCCATGGCGATGCCGCGCACGCGGTTGTCGCCCACATGGGCCTGGACCTCGATGACGAGACCGGCCTCCGTACGGATGGCGTTGTAGATCTGGGGGAGCCCTCCCTCGGAGAACTCAACATCCACAACAGGCCCGATGACTTTAACGATGGTCCCCGTGCTCATGGGCGAACCTCTTCGCTTACGCGTGACTTAAAAAGAAACAATCAAAATCGGTATCGAGGGTTGACCGGCCTTAAACCGCCTCGGCGCCGGCGGCGATCTCGGCCAGCTCCTTGGTGATGGCGGCCTGACGCGCCTTGTTGTAGCTCAAGGTCAACTCGAAAATCAGTTTCTTGGCATTCTCGGTGGCGTTCTTCATGGCCACCATCCGGGCGCTCTGCTCGGATGCCTTGTTTTCAAGCAAGCCGTGGTAGACCACCGCCTCGATATAGCGGCGCACCAGCGCCTCCACCACCGGCTTGGATTCGGGCTCATACAGGTAGTCCCAAACCCCCTCCTGAGCGGTCGCCTCAAAGACGGCCGGAACCAGGGTCTCGACCCGGGTCACCTGGCTCATGGTGTTGACGAACTCACTGTAGACCAACAGCAGCTTGTCAATCCGCCCCTCGTTGAGCGCCTGCAGCGCCACCGTGACCACACCGATCACGTCGGACAGCTCGGGACTGTCGGGCACCTCGGTGCGCACCGCACCCTCTTCCAGACCCAACCGACGGGCAAAGAGGGCCGAACGACGGCCAATGGCGAAAATCTCGAGATTGGCCTGACCATACTGTTTGGTCAGGGCGATCATCTGCCGTTGAGCGTTGGTGTTCAGAGGGCCGCACAGCCCTTTGTCGGTAGAGATCACCAGAACACCGACCTTTTTAATCTGATCGTCCGTCTTGGCGGCCAAAAAGGGGTGTTTGAACTCGGGATGGGCCTTCAGGACGTGCCCGATGACCTCACGGATTTTTGCAGCGTAGGGGCGGGCTTGCAGCACCCGCTCCTGCGCCTTGACCATTTTGGAGGCGGCCACCATCTGCATTGCACGCGTGATCTTCTGCGTGTTTTTGATGCCTTTGATTTGCGACCGGATCTCTTTGGTACTGGGCATGGGCGATCCTCTTGCTCAACCGACTCGCAGGCGATCAGTAGGTGTGGGAGGACTTAAAGGCCTCGATGGCGGCGCGCAGCTCCGACTCGATCTCGTCGGTCAGTGCCTTCTCGGCGTTCATCTTGGCAACCAAATCGCTCTTCTCGCTGCGCAGATAGGTCTGCAAAGCGCGCTCGAAGTCGACGATCTTGTCGGCGGCCACATCGTCCACCAACCCCTTGCCCAGGGCATAGAGCACCGCCGATTGCTCGGCCACGCTCAAGGGCTGGTTCTCACCCTGTTTGAGCAGTTCGGTGGCCCGCTTGCCGCGCTCCAACTGACCGCGGGTGGCGGCGTCGAGATCGGAGGCGAACTGGGCGAACGCGGCCAGCTCGCGGTACTGGGCCAAGTCGGTCCGCAGGCCGCCGGAAAGCTTCTTGACGATTTTGGTCTGGGCGGCGCCGCCGACGCGGGAGACCGAGAGACCTGCGTTGATGGCCGGACGGATGCCCGAGTTGAACAGATCGGTTTCGAGGTAGATCTGGCCGTCGGTGATCGAAATGACGTTGGTGGGCACGAAGGCCGACACGTCGCCCGCTTGGGTTTCGATGATGGGCAGCGCGGTCAGCGAACCGCCACCGAAGTTTTTGTTCAAGCGGCAGGCGCGCTCCAGCAGACGGCTGTGGAGGTAGAACACGTCGCCGGGGTAGGCCTCGCGCCCCGGAGGACGGCGCAGCAGCAAGGAGATCTGACGGTAGGCCCAGGCCTGCTTGGTCAGATCGTCATAAATGATCAGGGCATCGCGACCGGTATCGCGGAAGTGCTCGGCGATGGTGCAACCGACGTAGGGGGCCAGATACTGCATGGCGGCCGACTCGGCAGCCGAGGCGTTCACGACGATGGTGTGATCCATCGCGCCGTGCTCTTTAAGGACCCGCACCACGTTGGCAACCGAGGAGTTCTTCTGACCCACGGCGACGTAAACGCAGACTACCCCGGAGCCCTTCTGGTTGATGATGGCGTCGATGGCCACGGTGGTTTTACCGGTCTGGCGGTCGCCAATAATCAGCTCGCGCTGACCACGTCCGATCGGAACCAGAGCATCGATCGCCTTAATCCCGGTCTGCATGGGGACGCCCACCGGCTCACGGGCAATGATACCGGGGGCAATTTTCTCAACCCGGTCGGTCTTGTCGGTGGCGATGGGGCCCAGGCCGTCGATGGGGGCGCCCACGGCGTTGACCACGCGGCCGACCATGGCATCGCCAACGGGAACCTCAAGGATCTTGCCCGTGGCGCGAACCTCGTCCCCTTCGCGGATGTGCAGGTAGTCGCCGAAGATCACGGCGCCGACGCTGTCTTCCTCAAGGTTGAGGACCATGCCGGGAACCCCACCCGGGAATTCCAGCATTTCACCGTAGGCGGCGTTTTCGAGCCCGTGGATCACGGAGATGCCGTCGGAGACTTTAAGAACACGTCCGACATTGGCGGTCTCAAGACCGGCCAGGGCTCCGGCCAGTTGCTCTTTGATGATCTTGCTGATTTCGGTGCTTTTGAGTTCCATGGCGCTGTCTCTCGGTAGGGCGGGGTAGCCCGCCAACACTTTGGCGGCATCAAGCCGCCCTACTCAATTTTGGACGTATTCGTGCCAGTCCGAACCGGACTGGAATGGACTTGGATCAGGCAGCTGCCGCCAATCGCTGGCGCAGTAGCTCCAGACGCCGGGCCAAAGTGCCGTCGATGACGGTATCTTTAAGCTGTACCCGGACCCCACCCAGCACGGAGGGATCGATCCGGTAGGCCAGCTTAACCTTGGCGCCGAAACGCTTGGCCAGGGCCGCTTCCAACTCGCCGCGCTGGGCATCGCTCAGCGCCACGGCGGAGACAACCTCACCCCCCATCACCCCAGCGGCTTCAAGCGCGAACTGCTCGAAGGCCTCCAGGATCTCGGGGGCAATGGCGATGCGACCGTTGCTCAATAGGACCTGTCCCAAGCGGCGAACCCCCTCGTGGGTACCGGCCAACAGCTTCTCAACCACCTGCGATTTGGCCGCCTGGCTCACCGCCGGATTGTCGACAAAGGAGGCGAACTCGGCGTCCCGGGCGACGGCGGCCAACAGAGCCATCCCTTCCCGCCAGGGGGCCAGATCGCCACCACCCGCCGCAACCTCGTAGGTCGCCTGGGCATAACGCCGGGCAACGACTCCAATCGACATGGCTTAGTGCTCCATCCGGCTGATGACATCCCCGATCACCGCCTTGTGACGCTCGGCGTCCAACTCGGCTTCGAGAATGCGGGAGGCGCCCAGGACAATCATGTCGGCGAGCTCGGCCTGGAGCTGACCGCGCGCCTTTTGAACCTCGGCGGCGATCTCTTCACGGGCGGCGGCGACGATCCCCTCGGCCTCTTCACGGGCCTTGGCGACCGACTCCTCGCGCAGCTGACCGGCCGATTTCTCGGCCTGATTGAGGATCTCAAGGGCCTTGGTTTTGGCAGCCTTGGCCAACTCGGCGGCCTCGATCTCGGCCTCTTGCAGACGGCGCTTGGCCTCGTCGGCTTGATTCAGACCCTGGGCAATTTTTTCCGCCCGCTGGTCCATCAACCCGGTGATGGGGCCATACACATAGCGTTTGAGGAGGAACAGGAGGATCAGGAAGGTAATGACCTGACCCACCAAGGTAAGTCCTAGCTCCACGGCTCTACCCTCTGGTTACGAACATAAACATGTTGCGGTTTGGGGACCGGACATCAAAAGACCAGCCCGAGCGGCACCCCTCCACGAAGGGAGGAGCGACGCCCTACCGGTTCGATTAGCCCGCGAAGGGATTGGCGAACAGGAACCAGAGGCCGAAGGCCATGATGATGAAGGGGAACGACTCCATCAGGCCGGCGAAGATGAACATGTTGAACATCAGCTGAGGACGCATCTCAGGCTGACGGGCGATCCCCTCCAGAGCCTTCGAGGTGATCAGACCCCAACCGATGGCGGAACCGAGGCCAGCGGCCCCGAGGATCAGGCCGACGCTGATGAGGGTGGCCGCGCTGAGCATCTCCGACATGATGAATGCCTCCAATGTGTTGGCTCGATTGAGCCGATTCGAGATAGGACGAAAAACGAAGCGGGTTTTAGTGTTCGTCGACCTGATGGGCCATCGAGAGATAGACCACGGTGAGGATCATGAAAATGAATGCCTGAATCAGACCGACAAAGAGGTGGAAGCCCGACCACAGCACCCCCGGCACAAAGTGCATCCACCAGGGAATCAGGGAGGCAAAGAGCAGGAAGATCACCTCGCCGGCAAACATGTTGCCGAAGAGCCGGAACGAGAGCGAAAGGGGCTTGGCCAGCTCTTCGATGGCGGTCATGACGATGTTGACCGGCATCAAGAACTTACCGAACGGGTGGAAGAGGTAGGTTTTGAAGTACCCCAACCCCTTGACCTTGATGCTGTAGTAGAGGGTCATCGAGAACACGACCAGCGCCATCGCCACCGGCAGGTTGATGTCGGCGGTCGGGGTCTTGATCCCCAAATAAACAGGCAGGATGTCGATGGTGTTGCACAGCAGCACGAAGGCGAAGATGGTCAGCGCCAGCGGTGCGATGTGGGGATTCTTACCAGGGAAGTTGTCGCGCACGGTGTTGTTGATGAACTCCACCAGCATCTCGACCAGGTTCTGCAAGCGGCTGGGGGCGCCGTCGGTCACCAGCCCCTTGCGCACCAGCAAACCAACCCCAACCAAAATGGCGCACACCACCCAGGAGGAAATCAGCGAGTCCATATTGAGATGCCCCCCCATGAAGGGGACAGTCCAATGTTGCAGGTGGTGCGAAATCGCGCTGCCGCCGTGCTCAGCCGCCATCGGGAACTCCCACTGCTATCAAAACGAAAAAGTTTAAGGACGTTGCGATTTTTTGGGTTCGGGGCGAACGCCTACACCCTGAACCGGATGAGCCTTGATTTCATGCCAGGCGACCCAGACCCCGTTGATCCAGCCCACCATCGGGGGGGCAATCAACCCTGCCAGCAGCGGCGCCACCGGCAGACGCAACCAGGCAATGGCGGCGGCGCATCCTGCAGCAACCCAGATAAAGCGAATCATCGCCCCCATCATGAGCACCCGCCCCGCACCCTCGGCCGGGGCCGAAAACGCGCCGTTCATCCGCCCCCACATCATGATGAAGGCCGAAAGAACCAAGCCTCCACCAACCAAAAAGGCCAGCGCCTCTTGGCGCCCCAGGCTCCAATTCAGCACCCCGGCCATCAACAACACGACCACGGTTTGATTGCGAATCACGCTGGAGACGTGCATGGCTACCTGGGGGTATACGTTAAAGGCGCGGGATTCTAGGGAGGGGGGAGTTGCCTGTCAAACCACAATTCGAAACTGGAAATCAGTGCGACAAGCGCCCATCGCCACCCAGCCAGACAGGGCTCACCATGGGACGTAGCGACTCCCAAACCCCGCGACCGCAACCCGGGCACACCGGCGCCACATCGGGCCATGCCGTCTGGCAATGAGGACATACAATTTCTGCCCGAGTATGACGCGTCAGGGCGATTTGTGCCTGAGCCTCGCGAGCCAGCGCAGGGATTTCTGCAACCGCAGCGCACTGGGCGACCAGGGGGGCGAAGAGTTCGGGACGCACGGCCCGACGCCAAATCGACTCCAGCCGTGCGAGGCGATCCGTCGCCTCACTACGCTCCAAGTGCTTGCAACCATAGGGAACCAAGGGGGCCATGTCGGCCATCTCCAACCGCTTGACCGCACTCTCTTTGCCGAGCAAAGCGCCGAGCATCACCGCAAAACGGCGCACACGAAGGTCGTCCCGCCCCGCATAGGCCTGAGCAAACGCCGAAGCCAGATCCCCTTGCTGAAAAAAACGCCAAGCCCGAACCCAGGCCAGCATCTGCTTGGCCCTCTCTTTGGCGGAACGATCCCCCTTCAGGCCGCTAAGCCAGCGCTCGGCCTGTTCGGGGTCGAGGTGCAACTCGGCTGCAAAGCCGTACCACCAACCCCCCCCGCTTTTGGGGGCCAAATCGACCCATTGCAGCGCCGCCTGCCGCACCTGAGCCCAATCGCCCGATTGTTCGGCGTTGAGGGCCTGTTGCCGCAGTCCGATCACCTGGCCGTCTCTACCGTCGGGACGAGGACCCGAACCGAGCAGGGGTCGCAACCAGCGCATCAACACCAGATCGGGGTACTGAACCGATAGGTTTTCGAAGCGTCGCATTCCGACCCCATGTTCGCCGCGCAACGCCTCGATCAGTCCCGCCTCGGCCGCCCCCCAGATCCGCTCACGAGCACGGCGTTGCCGCCAGCGGCGTAGCCGCCCCGGCAGGGTCAGCAAATGAATCAACCCGCTCCCCAGCGCCGCGACCGCCAGCAGCAGCAACACCAGCAACCACAGCGGCGCGCTCAGCGCCCAATCACCTCCTTGCAGGGTGACCGGAGCAAGCAGTGTCGACGGCCCCACCGCCACGGCAGCCCAACCGGCCAGCCCCAGGGTGAGCGAAACAATCAGGATGCGGAGGAAGCCCATCGCCCCTCACCTTGACGCCGTAGCGCCTCAAATTGCTCGAAGGTGGCGCCCGTTTGGGGTGCCGACCCTTGAAGTTGCTCGATGGCTCGGGCCAGCCCCTGCCAGTCGCCCAGCAGCAATGCCAGCGTCGCCTGCCGACCGTTTGTACTTGCCCCCTGGCGCAGGGTGACCAAGCCACCCCAGTAATGCTCTTCCTCCACCGATTCACCGCCTTGCAGCAGTTGCAACAGTTCGCCACGAACCCGCTGGGCACCTTGGGCCAAACGACGGTCGTCGGGGTTTTCGACCAAGGCTGCCACGGCGCCAAACCAACCCCGATCCCACAACGCTTGCACCAGCTCAGGGGCGGTGGCCTGGGGGATTAACCCGGCAGCCACCTGTTGTTCCAGGGTTTGCAGCCGACGCCCCAGAGCGGCCAGCGCTTCGCCGTTGTCGCTCATTCCAGCGTCGGTTTGAACTGGGAGCGACTGAGCCGCCAGTCCGGCTTCTAAACGGCTGGCCAGGGCATCGAAACGTTGGCTCAGCTCGCGGCGCTCCTCCTCCAGGGTTTGCACCCGGTCTGAAAGCGCACTGTTTTGCCGCTCAAGTCCCAAAACCTTGCTTTGCATCGTGCGATGCTGCTCCTGCCACGCCCGCTCGAAAGGGGTCGGTTCCACCTGCCCCGACAGCCACCCCTTCATGGTGGCGACCGTGGGCCAATGGCCCTGATCGGCATGGTAGTCCTGGGCGCGCCAACCCAGCCAACCGACCGGTACCGCGACGATCAGCAGCGCCAAAATCAACCATTTGCGCCCCAAGCCCCCACCTTGGCGAGGCGGTGCGGCTTCGTCGGTCGCCTTGTGAGGCTCTTGGTCCTGCAAGACCTCGACCCTCTCTGCCTCTTGTCGTGCGTCGGGTCGAGAATCGCTTGGGGTCACCTGTTCCTCGACCGGATCGTTGCCTACGACCTTCGGTTCAGGCGGTGGGGTATCGGTGCGGGTTGGTTCGCTCACAAACCCTCCTTGAGCAGACGGGCGGCATCCTCGGCGAAATAGGTGAGGATCAGATCGGCCCCGGCTCGGCGCATGCCGATCAGGGTCTCCATCATCACCCGGTCGCCGTCGATCACCCCCGCCTGTCCCGCCAGTTTGATCATGCTGTACTCGCCGCTGACGTTGTAGGCGGCCAGGGGCAGCCGGGTGACCTCGCGAATGTCGCGCAGGATGTCGAGGTAGGCGAGCGCCGGCTTGACCATGAGGATGTCGGCCCCCTCGGCCTCGTCGATCAGGCTTTCGCGGATCGCCTCCAGCCGATTGGCCGGATCCATTTGATACGCCCGGCGGTCGCCGAAGGCGGGGGTCGACTCGGCCGCCTCGCGAAAGGGGCCGTAGTAGCCCGAGGCGAACTTGGTGGAGTAGGCCATGATGGGGATGTGTTCGAAGCCGGCGGCGTCGAGCCCCGCCCGAATGGCGGCGACCCGGCCGTCCATCATGTCGGAAGGGGCGACCATGTCGGCTCCAGCCTTGGCATGGCTGACCGCCTCGCGCACCAGCACCTGGACGGTGGGATCGTTGAGGACCTCGCCGTCATGAATGATGCCGCAGTGACCGTGATCGGTGTATTCGCACAGGCAGACGTCGGTGATCACAACCAGATCGGGCAGCGCTTTCTTCAGCGCCCGCACCGCCTCTTGCACGATGCCGTGCTCGGCGTAGGCCTCGGAGCCCACCGCATCTTTGTGGGCGGGGATACCAAAAAGGATGACGGCGGGAACCCCAAGCCCGTAGAGACGCTGGCAATCGGCGATCAGCTCGTCGATGGAGGTCTGATTAACCCCCGGCATCGAACCAATCGGTTTGCGGATCCCGCGGCCCGGCACCACGAAGAGGGGGGCGATCAGGTCGGTCGCGGCCAGACGGGTCTCCTGCACCATGCGGCGCAGGTTGTCGGTGCGGCGCAGACGGCGGGTACGGATGGTCATGAGGGCTCCAGCAGATGAAATCGCAAACAACTCAATGGGGCGACGGCCCAAAACCTTGGCACTGCATCAGGGCATCGAGCAAGGCGTCGGCGCGGTGGTCGGCACCCTGGAACGGCTCGATGCCCCGTTCACGCAATGCCCGAGCGACCGGTTCGGAGAGGGCGCCCCAGCACACCGGGACGGCCACAGCCGATAGGGCCTCCACGGCAGGGGCGACCGCCGAGGCCTGAAACAACAGCGCCGCCACGGGTCGTCCGGGACTCAGCACCCGCTCCAGCGCCCCCATATCGGGTCGCACATCGACCACCCGATAGACTGCCACCGGCAGCACCTGCCACCCTCGCGCCGTCAACTGCTCCCCCAACCACTCCCGGCCATGCTCGCCGCGGGGGAGAATCATCCGGCGTGGCGGATCGAGCCGCCCCTCCCGCAGCGCTTGATCCCACACCCCTTCGGAGTTGGCCTGCTCGGGAATCAACGTTGGCTGGCAACCATGGGCGGCCAACGCCCGCGCGGTCGCCCCACCAACACACCACACCTCGACCCCCTTCGAAAAGGGGGCGATCCCCAACCTCTTGGCCTTGCCCACCCAGCCCTCAGCCGCGTTGGCACTGCCAAAAAACAGGGTGTCCCCCGGTTGAAGATCACGCAGCGCAGCTTCGGCGGGGGCCGGGTTACTCGGCGGCTCAATCGCCTTGAGGGGCCAGACCAGCGCCTCCCAGCCCCGCGCCTTTACTGCCCCCAGCATCGCCTCCGATTGGGCGCGAGGACGGGTCAAGAGCACGAGGGGGGTCATCGGGCTTAACGCCCCTCCAGCTCGGCCAGCAGCTTGTCGGCCCCGGCGGCAATCAAATCCTCGGCCAGGGTGGTCCCCAGCCATTGGGCATCCTCGGGCAGACCCGCCTTACCCTTGCGCAGAATCTGTTTGCCATCTAGACCGGCGACCAGCCCTTCGAGCACCAGCCCCCCCCCTTCGAGGGTGGCGTGGGCGGCGATGGGGACCTGACACCCCCCCTCCAGACGGCGCAGCAGCGCCCGCTCGGCGGTGGCGGCCACGGTCGCCGCCTCGTCGTGGAGGAAGTCGATCCCGGCCAGCAACTTTTCGTCATTCAACCGCGTTTCGATCCCCACCACCCCCTGCGCCACGGCGGGGAGCATCACCTCGGGATCGAGCACCCCCTTGACGTGCTGGGTCACCCCCAGGCGGCGCACCCCGGCGTGGGCCAGGATGATGGCGTCGTATTGCCCCTCTTCGAGCTTGCGGATGCGGGTATCGACGTTGCCGCGCAGGTCGAAGATGTGCAGATCGGGCCGCACCGCCAGCAATTGCGCCTTGCGCCGCAGGGAGGAGGTCCCCACCTTGGCCCCCTGGGGCAGCGCCGCGAAGCTGTCGTACTTCACCGAGAGAAAAGCATCGCGGGGATCTTCGCGCGGCAGCATTACCGTGATCCCCAACCCCTCGGGGAGCACCGTGGGGACATCCTTCATCGAGTGCACCGCCAGATCGGCCCGCCCGTCGAGCAGCGCCTCTTCAAGCTCCTTCACAAAGAGCCCCTTACCCCCCACCTGAGCCAGCGGCACATCGAGGATGATGTCGCCCTGGGTTTTCATAATCAGCAGCTCCACCGTGATCTCGGGGTGGGCCGCCTCAAGCAACCGTTTGACCCAGTTGCTCTGCCACAGCGCCAGCTTGGAGCCACGGGTGGCGATGACCACCTTGTCGAGGGGGCCACGGGGTTTGAGGAGTTTGGGTAATTCGGAACGGACGGCGTCGAGGGAGATTTTGGCGGTCATGGGGTCTTCGTCGGGTCGATAAAACTTGTGTCGGCGGGGTTCGCGGAGCCCACACAACGGGGACTGACATGAATTTGATCGTCGCATTATGGGCAAAACCGCTCCATCTGGCATCCCCGACGATTTACGGTTTGGGCCCCCTCGCCAACCAGTCATCAAAAGCACTTTGATGATCGGCCACGGTTTTAAGGCTGTGGCGATGCCTTAGAACCGAAGCGCCGGAGCGAGAAAAGAGTTTGCGCAACCGTTTGATCCAGTACGAAGGGTAATTCAGCGCCAGCCAGGGACCGGGCCGAACACGACACTCGGCAGCCAACGCATCTCGTTCGGGGAACAACAAAGCCGCCAGTTGCCGCAACCGGTCGCCCAACGACCCTTGCGCCAACCCCATCACCGCCCGCTTCATGACGAACAAATGCTCGGCGTCGGCATAAATCAGATGATCGGCGCTCTCCAGCCAGGCTTCGTTGCCATCAAGACGCCCCAACACCAACGCGGGAAGCGGCGTACCGAAACGACGGGCCGCCAGCCCCAAAACCGACAGCGTCTGTTTTTCTAAACCGCAGGTGCAGGCGCGGGCCATGACCCGCTCCCAATCGAGATCATGGGTGTGGGCCAGCCAAGCAAAATCGACCATCCCGAGGGGGCCGATGCTCAGGCGGTGATCGACCGTGGCGTGCAGCGCCAAATGTAGAAGCAGATCAACCGGCTCCAAAAAACGGAGATCGCTCCCCCCGACCGTCCGAACGACGCTCCGCCCCCACAGGGTGGCCTCGTCATCGACGATCCAGGGGCGGTCGGCGAAGTCTCCGCGCGGCGAGGTCAGGCGTAGGTGCAACTCGACCGACACCCCATGGGGATGGTCAAGCCGGGGCAGATGTTTGATCTGGGTGACATAGGCCTGGGCATCGCCGTGCTCCTCGGGGACATAACCCTGGCCTTGCAAGATTTCGAATGCCTTCATTCCGTCGTCGGGATGAACCAGCAGGTCGATGTCGCGCAGTGGGCGCAGCCCCAGCGAGGGGTAGGCGAAGGTCGCCAGATAGGCCCCCTTGAGGGCGATGGTTTCGATCCCCGCCTCTTCAAGCAACCGGCACACCCGCACCAATTCGGCGTGGGTTTTTAGATTGCGCATACCCCAACGGCGCTGCTGCTGTTGCAAGGTTGCCGCCACCTCGTGTGGCACCCGCTCCAGCAGTCCGCCCCGGCTCAACCCCCAAAACAGCATCGGCCCCACCCGATGTTGCCGGACCAAATGCAGCACCGCCTGCCACTCCTCGGGATTCAAGGCGGCGACCCGCTGCGCCAAGTCGTCCGGCGGAGAGGGGGCCAACGCCCCGTAGACCAGCGACCGCACCCGGTCGGTCATGATGAAGGTTTCGGATGTGCTCATGCCGGACTCCATCCCCCGACCACCCCCGCCGCCACCTCGGCCCGACCGTCGATCAAGCCGTCGAGCCACTCGTGACGGTGGGTGACGATCAGAATCGTCATCTGCCCGTGCAGCCCCCGCACCGCCTCTAAAATCGCCCGTTCGTTGTCGCGGTCGAGCGCACTGGTCGCCTCGTCCAAGATCAGCAGCTCCGGGCGGCGCAGCAGGGCGCGGGCCAGGGCGAGCCGCTGTTTTTCACCCCCCGACAACCGCACCCCTCGCTCCCCGACCTGGGTGTCGAGTCCCTGGGGCAGGGCGAGCAAAAACTCGGCGGCGGCGTGGCGCAGGGCGTCGGCGATCTCTTCTTCGCTGGCCCGGTTGCCCCAGAGCAGGTTCTCCCGCGCCGTCCCGTCGAGGATGGTGGTCTCTTGCGGGACGTAGGCGATCTTGCTCCGCCAGCCCTGGGTGAGCGCCTGTTCCAGCGGCAGATCGTCGAGTCGCAGCGCCCCATGATCGGGGGGGATCAACCCGCAGATCAGATCGAGCAGGGTCGTCTTGCCGCTGCCCGAGGGGCCAACGATGGCGGTGGTGGCGCGGGCCGGAATGTGCAGCTCGGCGGCATTGACCACAAAATCGGAGGTGGGGTGGCGGTAGGCAACCGCCTCAAGGGCGATGGCGCGCAGCAGCGCGGGCGCCTCCCCCCCCGGCACATGACGGGTCGGATCGGCGTGTTCCTCCCCCTCGGCCACCAACAGCCGCCAGGTGGTGAAGGCGGGCAACATGTGCCAAAGCTGCTGGATTCCGGTTTGCACCTGCGACAGCGAGGGGAGCAGCTTGGCGAACAGGGCGATGAGTACCAAGAGGCTGGCGGTGGGCAGGTGCAGTACATCCAGCGCCACCCAGGTCAACCCCGCCAGCACCAGCGCCCCGCCGATTTTGTAGGTCGCCATCACCCGGGTGCGGACGTGGTTGAAGCGCAGTTGATGCCCCCGCAGCCGAGAGGTGATCCCCTCGAACAGGGCGACGTTTTCCCCCTCCTCGCCGTGGATCTTGGTCAGTTTCATCGCCGCCAAGAATTCTTGGGCCAGGGTGAACATCCCCCGAGTCGCCTGACTGAGCAGGGCGCCGCTGTGTTTGGCCACCGTGTCGCCACGGCGCAGCACCAACCAGAGCAGGGCGCCGGTAACCAGCGCCAGTGCGGTAACGAAGGGCGAAATCAGCAACGCCACGCCAAGGTAGACGGTGGTCAGCAGCGCGGTGGTGAGCAATTGCAGCAGATGGAAGGTTCCCGATCCGACCCGCTGAATGTCGTTGGTCAGCACCCCGAGCAGGTCGGCGCTGTGGCGTCGGGTCAGCCAGCGCCAGCGGGCGGCCGCCATGGCGTGGTAAAGGGTCAGGCGCAGATGGTCGCCAAAGCGCAGTTGCAGCGCCTGGGATTGCCGATCACGCAGCAAGGTCAACCAGGTTTGCAGCCCCACCAGCACCACGAAGAGGATCAAAGCGGTGGCCAGATTCAGGTGCAGCCCCACCGTTCCCAGCATCGCTTCGAAGGTGGCACTCCAGCCGTCCCCGCCCGCCCCCATCACCCCGGCCAGCGACAGCAACGGCAACAGCAGGACGAACCCCGCCCCGGCGGTCAGCGCCGCCAAAATGTTGGTGGTCAGCAAAAAGGCGACGGCGCGTCGGTCGAAATGCCAAAGCACCTTTAAAAAACGGCGTAGTTCCGCCGGTGTGGCCGATTGCCCCTGCACGTTCAGATCACCCATCGCGTCCATCCCTCAACAGCCCCCCGTGTATGGTTTGCGGGAGCTGCATCCCCCAACCGAAATTGCCCTCCAACAAACGCCCCCCTTGCGGGGTCAGCGCCCAATCCCAAGCGATGGTCGCCAGGTCGGGCAGCAGCCGTTGGTGCAGCAGAAGACTCCCCTGCCGCATCGCCGTCCATCCCGGCAGGATTTGCCCCGATAGAAGCGCCTCCACCTTGGCGATGCGCGCACGCGCCTCGGCAGGCAGGGGGACAGCCTCGGGAAAACGCTTGATCCGCCCATCCTCCGCCAGCGCAAGAATGACATAAAGGGGATGCCCCTCCTCGGAGCGCTCAACCGCCAGCTCCACCATGGCCCACGCCGACACTACCTCTTCGCCGACCCGCCGGGTGATCAAACGCAGGGTGGCAACGTCGTCGATGGCGCACGCCGTTTGCAGATCGGGGTGGGTGGTCAGCAGCGGCTGCACCAGCAGATCGTCCTTGGCCGCCATAGCGCGTAGGTGATCCGGCAATGCTTGTTCCTCAAGGGTTTTGCCGTGCAGGCAGCGGATCGAAAGCCGCCCACCCTGGCGCGCCAAGGCGAAGGCATCCTCGGCCCGATTGCCGCTGCGCAGCTTGACGAAGATGCCGCCGGGATGGTCGAGGTAGGGGGGCAAATCGGGCGTTCCTCCTTTCGGCAACACCCCCAAATTCCCCGCCGTGGCGACCCCCAGCGCCCGGGCCGCCTCGCTCAAGGCCGCCTTGTCCTGCACCAGGTCCAGCGAAGCGCGGGAGAGCCCCAAAGGGGCGCTCTCCCAGCGATGGAAGGGGACCGTCTCGGTGTCGTAGAGGTAATCCCACATTCGCCGGGCACCGTCTGCGCGATAGAGGCAAAAGGGGTACAGCGCCGCCGCCGGGATCCCCCCCAGCAGGCTGATTCGGGCCAGTCTCAACCCCTGCCGCCAAACCGGGATCCCCTCCGCCTCGGCCACCACAGGGCCCAACCGCCGCACCGTCCGCCACAAGGGGCCCCAGCCGCTCCAAAGGGCCCAACGCAGCCAAAGCAACAATTCCAACGGCCACCACACCAGCACGGGAATGGAGCGGGGCCGCCCCATCCGCCACAACGTGCGGTGGATACCCACCTGCCGGGACTGCCCCGGCAGCAAAAAGCGCGGATGGAGCACCCCATGGGGAAACGGGCGCCGAATCACCTCGCGCAGCAGCAAGCGCCACCAGCGGGAGAGGCTCACCCCTGCCCCCCCGTCGCCGCCCCTTCGTGCAGCCAGCGGTCGAGCCAAACCAGGGGGAGCAACGTTCTGAGCTGCGCATGAACCTGCTCCAACACTCGGCTGTCCCCCAGCGCCTCGGCCGCCTCGATCCGCGCCCGCAGCAGGGTCCGGTCGATCAAGGGCTCCAAGGCGGGGTGCAACCGCGCCTCGGCCACGCGGACTTGGGCCACGACCTTGGCGAGGTTCCCCTGAACCTCGCCCACCAGATTGCCCATCGATTTTTCGGGCTTCCATGCCACCTTGGGGCCCAGCACCGGGGCGACGGCGCGGCGATGCAGCAATCGCCCCATGCGGCGATCGGCCTTTTCGATGGCGGGGGTGTCGAGGTATTGCTGAATCAAGCGCACATCGAGCAGGGGCCAGCGGTAATCGACCCCGTAGGCGGCCGCCATCGACGTGCAGTTTTCTAGGCGGGTGGGGACAAACGCCTCGCCGAGACGTCCCAGGGCAAACTCGTTGATGCGCCGGTAGGGGGCGGCATATCGGGCCCGCTGGAGATGGTCGGCCACCAGATCGAGCCGCTCCACCATTTCGCCCCGCAAAAACCACCCCGCCTGAGCCCGCTCTTGCACCGCCAGAATGGGGCCAAAATGGTCGGAATTGGGCAGCCGGGTCGCCACCGCCTTGCCCCAGCGCAAACTCCGGGTGATCGGATTGCCCGGCAGGATGCCGAACAGGGGGCCGTAATGGCCTCGGTCGAGCATTTCGTGGCGCAGGTGATGGCCCGATTGGGTCACCACCTCGTCCCCCCCGAAGCCCGAATGCAGGGTCGGGATCCCCCGCAGTTGGCATTCCCGGTAAAACAAGATGTGGCCCGAGCCGTTGCCGTGCTCCTCGGGGTAGCCCAGCACCCGCAGCGCCTCGTCGATCCGTTCGTTTTTGTCTTCGAACATCCGGTTGGTGATCACATGGTTGTGCCGGATGCCGGCATAGAGGCTGGTCCCCAGGATGCAGTCGGGCTCCTCCTCGCTGAAGGCGTAGCCGAAGGCGTGCAGCCGGTCGCCGGGATTGCCGAGCAGATGAGCCAGGTAGGCGGCGATGCTGGAGGAATCGAGGCCGCCGCTGTGTTCGGTCCCAATGGGGTGGTCGGGATCGAGACGGCAGGTGATCGCCTCTTCTAGCCGCTCCCGGTAGGCCTCGACCCAACGTTCGTCATGGCGCAGGGCGAAGGGGGGATCGTTACGGAATTCGAAGTAGCGCCTGGGCTCGCTCGTCGCCCCGTTGGCGACGCCAAGCAGATGGCTGCCGGGGAGCTTGAGCACCCCGGAAAAACCGGTGGTGGTGTGACTTTTTGAAGTGCAAGCCAGAAAACGGGCCATCCAGTCGGGGTCGGGTTCGGGGCGGTCGCGCCCCAAGGTGGGGAAGACCGCCGCCGAAGAGGCGACGATCAGCGCTTTACCGGTGTTCAGGTAATAGAGCGGCTTGATCCCCAGGGGATCGCGAACAAGCAGGGCGCTCCCTTCGCGGGGATCGACCGCCATGAAGGCGAAATCGCCAACCAGATGCTCGGGCAGCGACCGCCCCCAGCGCTCGTACCCCGCCAGTACCAGCGCGGCGTCGCCCCCCTCCTCCATCCCCAACTGCGCCCGCAACTCACCCCGGTTGTCGAGCCGCCCCCAGAAGAGGATGACCCTGCCGCTGCGGGGGCACACCAGGGGGAGCGGCTCGTCGGGGTCGCCGTGGCCGCGATGGCGCAGCTGAACCGCCAGCAGCCGCTCGCCGCGATGAATGCCGGTTCGCTCAGGGGGGGTCAAAGGTGCCAGGGCGGCCAGCAAGCGCTCGGGGTCGCCCCACTGCTCGGGGGCGGCACTGTCGTCGAGGGTCAGAATGGCGGCAAACATGGGTGGGCGACTCCGGGAAGGGCGCGACAAGGGGGAGGGATGATACACGGCGCGGCGGGGATCCCAATCGCGGCAAGGCGGCCGCTGGGTTTTGAAACAGCAAGGGTTCGGCGACAGGGTCGCCTCCTACGACATCGGATTCGGCGGCGGCATCGGGTTCGGTGAGATCGCCGCTTTTGTAGGAGCGGACCGAAGTCCGCGAACAGACGGCGCGGCGTTTGTGAGGTTGCTGCGCTGCCTGCGAATGGGTGGCCCGCCCTGCTTGGTTCGGCGATGGGGTCGCCTCCTACGTGGGGCGGACCGAATCCATCGGTGGGCCAACCGGTCTTGGGGGGAAGAACCGCCGCGACACGACGTCTCCCTCCACCGACCCCATTGGGCCGAATTCCTGCCTTGACTTCACGGGACGGGGGGGGTAAAAGCCTGCGAAACACCCACCCCGTGGGGCACCCGCCCCATCGTCACCCCCCTTCAGGAGCGTCCCACCTATGCACACCGCCCCAACCCCCGAAACCGCCCAACGTCTTGCCTACACCCCCCCCAGCATCGTCGACCTGGAGGCGCTGGAAGAGACCGAGGCGAAAACCGTCGCCCCCATCGAGAGCGGCACCGCCGTAGGCCCCTCTTAACCCCTGCGAACCTCGGCCTTTTGACAACGCCCCGCCCCGGCATCCCGGCGCGGGGCGTTGTTTTGGGTCGCCCCGCCGTCATGTCGACCCTTTACTTGCCAATCGCCGTTCACCCCTTAATCTGCCGGGACTTTTTCACACTTCATCGATCCCCCGAGTCCCATGTCCCACCGCCACCTCCTCTACGGACTGACCCTCGAAAGCGTCATCCCCCTGCCCGAAGCGCCTGAAATCGCCGCCGACGGGGCGGCCGACGTGTGCATCGTCCGGGGCCAGGCGTCCGAAGCGCTGCTGCCCGAATCGAGCCGTTTGACCCCCAACCTCAAGATCGCCGCCGACGCCGTTTGGCTGCGCGTTCCCCAGGTCGGCAGCTTCCTCGCCCAGGGGGGGAATCGGGTCGTGATCGATGCCGAACCGGGGGCCGACGAAGACACGCTGCGCCTCTTCCTGCTCGGCTCGATGTTGGGGGCGATCCTGTTGCAGCGGGGTTTTTTGGTGCTGCACGGCAATGCGGTGGCGCTCGATGGGCAGGCGTTGCTGTGTTTGGGCCGCTCGGGGGCAGGCAAATCGACCCTGGCCGCCGCCTTCATGAAACGGGGCCACCCGGTGCTGGCCGACGACGTGGTGCCGGTCTGCGCCGACGGCAATGCCATCCCCGGCATCCCCCGCATCAAGTTGTGGCAGGAGGCGGCCGACGATCTGGCCATCGACACCTCGGGTTTGCAACGCATCGGCAGGGACTTCGAGAAGTACCACCTCCCCCTGGCCCACGCCCAGCCGCTCGCCCCCATGCCGGTGCGCTGGGTTTACATCCTGATCCCCCATGACGGCCACGATCTGCGTTTCGAAGCGATCGAGGGGCGCAACCGCTTTTTGCCGTTGTCGCGCAACCTTTACCGCCGCCGCTTCGGCTCCGCCATGGGGCGTCACGAGGCACAATTGGCGCAAATCGGCCTGCTCGCCGGTCGCATCCGGCTGTGCCGCATCCTCCGCCCCGCCGGGGGGGATTACCCGGCCGAGAAGCTGGCCGGGTTGATTTTGGACGACATCGCCCGGAACGCCCCGGCGCAGGGGACGGGCGGATGATGGCGGCACGGGTTGTTACCTTTCCCCCGCCCGCCCCCACCCAGGCGTCATTCCGGGACGCCGCAGCCGAACCCGGAATCCACCCGAAACCAACCACGCCCCATCCCTGGAACGCCATGCCAAGCGGTGGATTCCGGGTTCCCCTGCATCCCTTCGGGACTCCGGGGCCCCGGAATGACGCCTCATCGGGGGGGACGGAATGCACCGCCACGAGGCCCACCCCATGAGCCGTTACCGCCTTTGCGGCCTGACCCTGGAAAGCGACCTCCCCCTGCCGGAGCTCCCCCTTTCGGACGGCCTCCCCGACGCCATCGTCGAGATCGGACCCATCCCCAAGGATGGTCCCGCCGAGATTCCCCGCATCGGCCCCCTGACCCGGGCCGACCGCCACAACCTGTGGCTGGCAATCCCCAAGGTGGCCCGGTTCTGGGTGCGGGGCGGCAATCGCATCGTCATCGATCCCGAACCCGGCAGCGACGAGGCCAGCATCCGCAACTTCTTGCTCGCCTCCCCATTGGCGGCGCTGCTTTTCCAGCGCGACCGCTTGGTCATGCACGGCGCCGCCGTCGAAATCAACGGGCAGGCGATCTTGATTTTGGGCAGTTCGGGCAGCGGCAAATCGACCCTGGCCGCCGAGCTGATGAAACGGGGGCATCGCATCGTGGCCGACGACGTGATCGCCCTGGACGAGCAACACCGAGCGCTGCCGGGAATCCCCCGCCTCAAGCTGTGGCGCAACGCGCTGAAGATGCTCGACATCCCCCGCGACGACCTGACCCCCGTCCGACCGGGGTTGGAGCGCTACCACCTCCCGTTGGCCGATGCCGTCACAACCCAACCGTCGCCGGTGCGCTGGGTCGTGCTCCTTTCAGCCACCACACTGGAAGAAATCGTCGCCGAACCGCTGTGGGGGATGAACCGCTTCATGCCGCTGCGCAAAAACACCTACCGCATCTCCTTCATGGACCACATGGGCCTCAAAACCCAGCACATGGCCCAAATCGCCGCCCTATCGGGACACATCCGGCTTTGGGCTCTGTCCTACCCTGGCGGCGGCGATTACGTCGGCGCCCTGACCGACCGCTTGCTCGACCTTGTCCACACAGGTGAAGCATGAGTGGATCGAGCTACTGGCTGGCCTCCTATCCTAAATCGGGCAACACCTGGTTTCGCGCCTTTTTGACCGCCCTGCGGGGGAAGGAGGAGGCGCAGATCGACATCAACAACATGCAGACCGATGGCATCGCCAGTGGACGGCGGTGGATCGACGAGGTGTTGGGATTCGATTCGGCCGACCTGACCCCCGACGAGATCATGCATTTGCGCCCCCTGGTTTACCGCTGGAGCGGGGCGGAGCCTGAGCCCCGCTACGTCAAGGTGCACGACGCCTACGTTCGCCTTGCGAATGGCGATGCGCTCTTCCCCGCCGAGGCGACCACCGCAGCGCTCTACATCGTGCGCAACCCCCTCGATGTCGCCCCCTCGTTTGCCCGCCACATGGGGATGAATCTGGACGACACCATCGCCGCGATGGGCAACCCCGATTTCGGGCTGGTCATGGGAACCCATGGCATCGGCAACCAGGTACATCAGCCGATGGGAACCTGGTCGGACCACGTTTTGAGTTGGATCGAGGCCGAAGGGATCCGACTGGAGGTCATCCGCTTCGAGGACATGAAAAACGCCCCCCTGTCCACCTTCACCCGCGCCGCCACCCTGCTGGGACTGCCGAGCAATCCCGAGCGGGTGAGCCGGGCCATCGACGCCGCCGCCATCGAAAATCTGCGGGCGCAGGAGGCGGAAAAGGGGTTCCGGGAGCGCTCCCGCAAAGCGGGGGCCTTCTTCGGCGAAGGGAAAACCGGGGGGTGGCGCGACAAGCTCAACCCCGAGCAGGTAGCCAAAATCGTCACCGACCACGGGGAAGTGATGCGGCGGCTGGGTTATTTGGACGATGCGGGGAATCCGGTGTGAACCGCCCCGTCATCCCCGGGCAAAACCCGAGGGGTGCAATTCCCAACACCGCCCCGTGGAAATACCCTTCACCTGACACCGTTTCACCGACCACCCACATCTCAACGAGGAACCCGACGTGGCCAACATCGCCCTGACCACCCGCATCGAGCGCAACCCCGACCTGATCGCCACCGACATGGACGGCGAGGTCGTCATGATGAGCATCGCCAAGGGGAAGTATTACGGCATCGACGCCACCGGATCGGACATCTGGGGCTGGTTGGAGAAGCCGCTAACCGTGGCCGAGATCGCCGAGAAGCTCTGCGCTGTTTATGAGGTCGATGAGGCAACCGCCCAGGCCGACACGCTCGCCTTCGTGGCGCAAATGCTGGAGCACGAGGTGGTGCAGGTGTGTTGAGGGGGAACGTCGCAACGACCTCACAAACGCCGCGCCGTCTGTTCGCGGACGGGGTCCGCTCCTACGAAGGCGACGATGTCGTGGGGGGCGACCCCGTCGCCGAACCAGGCGGGGCGGGCAAACCGTTCGCGGACGGGGTCCGCTCCTACGAAGGCGGCGATGTCGTGGGGGGCGACCCCGTCGCCGAACCAGGCGGGGCGGGCAAACCGTTCGCGGACAGGGTCCGCTCCTACAAAAGCGGCGATGTCGTAGGAGGCGACCCCGTCGCCGAACCAGGCGGGGCGGGCAAATCGTTCGCGGACAGGGTCCGCTCCTACAAAAGCGGCAATGTTGTAGGAGGCGACCCCGTCGCCGAACCAGGCGGGGCGGGCAAACCGTTCGCGGACGGGGTCCGCTCCTACAAAAGCGGCGCTGTCGTGGGGGGCGACCCCGTCGCCGAACCGGGCAGGGCGGGCAAACCGTTCGCGGACGGGGTCCGCTCCTACAAAAGCGGCGATCTCACCAAACCCGACCCCGTCGCCGAACATCCTCCCTCAATGAAAACCCCATGACCCCCGCCCTCATCCTACGCAAGGCCCGCACCCTTGCCCGCCGCTCCAAACTCGAAAAGGTCTGGTTCCTGCCGGTCTTCGTGCTGCTGGGGCTGGCGCGGCTGGCGCTGCTCATCGCCCCCTTCCGCCGCATCGCCCCCCATCTGGGGGTTATGAATCCCGACGGCCCCGCCATCCCCTTGGCGACACGTGCGCAAATGAGCCGCGCCTACCGCCTGGGACGACTGATCGAGGCGACCGCCGCGATCACCCCCTGGCAGTCGAAGTGTCTGGCCCAGGCGATGGTGGCGGCGCTGGCGCTGCGGGTGCACCGCATCCCCTACCTACTCTGCCTCGGGGTCGCCAAAGACGAAGCCAAGGGGCTCAAGGCCCATGCCTGGGTCGCCACCGACCGGGTGGCGGTGACCGGGGGGAGGTCGTTTTTGGGATTCGCGGTGGTGGGGGCATTCGAGTACGGGGGGAATGAATGACCGATTTTCCCGGTCCGGTTGCGCTCGTGGCGATCAAGCAAGAACACCACGGGCACGGCATCCCCGCCTTGATCGATCCCGATTCCGGGATCGTCGCGGCAAGGATCGCATCGCGGCTCGATCCCAAAAGGGGATAAACGATGGACCAACATACCGGGGCGTCGCGGGAGCAGATCGAGCAACTGTGCATCGACTGCGGTTTATGTTGCGACGGCACCCTGTTCGACGTGGGGAGGATCTACGGCGACGAGGATCTTGCGCTGGCGCGCTCGCTGGGGTTTTCCATCGGGCGCAGGGGCGAAAAAACAATCTTCGCCTTGCCTTGTCGTCATTTCGACCGGGCATGCACCATCCACGCGGCGCCCCGTCCCCACATCTGCGGCGCCTTTTTTTGTACCCCGCTGCGACTTCTTCAGCGGGGGGCCATCGCACTGGAGCAGGCGCGGGCACAGTTGGAACAGACGGTGGCGCTGCAACGCCGTTTTGCCCGTTTGTGCAGCCTCGATCCCGACCTGGCGGGGCTTCCGATCGCCGCCGTGCGCAAACATTTGCACGCGCAAGGGCTCGACGCCGAGCAACAACGGGCCCTACGGCAACGCCATGGCGAGCTCTACCTGATCGGCCTCAAGCTCTTCCCCCTGATCGACGCATTGATGAACCGGGGTCCGGGGAGACGGGAGGGGGACTGAAGACGGCCGCCGGGCTCGGGCGAGGATGGAACCCTGGCGGATCAAGACGACCGCTCCCGACCGACCAACCCCTCCCTGAAGAGCAGATTCAAATCGCTGCGCACCTTGGCATCGGGTACATCGGCCCCACCCTCCAGAACCGCCAGACATCCCTGCCCCTGCTCGACCCGCAGCAACACGCCGCTGTGGGAATCGAAGGCCGACAGACTGCCGTCCGGGTGCAGCACCCGACGCACCCCATCGCCCCAACGGTCGCCCGATTGCCATTGACCGCGCCGCCGCAGCAATAGCGGCAAACGGCTGCATACCCACGCGGAGCCGTACCGCTCGTGATAGAGCAGGGTGTGGGCGCCGATCCCCAATTCCAAAAAGAAGGTTCCGGTCAGAAAGTTCAGGTGGATGAAACCGGCAAAACGCTTGTACAGATCGGGCAGCTCGGCGGGATCGGGGCCACGGTCAACCGTGTAGTGGTAGGAGGGGATCAACCGCTCGGGGTCGATCAGGCGCAGATCCGACACCCCGAAGGCGGTCGGCTCCAACGCCACCGGCGATCCGTGGGCGACGTAGTAGGCGCCGAAGGCGCAGGTGGTGACCATCGTCTTGAGCGCGACGAGAAAACGGACCGTCTCCTGCGCCTGCTCGTGGGTCTCGCCGGGAAAACCGATGAAGTTTTGCAGGTCGATCCCGACCCCGTGGGCCGCCATCCGCCGGATCGTCTCGACCCCCCGTTGCGGATCGGTCCCTTTGCGCATCGTCTCCAGCATCTGCGCCGATCCCGACTCGTTGCCAAACGAGACCTGCCGCAAACCGCTGCGCACCAGCGCCGCGACCGTGTCGTCGTCGAAACTCTTTTCGTAACGCAGCCACGCCGACCAAACAAAGTCCAAACCGGCGCCGTGTAAAAACTCGGCAATCTCCCGGCCGCGCTTGGGGGGAAGACAATCGTCGGTGAAGAACAGGCAGCGGGCGCCGAACCGCTCCTTGAGGGTGCGCAGATCCTGCTCGATCTTCGCCATCGAACGGATGGCGTAGCGCCCCTTGTGGCCGTAGCCGCAGGAGCAAAAGGCGCATTGGCCGTAGTAGCAAGTCCGGGTGTTGCCCAAAAAGAAGATCGGTTCGGGGGTGAGGTAGCGGCTCAAGTCGAGCCCCCCGTAGTCGGGGGTCGGCAACTGGTCGAGATCGGTAACGGGGGCGATCGTCGCCAGGTCGTCGGGCAGCGCAAACCGGGCGCGAACGGCGGGGGAGAGCATCAGGTTTTTGTGAATCCCCCCCGCCTGCGCTGGATCGCACACCAGATTGAGCAGATTGCCCAGCGGCCCCTCCCCCTCGCCGAAAACAAAACCGTCGGCCAGGGCAAACGCCCGCTGCGCAAAGCGACGCAGGGTATCCTCGGCCAGACTGATCGCCGCCCCCCCCATGACGACCGGTACCCCGGGGAAGAGCTCGTGCGCCATGCGGGCCAGGGCAAAGGCGAAATGGAGTTGCCCGGTGTAGGTGACCGAAAGGCCGATCCAGTCGAAGGGGCCCGAGCCGACGAGTTCGGCAAGTCGACGCTGAATCGCTTCATGGAAAGGGTGGGACTCGGGATCGGCGGCGAAGGCCTCGCAGCTGTCGAAGGTGGCGGGGTGGCGCATCGACAGGGCATCGCCGTTGAAACGCAGGTTGGGGTGGGCCGCCTCGATCAGATCGAACCCCCGGGCGAGCAGACGGTGGGCATGCAGGTAGCGTTCGGGATCGTAAAACGCCTCCCGGTCGCGCATGACCCCCTTGGCCGCCTCGATCCCCTCGGCCACGACATCGACCATCAGAAGCGCTTCGCGCAGCCGCTTGCCCCCCCTTTCGGGATCCTCCGCAGCCGCCTTGCGTCGAATTCGCCCCCCCAACGCCGCGATCCCCGCCGCAGAGAACAGCTCCTCCATCACCTCGATCCCCAAATCGCGCTGCACCACCCGCACGCCACGGGCGCGCAAAAAGGCGGTCAACACCGGAAGGCTCGCATGGGGATGCGTCAGGGAATTGAGCGGCGGCGAAATCAACAATACCGACATGGACGGCGCTGCCATCGGACCCATCGGCTCAACCAAGCCCGAAATGTTCGAACATGGCCCGCGCCTCGGGGGAGAGCCGCTGCGCGACGAGGGTTTGCAGCCGCTCGATCTCGACCTGGTCGAGGTAGTCGCGATACCCCCCCACCTTCCCCTTGCGCACCTTGAACATCTCGGGATCGCCGTTAGGGTCGGGCATCCCGGCATGGCCCGCCCCTTGTTCCTCCCGCTGCATCGCCGCAAAGCTCGCCTCGGCCACCGCCTCGGCCACCTGGTCGGGATCGACCTCCACCCCCAGATGGCACAACAGCCGGGTTAGCTCCCCCGCCGTGTCGGCATGCAGCCCTTCGTAGGTGAGCACGTGCATCCCCAGCCACGCATCTTGCGCGGCCCAGCCGTTCAGGTAGTCGCAATAGCGGCTCAGGCTCCCCTCCTCCCACGCTATGAACTCCGACAGGCTCCCCGCGAACGCCCCCAGCTTGCGGTGCTGGAAATAATCGGAGACCACCACGTCGGGGATCGAACGCAGCAGCAGAATATCGCCCCCACGGCGGAGCGAGGCGGCGGCGTGGCTGGCCACCACCAGGGGCATCCGGGCCACGTGGCCAAACGGGTAATGCTCCACCCCCTTCAGGCCGGGGCGATCGTTGGGGATGAGGGTGAACAGGGTTTGCAGGTTGACCGTCACCTGCAAGTCGAAGTGGCGGTTGAGATAGTGGGCCAGCAGGGTGCGCAGCCAGGTGCGGCCACATTTGGGAAAGGAGTGGATCGTCGCGGCGGGAGCGGCTGCGGGGCGAGCGACCCCGGCCCCCTTTTTTGGGGCGGCCAACATCCGCAACACCGCTTCGGAATTGGGGTTGAGGCGGGGCACCAGCTTGAAGTGGGAAAAACCCATGCGGGCGAACTTGTCGACATCGAAGAAGGTGTGGCCGGTCTCCTGGCGCGGCAGCCACGGCGTTGAGCACCCCGCCCCGGGGGTTTTCTCCTTGCCCCAGTGGCGTTGGGAGATGGCGACATAACAGGTGCGGGCCGGACAGGCATAGGCACAGTTGGCGTTGGCGAACAGAACAATCCGCTCCTTGTCGGGCAAGGCGGCCAGAAAGAGGTCGTCGTCGTTCATGTCCATCGGAATGACGGCGCGGTCGTAGAGTTCGAGCGCCTGCTCGACCTTGTCCACCGTCGTCAGGTGTTTGATGAGACTGGCTTTAAGCAGGTAATCGGGGAAGTCGCGGCGAATGCGGCGGGCCAGGGTGTCGTTGGTGCAGACGATGGCGTTGCCGGGGCGATGGAAGCGCTCCAGAAACGGCCCATTGGCCCGGTAGACCGCCTCGTCGAAATAGTGGCCGGTCAGGGTCAGGCTCACCCCGATCCCCCGCCCATTCAGGGTTGCGATGTGGCGGTCGGTCAGGCTGTGTTCCAGGTTGTAGCCACGCCCTCCGTAAAAACGGGAGGGGTAGACGGCGTTGCCGAAGACCGCCTCGACCTGGGCGATATCGAGGTAGGGGTAATAAACCTTGAGATAATCGCTCGGATCGGCGCCGGGGAGGATCCTGCGCGAAGAGACCTCGAACCGATACGCGGGATTGCGAAACGCCGCATGGTGACGGGCGAAGTCGATGACGTTGGTCCCTGCCGGGGTGGTCATGGCTCATGCTCCGGGTTTCTGGGTTCGGCAACGGGGGGGCACGCGATCATGGGGGAAAGCCCCAAAAACGACGCCCCCAGGGGAGAATCCCCGGGGGCGTTGGGCAAGGCTCGAACGATGGCCAGATCCGTGCTTATGACACCCCCACAATCCCGAAGTAGCCTGTCGCCTCCTTGGTCGAATAAATCTTGCCTTGCGTCGCCTGGGCGGAGAGGTCGACGCGCGCGGGGGGGGTGTAGGGTTTGCGGGCTTGGACCGACGGGGCGTCGTTGCTGTCTGCTGCGTGCGTGCGATTGGAGATGTGGACATCGGACATCGGGGTGATCCTCCTGGGTTTTGGGTTCATGAAGACCCGGTTGATGTGTGCAAAACGAATCCTTCAATCCTGCTTGCGAAGCAGATTAATGCCTCTTTGGGCAAATTTCACCCCCCACCCGACCCCAACGCCGCCACGCTGCCCGCTCCGTGCTAGAAATCACGTTGACTGCCAAGCGGGGTCGCGCTACAGCTCATCAACTTAGCAAGGACCAGGTGGCCAAAATCGTCACCGACCACGGGGCGGTGATGCGGCGGCCGGGGTATTTGGACGATGCGGGGAATCTGGTGTGAACCGCCCCGTCATCCCCGGGCAAAACCCGAGGGGCGCAATTCCCAACGCCGCCCCGTGAAAACACCCTTCACCTGACACCGTTTCACCGACCACCCACATCGAGCGCAACCCCGACCTGATCGCCACCGACATGGACGGCGAGGTCGGCATGATGAGCATCGCCAAGGGGAAACCGTCTGTTCGCGGACGGGGTCCGCTCCTACGAAGGCGGCAATGTCGTGGGGGGCGACCCCGTCGCCGAACCGCGCAGGGCGGGCAAGCTCGTTCGCGGACGGGGTCCGCTCCTACGAAGGCGGCAATGTTGTAGGAGGCGACCCCGTCGCCGAACCAGGCGGGGCGGGCAAACCGTTCGCGGACGGGGTCCGCTCCTACGAAGGCGGCAATGTCGTGGGGGGCGACCCCGTCGCCGAACCGCGCAGGGCAGGCAAACCGTTCGCGGACGGGGTCCGCTCCTACAAAAGCGGCGATGTCGTAGGAGGCGACCCCGTCGCCGAACCGCGCAGGCCGGGCCAACCGTTCGCGGACAGGGTCCGCTCCTACAAAAGCGGCGATGTCGTGGGGGGCGACCCCGTCGCCGAACCAGGCGGGGCGGGCAAACCGTTCGCGGACGGGGTCCG